>Ga0154612_126_pt1 | contig 28676 bp, 29 predicted proteins | sample Rifle2008BG13ft_FD_116041 | JGI IMG/M metagenome (GOLD analysis project Ga0154612, IMG submission 116041) | Candidatus Portnoybacteria bacterium RBG_13_40_8
GGCAGGACTTTGCCCACCCAGGGAAGTAAGGTAACAGTTGACGCGATTTTAGATATTTCGGGAGGAAGTTTAAACGACTTGAAATATAGCTGGTTCCTGGATGATATTTTCCAGGAAAGTAAATCCGGCTATGATAGAAATAGCTTTCAATTCGGAATTAGAAGAACTAATGGCAGCTCGCACACCGTTATGGTAAAAATATTCAATGAATCACGTTCTTTTATGGTTGAAAGAACAATTGAGATTCCCATAGTTCAACCGGAAGCAATTATCTGCTTTTCAAATAACGGCTCCTACTCTTCCGACAGAAAAAACGAAACCGCCGATGTGTTCAGCAATAAAAAGTCGGCCTTCATTGCCAAGCCCTATTTCTTTGATATAGAAAAATTAAGTGATTTAACCTTTGAATGGAAATTCGCCAACCAGTCGCCAGTTATTTCTTCTGCTTACAGCGCTAACGTCTTGGACCTGGTAATCGAGGGAAAGGAAGACCAAAAAATTCTGGAAAACAATCTATCACTCAAAGTGACCAATAAATTAAATTCTCGCCAAAGCGATTATCAATCAACTTTAGTAAAAATACATTAATAAAATTATGAAGCAAGAAATTTATAAAATATATAAAACCGTAATTTTAAAAGGCTCCATTCTTTTTATGCTTTTAGTGGTAGCTAAAAACGCTCTGGCAGTTTCTTTAATTCTGGATTACCCCAATATTGGCGGATCAGATATTGAAGAAACCACCACTATTCCCGGCGTGATTAGATATATCTACTTGTTTTCAATCGGAATAGCGGGAATAACTGCTTTGCTTTCAATAATAATCGGCGCGTTTCAATATGTTACTTCGGCCGGAAGTCCGGATAAGGTGAAAGATGCCAAAGACCGAATTTTCTCAGCAATAATTGGAGTAATAATTCTTTTGGCCAGCGTCCTGATTTTAAGAACTATAAATCCAGACCTGGTAAGTCTGTCAAACATATAATTAATACAAAAAAGTAGAGACCTTTAATACTTATGAACACGAGATTTAAAAAAATTCTCATCATTATAGTTGTAATTTTGGTCCTTGTATTGGCCGGCCTTCTGGTCTATAAATTTTTGATTAAAAAGGGAATTATCGGCCCAGGCCAGGAAGGAAAATTTCCCGAGGGAGGACAGCTTCCTTCGGGACAAGAAGGACAACCTGGCGGAGGAACCGGGGGCGAAGGAGCCGGAGGCGGTGAAATCACGCCCCAACCGGAAATCAGGATAAAAGCCATCAGCAGTGAGGCAGTATATGCGCCGACAATTACTGCGGATAAGTCCCAGGTAATTTATTATGTACGCTCCAATGGCAATATCTGGCAATCGAATTTCGATGGCTCTAATCTAATCCAGGTTTCCAGTAATGCGCTGGAAAACCTTATTAATGCTCTTTGGTCTCCCAACAAAGATAAAACCATCACCATTTTTCAGGATGGATTGGGAAATGTTACCAAATATTATTACGAAATTTCCACTTCCAGGGCTCTTCCCCTGAATAAATATACCCAGGATCTGTCTTGGTCGGCTGACGGAAAAAAGATTGCTTACCAATACTACAATAAAGCAACCGGTGATAATACTATTAGTATCTCCAATCCCGATGGCTCCGGTTATTCAATAATTCTGAAAACAAGATTAAAAGATCTGTTGGTTTATTGGCCCAAGGGTACGGAAATATATCTTCAAGAAAGACCATCTGGTTTGGTTCCGAGCTCTCTTTATTCTCTTAATCCCAACAATGAATTGTTTAACGAAATCATCTCCAATGTTTATGGATTAAGCGGCAAATGGTCTTCTGATGGCAGTAAAATAATGTACTCCAAAACAGGCTCGGGTGGAAAAAATATTGTTATTTATACCGCAAGCAGAAGTGGCTTAAATGAAAAACCAACGGGAATAAACAGCTTTACGGAAAAATGCGCCTGGGCTCAGGATTTAAGATATATTTATTGCGCTATTCCCAAAAATCTAAACGAAGCCGAGGTTCTGCCTGATGATTTTTATAAAGGAACTTTCCTTGCCGATGATGACTTTTACAAAATAAACATGGAAACAGGAGAAAAAATTAAATTATTGGACGATTCCCAGTTAAAAGAATTATACGACGCCAATGAGGTATTCCTTTCACCCCAAGAAGATTATCTGTTTTTCATAAATAAGGTCAATGGGTTGCTGTATTCGATAAAATTATAAAATGCGATTCTAATTTGAGAATCGCATTTGAATGATACAAACAAAAGAATCCTAATCAGGATTCTTTTTTAGTACAGCCGTTAATCCAATAACTAGCCAGAAAAATATTGATAAGTCATTCTTCCAATAAGTGGTGTCAATTAAGCCATGGCCGAGAATATAAACCATTAAAGACATTATGATAAAGACCAAGCCCCAATGACCAGTGACCAATTTAAAACCATTTTTAAAGAACCATATCAAGAGCCAGAGAAAACCAATAAAACCGAAAATTCCAGTCTGAATTAAAAAAGCCAGATAAATATTATGGGGCTGAGGAACGCCCCAATCGGGATAAGGAGGGAAATAATCACCAAAAGTACCGGGACCAATGCCTGTAATGGGATACATTTTAAAAACTTCCCAAGCGTTCTGCCAAATTTCTAAACGAGAATTGAAAGAAAGTCTTCCCTGGATTGAGCTGAGCTTAAAATATACGAAAATTAAAAGAATAATAAGTCCCAAACCGATAATTGTCCAGATTAATCTTATTTTTCTTTTTTTGTATAAATAAAGTCCAGCTGCAAAAATTATAGCAAAAATTAAACCTAAAAAAGCGCCGAGGGATTTTGTAGAAACTAAAACCGCCATTAGCAAAAGATTATTCACCCAAAGACACGCGTCGGCGCCCCGGCGAGTCGCCGCGCTCTTTCTCGCCCTCGCTCTTCCGATATTTTGGTCGGAAACCATGCCCGCTCGGACTATGAGAGGTCTTTTAGGTAAATAATCTTTTGCCCAAATAACTAATCCGAGATTAAGTATTAAAATCGGTACCAGATACATGGCTAAATAATTTGGGGAGTTATAAATTCCCTGCAATCGACCCGAAGCATCCAATTTCCCTTGAAATAAATAAACTAAAGAAATTACCGAGACAAAAGAGCCGGAAAATATTAAACTATAAAAAATTTTTTTGATCTGCTCGTCGTTTTTTATAACCGAGACAATCACGATAAAAAATAGCAAAGGATCTATAAACCAAGCCTTTAAAATTCCCAAACTCGTTCTTAGATTCCAGGAATAAAAAGTGGCCACACCAACACCAATTAAAATCAATATAATAGCAATAAACAACGAATAATGAGTAACGAATAAGTTTTTAAAATCTTTAAATTTAAAGCCTTTAATCAACCATAAAACAAACAAAGCATAAATTAACAATTCCAACGCCGTGGTTGGAACTTTAAAAATAGTAAATCGTACTAAATATAAGGGTAGGCAGAAAACAATTAAATAAATTCCCCAGATTATTAGTTTCATGTTTCTTTCTTTAACAATAAAGAAAGTTCCTCTTTTTTAACTCCCTTAATTAAATAAAGTACAACAAAATAAACAATAATTCCTCCTCCAATCAGCAAAAACAAATTCCAGCCCTTGAATAAATAAAGAAATCCAACCATAAGCGTCCCCGCTATTAACGGTTTGACTATATTAAATCGAGGAAAGTAATTTATTGTTTTATAAATAAGATAAATCATTAAAATTGTCACCAATAATTCGGTGGCAACCGTTGTTGATGCCGCCCCCAAATAAGAATATCTGGGAATAAAGATTAAATTGGTTATTATATTAAAAATCATTCCTGAAAAATATATCCAAGCCCCGGACTTTTGTTTGTTTAGAGCAATAATGCTGTGACCAAAGAGATTGCCCAAGAATATCAAGCCAATAGCAAAACTTAAAAGTTTTAATACTGGCGCCGAAGCTTTAAATTGTTCTCCTCCGATTAGAACCACTAATGGCAGAGACAATATCAAAAGCCCGATAACAAGAGGAATGATAAATATAATCAAAACATCCAATGTTTTTTGGAATATTTTTTTAAATTCGTCTGGACTAGAAAAGGCAAACTTAGAAAGCAGAGGCATAATCAGGCCAACAAACATAGAGGGGAAAAATATTAAACCTTCAAGAATTTTATAGGCAACATTATAAATTCCCACATCAACAATCGGGTTAGTTGACGACCTATTAATAAAACCGAGGGAAAGAAAAATAGTATCAAATTTAAAATAAATCAAGGTAAGAACAATGGAAGCAGCAATGGGAATGGCTATTTTTATTAATTTTTTCCATAAATCAAAATCAAAAGCTAAAGTTATGGAAATATGTTTTCGAGCGAAAGCCCAATTAAGAATAAAGTTCCCAATACAGCTAATAATTAAGGCTGTTAAAATAGAGAAAAAACCCAGATTAAAATGAACAAAAATAATCACTAAACCCAACTGGATTAAGCGACCAACAATATCAGCCAGCCCTGCCTTATCTATTCGAAGATATTTTTGAAAAATACCCATTAAAACCTGTGATGCAGATAAAAACAAATAGCCGACAGAACCAATAACTACTCCTAATTTAACCTGGGACGTATAGGGGAAAAACCAAATTAAAACAATAGCCAGACCCAAAAACAACAAAAGAACAAAAATCCTAATTGTAAAAATATTGCTGGCAATTTTTCTCTCATCTACGCCTGGCCGAGATATTTCTCTGGTCATTAAGGAATAAAGACCTAGATCGGCTAAAATATTAAAGATATATAAAAAGGCCAGAATTAAACTATAATTACCAAATCCTTCCTTGCCTAAATAACGAATGATAAGCCCTAAATTAACTAAAGAAAGGGCTACCGCAATTATGCGTGCCCCTGCTGCAAAAATAGTATTATATGCAATTTTTCTAATTACGGTCATATCTCATCATGGATATAATCTGACCACTATTTTTCTCTCGGGTTCCTCGCCGATACTTTCAGTAGCTATATCCGGATATTCAGCTAACCTTAAATGAATGAACCTTCTTTCATAGGCGGACATCGGCTCAAGAAAAATCGGATTTTTTGTTCTCCTTACTCTTTGGGCCGCTTTTTGAGCTAATTCGGTTAAAAATTTTTCTCTCTCTTTTCTAAAACTATTTATATCTAATAATAAAAGAGTTTGACCCGGGTTATCCTTAAAAGACAAAACCCTTAAAAGATGCTGAAGGGCATTTAGGCCAGAACCGACTTCGCTTAAAAAAGATTTTGCGTCTTTTGGATTAAGCTCTAATTCAATTAATATCGTTTCTTTATCTTTTAAAGAATTATCTTTTTTAATATCTATTGCCACTTCTTCGATTCCCATTGCCTGAAGTATTTCATTAATTATTTTTTTTATTTTTTCCATACCCCGTACTAGATTTTCGACATTTTAAATGTCGAGATTATACAGATTAATACTTAATAAAACTGTTTGATCATTTAATCATACCCCGCGCTATCTTGATCCCGCGCTGCGGGATCAGTCGAAAATTCAGTACGAGGCATAATTTTTGGGAATAAATCAAATTTTTAAACTACTGATTTTGCATCGGGATGCGACCAATTCTTTTTTCTTAACAGGAAATAATCCTGAACCAGCCCCAAGAGAGTGCTTAAAAACCAGTATAAAGATAAGCCGGCCGGTAGTCTCAGAGCAATGAAAATAGTTAAAATTGGCATAAAATACATCATTTGGCGACCCATTATTTTTTGTATTCCTACTCCGGCGCCCTTTTTATCGCTAGCTTGAGGCAATTGAGGAGAGTATTTTATTGTCAATTTAGAATAAAAAAACTGGGAAATGCCCGCCAAAACTGCCAAAATATAATTAGGAACAGATAAATCTACGACTCCTAAAAATAGAGGATTGATTTCTATGGGATTTTTAATAAAACCATAAAGAATTGAAAGGCTCTCCGGTTTTAAAACTTTAATAAATACCTGATATAAGGCCAATAAAATTGGCAGCTGAATTAAAATAGGAAGACAACCAGAGAAAGGATTAACACCATGTTCTTTATAGGCCTTCATTAATTCTCGGCTTTGTTCTTCTTTAGTTTTGTATTTTTGCTGTATTTCTTTTAATTTTGGCTGAATAATGGCAAGAGATTGACGGGATTTAATCGAATAATAGGCTAAGGGAAATAAAATAATTCTAATTAAAACCGTTAGTAAAATAATTGCTATCCCGAAGTCATGGCCAGGAATAATATTATATAAAAAAATTAACCCATTAAAGATTGGGCGGTATAAAATTTCGTTAAAAATTGTTCCTAGCATGGATCATGGCCCCCTCTGCTTAAAGGGTGACACCTAATAATTCTTTTTAAACCTTTAATTAGACCTTTTAAAACTCCATATTTTTCCACTGCTTGATAAGTATATTCTGAGCAAGAAGGATAAAAACGACAGCCAGAATACGGACTTAATAATTCAAAAACCGGGGATATGTTTTTTTTATAAAACCGAATTATATTCAATATTACTATTTTCATTTCATTTATAAAGTCCTGATTTTCTAAATAATTTCTCTACCTCCTCTTTTGTTTTTTGATATTTCTCTTTAACGGTTGCTGGCTTTAAAAAAATAATTATATCAAATCCTGGTTTTAAATTAATCAGATTACTTTTCGCTATTTCTTTCAACTGTCTTCTTCTTTTGTTTCTTTCGGTGGCTTTTTTGGACGTTTTCAGGCCTACGATAAACCCGAAGCGGTTAATTTTTAAATTATTCCTTTTAAATTTTAAAAGAATAAAGTCGCCGCTGGTTGTTTTTCCCTTTTTAAAAAGATTATCAAAATCCGCCCCTTTCAGGCGATTTTGGCGAGCTTTCATTTTAAACACTTAATTTTCTTCTTTTTTTTCTTCTTCGTCGAGACAAAACTCTTCTTCCATCCTTAGTCCTCATTCTTTTTAAAAATCCGTGTGTTCTTTTCCTCTTTCTTTTTTTGGGTCTATAGGTAAGCCCTTGAATCTTCATATAATTTTAAGTTAAGCTTATTAATATATTTAAAGATTAACAATAAATAAATTAAGGGTCAAACATTATGCTAAAAATTCGATGTTTCCACAAATGATACACAGATTATTAACAAAATTGATTATTGACTGGGTTTTTTATTAAAATTCTTTGTGATAAAATACTAACATATGACTAACCAGGAAATCTGGCAAATTACCTTAGGAGAGATAGAGCTTTCTGTTTCGAGGGCGAATTTTATTACTTGGTTTAAAAACACCAACATTATTTCGAATAAAGACGGGAAAATTATAGTTGGCGTACCTAATGGCTTTGCCAAAGAGTGGTTGGAAAATAAATACAATAAACTCGTTTTAAAAGCTTTGCGGAATTCTATTGGATATATAAAAAATGTGAATTATATTATTTCTTCATCCCCTGAACATCAGGTAAAAACCAGACAAAAGGCAAGGCCTAAAAAAGAGAAAATAAATTTAGACTTAAAGGAACAATTAGACATTCGGGAGTTTAAAAAGGATGAAAAAACAAATCTTAATTCCCGTTATGATTTTGGTTCTTTTGTGGTTGCCTCTTTTAATGAACTGGCTTACGCCGCGTCTCAATCGGTAATCAAAGACCTTGGGAAAATTTATAATCCATTATTTATTTACGGGGGCGTAGGAGTCGGCAAAACTCATTTAATTCAAGCAATTGGCAATGAGGTGATTAAAACTTATAATGATAAAAATGTAATCTATTTACCATCGGAAAGATTTTGTGCGGATTTAATCTCTTCTATATCAAATCAGACCATTGAAAAATTTAAGGATGATTATCGAAAATTTGATGTTTTAATTATTGATGATATACAATTTTTAGCCGGTAAAGAAAAAACCCAAGAAATATTCTTTCATATATTTAATGGTCTTTATGAAAAAAATAAACAAATTATTCTCAGCAGCGACAGAGCGCCAAAGGCCATTCCAACGCTGGAGGAAAGATTGCGCTCCAGATTTGAAGGAGGAATGATGGCCGATATTGGCCGGCCGGATTTTGAAACAAGATTAGTAATTTTAAAGAAAAAGGCTCAAGATCTAAACATAAACATAAGTGACGAAACACTTAGTTATATCGCCATAAATATTCAAAAAAATATTAGAGAATTAGAGGGGGCCCTAAACCGGGTTTTTGCATTTATTAAATTAAATAACATTATCCCAAATCAAAAACAATTAACTAAAATCCTTAAAACGCTTATTTCTAATCCCCAAAAAAGAACCAATTATAAAAAAATTGCCGAAGTCGTGGCCAGTTTTTATGATATTAATGTCAGCGACCTAATAAATCGAAGCAGAAAAAAAGAGATAGTTAAACCAAGGCAAATAGTTATGTATTTAATGCGAGAGGAGTTAAAAAATTCCTACCCATCTATTGGAACCAGACTAGGAGACAGAGATCATACTACTGTAATTTATGCTTGCGAAAAAATAGGAAAAGAATTAGAAAATGACGAGACATTAGAACAAGAATTAAATTTAATTAAAGAAAGACTATATAATAATATTGTTTAATAAACTGTTAATTTAATTATTAATATTTAAGCTGATATCTTGTTAATAAAATTAAAGGCCGAAATTTTATTAATAAAATTAAAAACATATTATACTAAAAATCTCCCGAGCTTATCCACATAAAATTAAATTAAAAATGAATTCAATTTAGTGCTTTTCCCCAGATTTTAATTGCCTATTAATAATAAATAAAGTTTAAATAATATAAATTAAAATTATTAATATGAAAATAATTTGCCTTCAAGAAAATTTAAAAAACGGATTAAATGTAGTTCAAAATATTATTGGAAAAAATTTAACCCTTCCTATTTTAAATAATATTTTATTAATTACAGATAAAAAACAACTTAAATTATCAACAACAGACCTAGAAATAGCCATAACTAACTATATTATTTGTAAAACAGAAAAAGAAGGAGGAATTACCGTTCCTGCGCGAATACTCGTTAATTTTATAAATAACTTACCAAATAAAAAAATAGAGATAAGTATAAAAAATAATATAATTTATTTAAAATGCGATAATTTTAAATCAAATATTAAAGGACTAGATATTAAGGATTTTCCTATTATTCCTAAAATAAAAAACGAACCAACCCTAGAGGTTAATTATTTAACATTAAAAAACGCACTGGAACAAGTAATTAATTTTACCTCGTTTTCTGATATTAGGCCTGAAATTACTGGTGTATTTTTTAATTTTTCATCCGATAAAGAAATTAAAATTGTTGCCACTGACAGCTTTAGATTAGGCGAGAAAATTATTTATTTAAAAGATAATAAAATAAATAAAAATAATCAGGGTTCGGTGATTGTTCCGGGAAAAACCATTCAAGAGTTGATTAGGATTTTATCTAATTTAGAAAAAGATGAGGAGGGTTTAGTAAAAATCAGTATTGAAAATAATCAAATTTTATTTAACTTTTCAAAAATTCAGATAATTTCAAAATTAATAGAAGGAAGCTATCCAAACTATCAGCAATTAATGTCTAAGCAATTCGAGACAAATATTTTAATAAACAAAGAAGAATTGGTTAAGGCCATTAAATTAAGTAGTTTTTTTAGTAGTAAAATAAACGATATAAGATTAAAAATTGATAGTAAAAAATCCTTAATTAGTATTTTTTCTCAGGATATAGAATTAGGTGAAAATTTATCAGATCTTCAAGCTGAGGTAAAAGGCAAGGACTTAGAAATTATATTTAATCACAAATATTTATTAGACGGTCTGAATAGTATAAACACCAAAAGAGTTTTTATTGGTTTTAACGGAGAGACCAGTCCGGGAATAATCAAGCCGGAAGGAGATGACAGTTTTAATTATGTCATCATGCCTATTAAGTTATAAAATGTTCCACATTAAGCAAATTATTCCCAGGGTAATAAAAGGTCTAAAAGAAGGAAAAAATTTAGACGAAATTACAATTTATAAAGAGTCGGAAAAAATACTAAAGAAAAACACCCCTGATGCCGAGGTGTTTTTTTATAAAGATAAAAATTTATATATCAAATGTCCTAATCCTGTTATTGCTAACGAAATATTTTTGAATCAGGAAGAAATAATAGAAAGAATTAATGACCGTTTAAATAAAAAGATAGTTAATAAATTAATAATTAAAATTAAATAAGTTTATTTCAATTTTTTTCGAAGAATAGTTCCCGACGATATCAAAGGCCTTTACCTCTATAAAATGGACTCCCTCAGTGATTATCTGTGGGATCTGATAGTATATAGAATAAGGCCTTGAATATTTTATACTCATCAATTCATCGTCGAATAAAAACTCTACTTTTTCTATACCAAGCCGAGCATTCGCCTCGGCTTCAATTTTTATATTGGCTTCATTTACATTAATATCTTGAAAATTAATAGGAGACAATATTGAGACATAAGGCTGATTTTCCGGCGTGTGAATATTATCGTATTCTTGGGGCGGTTGTTGGTTATAAAAAACACCTGCCCCGAGTGAATTCACCCATTCAAGAACCGGTCTTTCCCAATTATTGAACTGGGAATCTTCTCTTCCGTTTTCTTCTCCTTGGGGATTGTCTTTATTTAAATAATATAAAATACAATGAACCTGAGGATAAATTTTTTCTTCGATTAAATCTGGTGGGGTTAGGTTCGTGGCTAATTTACCGGATATTCTATCTATTTCAACCTTATATTCTGTGGCGAATTTGCCATTTAAAATATCTTTATTGGCAACAACTAATTCGGGCTCAGTAAAATTTTCGGGCTCTTCTGACAATGTGAATTCGTTTTCAGGATTTTGAGCTTTGAGCTTTGAGCTTTGAGCTTTGAATTCATAGGCCTGTTTTAGGAATTGATTCCAGATCGGGGCAGCAATAACTAATCCCGGCTCTTTATTCATTGGCGTATTATCGTTGTTTCCGGCCCACACGCCCACCACTAAAGAAGGAGTATATCCGATTGTCCAGCCGTCGCGATATTCTTGAGTAGTTCCTGTTTTAGCTGCTACCGGCAATCCTTCGATGTAAAGATTGGAACGAGAACCGAATATAGGCGCTCGCATTTCTTCATCTGAGAGGATGTCAGAAATAAGGCGAGCTATCTGTGATTCCATAACTTTTTTTGGCTTCTTGGTGTATTCTTCGATTATATTTCCTTTACTGTCTTCAATTTTAATTATTGGTACAGTCGGATTTCGTATTCCTTCATTGGCAAAAACTCCGAAGGCAGCAGTTTCTTCTAATAGCTTTACTTCTCCTCCTCCGAGAACGAGGGAAAGTCCGTAGCGAGACCTGTCTTTTAGAGTTTCTATTCCCATGTCTTGAGCAAGGTTCAGTGTTTCGTTCAGTCCGGCCAAATACAAGACCTGAACCGACGGAACGTTTAATGATTGGGCCAAGGCTTGACGGAAGGTTACCGGTCCTCTAAATTTGCTGTCGTAGTTATTCGGCTTATAGCTTTCTGCTCCCTCAACCGCAAATTCTGTTTCCAAATCGAAAACCACAGTATCGGGGGTAAATCCTTTTTGAAGCGCCCTCGCATAGGCGAACGGCTTAAAGGAAGAGCCTGGTTGGCGCGGTCTAATTGTCACATTAACATTTGGTTCAAAAAGACAGCTTTTTCCTTGTTTACAGTTTTTGGGATAGACTTCACCAAAATAATCTCGGGAGCCAACCATTGCCAAGATCTGTCCTGTTTTTGGGTCAATCGCCGCTAAAGCCGCATTATTAGCATTATAATTTTTAGCATTTTTCTTTACCTGGTCGGCCAAGACCTTTTCAGCAATTTGCTGGAGATCCCAATCAAGAGTTGTGTAGACTTTTAAACCGGCTTTTTCTATATATTCTTTTCCGTATTTTTCTTCTAAATATTCTTTAATATACATTACAAAATGAGGAGCCTCAAATCCTTCTTTTGTTTGGGTAAATCCTAATTCTTCTTGTTTGGCAATTTTTAGCTCTTGCTCGGTTATATAGCCAAATTTATACATTCTTTCTAAAACGTATTCCTGGCGAGCCTTTAATTCATTGAGATGAGAACCATGAGGCGAATAATAGCTTGGGGCTTGGGTTAAGGCAGCCAAAAGAGAGCTTTCAGCCAAACTGAGATCCATCGCTTTTTTATTGAAGAAAGTTTGAGCCGCTGCCTCTATGCCATAAGCATTAGAACCGTAAGGAATCTGGTTTAGATAAAAATTTAAAATTTCATCTTTGGAGTATTTTATTTCTAATTCGATAGCCAGGATCGCTTCTTTTATTTTTCTTGCGTATGTTTTTTCTGGCGTGAGAATGGTGCTTTTGATGAACTGTTGAGTAATAGTCGAGCCCCCTTGAGTTGTTTTTTTGCCTTGTAAGTTGTATATAAAGGCTCTTAATATTCCTTTAAAATCAATTCCAAAATGGTGATAAAAATTGGCGTCTTCAACAACAATAGTAGCGTTTTTTACATTCCGGGGGATTTCTTCAAAAGAAACAACGGTTCTTTTCTCTTCTCCATGAACATCATATAAAAGAGTTTTCCCGGTTCGGTCATAAATTTTCGTTGACTCTATTACCTGTCGACCAGTCAGTTCTTCCGGGTTTGGCAGATCTTTGGCGAAATAAGCAAAAACAATAAGGATGCCCATAATAGAGAGAGCCAAAATCCAAATAAAAAAAACCAAGATTTTTTTCAAAATCTTTCTGCCTCGGCTTGTTTTATCTTTTTTACGAAACCAAAAAAGTTTAAGTTTATTCCAGAAATTATTTGATTGTCCTTTATGATAGGAAGTAATTTGAGGCATTATAATTTAATCATAAAATAATAAACTACTTATGACAATATTGTTTATTCCGGGAATTTATAGTAAAGTGAAATTATGAGTAAGATTATCGCGGATACAAATAAAATAAAAGAAGTCTTGGAAAAAGGAGTGGAAAAAATTTATCCGAGCAAAGAAGCCTTGGAAAAAACTTTGAAATCCGGCACAAGGATTAAGCTTTATTGCGGCTTTGACCCTACCTCGCCTAATCTGCACATTGGTAGCGCTGTTCAGTTTAGGAAATTAGCCCAGTTTCAAAAATTGGGCCATGAAGTAATTATGCTTATTGGCGATTTTACGACCATGATTGGTGACCCGACTGATAAATCCGCCGCAAGAAAAAAGATAACCAGAAAAGAAATTCTTAAAAATGCTAAAAATTATAAAAATTTAGCCAGTAAGATTTTAAGATTTTCCGGAGAAAACCCCGCTAAAATAATGTATAACAGTCAATGGAACGACAAATTGACGTTTGTTGAATTGATAGAATTAGCCTCCAATTTTACGGTTCAGCAAATGATAATCAGAGACATGTTTCAGGAAAGATTAAAAAAAGACAGACCGATTTATTTACATGAATTTCTTTACCCGCTTACTCAAGCTTATGATAGCGTGGCAATGGATGTTGATTTAGAAGTTGGCGGCAATGATCAGACATTCAATATGCTTTGCGGTAGAGATTTAATGAAGGTTCTTAAAAATAAAGAAAAATTTGTCTTAACCACAAAACTATTAATGGATCCATTAGGTAAGAAAATGGGTAAAACCGAAGGGAATATGATAAACTTGGATGAGAAACCGAACGAGATGTATGGAAAAATTATGTCTTGGCCCGATTCTTTAATCTTTCCGGGATTTGAATTGTGCACCGACTTATCGATAGAGGAGGTTAATCAAATCAAGAAAAAGAAAAACAATCCTCGTGACGATAAAGCCAGGTTGGCGCGAGAAATTGTTGCCATTCATCACAATAAAGTCGTAGCACAAAAAGCAGAAAAAGAATTTAACCGAGTTTTTAAAGAAAGGGGGACACCGTCAGAAGTTAAGAGCTATAAACTGGGCGTTAAAAACTTAAATATTTTAGATTTACTGTTTAAAACTGGCTTGGCTTCTTCAAAATCAGAAGCTAAAAGATTGGTTGAGCAGGGAGCAATAAAGATTGATAAGTCGACCGTAAAAGACTGGAGAGTGAAAATCAATATTAAAAAAGGAATTATAATACAAGCAGGGAAAAGGAAATTTATTAAATTAGTATAATAAATCTGACAACTCTAAAACCCCGCAGTCGCGGGGTTTTAGTTTTTTATCATTTACTCTATTTCTTCTTCCTCTGTATCTTCCTCTTCCTCTTCCGATTCTTCGGTTTCTTCCGGCTCTTCCTCTTTTTCCGTTTCATCGTCTTCGTCTTCTTTTTCTTCTTCGGGCGTTTCTTCTTCCGTTTTTTCTCCCGTTTCTTCTTCGTCTTCAATAAAAAGAGGACGAGAAAGATCTTTAAGCATCGTAGATATCATAATTTTTAAAATGTTTACTTGTTAGTGGCTATTGGTCTTTTTTCTCAAATCGACCTTTTACCCTCTTTTAGAGTTATAAGGCCATTATATTCATAAAAAAAGCCTTGTCAATACTTTTATCAACAAGGCCTGATAGTGTTGGCACAGCAGATAGCCGTAGCCAAGGCATCACTGGCGTCGTCTGGCTTGGGGATTTCCTTCAAATTGAGCAATCTTTTAACCATTTTTTGCACCTGACTTTTTTCAGCTCGACCGTAACAGGCCACCGCTTGCTTGATTTGAAGGGGCGTATATTCGTAAATAGGGATTTTTGTTTGGGCAATCGTGAATAAAATTACTCCCCTTGCCTGGCTTACCTTAATTGCGGTTTTTAAGTTTTTGAAAAAGAAGATATCTTCTATTGCCGCTATGTCGGGTTTTTGTTTTTTAAGCAGTGAACTCAATTCTTTGTTTAAAAGAGCCAATCTTTCTGCCGTGGACAAATCGCTGGGCGTCTTTATGCACCCGTAATCGATAAGCTTTAATTCATGTTCTCCGATTTTTTTTAAAACCCCGAAACCAGTTATTGCTGTTCCGGGGTCAATTCCCAATATAATCATAAATTTACATTAGAGTAAATCTCATTAACGTCATCGTTATCGTCCAATTCTCCAAAAAGTTTTTCCAATTGTTGCTTAAGATTTTCGTCCGTAATATCAATTGAGTATTTTGGCTTCCATTCTCCTTCCGTTCTGTCAAAAAGATATCTCACGCCGCCGGTTTCCGCCAATTTCCCGCCATGCTCGTTTAAAATGTGTTTTATTTCCGATATGGTGCGGTTTTTGTTGTCGGTTATCACTTCAATAATTAAGGGAGTACCGTTGGGTCCGTAGGCTTCATAGGTCATTTCTTCCAATTGCCCGCCTTCTTTATCTTCGCCAGTTCCTTTTTTAATCGCCCGCTCAATATTGTCATTGGGCATATTGACTGACCGGGCATTTTCAATGGTTAAGCGAAGGGTCGGATTCATTCCCGGATCCCCGCCTTTTCGAGCGGCAATTTCAATAATTTTGGCCATTTTACTAAAAACCTTGCCCTTCTTTTTGTCCATGGCCTCTTTGCGAGTTTTTATGTTCGCCCATTTTGAGTGTCCCGACATATATCTAAATTTTTACAAAAAGAATAATTAAAGTCAATAAAATCATCTAAAAACATTTGGTTGTTGGTATTTTTTGCGAAATTTTACCAAAATTAAACCGATAATAAAGCCAAACAGAACAACGAGACCAATGATTAAAACCAGATTAGTTGATTGTTTTGAGTTTGTCATTTCCTTAATTGCAGCCAAATTACTTGTCGGAGATTCAATGTTCGTTGCATTAGAGACGGGTTCGATGGTTGTATAGCCGCCTTCAATTTGTTTTTTATCTGTATTTTGGTAAAGCCAGGCATAATCTTGAGACGATTCTTTGACGATTTCCGGCTTAATACTTACTTGATAATTTATATTTTTACTTTCATTGATAACCATACCGGCAATATTGGTTGTTCCTGGGGTAGGAATATTCCAAACGAATCCTTCTCCGGTTTTAGCCGATGATTCTCCTTGTGGCGGTTTTTCATAATTTATTTCCTGGAAAACCGCTCCCTCTGGCAAAAGCAATCTAACGCTGTCTTTATCATTGTTTAAGGCAATTTCAGTAATCTGGCGTGTAAAAACAATATAGCTCTTCGGGGCAATTAAAGTATTTTTTGGGAAAATAAACGGCTCGCTACCGCTTGCCTCATCATCTAATCGCCAGTTAGAAATATCGACAATAGAATCAGAATCGTTATAAATTTCTATCCATTCTTCTTCCTCGTCCTTGCCGGATGGGTTAGGCAAAAATTCATTGATGGTTATTTGACCAGATTGTATTTTTACTGTTATCGTGTCAGAAACATAATATCTTCCATCATAAACCATTAGGGTAACCAAATAGGTGCCTGGATAATTATATTTATATGTAAAAGATGGCTTTTCGATTAATTTACCATCACCCATATTCCAAGAATAGGATAATTCATCACCGTCTGGGTCAGTTGATTTGGTTCCATCGAATTTAATTTCCTGATTAATGAAAGCAATAATATTATCTCCAGCCTCAGCAATTGGCGGATTAGTACTCGTAGAAACTGTCGGAGTTTTGGGTTTTTCGGTTGTTTCCAGCTCTTCGGTTGTCCCGTTGCTATTTTGGGCTTTTGGCGTGCCCCCTGAATTTAAACTAGTTTGCCAGCCACTAATTGTTTTTTCCATTGTTTGCTTGGTGGAATTGTCTCCGGCTGGCCAGCCATCTGTAAAATCTAAATCATCAACTACATTATTCGTATTATCTTTTAATTTTAAATATTCGCCGGTATTCCCCAATGCGCCAGTATAAATCTGGTCAGCCGTGATATCGGGGATGGTACTATCATCGGTTCTTTCCAATAAAAAATATCCATTTGCGGATATGATGCCGGTTAAATTTATGGTTGGCGTGTCATCCGTCGCCTCTAATAACCACCCAGTCAAATTCACTGCTTCAGCGCCATTATTATACAATTCAATCCATTCATCGTTGGCTGAAATATTTGTTCCCATCCAAGCTACTTCATTGATAGCCACGGCTCCGAAAGCAGTTCTCGGAACGAAAATAAAAACGACAAGAAAAGTCGTTATAAAAAATATATTTTTCATATTTTTTAAAAGAGCCCTCCCAGCTCTTTTGTTAAATATTATTCTATTAATTTTTTCTGATTTTCTTCGGGATGGCGAAGTCCGAGGTGTTGATAAGCTAAATGAGTCGCGGCCCTGCCCTGAGGCGTGCGGGCCAAAAATCCAAGTTGCATCAGATAGGGTTCGTAAATATCGCAAATCGTATCCTTGTCTTCAAAAGTGGCTGCGGCTAAGGTTTCCAGTCCTACTGGCCCCCCTTTGAATTTTTCAATTATTGTTGATATAATTAATCTATCTACGGGCTCCAGGCCCAGTTCATCAATTTCTAACATTGCCAAGGCTTCTTGAGCAATTTTTTTACTGATCTTACCTTGTCTATGAACCTGGGCATAGTCACGAACGCGTTTTAATAAACGATTAGCTACCCGCGGCGTTCTTCTCGCTCTTTTGGCAATTTCAGTTATTCCTTCTGGTTCGGCCTGAATTTGTAAAATCTTACTTGAGCGCTTTAAAATATTTTCAATATCTTCATGTTCGTAAAAATCGAGATGATAAGTAGCTCCAAAGCGATTTCTTAAGGGGGAAGACAATAAACTGGCTCTGGTGGTAGCGGCAATTAAAGTAAATTGGGGTAATTCCAGCTGAATGCTGCGAGCCGAAGGCCCCTTACCAATAATAATATCTAGACAATATTCTTCCATAGCCGGATAAAGATATTCTTCAATCAATTTATTGAGTCGATGAGCCTCGTCAATAAATAAAATATCGCCTTTTTCTAGATTAGTTAGAATAGAGGCCAAGTCGCCGATTTTTTCGATGGCTGGACCAGAGGTAATTTTGATATTCGAACCCAGTTCTTTAGCAATAATATGAGCCAAGGTGGTTTTTCCTAAGCCGCTTCCGCCATAAAGTAAGATATGTTCAACTGCTTCAGCGCGTTGCTTGGCTGCTTCCAGTAATATTTTTAGATTTTTCTTAATTTTTTCCTGACCAAAATATTCCTCAAAGCTCAATGGCCTTAAGGTTCTGTCTAGTATCTGGTCTTCATTCTGTTCTTTGGGATTCGTGTACATAAATAAGTAAAAGACTTGACAATGCTTGGATAATCTGCTATAATGGAGGTAAAGAAATTAGGAGGGTTAAAATCCCCTAATTTTTGTTCTCATTCAATCCTTTTCAGTAACCTGCAGGCAATAAGGGTAACCATAATTTATTAAAAATTACCCTTTGGACTATTTCTTAGTTTTGGATGGTTTGGTCCCCTCCTTGTTGAGGTCCTACTGAACCATTCCTCGGAAATTTTCCGCACTTTTGGTTCCTAAGCCAAAGTTTATTTGCCTGCAGATTACTGGGAAGGATTTTTTATTCTCCCAACACCCTTTCAATCTCATCCATTGTGGTAACTTTAGCCAATACTTTTAATAAGCCGTCTTGTTTCATGGTCACCATCCCGGCCTTAATTGCGGTTTCTTTGATTTCTACAAATGATGGGGTTTTCAAAATAGTTTTTTCCATGGCATCATCAATAACAAACAACTCAAACATTCCGATTCTTCCTTTGTAGCCAGTAAAATTACAATAAATACAACCCTCTATTGATACTTCTTTAATGGTGATATTATCTAAATTCGGTTTTTTTACTCTTTCGGGCAAATCTTTTAGCCCGTTTTTTATTTTTTCAAAAGTTATCTTGTCTGGTTTAATTTCTTTCGAACACTTTGGGCAAAGTCGTCTGACCAATCTTTGGGCAATAACCAAATTTATAGCTGGCGGAATAAGGGTAGGATTAACTTTCATATCAACCAATCGTGGGATCGCTCCAGCCGCGTCATTAGTGTGAAGAGTAGAAAATACCAAATGACCAGTTAGAGCAGCGTGAATAGCTGTTTCGGCGGTTTCATTATCTCTAATTTCTCCAACCAATATCATGTCCGGGTCTTGTCTTAAAATTGAACGTAAGCCGCCGGCAAAGGTATAGGTCTTGCCGCTTGAAACCTGGGTTTGTTCTATGCCCGGAAGATGATATTCGATTGGATCTTCTAAGGTAATAATTTTAAGTTCCGGAGTGTTAACCTTTTTCAGAAAAGCATAAAGAAGAGTGGTTTTTCCGGCCCCAGTTGGTCCCGTGGTAACGATCATGCCGTTTGGTTTTTTTAATTGGTCTTCAATGGTTTTGAAGTCGTATTCTTGAATTCCCAGGTCCTCCAATTTTAATCCCACGGTTTTCGGATCTAAAATTCTCAAAACAATGTTTTCTCCATATTCAGCCGGGATAATCGATGTTCTTACTTCTATATCTGAGCTATCTACTTCAATGCTAAATCTTCCGTCTTGAGGAATATCGTGAACATTTATTCTAAGGCTAGAGAGGATTTTAATTCGAGAAAGGAAAAGCTGATAGTTCGGGAATGGAATAGACCCCGCGTCTTGAAGAATGCCGTCAATTCTTAATCTTAATCTTACTTTTTCTTCGGACTCATTTTCGGTATGAACGTCTGAGGCTTCTAATTTTAATGCCGATCCCATTATCGTATTTAAAAGTTGAGTGGTGTTAAGACTAGGATCGGATATTTTTTCTTTTAAATCGTCAATTGTAATTACTTCTCTCTGAATTTGGGTTAATTCTTTAACATCGATTTCCGTTGTTTTGGTTATTTTTTCTTTTTGTCTTACAAACTCGTATCTTTGCCAAGCCTTTTCAAGATTACTTTCCGAAGTAATAGAAGTTTTAACCCCATATTCTTCTTTCTCTAGTTTTTCTATCAGAGTTTTGGCTTGTTTTAATCGAGGGTCCGCCACGACTACATAAATCTCTCTTTGTCTTTTTTGAATTATAGCCATTTGAGCTTTTTGAGCCTCTTCTTTAGTGATTAAAGCCAGGGCCTCATCATCAATAGGCGTGATTCTTAAATCAATATAAGGAAAACCTAGCTCGGAAGCTAGGTTTTTAGCCCTGGTTTCTTCGGCCTCTCTTTGAATTTGGTGGATTTTTACTTCTGTTTTTCTTTTTTTGTCCTGGTCTTTTTGAACCATGCCCTTATCTTACTCTAAAATAGTATATTTGGCAAGATTAGAGGCTTTTTTTATGGTTTAAAAACTGATAAGATAAAGACAATGGAAAGATTTTTGCTTAGAAATCAAAAAGAAACTGAAAAATTAGCTAAAATTTTAGCCAAAGAAATTGTAAAATCTAAATCAAAGATTAAAAAAGCTTTAATTTTTGGCTTGGTCGGTGAATTGGGAGCCGGAAAGACTACCTTTATTCAGTCTTTTGCGAGAGGTCTAAAAATAAAAGGCCGGCTAACCAGTCCTACTTTTGTTTTAATGAAGAGATACAAGGATTTTTACCACATTGATTGCTATCGGATAAATAATTCAAGAGATATTTTAGATTTGGACTTTAAAGAAATTATTTCCAATCCCCAAAATATCATTATGATTGAATGGGCAGAAAAAATAAAAAGAATTTTACCCAAAGGAACTATTTGGATAAAGTTTAAAATAATCAGTTTTACCAAACGAGAAATAAAACTTATATGAAAAAACTGGTTTTAATTGATTCTAATGCCTTAATTCACCGCAGTTTTCACGCTTTGCCGCCCTTAACTACCAGAAGCGGCGAGTTAGTTAATGCTGTTTATGGTTTTTCTTCGATTCTATTAAGAGTAATCAATGAATTGAAACCCGATTATATTGCTGCTGCTTTTGATTTGGCTGCTCCGACTTTTCGTCATATTGAATATGACCAATATAAAGCCAAAAGACCAAAGGCGCCGGACGAGCTTTACGAACAAATTCCGCGGGCAAAAGAAATTCTTCAAGCTTTTTCTATTCCGATTTTAGAAAAAGAAGGATTTGAGGCGGATGATGTAATCGGCACATTGGCGAAAAAATTTACCAGAGAAGGAGTAGAGACTATGATTATTACCGGAGATTTGGATACCTTACAATTGGTCAACAATAAAATTAAGATTTATACCATGAAAAGAGGATTAAGCGACACAGTAATTTATGGTGAGAAAGAAGTCAAAGAAAGATATGGGCTAAAACCAGAGCAAATGATTGATTACAAAGCATTAAGAGGCGACCCATCGGATAATATTCCTGGAGTTAAAGGAATTGGAGAAAAAGGAGCGTGTAATCTGCTTAAAGAATTCGGCACGTTGGAAAATTTATATAAAAAACTGGATAAACTTACAGAAAAGCAAATTATCGACAGTCCTTCCTTAAGCGAGTCGGTGGTGGAAAAACTGAAAACCAATAAACGAATGGCGTTTTTCAGCAAGAGATTGGTCACAATCCACCAAAAAGTGCCGATTAAGATTAGTTTGAAAGAATTAGATTGGCAAAAAAATATCAACATAGATAAAGTTAAAGAATTATTTAATCAATTGAATTTTCAGACCCTAATCAAAAGATTGCCCGGTCAAGTAATTGAACTAGAGAAAAAAGCCGAACAGACTAATTTATTCTAAATTCATGCCCGAATTACCGGAAGTGGAAACAATTAAAAGAGAATTAGAAGCGGTTATTTTGGATAAAAGAATCACCGCAGTGGTTATAAATAACGCGAAAGTAATCAGAGAGCCGAAAAAGGAAAAATTTGTCGCGAATTTGAAAAATGTAGCGATTAAAAAAATAATCAGAAAAGGAAAACTATTGATTTTTGAATTATCTTCAGGAAAATTTCTGACCATCCACCTGAAAATGACTGGTCAGCTGATTTACCCCAGCCACCAAAAACGTGGTGGCGGGGTGAATCCGGGAAAAATATCCAGAGTCAGTTTTAGATTTTTCGATAATACATTATTGGATTTTAACGATAGCCGTCTTTTTGGCGAATTAAGAATTGTGGACGATTGGCAGAAATTAAAGTTTATCAAGGAATTAGGACCAGAACCATTTGATATTGATGCGGAAAAATTCAAAGAAATGTTGGCAAGTAAAAAAACAAAGATTAAAGTTTCAATCATGGACCAGAAATTTATCTCCGGCATCGGAAATCTGTATGCCAACGAAGCATTGTTTCGCGCAAAAATTCATCCGCAAAGACCGACAAACTCGCTTTCCGAAAAAGAAAAAGAATTATTGTTTAAAGAAATAAAAGATGTATTATTGGAAGCAATACATTACGGTGGTTCTTCGGTGGACCAATACGTACAGGTTTCAGGAAAGCCAGGAGAATATGTAAAATATCACAAAGTTTATGATCGGGAAGGAGAACCATGTTTTAATTGTGGAGGAAAAGTGGAAAGAATAAGTTTGGGCAGTAGAGGAACATATTTTTGCCCCGCCTGCCAGCGCCTGAAGCGCAGCTGATGGCGAGCAGGCCGAGTTGTCAAAAGTTATGAGAAAAAAGAAAAAAATTTATTTCATTTTGATAATTATAGTTATTTTGGCCATTGGCGGAGCTTTATTTTGGAAATTCGGAAATAGAAATATAGAAATCAGCAATTCTGGCGAAAATACAGAAGAAAATTCCAAGCAAGACAATGGAGTTAGTACGATTACTGGTGAAAAATGTGAAAATTATAACCGCCGGCCGATTGCGATAATGCTGGCCGAAGACCCGATAACTCGTCCCTTGTCAGGAATTGCCGAAGCTGATTTAGTAATCGAAATGCCGGTAATTACCGGCAGCATTACTAGAATGATGGCGGTTTTTCAATGCGGTTCTCCGGAAGAAATTGGCTCGGTTCGTAGTGCGCGCCACGATTTTATTCCATTAGCGTTGGGTTTTGATGCGATTTACGCGCATTGGGGCGGCTCTCATTTTGCCTTGGATAAATTAGATACGGGAATTATAAATAATCTTGATGCGATGATAAATACATATAACTCATTTTTCAGAAAATCGGGCATTATCGAGCCCCATAATGGATTTACTTCAATGGACAGATTGTTAAATGCAGCTCAAAAACTTGGCTACCGAATGGACAACAAATTTTCCGGGTATTCGCATCTTGATAACTTAAATCCGCCAGATGGCGGACAAAAGGGGCGTTTAATCATCGGTTACGGAAATCATTACCGAGTTTATTATGATTATGACCCGGAAGAGAATGTTTATCGTAGGTGGAGAGATAATCAAAGAGAAATTGATAAAAATAGCGGAAATCAAGTGAAAGCAAGCGTAGTTATAATAATGAAAGCAGAATCAAGAATGATTGAACCGCCAAATTATAACGAAGTTGATGTTGAAGGCGAAGGCGAGGCAATTATTTATCAAAATGGCGAAGAAATTAAAGGGAATTGGAAAAAAGAAGGTAGTTATTTCAAGTCAAAGCTACAATTTTTAGATAAAAACGGAGAAGAAATTAAATTTATACCCGGGAAAATTTGGATAGAAGTTTCAGAACAAGGGCAGGAGAATAAGTGGGAGATTTTTTAAATATGCTAATATTTTTATACGGACAAGATACATATAGATCGAGAGACGAATTAAAAAAGATTATCGAAGAACGGGAAAAAGCCAGCTTGAACTGGTTTAATTTTGTGAGAATCGATGCTAAGGAAAATGAGTTAGAGATTTTCGAACAGATTAGACAGATAGCGAACACGGTTTCAATGTTTAATGAACAGAAATTAATTGTTATAGAAAGCATTCTTTCTGCGCCAGAAGAGATGCAAAAAAATATTTTGGACTTGTTAAGAAATAAAAATATAGAGAAAGATCCAAATACGACAATTATTTTCTGGACTGACGAAAAAGATGCCAAAAATGAATTTTTTGAATATTTAAAAACCAAAGCTAAATTTCAGGAATTTAAATTATTGGAAGGGAATCAATTGAGAAAATGGATAAGAGATTATATTAATGAACAAAAAGGAAGAGTCGACAGCTCGGCAATAGAAAAGTTAATAGAATGTATTGGCAATGATTTGTGGCGAATGAAAAATGAAATTGATAAATTATTGAATTATAGTAATGCAATAAAACTTAATGACGTTGAACTTTTAGTCAAGCCGGAAATTGATTTAAATATTTTTGAATTGATTGATGCCATGGGTTATAAAAATAAGGCAAAGGCATTGAAATTATTTAACCAACACTTAGAAAGAGGCGCTGACGAGTTTTATATCTTATCAATGATTGTTTATCAGTTAAGAAACCTTTTACTTGTTAAGTCAACGCCAATAACTAAATTAAAATTACATCCTTTTGTAATCAAAAAATCACTTCAACAGGTCAGAAATTTCACATGGGATGAGTTAAAAAAAATCTATTATCAATTAATGACAATAGATTTGAGAGCAAAGACGGGGAAAACCGATATTAACTCTGCTTTGGAGCTGTTTCTGACGAGCCTCTAGAGATCAGCTTGGTTAATCTTGATTTTTTGCGAGCAGCATTATTTCTCTTGATTACTCCGATTTTAGCAGTCTTATCGATTACTTTATAAGCTTGAGGTAGGAGTTTCAAGGCTTCTTCCCGCCCTTGGCGAGGCTCGCCTTCGGCGGCTTTTTTGTTTTCGTCTACTAGTTTTCTAATTTTCTTAATAATTTCTCGCATAGCATTAAGCTGACGAAGATTTCTTTGTCTCCGTCTTTTGTTTTGTCGTAATGCTTTTTTTGCTGATTTAGTAATCGGCATATTGATTTGATATTAGCAGAGATAATTATTTTTAGCAAGGTTTTAATTGATTTTGGGCTAAATAGGAGGTAAGATTAAATCATGATTGGGTTTATTGAAGGGAAAATTGAATATAGTACTGATAGATATGTGATAGTTGACGTGAATGGCGTGGGCTATAAGATTTATATTTCCGCCAATATTTTCAAAAAATTGCCCAAAGTCAATGAAAAAGTGAAATTATACACCCATCTCCATGTCAGAGAGGATATTATGGATTTATACGGATTTTTGGATAAAAAAGATTTGGAATTTTTTGAAATGCTGATTTCCATTTCCGGAATCGGGCCAAAAGGAGCGACAAATATCTTAAATGTTGCTTCGGTGGAAACCCTGAAAAAAGCCATTGCCAATGAAGAAAGCAGTATTTTGACCAAAGTATCGGGAATTGGTAAAAAAACAGCGGAAAAAATCATTTTGGAACTGAAAAATAAGGTCAGCGGAGATTATTTGGACGAAAAATATGGAGCCGGCAGCGAGGCGATTGATGCTTTGGTAGGTTTGGGCTACAAACTTCGCGAAGCCAGAGAAGCATTAAAAAAAGTTCCAGAGGATATAAAAGAAGTTGGCGATAAAGTGAAAGCAGCATTAAAATTATTAGGCAAAAAATGAATTCTTTTTTACAATCAAATACGTGGCTGGAATTTCAGAAATCTTTAGGCAGGAAGGCTTGGCAGGTGAATGAAATAAGTGCAATAAAACATAACCTGCCTTTCGGAAAATCATATCTTTACTCTCCGCGCTGCGAGAGTAAATTTTTATCAAAAACGTTTTTGAATAAAGTCAGAGAGATTGCCAAACAAGAAAACAGTATATTTTTTAAGGCCGAACCACAAGACAATATTAATTTAGAGAAATTGGGCTTTAGAAAATCTCACAATATTCAACCAACCAAAACAATAATTTTGGATATCACGAAACCCGAACAGGAATTGTTGAATCAAATGCACCATAAGACAAGATACAATATCGGTCTGGCCGAGAAAAAAGGAATAAAAATTAAAAAAGATAAAAAATTATTTGGGGAATTTTGGAGATTGATGGAAGAAACCACAAAACGAGATAAATTTAGGCCCCATTTAAAGGAATATTATCAAAAAATGCTGGAGATTCCGAGAGTGGAATTGTTTTTGGCGGAGCTTAACGGAAAGATTATCGCAGCGAATGTCGTTGTATTTTATGAAAAGATTTGTTCCAAAATTTATTTTTGGCATTTATCATTACCTCCTTTCTTTAATGGGTGCTGTTTTATATGGTTTTCCGTCAAAGAAGCTGATTGTGATTGGAGTAACTGGGACAAACGGGAAATCTACGGTTGTTCATTTAACTACAGAAATTTTAGAAAGCGCCGGAAATAAAGTTGCCTCACTCTCTTCCATTAGACTTAAAATTGGCGAGAAGGAAAGAAAGAATATGCTGAAAATGACTATGCCTGGCAGATTTAAATTGCAGAAATTTTTGAGAGATGCGGTTAAGGCGGGTTGTAAATATATGACTTTGGAAGTGACCTCCGAAGGAATTAAGCAATTTCGCCATAAATTTATTGATTTTGACGGGGCAGTATTTACGAATTTGACCAAAGAACATATTGAGGCGCATAAAGGATTTGAAAATTACAAAAAAGCCAAAGGAAAACTGTTTACAGCGTTAGAAAAAAGTTCGAAACAGAATAAATGGGTGGTTTTAAATATTGATGACTCGAATTTTGAATATTTCGATAAACTTTTCAGCGGAAAAAAATATTTTTACGGAATTGATAATCAGGACGCTGAGATTACACCGGAAAAAATCAATCTGCAAGTTCAATTATTGGGAAAATTCAATGTTTATAATTCGTTAGCCGCTGCCTGTGTGGGGTTAGCGCAAGGAATTGATTTACCTGAGATATCAGGGGTTTTAAGAAATGCCAAGGGAATTCCCGGAAGAATGGAATTGGTGATTGATAAGCCGTTAAAAGTATTTGTTGATTATGCGCATACTCCGGACGCGCTTCAAAAAATTTATGAAACATTAGGCAAAGGATTGATATGCGTGTTGGGTTCTTGTGGTGGAGGTCGGGACAAATGGAAAAGACCGGAAATGGGTAAAATCGCAGCAGAATTTTGCAAGAATATAATTTTGACAAATGAAGATTCATATGACGAAAATCCTTTTTCCATCCTTGCGGATATAGAAAAAGGATTTTCGCAAATCCTAAATCCTAAATTCGAAATCCTAAAAATTTTAGATAGACGCGAGGCGATAAATAAGGCGTTGTCATTGGCAAAATCCGGGGATATAGTAATTATTACCGGTAAAGGTTGTGAGCCATGGATGGTTGTGGCAGGAGGAAAGAAAATTGCTTGGGATGACAGGAAAATAGTTAGAGAAGAATATAATAAAATTTATGGCAAATAAATCCTACGAAATTTTGGACCATCCCTCAGATGTAAGGGTTAGAGTTTTTGGAGACACTAAAGAAGAATTATTTTCAAATGCCATGAGAGGCATGAATGAGGTTTTAAAATCCGTCTCCTTGAAAAAAGCAGTCAATCAGAGAGTTGTTGTTAATTCATTTGATTTAAACGCCTTGTTGGTTGATTTTTTGAGCGAGGTTTTGTATTTGTCGCAAGTTAACAAAGAAATTTATACCGATATTAAATTCAATAAATTCAGCGACAAGGAATTGGAAGGGGAGTTAATCGGCAATACAATCGAATCGTTCGCTGAAGATATTAAGGCCGTAACTTATCATGATTTAAAAATAGAAAAGAAAGACGGTCTCTACGAAGCCACGATATTATTTGATATATGATCTCAAAAGAAGCATTTAAAAAAATTAACGATTATCTTTGGGAGTATCGAAAAACCGGACAGATGAATGTACCGGCAAGGATTTATGTAAGCGAGAAAATGCTGGACGAAGTTTTTAAAGACAAATCAGTGGAGCAATCAATAAATACAGCCAGCTTGCCGGGAATTGTAAATTATTCTTTGGCAATGCCCGATATTCACGAAGGATACGGGTTCCCCATTGGCGGAGTAGCGGCAATGGATTCGGAAAAAGGCGTAATTTCACCCGGTGGAGTGGGTTACGATATCAATTGCGGAATGAAATTATTGAAATCGGAATTATCGGAAAAAGATATTTTGCCTTATTTGGACAAATTGGCCGCAGAAATCCAGAAAGAAGTGCCATCCGGATTGGGCAAGGGCAGGCAAATTAAATTAAGTATTGGTAATTTGGATAAAATCTTGAAACACGGAGCGAAGAAGTTGGTTGAACAGGGATACGGGGAAGAGGATGACATAAAAAATTGCGAATCAAATGGCTTTATTGAACAAGCAGATCCGGAAGCGGTTTCCTTGCATGCCAAAAATCGCGGCCGAGACCAGGTTGGAACACTGGGAAGCGGAAATCATTTTTTGGAAGTGCAAAAAGTTGAGCAAATTTTTGATGAAGAAACTGCGAAAAAATTCGGATTAATCAAAAATCAGGTTTTAATAATGATTCATACTGGTTCGCGCGGCTTGGGTCATCAGATTGCCACTGATTATATTCAAGTAATGATGCGGGCAATGCCAAAATATGACATTTTTTTGCCCGACAGAGAATTAGCTTGTGCGCCATTTAAATCTAAAGAAGGACAGAGGTATTTTGCGGCAATGTCGGCCGGAGCAAATTATGCCTGGGCAAATCGGCAAATGATCGCCCATTATATCAGAAAAGCCTGGAATGAAGTATTGGGTCAGAATGTTTCTAAATTAACTGCTATTTATGATGTGGCGCATAATATTGCCAAACTGGAAAAACATAAAGTTAATGGCGAAGAAAAAGAATTAGTTGTCCATCGAAAAGGAGCTACCCGGGCATTTGTTGGTCAGCCGGTTTTAATTCCCGGTTCAATGGGCACTGCTTCTTATGTTCTGGTAGGAATTGAAAGCGGCAAAGATTCTTGGTATTCAACCTGTCACGGCGCAGGCAGAACAATGTCGCGACATGCGGCTATTCGGG
>Ga0154612_132_pt1 | contig 27345 bp, 25 predicted proteins | sample Rifle2008BG13ft_FD_116041 | JGI IMG/M metagenome (GOLD analysis project Ga0154612, IMG submission 116041) | Candidatus Portnoybacteria bacterium RBG_13_40_8
GACCTTCCTTATATTATTATATTTGGCTTAAAATAGCCAAGTCAATACCCTCCCCCAACAATCTGTCTATAACAAATTAAAAATTAGAAATTAGGATTTAGAAATTTATTTTAAAGGTATTTCATCGGATCCAAATGAGCGCCCAAGGGCAGCATTCCGTACCACATTGATTCAACCCTGAATGTTTGGGTAACGTAGACCCCAAAATGTAAATGGGCGCCAGTAGAATAGCCCGTACTGCCCTCGTAGCCGATTATATCTCCTGTTTTAACGCTGTCCCCTACCTTATAGGTTCCGTAGCCGGACAAATGAGCATAAAGAGTAGTCAAAGCATTTTCATGCTTCACGGCTATCCACTTACCATAAGCATATTTACCGCAATTGCCTATGGCTAAAATTGTTCCATTAAGGGCGGCCCTAATTGGTTCTCCGTAGCTTGAAGCTATGTCTATGCCATTATGGAAGCCGCTGGCATATAATTTCTTACTATAGGCGGTATAACCATATCCTTGGCTCAAAACGCCTCCCAGGGGCCAAAATAACACTCCAGAACGCGACTCTGGGAGGGAATTTGGGTCATAGGCCAGCTTGAGTTTGTCCTCTAATTCATAGATTTGTTGCTGGATTTCTGCCTGTTTTTTTAGGGTATCATCCAAAAGAGATTGGTATTGTTTTTCCTGACCCTTGGTTTTTGTTAAAAGATAATTTTTCTCGTTTTTTTCCTGTTCAACTACATTTTTTTGACCAGTTAACTGATTTTGCAAACCGTATAATTCGCTTCTTTGTTTTTCGGCCTCTGTTCTGTCTCCTTCTAATTCTTTTTTAAGTTCTTGAAACGCTAGAAGATTTTTATAAACATTTTCCTGGATCGTCTCCAAATAATGGACTTGATTTAAGAAATCGGAAAAGCTATTTTTTACCAAAACCATTTCTATAAGTGATTCGTCGTCATACTCATAAAGAGTTTGAATCATTGTCGCCAGACTATCTTTTCTTTTGTCTATTTCGTTTTGTTTTTCTCCGATATCAAGAGTCAATTCTTCTATTTTCAAGGAAGCATTATCTATTTTTGCTCCGGTAATAGAAATATCATTTCTAAGTTTAGTTATTCGGCTCTGGATAAGGGCAAGTTGGCTTTTTAGAGTATTTTTTTGACCTTGAGCGCTTTCAAGCTCTTTTTTATAAGCAGCCGCTTGGGCTTCTAATTTCTTAATCTCTTGTTCTTTTTGGTCAATTTGACTCCTTAAGTCATCAATTAAAGAGGCCGCCTGAGCAATTACGGGCACGATAAGAAATAATAACAATATAAAGCTGATTAATTTTTTCATGAGGTAGTGCTTATCGCTTTTTTTATTCTCTTTAATGTTTTTTCTTTACCTAAAATTTCAGCGATTTCAAATGGTCCTGGAGATTTGTCTCGGCCGCTCAAAGCAACTCTTAACGGCCAAAGTAACTTACCTCGATCTCCAAATTTTTCTGCTGTTTTCATTAAAATCTCCTTTAGTTTTTCAATCTTAAAGTTCCCATCTTTAACGTCGCACAATATTGAAAGGGATAAATCTAAAGATTCAACTATTTCTTTTTTGGTCATATCTTTCCATTTGAGTAGACTAGCTTTGTATTTTGGCTCTTTAAAGAAAAATTCGGTTAAATCCCCTACTTCGGAAAGACTCTTTATCCTTTCTCGCTCTAAGGAAATTATTTTTTTTAATTTTTCTCCGGAAATTTCTTCTTTAGTTTTAGCAATAAGATATTTTTGTTCTAATACATAACCACCATAAGCAGGTGGATATTGTTTAGTTGAAAAAACGGGCTTAATTAGTCCAGATTCAACCAAATAAGGAACACAGAGAGTGGTCAGTTCATCTGTTGATTTTTGACGAATGTAATGCTTATTAAACCAATCAAGTTTTTCAATATTAAATATTGCTCCACCTTTTTGAATTTTTTCCAAGGAAAATTCTTTGATTAATTTTTCTAAAGAAAATATTTCTTTATCATCTCCGGGATTCCAGCCTAGAAGAGCCATAAAATTCACCATTGCCTCGGATAAATAACCCTGTTCTTGATATTCTGTTAAGGAAACTGCGCCGTGCCTTTTGCTTAATTTTGACTTGTCGGGACCTAAAATTAAGGGCAAATGGGCAAATTGAGGCGGTTGCCAACCAAGCGCCTCATATATCAAAATCTGTTTTGGAGTATTGGAAATATGGTCTTCTCCCCTGATTACGTGGGTTATTTTCATCTCGTGGTCATCAATCACGGCGGCAAAATTATATAAGGGAGTTTTTAAATCTTTGGCCAATGAGAAATCTCCCAAAACAGAGCTGTCGGTCTCTATTCCGCCCCTAATTAAATCATTGAAAACCACTTTTTTGTTCGGATTTTTAAACCAGATAATATTTCTTTTATAGGCCTTTCCGGAATCCAATAACTGCCCGAGGTATTTCTCGTAAATTTTAGTTCTTTTACTCTGATAATAAAGCTCATCCCATTGGAGTCCCAACCATTCTAGGCCATCCATTATATCTTTTTCAAATTCTTTTTTAGAACGCTCTTTGTCAGTGTCTTCGATGCGTAAAATAAAACTACCTTGATTCTTTTTGGCAAAGAGGTAGTTAAATAAAGTAGTTCGTGCGCTTCCGACGTGAAATAATCCAGTTGGCGAGGGCGCGAACCTCACCCTGATTTTTGGGTTTTTGGGCATATTTTCACTATTTTGACTTAACGATTTTTATAATTTCATCTTTTATTTTTTCGGCAATATTCGGTTTATAGAATTGTTTTGCCTTTCCAGCCATTTCTTGAATCCTGACGGCATTGCCTAAAATTTTTGATATTTCTTCCATTAGAAGATTAGGCGTTAAGTTTTCCTGTTCTAAGACCACGGCAGCCCCGGGCCGAGCAAAATCATGAGCATTCTTTCTTTGGTGATCGGAAGCGGAATTCGGTAAAGGAATCAAAATACTCGGTTTTCCGCAAGCAGCAATTTCGAAAATACTGCTGGCTCCGGCGCGATTAATAATTAAATCAGCCAGAGCATAGGCGTGCATTAAATAACCTGTATTTAGAAAAGACCCGAGATGATAAAACTGTTTTAAGTTTTCTGAAAATTTTAAAATTTTATCCGCTTCCCCGAGTATGGCTTTTTCATTTTTCTCGCCGGTTACATGAATAACCTCACTTAGCTCTAAAAGACGAGGAAGAATGCTCAGAACTACCTCATTAATTTTTTGAGCACCCTGAGAACCCCCAAGTATTAATATTACTGGTTTATTGGATTTTATTTTAAACAGTTCTTTTGCTTGATTTTTATCACCCAAAGTTAGTTCTTCTCTGATTGGATTTCCGATTAAAATAATTTTTTCTTTTTGTTTTCTAAAATAATTCTCGCTGCCGGAAAAAGATAAAATAATTTTATCAGCAAATTTAGCCAAAATCCTGTTGGCTAAGCCGGGCGCACTATCTGATTCATGAAGAACAATGGGAATTCGATAAATCCAACTCACGAAAACAACGGGAAAGCTGCCATACCCTCCTTTACTGAAAACAACGTCAGGCACCCAAATAAATAAATTTATAAAACTTTGAATGATTCCAATAAGAACCTTGACAAAATCTATGGGCGTCGCCAGGCTAAAATAACGTCTTAATTTACCGGTTGTAATGAACCTGGTTTTAATTCCTTGATTGGTAAAATTCTCTCTGGCAAAACCATCTGGTCCTAAATAATAAAAATCAACAGGTGGATTGCCGGCGCCTTCAAAAGCTTTTTTAATGGCGAGAATGGGAAAAACATGACCACCCGTTCCTCCGCCCGTAAAAAGTATTCTCATATATTTAATTTAAATTTAATTAGCGTATTTTGAAATATTTATTAGGATTCCCATTCCAGCTAAAACAGCAACTAAAGCTGAGCCGCCGTAGCTTACAAATGGCAGGGGCACACCGGTCAGAGGTATTAATCCGGTAATAGCCGAGATATTTATAAGAGCTTGAATTAATAACCAAGATGTAATGCCGGCAGCTAATAATTTTCCGAAATCATCTGGAGCCTTTTTAGATATTTTTAGACCCTTAAAACCAAATAGTAAAAATAATGATAATATGATTATAGCGCCAATAAATCCAGCTTCTTCAGCAAAAATGGCAAATATTGAATCACCCATTGGTTCTGGCAAATAATGATACTTCTGTTGACTATAACCCAGTCCAACCCCCAAAATTCCTCCCGACCCGATTGCTATCAGAGCCTGATTTATTTGATAACTGATTCCTTTTGGGTCAAGGTTGGGATTAAGAAAAACCATAAATCTCGCCATTCTGTAAGGGAAAAATTTAATTAGAGCAAAAAAGCCAATTATATAAGAAATTAGAACCGCAAGCCATTGATATAATTTTGCTCCGCTTAAGAAATAGATAACAAACCCAACGATAGCTATTACTCCTAATGTTCCTGCGTCAGGTTGAAAAACTAACAGCGCACCAGCCAAAATCATTATAGCCAAAAAGGGAATCAGGGTATTTATTTTTTTATTTTCTTTTTTACTTAAAAAAGCGGATAGATAAATTACAAAACCCAGTTTCAAAAATTCAGATGGCTGTATAAATATTGGTCCCCAGGTGAACCATCTTTGAGCGCCAGCGTGATAATATCCCAAGCCAGGAATAAAAACCAATATCATTAATACCAAAGAACCAAAGAATATAACTAAAGATATTTTTCTCCAAAATTTGTAATTAATTTTTTGACAAATAAATAAGATAATTAACCCCGGTCCCACCCCGTAAAGTAATTGATGGATTAAATAATAATATGGGTTGCCCTTTATTTCTATAGAAATTATACCAGAAGCATTAGAAAGAATAACCAGGCCCAGAATTATAAGTAGAAAAATGACGACTATTAAACCTCTATCTGCTCGATGAGTTTTCATGATTTTTTTAATATGCTACCCGCTCTTTGACCAGTATAAACCCCTCTTTCAATTGCCATTTTTCCATTAATAAAGACGTACTCAACTCCTCCCGAATATTGGTAAGGATTTTCAAAAGTAGCTTTATCAATTATCTTTTTTGGATTGAAAAGAACCAAATCAGCCCAAAAATTTTCTTTGATAAGTCCCCTATCTTTTAACCCCAATTTAATAGCCGGACCACCGGTTATTTTGTAGATTGCTTCTTCCCAGCTCATTAGTTCTTTTTCTCTGATATATTTTCCCAAGAATCTCGGGAAAGCTCCAAAACAGCGAGGATGAACCAATTCTTTTTTATTTTGGTAATATTGGAGATTATACCCCGCGCCATCAGAACCGATAAAACTTAGAGGATGTTTTATTCCCATTTCTATATTATCGGGATCAAGGGTGTCTAAAAAGGTGATCATACGACCATCAGAAGCAATTAACATATTGATTATTGCCTCTTCGGTACAAATATCTTGGCTTTTGGCGATTTCGGTGATTTTTCTGCCAATAAATGTCTTATCAATCGGCGACATGGCTATTGTTATTTTATCGTATTCATAATCTTTTCTTTCCTGCATTTCTTTTATAACCCTTGTCTTGATAGCCGGGTCTTCCAATCTTTTTAAAAGCATAAATTTACCCCCTTCGGCTACCCAATCGGGAAGAAGAATATAAAGAACAGAACCGGTAATGGTATAAGGATAGATATCGAAATTAATATTAATTTTCTTTTTCTGAGCTTCTTCGATTAAAGCTATGGCTTTTGCCATATTTGGCCAGAATTTTCTGCCCATTGCTTTAAGATGCGATATTTCTACGGAAGCCTTTGTCTTTTTTACCACCTCAATTGTTTCTTCGATGGCCGGTAAAAGCTCCTCAGCTTCTCCCCTGATATGAGAAGCATAAATTCCATTAAAATCTTTTACTATTTTAAGCAAATCGATAATTTCCTTCTGGGGGGCAATTTTTGCATGACTGTAGGCCAGACCGCTAGAAAGTCCGAAGGCCCCTTCTTGAAGGGCGGATTTTAAAAGTTCCTTCATTATTTTTATTTCTTTTGGTCTGAGGTTTCTAAAATCATCTTTTAAAATCCCGCGTCTTATTGTAGAGTGCCCAACTAAACTACCAAAATTCACGCCTATTTTCTTTTTACTCAATTCTTCCAAAAACTCTTTAAAAGTTAACCAGTTAAGATTGATTTCTTTTATGTCTGCCCATTTTTGAATTGTTTTAATAATATCGGCTGAAACCAAAGGAGCCAACGAAGAACCGCAGTTTCCACCTATTATGGTGGTTATTCCCTGTTTTAATAGGCTTTCTGAGGTTGGGATAGTAAAAATGGTTAGATAAGTATCGGAGTGATTATTTATATCTATAAATCCGGGACTGGTATAAAGATTGGCATCATTAATAACGATATTGGCTTTTAACGCACTTAATTTGCCTATTTTCTTAATTTTTCCTTCCGATATTAATATATCGGCTTCGTATTTGTTGTTTTTGGTACCATCAATAATGGTGGTATCTTTTATTAGAACATCATTCATATGGTTTACCTTGTTAAATGCCGCGAAGCGGCATCCCGCAATGCGGGATATTTAACAGGGTTAAAATAATTTTAAATCTATAAAAAATAAAATTAAACCAATGACAGCCATTACTCCTGAGATTATCCAAAATCTCATAGTCACCTTTGTTTCCGGCCAACCCTTGGCTTCAAAATGATGATGAATTGGGGTTGATAAAAAAACTTTTTTATGTCTAAATTTTTTGGAAAGGATTTGAATTATGACCGATAATGACTCAATTACTAAAATAAATCCAATAAAGGGAAGGAAGAAAAGAGAGTTTGTGAGCATGGCGATAACTCCTAACGTGATTCCCAAAGACATTGAACCGGTGTCACCCATGAAAAATCTAGCTGGATTGATATTAAACCAAAGAAATGCCAATAGCGCTCCGACAATCGCGCCGCAAAAAGTGGCTAATTCTGTTCTGCCCTGAAAATAACTGATTATAATATAACTGGAAAAAGCAATTAGAAGCGTACCGCCGAGTAAGCCATCCAGACCGTCCGTCTCATTCGATGAGAAGGCAGATGCCACGATAATAAATATAAATATAGGAACATACCACCAACCAATATTAAAATCTCCCAGAAAAGGAACGTGAATTAGGTCCCAGTCTAATTTAAAATAGAACCAAAAAGCCCCGATTATGGCGATAATTGTAAAAATCACCAGTCTTTCCCTTAATCTTAATCCCCTTCTTTCTCGGCCGAGGTGGAAGATTCCCAATAAGTCATCAATTAAACCAATTACGGCAGCAAATAACAAAATTCCCAAAGGAAGAAGTGTTTGTTTTCTGGTTAAAAAATTATAATCAGAAAAAATTTTATCCGGACCAAAGGTTTTTGTTAAAAATAAAATACCTATCGCTATTGCCGCCACGGTTACCCAAATTAGGATGCCGCCCATGGTTGGTGTACCCTCTTTCCCTTTATGGAGAGAGGTATAAATAGGAGTGGTCCCTTCATTTCTGATTTTCTTGCCTAAGCGGTATTTGTATAAGAAATGAGTTAAAATAGGCGTAGCCAGAATAGCGACCACGAAAGATGCCGCGCTGATTGTTAAAATTTTGATAATCGGAAATATCCCGTTCATTGCCATATATAGGCATCTTGAGCCCAGTTGATTAGTTTTTCGGTATCGGCCTCTCTTTGGGTTGAGCCCAGGACAACCGTAATTAAATAATTATTTTCAGAAATTTTATATATAGTCATCATACAACCATCAGCCTCGTCTGTAAAACCGGTTTTGCCACCAATTATTTGAGGGATTTTACCCAATAATTTATTTGTATTTACAAGATTATGGATAAATTTCTCATCTAAAGATGAAATGGTTTTTTGGTTAGTTTTAAAGATTTCAGAAATTAACGGGTAATTAAGCGCATACTTGGTTAAATCAACAATTTCCAAAACCGTAGATTGATTCTTCGGACTTAATCCTACTGGATCATAAAAGACGGTATTTTTAAGATTTAGCTCTACTGCTTTGTTATTCATCAAGTTTATAAATTCTTCATAACCTAATCGTGAATTATCCTGGGCCAAAGCCATGGCCGCGTCATTGCTCGATTCCATAAGCATAATGTAAAGAAGGTCCCCCACTTTTAATTCCTCTCCGTTAATAAGTCCTCCCTTGTCGCCGTCGATTTCTACCGAATCCTTGGAAACTTTAATAATTTCATCCTGATTAAAATTTTCTAATGCAATAATCGCGGTCATTATTTTGGTTAAACTGGCGATTGGCAAAACTTGATTTATATTTTTTTGATAAAGAATATTGTTCTTGGGATTATCGATTTTGAAGTTCACAATAATTGCTGATTTAGCCAAAACTTCCGGATCATCAATTAACCAGTTTCTGATCGGATAAAATTCCGAATTGATAGTTTTTTCATTTTTGTCTCCGGCTGATTGTTTAATGCTGGCCTGGATTGGATTATCTAGCGCTTGGCGAATACCCGGTTTTTCATCTTTTAAAGACAATAAAATCCAGGCTATTGCCAGCATTAATAAAACCGTCAATATTTGCAGGAAATATTTTTTAATCATCGTCTTAATTATAGCACAAGTCGAGAAAATAAAAAAAGGCGGAGAAAAAATTCTCCGCCTTTTCAAAATTAATTATTTTCCGAATTTTAATCCCAAATCTTTCAATTGTTTGTTATCAACTTTACTCGGAGCATTCATCATCAAGTCTCTGCCGTCTCCTGTTTTGGGAAAAGCAATTACTTCCCTAATATTCGGTTCATTCGCCAAAATCATCACCAATCTGTCTATTCCTGAAGCTATCCCACCATGAGGCGGTGCACCGAAACCGAATGCATGAAGCAGATGACCGAATTTTGTTTTTATTTCTTCTTCTTTTAATCCAACCAGCTTAAATACTTTTTCCTGAATTTCCGATTTATGGATTCTGATACTACCACCGCCGGCTTCATTTCCGTTAAGCACCAGATCGTGCTGCCAGGAGTGGACTTTTGACGGATCTTTGTCCAATAGCGGAATGTCCTCGTCCTTGGGAGCGGTAAAAACGTGATGCATCGGGTCCCAGCGTTTCTCATCTTTGTTCCATTCGAATAACGGCCAGTCGATTATCCAGGCAAAGGCCAATTCATTTTTATCTTTTTTATCTTTTCTTAAATCCGGCTTATCGGTTTTGTATTTTTCCATCACTTTATTATAACCAAGCCTTGGAAATGGGATTTCGCTAATGTGTTTTTCTGGCGTTAGTGTTTTAACAATTTTTATATAAAGTTCCTCTATTAAAGACAATATTTCATCTTGGGTTGGAAAACTCATTTCCAAATCTAATTGAGTGAATTCCGGCTGTCTGTCGCCTCGCGTATCCTCGTCTCTGAAACATCTGGCAATTTGGAAATATTTTTCCATACCGGCAACCATTAATAGTTGTTTATACTGTTGCGGTGACTGGGGTAGGGCATAAAAATCTCCTTGGTGAGTTCTTGAGGGCACAACATAATCTCTTGCTCCCTCCGGTGTTGATTTGGTTAAAATTGGTGTTTCTATCTCTATAAATCCCCTATCGGTTAAAAAATTTCTAATAAAATGAATTACTTTGTGTCTTAAAATTAGATTATCTTTTATTCTTTTTCTACGAATATCAAGATATCTGTATTCCAATCTGCGGTCCTCCCCTATTTCATAACCATCCGTATCTATGGCAAATGGCGGCGTCTCGGCTTTATTGAAAATTTCCAAATTTTCGGCCTTCAATTCTATCTTGCCGGTTACCAGTTTGGGGTTAATCAATTTGTCTGGTCTTTTGCTGATTGTTCCTTCAACGAAAATAACCCATTCCGATCTAATATCTTGGGCTAAATCATAGAGTGTATCACCCCGAGGGTGACCAGCCTCGGGCTGGAAAACCACTTGAAGTAATCCGGATCTATCCCGAAGATCAATAAAAATGATTTTCCCGTGGTCTCTTCGGGAATGAACCCAGCCACAAACTCTTACTTTTTTGCCTATATTTTTAATTGTTTCTTCAATTGAAGTCCTTTCCATATTACTTAATCTCTATTATTTTATAATGAATTTTACCGCTTGGAGTTTGAACCATTACTTCGTCATTTTTTTTCTTACCTAAAAAAGCTCGCCCTAAAGGCGATTCATTAGATATTTTCCCTTGAGTTGGGTCGGCTTCTTGAGAACCAACGATGATAAATGTTCTTTTTCCAACCTTATTCTGAACAGTAATCTCGCAACCAACCTCAACAAAATCGCAAGCACTTTTCTTAGAGATAATTATGGCGTTTTTTACCACCTCTTCTAATTCTTGAATTCTGCCTTCGTTAAATGCCTGAGTTTCTTTAGCTTCTGTATATTCTGCATTTTCTGATAAATCCCCCATATCTTGAGCCTCATGAATTCTTTCAGAGATTTCGTTTCTTTTTTTTCTTAATTCCGTTAATTCTTCTCTAATTTCTTTAAGTTTTCTGGAAGTTAAATATTTCATTGATTTTTACTTATCTATTAAAATACCAATTTAAAATCTCTTTGGCAATAGGCACGGCTGTGGAACTGCCTTCGCCCCCGTTTTCTATTAAAATAGTTAGAACAATTTGCGGATTTTCATAAGGAGCAAAGACAGTAAACCAACTATGAGGAGTTTTTGTTTTTGACACCTGGGCAGTGCCGGTTTTACCAGCTGTTTTTATTGGTAAATCAACCAAAATACGCGCCGAACCAGAAATCGTTGCCTCTCTCATTCCTTTTCTGACAATTTCCAAAAATTCCGGTTTGATAAAGTTCTGATTAATTATTTCTGGTTTTTTGTCATTTAATAGTTGGGGCTGAAAGACTTTGCCACCATTGGCAATCGCGGCTATAGCCATAGTCAATTCCAGAGGAGTAACCGTAATATCGCCCTGTCCAATCGAACAATTATAAGTGTCGCCGGTGTACCAATCTTCATTTCTGATTTCTTTTTTCCATTTAGGATTGGGAATAAACCCCGTTTTCTCGCCCGGTAAATCAATGCCCAGGCCTTGTCCCCAGCCGAAAAGTTTTAAATATTTTTCAATATTCTCGATTCCCAGTCCTTCAATCTCGCCATATCCGCCGCCCACAGTATAGAAATAAACATCGCAGGACTCGGCAATAGCTTTTATCATATCGGTGGGTCCGTGAGCTTTCCAGTCATTGTATGTCCAAACAACATTGGGATTATATTTATCAATAACGCTGATATAGCCCGGACAGTTAATTTGCTTGTTGGGACTAATTATTTCCTCCTGCAATACAGCCGAAGCAAGCAAGGGCTTAATGGTTGATCCCGGAGGATAAAGACCCATAATCGCCCGATTAAAAAGTGGTTCATTTTTATTTTCTAAAATTTTTTCAAATAATTCCGGGGTTAGTCCCTTAGCAAATTCGTTATTATCAAAACTGGGGAAACTTACCAAGGATAAAACTTTTCCATTCTGGGGATTAATCGCTATTGCCGCTGCCTTTGAAGTATAAAGAGTATTTAGCCTTGTCTTTAAAGCATTGTAAATTTCTTTTTGAAGATCCGCGTCAATAGAAAGGGTTATATCCTTGCCGATAACCGGTTCTTTAATGGCTAATGTTTTTTGCTTTTTTCCCAGGTTATCGGTCTCAACTAATTCTTCTCCGTACAAACCCTTGAGTAAGTCCTCGTAAATAGATTCTATTCCGTCTCTACCCACGTAATCATCGATAAAATAATTTTTTTGCTTAACTTCTTCTTTGTCGGCCTTAGCCATATAACCCAAAACGTGAGAAAAGATAAAGCCATCATTATATTGTCGGCGACTATCTTTTTTTATGCTAATCTCCGGAACATCCGAGAATTCAGACTCTAATAAAAAAGCTTTTTCCGTAGGGATATCTTCTTCGATAATAATCGGATATGGTAATTCAGAATTCTCTCTAATTTTACTTTCTATGTCTTGCTTTGTTTTTTCCAGAGATTGAGCCAATCTTTCTACGATTATACTAAAATCTTTATTTTTAACTAAATCAGCCGGAATAACCACTAAATCAAGATTAGGAACATTTATAGCCAATGGTATTTTATTTTTATCGTAAATAATCCCCCTTAACGGCCTGATAGGATAAGAGCGTATTCTATTTTCATCGGCTAAGCCTTGCCAATAATCACCCTTGATTATTTGCAGATGAAAACTCTTAGTTAAAAGAATGGCTAAAATTACAATAATTGAAATCAGAAATATTTTAAGGATACTTTCTTTTATCGGTTTCTCTAATTTCTCCCTCTCTCCTTCGGGTGATTCCTTTAATCGTCTGGAATCCATGAGAATTTCTTCTGGTTCAATATCTTCGCTGAACTTTCTTTTAACTTTATATTTTCCAAAATCGGGCATACTTTTTAGTTAGATAAAATATAGGTATGGCAAAAATTAAATTATAAATAATTTCTATAATGAAATTTAGAAATCTGAAATCGAAATTGATACCGAATATCTCAGAAAGGACGATTAACGAAACGTAGTAGATAATAATAGAAATTAGAAAAACCAAAAATAGCGACAAGAACGTAGCTTTTTTAAAAGTATTTTGACTTAAAAAATAAGAAATATAAGCGGTTATCAATAATGTTACAAGCGAAATACCCAAAATATTATGTAAAGAATAAAAATCCATAAATAATCCTCCGCTAATTATCCAGGGCAGCGTTTTTTTCCAACCTCGCAAAATACTTAAAGATATAATGGATAATAAAATTAAATTTGGATAAGCATTGAAGATTACTAAATGGGGCAAAATCCCAATTTGAACAAACAACAAAACAATTATATAAAATATAATTGGAAAAATTTTCATTTTATGATAAAAATTTCTTCTAATTTTGCGAAGTCAACGGCTGGAATGATAATAATTTTTTGAAAAAGTTGATTTTGAGACAAATCAATGCTTTCTATTTTTCCTATTAATATCCCTTTAGAGAAAATTTTATCCATTCCGGAAGTGATTACTCTTTCCCCTTTTTCCAATTTTTCATTTCTAGGTATGAAATCCATAAAAAGCTTTCCCCTTTCCTCTTCTTTGACCAGTCCTTGACTTCTTTCGTTTTCAATTAGAGCGGCTACGATACTTTCATTATTGGTAATTAAAATTATTTTAGAAAAATCTGGCATTGTCTCTGTTATTCTCCCCACTAAAGCAAAGTCTTTTGAAATTACAGCCATATCTTTTCTTATTCCCTGATTTGCTCCTTTGTCTACCAAAATCCATTCTTTTGGTCCCTGTATATCTTTCCCCACAATTTTAGCCATTTCTAAATTAAGCTGATTTTCTTCTGATATTTTTAAAGCATCTTTTAATATCTGGTTTTCTCTTTCCGCTTCTTTCAATTTTGCAATTTCTGTTTCTAATTCCAGGTTTTTTTGTCTTAATTGAGTATTTTCTCTACCCAACTCTTTTATGGAAATAATTAAATCAAAAAAGCCGACTGCCCGATCGCCCAACCGAATAAAAAAATTCTCCACTGGAGAAAAAACTTTAAAAACTATATTACTTGTATTTTTTACCAATCCAGGGAAAAAATTTAAAAAAACGAGTCCCGCAATTAGGACAACGATAATAAGTAAATACTTTTTGGATATTTTCATAATGATTTGGTCATTGGCTATTGGGATTTGGGATTTTACCTTGGTACTTCGCCGTAATCCATTTGGACCAAAACTTCGCTTAATTTATCTAATTCTTCTAAAATAATGCCGGCTCCCCGAGCCACAGCGGTTAAAGGGTCGTCAATTATTTTGACTGGCATTTTTGTCTCTCTACTGATTAATCTATCTATGCCCCGAAGCAAACTTCCTCCTCCAACCATCATAATTCCTCGATTCATAATATCGGCCACTAGTTCCGGTGGCGTTTCTTCAATTGTATCCCTGACAGCGCTAACAATGACTTGATTAGACCTGAAAAGTGCCTCTCTGATTTGATCACTATTTACAAAAATTTCTTTGGGCAGACCGGTTATTAAATCCCTTCCCCTCATCGGTGCTTCCAATGGTTCTTTTAAATCATAAGCGGAGCCAATGGCAATTTTAATATCTTCAGCTGTTCTTTCACCTAAAACCAGTTTTAATTCGTCATGGGCATAATCAATAATATCTTGATTTAATCTATCGCCAGCCACTTTTAAGGTGCGGCTGGCCACAATTCCTCCCAAAGAAATTACGGCAATATCACTTGTTCCTCCGCCAATATCGATTATCATGTTTCCTATCGCCTCCTGGACCGGCAAACGAGCGCCTATTGCTGCTGCCATTGCTTCTTCAACCAAATAAACTTCTCTGGCTCCCGCGCTCAGCGCAGCATCACGGACCGCTTTCTTTTCTACTTCGGTAATTCCGGAAGGAATTCCCACAATCACCCTGGGTCTGGGTAATATGGCAAAACTATCCTTGTGAACCTTATGGATAAAATATCTCAACATTTGTTCGGTCACCTCAAAATCAGAAATTACACCGTGAATCAGGGGTCTGGTTGCCGAAATATGGGCCGGAGTCCGGCCAACCATTTTCTTCGCTTCTTCACCAATAGCTAAAATCTGACCGGTTTTCTGATTTACCGCCACCACTGATGGTTCATTGATTACTATTCCCCTGCCCCGAACATAAACTAGGGTGGTTGCTGTTCCTAAATCAATTCCAACATCTTTAGAAAATTTTCCCAATAATTTATTAAACATTTTATTTAATAGGCCTTAGCAAAGAATACTTCTAATTTAGATTCTTTACCGCATTTTATGCATCTACCATTTTTGTTTTTTTGTCTCATGGGAATGCATCTAATCGTCGCCTTGGTTTCCTCTTGAATTTTCTTTTCACATTTGCTGTCGCCGCACCAATAAGTCCTTATAAATCCGCCCTTTTTATTAATTATTTCTTTGAACTCAGAATACGATTTCACTTGATGAGTATTTTCTTCGGTAAAATTCTTTGTTTCGGCCAAAAGCTCTTTTTGTAAACTATCTAATAATTTTTTCGGATTAAACTGTTTAAAATCAATTGTTTGTCTTTTTAAGTTGTTTCTTAAAACAAAGGTTATTTTGTTTTCTTTTACCTCTTTTGGCCCAATCTCGATTCTCAGAGGTACGCCTCTCAATTCCCATTCATTAAATTTCCAGCCTGGTGTTTGCTGGATTCTGTTATCGGTAATAAATCTAATTTCCTTTAATGATTTTTCTATTTTTGAGATATGGTTTTTTACCAACCCATCTTGAGAGATTGGAATAATCACTATTTGATAGGGCGCGATTTTGGGTGGCAATATTAAACCCTTGTCATCTCCATGAGCCATAACCAACCCACCAATCATTCTCGTGCTTACCCCCCAACTTGTTTGCCAAACATAATTTTTCCTGCCTTTTTCATCTAAAAATTGGATGCCGAATGATTTTGAAAAATTCTGGCCCAATTGATGAGATGTTCCCATTTGTAGGGCTTTTCCGTCTTTCATTAGGGCTTCTACAGAAAGAGTGTAAAGGGCACCGGCAAATTTCTCGGCTTCGGTTTTTTTACCGGGAACACAATAAATCCCTAACCAGTCTTGAGCGAAACCCTGATACATTCTCAGGGCGCTTTCAGCCATTTCATCTGCCTCTTCTTTTGTGGCATGAGCCGTATGTCCTTCCTGCCACAAAAACTCTAATGTTCTTAAAAATAATCTTGGTCTCATTTCCCATCTTACAATATTTGCCCATTGATTGATTTTTAAAGGTAAGTCGCGATATGACTGAATCCAGTTTTTAAAAACATCATACATTATTGTTTCCGAGGTTGGTCTAATTGCCAACCTTTCTTGAAGCTTTTTATTTCCACCATGGGTCACCCATGCGACTTGCGGAGAAAAACCCTCTACGTGTTCAGATTCTTTTTTAAGAAATTTTTCCGGAATGAATAAAGGAAAATACGCGTTGCTTGCGCCTAGTTTTTTAATCTCGATATCCATTGCTTTCTGAATATTTTCCCAAATAGCATAACCATAGGGCTTGATAATCATACAGCCCTTAACCGGTGAATATTCGGCCAAGTCGGCTCCCAAAACTACGTCATTGTACCACTTAGCAAAATCGTCTTTTTGTTTGGTAAGCATATTTTTAAAATAACTTGATTACGTCTCTAAACGTTATAACAATAATTAATAAAATTAGAAGCGCGAAACCAATGGTGTGAGCCAATTTCTCGGTTCTCATATTTATTGGCTTGCCCTTTATTTTTTCAATTAATAAAAATAATAATCTACCGCCATCCAAGGCCGGAAATGGAATAGCGTTTATAATCGCCAAGTTGAGCGAAAGAAAAGCGGCAAATTGCAAAACATAAATCAATCCAAGTTTTACAAACTGCGAAGTCAAAGAATAAATTCCCACTGGTCCGGCCACCTCACCAATCATCGTTCCTTTTAAAATTAGGGTTTTAATCAATAAATAGAACATCGTAATCATTGTCACAAGCATTCTTCCGGCTGTTTCAAATCCTTTTAAAATTGCCTTATACCAAGGATAAGAAATTAGTCCGGTTTTTGCCATGGCAATTCCGGTTGCGCCTTCGCCAAGCGGAGGATTGGCTCTGGGGATAATAATTTTTTCAAAGGTTTCATTGCCTCTTTTAAGGCTGAAATTCAATTCTTCACCAATATGGCCGGCTATAAAATTTTGGACATCTTCAACTTCTTTTACCTCGATAACTTCGCTCCTAAAAGATAAGCCGTGAATGGTATCTCCAATTTTTAATCCGGCCTTTTCGGCGGGCGAATCTTTGGCCACTTCGATAATTTGAATTTGAATATTTCTAAATCCTTGTTCCTGACCTCTTTCTATGAGACTTGGCACGCCCAGACCATGAACGATTGAAAGAAAAACTGCGGCTATCAAAAAATTCATGAATACTCCGGCAAAAAGAATAATCGCCCTTTGCCAAGCGGGTCGATTATAGAAAGCCCTTTTGCTTTTGCTTCTTTTCTCTTCTTGTTCCTCGCCAAAAATTTTAACAAAACCGCCAATTGGGATTAGATTCAAGGAATAGGTTGTTTCTCCTTTTTTAAAAGCAAAAAGCCGAGGAGGAAATCCAAATCCGAATTCATCGACTCTTACCCCGGCTTTTTTAGCACTGATAAAATGCCCTAATTCATGGGCAAACACTAAAATTCCCAATATTAAAATAAAAACAATTATTGTAAGAATCATATTGTCATTACTTCGGATTCTTTGGTTTTTTTAAGCTCATCGATCTTTTTGTTATAATCGTCGACCAGTTCCTGTAATTCGTCTTTGGCGCGGAATTTGTCGTCTTCGCGGATTTCGCCATTTCTTTCCATTTCCTGAATATCTTTCCAGACTTTTTCCCGATTAAGACGAATGGAAATCCTGGCTTCCTCGGTTTTGTCGGCAATAACTTTACAATATTCTTTCCTCTGCTCTTCGGAAAGAGTCGGAATATTTATCCTGATTAATTCTCCGTCAACTACCGGACTAAAGCTCGATTTATTCCTGATTCCTCTTTCAATATCCTGTAAAATGGCCTTGTCCCAAGGCTGAATAATAATTAATCTCGGCTGAGGAACATTTATCGAAGCCAGTTGTTTTACGGGGAATTTTTGATTATAGCAATCAATCTCAATATCCTCAACCATTGCCGGCGTTGCCCGGCTGGTTTTTATTTTCACCAATTCCCCTTTTAAAAACTGAATGGTACTCTCCAATTCCGGTCTAAGATTATCTAATAATTTTTTATACATAACGCTAAATTTTCCAGCGCCAATCTTTGATTAACGTTGGTGCTGGAAATTAAATCTTTGGTTTTTTGAATTTCTTTGATTATTTTGATTAATTTTTCCCGATTATAATAGGTGCTTTTCTTGTTTTTAACCAATAAATCTCTGAATAAAAACAACCAGCTATCTAACATGGGAAAAACTTCTTTCTCTTCTTTTGATATATCTTCTATGTATTTAAAGGTCTCGTTTAATGGCTTCTGCAAAATATCAATATATCTTTTTTCTTTATCTAAGAGAAAATTCTTGGCTATTTTATCTAAAGAAACCGGCTTAAACCTTATTTCTTCCAATCTTGAAATGATTGTTTTGGGAAGTAGGCCCGGTTTAGAAGTGATTAAAATCAAAACTGTATCCTTTTTGGGTTCTTCCAATGTTTTTAGTAAGGCGTTGGCCGCCTCTGAATTCATTGTCTCGGCCTTATCAATAATAGCAAATTTATAGAGACCGTTATAGGGAGATAAACTTAAATGTTTTCTGGCTTTTCTAATTTGATCAATAGAAATTATCCCTGCCTGCCTGCCGGCAGGTTTTTTATCTTCTTGGGGGACAATATATAAAATATCGAAAGAATCGGTTTTCAAATATTCGGCTAACCATAAGGCCGTATCTTTCGCTTCTTCGCCATCTGATCCCCAAAATAAATATCCGTGAGTCAATTTTTTCGTCTCTATTGCCTTTTTAAAAAAATCTAAAATATACTGATTTCTACCAGATACCATATAGAATTAGAATATCACACCTATTGGCTTTTCGCAACTTTAAAAATGAACTCTTTTATTTCTTTTTCAAACCTCTCTTTGCTGAATTTTTGAACATGCTGGGAGATAAATTTTGGGTCGTAATTTTTTAAATTTGATCTCAAACGACGAACGCCATCGGCCAATACAGCGGCATTCTGATAATCAAAAAATTCTCCGGTCTTGCCCTCGATTATTGTTTCGATAGCTCCGCCTTTGCGGTATGCCAAAACCGGTTTTCCGTAACTCATTGCTTCAATAGGAGCGATGCCAAAATCATCTTCTGACGGAAAGATAAAAGCTGTGCAATTTTTGTAATATTCTTGAACCGCCTCATCCGACAGCCAGCCCAAAAATTTGATATTTTTATTGGCTTTTCTCTGTAATTTTCTTTTTTCCGGACCTTCGCCAATAATCACCAATTCCAGTCCCAACTTATTAAACGCTTCAACGGCCAAATCTATTCTCTTATATTTTCTCAACTGCGAAACGATTAAGTAAAATTCTTTTTGGCCATTTGGATTTTGGGTTTTGGATTTGTTTAGGATTTCGGATTTAGGATTTAGAGTTTGAACAGGAGGATATATCACCACCGACTCTCGTTTATAGTACTTTTTAATCCTTTGTTGGACTGTCTTTGAAACCGCAATAAATTGGTCCACCCGTTCCGACGCTTGTCTGTCCCAAACTCTAAAATAATGGAGAATAAATCTGGGACGGGATTTATCCCATAAATATCGTGTCGGGCTAAAACAATAACAAATATGAATTGTTTTCGGCCGAGTGATAATGCCTTTAGCAAAAGAGTGACTTGCGGAAATTACTACATCATAATCTCGAAAATCCATGGTTTCAGCAGCGATTGGCAAAAAGGGTAAAAGCAATTGATATTTTTTTCTTAAAAAACTTGGAAATTTTTCTAAAAAACTAGTATGAACTTTTCGATTTGGAAATAATCTTTGTTTTATTTTTGGATTATAAAATAAAGTATAAATATCGGCCTCGGGAAATATGTCTGCCAACGCCTTAAACGTCTTCTCCGCCCCACCATAAGAAACCAAATAATCATGTATAATCGCAATTTTGGGCATTAGAATAATTAGGTTAATTAGAAATTATCTTAAGCGTCTCCTCTGCACATTTGGACCAGGAAAAACGCTGCACATTTTCATAGCCCTTCCTCACTAACTCCTTACTCAAATACTCATCATTCAATACTTTATATATTGCTTCGGCAATTTCTTCGGTCTTTTTTGGATCAACCAATAAAGCGCTATTTCCCAAAATTTCCAACAAAGCGCCTCTATCCGAAGCAACCACCGGCACGCCCATTTTTTGGGCTTCCAAAACCGGCATGCCAAAACCTTCATAAAAAGACGGGGAAACAAATAAATCGGCATTTTTCAGTAATTCCCGCTTTTTATTCTCATCAACATAGCCCATAAAGATAATGTCTTCCCATTTTCCCTCTTGTTTTAAGCCGGCCAAAATCAATTTATGAGGAATTTTGTATTTTTCCTTCAACATTTCAAATGCCTCAATTATTCCATCAATATTTTTTCTTTGATGCCCGCTTCCCAAATATAGAATGTATTTATACTCCATGATGAACAACAAATATTTTACTTGGATTAATTTTATAAAATTTTATCAAATCGTTTTTCGTTGTCTCGGATGGCACAATAATTTTGTCCGCTTTTTTGGCATTTCTTTTAGTCAGAAATCTCAGAATTTTTCGCCTAAAAAAAGAATACATTTTCGGCACAGCTTCAAATTCCAGGCCCTGAACTGTAATCACCAGTTTCGGATGGATAACCGGGAACGTATGCGCTGTAACGAACAAAACATCGGGCTTATTTCTCAACATTTTTAAACTCAATCTTATTTGCGTCCACCCCCATTTAAACGGCCATTTCAGTACTTTAGGTATATACCCCGCAATATTTCTCACTTCGTTCGAAATAAACGGGGCAAGAATAAAAAATTGATGATTTCCATAATCATCAACCATTGGTAAGTGTTTCAATAACTGATAAATATATTCTTCGACTCCAGTCCTATTTTTTAAATTAGAACTGACTTGTATCCCTATTCTCATTTTTTTGACATTATGCTTCTTTTATAAACTTCTAAATTTTCCAAAGCAATACCGGTTCCTTTTACAACACATAGTAACGGCTCATCTGCCACATAACAAGGCACGCCCGTTGCTTTGGTCACCAGTTCATCAATTTTATTTAACAATGCTCCGCCGCCCGATAAAACCATCCCCCTGTTCATAATATCAGCAGATAATTCTGGCGGGGTTTCTTGAAGAACCGCTTTTATGGCTTTAATTATTTCCCGTAATTCACCACCAATTGCCTCAACCACTTCTTTGTTGGTGATTTCAATTGTTTTTGGCAGTCCCTCAATTAAATCTCTTCCCTTTACTTCCATATTTCCTCTTTCCGGATTAGGAACCGCGCTGCCAATTTGAATTTTTACTTCTTCGGATGTTCTTTCGCCAATGGCTAAATTATATTTTTTCTTAATATAATCGGCAATTGCTCTGTCAATTTTATCACCGGCTACTCTAACCGATGACCAGGCTACGATTCCACCCAAAGAAATAATAGCTACCTCCGAAGTTCCGCCTCCAATATCAACAATCATATTTCCAACTGGAGAATTAATCGGAATTCCCGCTCCAATTGCGGCCAATACCGGTTCTTTTACCAAATATGCTGCTTTGGCGCCTGATTGAATTGCTGCTTCGATTACTGCTCTTCTCTCGGTTGAAGTTATCCCGGCGGGAACAGAAATCATTACTTCGGGTCTAAAAATTCTGAATTTTCCTTCGGCCTTGCTGATAAAATAAGAAAGCATCGCTTGCGTAACCTTATAATCGGCGATTACCCCATCTCTTAAAGGGCGAGAGGCAACAATGGTATCCGGGGTTTTGCCGATCATTTCTTTGGCTTCATTGCCTACTGCTAAAACCCGATTATCCGTTAAAGAAATCGCCACCACCGATGGTTCATTAACAATCACCCCCTTTTTAGGGACATAGACCAGCGTATTAGCTGTGCCCAAATCAATGCCAATTTTTTTTACAAACATATCCAGTGCTACAACTTCGATTTTTATACTGAGTTCATCAAAGTTGTAGATTATAAATCAAAAATGTTTATTTATCTATTGTGTCCAGTACCTTGTTTGTGGTCGCCTGTGGCGACCATCAAAGTTGTAGCACCGGGCATATAGTATATCCATTTTAACTTAATTATTTTATCTTGGCAATGGCTTAAAAAAATGCTAAATTAAATAATATGACTCGCCAAAATAGAAGGATAATTTTCCTAATTTTTCTGCTTATTTTTATAATTCTCGTCCCGATGGTTATTTTTTATAGTGAAGGGTATAGTTTTGATTGGGAAAAAAGAACCATCGTTGTCAGCGGAGGAATGTATTTGAAATCCTACCCGCCTAAAGCAGATATTTTTGTTAATAACAAACTCAGTGGAAAAACCAATAAGTTCGTAAGACGCTTAGTTCCCAAGGTTTATGAGGTAAAAATTAGCAAAGAAGAATATCATCCTTGGTTAAAGACAATCACCGTGGAACCGGGTTTGGTTACGAAATTGGATAATATATTTCTCGTTCCGCTTAATCCCAAAATTCTTTTGGTGGCAAGCGAGAGCCAGGAATATAAATCTTTTGTTGAAAAACCCTATTCTTTGGATAATTTAACTGAAATTATCAAGAAAAAATCCAAATACGTAATTTTTAAAATTGAAAACATAAACGTCGATAAAAGCGGTAAAAAAATTTATTTCTTATCAAATAATAATCTTTATTCAATTATTTGGGATGAAAATAACCCGGAAAATTCAACTCTTTCTGGGGTATTGGTTCCGAATGTCCTGAATTATACGATTTATAAAGACGGAATCATTTATTTGGATTATTTTACCGGAAAAATTTTTGAACTGGACGTAAGTAGCTTAAAATCGGCGGAGGTTTTTGACCGGGTATTCCCCAGTTTTAATCAAGGTAAATGGGCTTTATCCGATGATAATAAAAAACTGCTTTGTCAAAAAGACAAATCAGTGGAAATTTTATGGCTGGCGGATGAAAATGATGGCTCCGTAATGCGCAAAAAAGGAGATGTGGAGCAAATCGATTTAGGGCAGACAATAGTTGATGTTTTATGGTATCCGAAAACCGACCAGCATTTGATTATCGCGAGCGAAGATTCGATTCTCTTTACGGAACTGGATAACCAATTGCCAAGAAACACCGTAAAATTCATCAATACCGAAAAACCGGAAATAAAATACGACGCTGATAATAAAATTCTTTATTTTTTCAGCCAAGAAAGATTATATCAGACAGAATTATAGAAAATTAATAAAAAATAATTGTTCAACTTAATGGTGCGGCCGCACCATATGATTGAACAATCAATAATATATTTAGAGATAAAAAATAGCGGGGTCGAGAGTTTCTCAACTCTCGATCCCGCTTTGTTTCCCTAGAAACCGAGTTTTAACCCGGCGAAAACGGTGGTTTTGGGATCTTGTCCCAAAATAAGGGCAGCGACCCAGAGCGCAAATGGTTTATAAATAACCATTTCCACCTTCGGACCAATGCCGAGTTTGTATTGCGACATCAATCCGACTTGGAACGCTTGGCTCGGACGATACATGGCCATTGCCCTGTACCAGAACCCCGATCCTTCGTGCTCCGTGAATCCGAGGAAATAAAATTTCCCCTTGCCGATCCAGATAAATTCTCCGAATCGCGCCTTGGACTGACCCTGTTCAATCCCCATTCCGATGCCCACCTGCAACCACGATGTCGGCTGCCATGAAAGGCCGGGATAGATTTCGGACCAGTTTTTGGAAACCAGAGTCCAACCGAAGTATCCGAACTTCTTGTTGAAATTGCCCTGAATCCAGAACTGAAACTGTGTTGACAGTTGACCCCTCTGAAGATGGGTTTCGTTTTCCAAGCAACCCGTCACCTGGGACCAGACCGGCAGAGACGAAAAAAGAAAAACCACTGCTAAGAAAAGAACGAAATATTTTTTCATTGTACTACTCCTTTTTACCTACCATTATAGCATACAATACACCATTTTGTCAACCCTGCACCTATCTTAACAATGTTTTTTGTATAATTTCTGACCGTAGCCGTAAGGCGGCTTCGCCTCTGGTCAATATATCTATAAAGCCGTAATTTGAGATAGGTGCAGGGTCAACCCTTTCGCTAAAATAAAACAGGGGTGAGACGCGGGTCTCACCCCCTTCGTTGGCAGCCGCTCTTGCAGTGAGCGACGCGGGGCACCATGAATTTTTTCATGGTCTCTCCTTTCTTTTATGGCTTTTCCAGTCCATAAAATAAAAAATCCCCAACAAAAAAAGAGCAATTATAAAATCTTTTTTCATCTCCTCTCCTTAAAAACCAAGTTATCAAAACAAAATCATCCTGTCAAATTTAAAATCGTAATTATTAATTACGATTTTTTTACTCCCCCATTTTAACGAGGGTTTATTCGCTAAGAAGACCTCTCGTAGCCCGAGCGGGCACGGTCTCCGCCCGAAGCGGCGGAGGAGCGAGGGCGAGAAAGAGCGCAATGTCTCGCTGGGACATTGACGCGTGTCTTCGTGTGAGTAAACCCAAGTTATCAACCCACCTTCCCTGCCCTCCAATTTTCGTTAAACTCCTTCAATTTCGCTCCGACAATCGTCGAACAAACTTGCGTGCAATTGCCGCATAAAATGCATTGTTTTATTTGTTCTTCCATGGCCGGAATTTCCGTATCTCCTTCCTTAACCTCCAAAACCCTGTATCTGATTAAATTCTTGAATTGTCTCGGGCCCATTTCCCCTTTTCTTGCTTTAATCCAAGCCGGGCATTTATTCTGACAATACGCGCATTCCATACACGGCCATTCTTCCGGTCCCAACGGTTTCATCGGGATTTTTAAATTGGCGCAAATCTTGTCCTTATTGAACATTGTATTCGGATTTAAAATATCACTCGGGTCGAAAATCTGTTTAATTTCTTTCAGATATTTAAAAATATCCTTGCCCCATTGTTTTTCCAAATACATGCTTCTGCACCTTCCCCCGCCGTGTTCCGTGGCAATTGTCCCGTCGTATTTGAAAACCGCCTCGTAAACCTTATCAGCGATTTCTCTGATTTTCTTTACATCTTTATCCGTGGCTGCTTCGATAACCGGGTCAATATGAATCGTGCCTGTTCCGGCGTGACCATACAAAGCCACTTGCATTCCCAGATCCTTGAATATTTTTCTCAAGTCCTTTAATAAGTCAGGAATGTCTTTTACTCTCACTCCCACATCGTCAACCGAAACCAGTGGCTTGGTGGTTGGTGAAAATTTGGCAGTCATCGGCAAAAGACATTTTCTTACTTCCCAGAATTTTTCCATTTTAACCGGGTCTTTCACCGCTTCGCCTACAAGCTTGAAATTCTTCAAAGAGTTTTCAAATTCTTTTAAGGTCTGCTCGATTTTCTCGTCAAACTGAACAATCATCATTGCCTCGGCTTCTTTGGGAATGCCCAAAGCAGGAAAACAATTTCTGGTTAAATCCAGAGAAACCCTGTCCACCAATTCAACTCCCGAACAATCCAATCTTTTCACTTCCTTGATAAAATTATCTACCTGGTATAAGTCAGCCAAATAAACTGCCCAGGAAACCGGTTTTTCGCTTGGTTTTGACACGACTTTCAGTTTTATTTCCGTAAATATTCCCAAAGTGCCGATACTTCCCATCATCAGATGAGCGATGAGTTCGTTAGTATCCGAGTATCTGTCGAAGGCAAAAATATTATAAGTAGAAGCATCTTGAATATCCATTCTTCTGTTTATAACCTCCATTGCTTTTTTATCGTTTAAAATCTTCTTTCTAAGGTTTTCCAATTTTTCTTTAAATTTTTCTACGCCTTGCCCAGTCTCGGTATTGACAATGTTTCCATCAGCATCAATAAATTCAATTGCCAGCATGAAATCATCGAGGGTGCCGTATTTTACCGCTCCTCCGCCGCAAGCTTTGGTTGCCACATTCCCGCCAATCATACAAGCTCGACTAGAAGCTGGAACCGGTGGCAAAAATAATCCTTTTTCGCCTAATTTGGCATTTAACTCATCGTAAATAACCGCTGGCTGCGTACGAACAAAGGCCACTTGTTCCGAGCTTGTCGAGGAAATTTCTAAAATCTGATCAAAATATCTTGTAAAATCCAAAATAATTCCCGGACCAACCGCAGTTCCGGCCAAAGATGTTCCTGCCGTACGACAGGTAATGCCGATTTTGTTTTCTTTGGCAAATTTTACGGTTTTTTGAACATCCTTTTTTGTTTTCGGTAAAACAATCAATTCCGGGACAAATTTATAAATACTGGCGTCAGTAGAATAAACTTCGCGCCAAAATCTTTCCGTCAAAACATCGCCTTCGATTTGTTTCTTAAATTCGTCAATTTTTTGTTGAGTAATCATATATTTTAATTATAACTCCAAAAAATAAAACAGAAAATAAAGGACCGAGATTTCTCTCGGTCCGACTTCTTGTTCTCTATTTTCCTAAATCTTCTACTCTCACCATTCGCGCAATGGGCATGTATTCTCCGTCTCTCCGCCCATCATCTTCATAAAAGTAAGTTAGCCTTACTTTATGTCCCTTGAGATCTGATAATTTCTTGAGCTCTTCCGGTGATTCCGAATAAAAAAAACTTAACTTGCTGCTAATCTCCGGGCCGATGGTCGCTGGCTGTTCCCAGGTAATGAATATGCCTTTTATGGAATCGGCCAGAAATCCTTCTTCCGTGTTGGCAATAATGCCTTCTTGGATTTTCTCCATCATGGTGGCGGATTCGGGAATTCTCTCAAAATCAAGGTCTTTCAGATTGCAGCAAGCGAGAAATAAAAAAATCAAAAAGAACAATGCTATTTTTTTCACTTTTACCTCCTTTCCCGTAAAATAGCATATTGTAAAAATTCTGTCAATCTTGAATAAAGCAAAAAAGAGCGAACATCGCTAATGCTTCCGTAGACGGATATCCCGGAAGTCATTTAAGTGGCTCCCCTCTTGACTCACTACTAATTTGTCCACGAGAAGTAGAAGTAAGCTGGACAAATGAAAGCCACTGCGACATTCGCTCCTTTTTACCCTGTTAAACATCCCGCGTTGCGAGATCCTCGCTTTAGACGAGGTTAACAGAACAGTAATCAAAGTATAAACAAATTATTTTAAGGCGTCAACTATTTTGTTGGCAAATTCCTCAACTGAATTAGGGCCATCCGCAGTAATTATTTTCCCATCCACGACCACCGAGTCGCTCTGATATATTGCTCCATTCTGCTCCAAAACTCTCTGCGCATCTTTATTCAAGGAACTTGTCCAAACAGTTGCTCTTTTACCCCGCAAAACTCCGGCTTTGGCCAAAATTCCGGGTGCAATACAAATAGCGGCTAAAATCTTATTTTGTTTAATCGCATCTTTGGCAATCTGGTATGATTCCGAAATATCTAAATGCTCCAAGGCTCCCGGACCACCGATAAATACAATTGCATCAAATTCGTAAATGTCCAAATCAATTAGCCTTGAATCTACTGTTACCTCCATTCCATCGACTCCCTGGGCTACTCCCAGTTCATCGCTAAAAGTTTTTACGTCCGCACTCAGTTCTTCAAAAATTTTGTGCGGCACTTCATATTCTTCGTCGCGAAAATTTCTATAAGCGATAATCATCGCTATTTTTCTGTTTTCTA
>Ga0154612_101_pt1 | contig 26141 bp, 19 predicted proteins | sample Rifle2008BG13ft_FD_116041 | JGI IMG/M metagenome (GOLD analysis project Ga0154612, IMG submission 116041) | Candidatus Portnoybacteria bacterium RBG_13_40_8
GTTAAGTGCCCCGCCTGGGAAGTACGGTCGCAAGACTAAAACTCAAAGGAATAGACGGGAGCTTGCACAAGCGGTGGAGCGTCTGGTTTAATTCGACGATAAGCGAAGAACCTTACCAGGATTTGAAATTCTAGTGAAACCCCGATGAAAGTCGGGTCTTCTACAAGGACACTAGAACAGGTGCTGCATGGTTGTCGTCAGCTTGTGGCGTGAGTTGCTCCGTTAAGTCGGGTAACAAGCGCAACCCTCGTTCTGCGTTACAAGTGTCGCAGGAGACTGCCTCATTATATGAGGAGGAAGGCGAGGATGACGCCAAATCAGCATGGCCCTTTGATATCCTGGGCAACACAGGCGCTACAATGGCCGATACAATGGGTCGCTAAGTCGTAAGATGGAGCCAATCCCATGCAAAGTCGGTCCCAGTTCGGATTGAGGTCTGAAATTCGACCTCATGAAGCCGGAATCGCTAGTAATCGCGGATCAGCTACGCCGCGGTGAATACGTTCTCAAGCTTTGTACTCACCGCCTGTCACGCCAGAGAAGCCGGAAGCACCCGACGTCTCCCGATTTATCGGGATCCTAAGGTGAGTTCGGTGACTAGGGCGAAGTCATAACAAGGCATCCGTAGGGGAACCTGTGGATGGAAATATTTTTACTTAAAAAACGATCGATTAAATAGGTGTTGGTCTTTGGACCATAAAGGAAGACCATAAACCCGCTTTCGTTCCGATGTGCATCGGAACTTCGGCGAGGCAAATCAGGGCAACTATAAAGGATTTGACTTTGATTTTATTTATCCACAGGCTAAAATTTGACTTTTAGCTTGTTTTTTTATTATTTTAGGTATATAATTGGCTTAAGAACAATTTTGATAATAATTAATGAGGTTTTGGTTCGGAATCCAATTTTTTGAACCAGGATCAGATTAAAATCTATGCCTACGGCTTATTGTGTAAAGTGCCGAAAGAAAGGAGTGGAAATGAAAGACCCCAAGGAAGTAAGTTTCAAGGGACGAGGTGGCAAGAGACGAGCTTTAAAGGGTACTTGTCCTATTTGCGGTACCGGAATGTTCAGAATTTTAGGCAAGGCCTAAAGATTTTTGAAAATCTTTTTCAAAATTAACCTTTCAACGGGTTAATTTTGAATTAGGCCCGCTTCGATTCGTGAAGCGAGGCGAGGGCGTGTAGCTCAGATGGTTAGAGCGCAGTCCTGATAAGACTGAGGTCCCTGGTTCGAGCCCAGGCACGCCCAAATTTAATTGGGCCGTTAGCTTAGTGGTAGAGCTTCCGGTTTGCATCCGGAGGACGGGAGTTCGATTCTCCCACGGTCCAACATAAAAACTCAGCGGCCCGCCCTGTTAAATTGAAATTATTTAACAGGGTGAAAATCCGCTCAGGTCCAAAACAAAAAAATGAGGCAGTTGCCTCATTTTTCGTTTATTTTCTGACTCCTATTTCTTTACAATGTTTTCTCCGATCTTATAAATATCTCCGGCGCCGACAGTAAGAATAACGGTGTCTTGATCAGAATTTAATTTTAGATAGTTTTCGATTTCCCAAAAATTCTTAATATAATCGGCATTATTCGAAATCTTGTTTATTGCTTTTACTAAATCTTCAGCGTGGATTAAATGATCGTCTTGTTCTCTTGCCGCATAAATATCAGTAACGATAACTTTGTTTATATTGGTAAAACTATTCGCAAAATCACTTAACAATATTCGGGTGCGCGAATAGAGATGTGGCTGGAAAACAACAATTATATGTTTGTCCGGAAAATATTTTTTTATTCCCTTTAATGTTGCCTTGATTTCTGTTGGATGATGCCCATAATCATCATAAATTAAGGCTCCATTTTCAATTGTTCCTTTATATTCAAATCTTCTCCATGAGCCCGCATAATTTTTTAAAATTCTTTCCGCCTCTTTTTGTTCTAATCCAATCAATTTAACAGCGCCTAGAGCCGCTTTTGCGTTTTTAAGATTGTGTTCACCGGGAATTAATAATTTAATATTTAATTTTTCTTTTGTATAGTCTGTAATTTCTGCCAATTTATTTATATTTTTCGCTTTTTCAATCGCTGTTAATATATTCTTGTCATTTAAATCACAGATAATATAATTTTTTGTTTTTGCAATTAATTCAGCAAAAGCATTTTGAATATTTTCAATATTTTGGTAATAATCCAAATGGTCATTATCAATATTTAAAACTATCAGAATATTTGGATTAAGATTCAAAAAAGATTCTTTGTATTCACAGGCTTCAACCACAAAATATCTGCTTTGTCCCAAAACAAAATTATCTTGCTGTTTTTTTAACAAACCGCCAACGAATACGGTCGGATCGAGATTTCCGTATATCATTAGTTCGGCAATCATGCAAGTAGTGGTTGTTTTACCATGAGTTCCCGATACGGCAATCGTATACATGTCTTTAGATAAAAGCCCAAGCGCTTCGGGATATGAATAGACGGGAATATTCAATTCTTTAGCAGAAGTCAGTTCGGGGTTATTTTCGCTTATTGCTGGTGAAAAAACAACCATATCTGTGTCTTTCGGCAAATTTTCTTTTTTATGTCCGATAAAAATTTTTCCACCGATATTTTTAATTCTTTCAGTCATTTTCCCTATCGAAATATCAGAACCAGTAACTTTTATTCCTTTTAAGCGTGCCATTCTGGCTATCGCCGATACCCCGATCCCGCCAATTCCGATAAAATGAATTTTTTTGATGTGACTTAACATGAATTTTTAATTGTATCACGGCAGATAGTTGTTGCCAAATAATCGATAACGTTACTCGGGCTGGGAAAAACAAATAAAAAGAGGTAAAATAAAAATATGACAAAAAATAAGCAAGAAATTTTAAAACTTTTATCTGACTATTCCAGGGCACTGGAAATATTATGGAAGTACGACCACGATAAACTGGTTATCCCAAGAGGTAAGAAGGCCGATTTTCCCCTAGACTATAATCATGCCTTAGGTGTTATTAAAGAATTAAAATTAGGGATTGACAAAGGGCTTGGGGCCGGAGATTTGTTTGGACAAGAAATAAGCAAAAAATTTGAAAGCATTATCAAAAACCTTTATCAAACATTCGGCAAAAAAGAATTATATAAAACCATAGAAGAAAAAGCTGCTCATTTATTGTATTTGATTATAAAAGATCATCCTTTTACTGACGGAAATAAAAGAATTTCCGCTTTTCTTTTTATTTATTTTTTATATAAAAATGAACACCTTTATGATAAAAGGGGCGAAAGAAAAATTAATGAAAATACTTTAGTTGCTCTGGTTCTTTTAATTGCCGTAAGCCATTCCGAAGAAAAAGATGCGATGATAAAAATTATTTGCAATTTGCTTAAATAATCCCCGCTTTTATTTGATTTTTTAAGTTATTGTTCTATAATTAGGTTGAGGTCGAAAAACAAATTTAATAATTAAATTTAAAATTTTATGATAGAAATACTTCTTGATTCTTTTGAGACAATTTGGGGCAGTTTTATTGGTTTCATCCCAACGTTTTTGGCAGCTTTGATTGTTTTCATAGTCGGTTGGTTAATTGCCATATTTCTGGGCAAAGTGGCTAATCGAATAATTAAAACGATTAAACTTGATACTCTTTTGGCCAAACTGGGATTTAAAACCGCTTTGAGCAAGGCAAAACTTAATCTTGATTCAGGAAAATTCTTTGAAGAATTGGTGAAATGGTTTTTTATTATCATTTTCCTAATGACAGCAGCAGATATTTTGGGGTTAAGCGAGGTGGCTTTGTTTTTAAGGGCCATACTTTACTATTTGCCCAATGTGATTATAGCGGCAATAGTGTTATTGGGAGCAGTGATTGTAGCCAATTTTATGCAGCGTCTTGTTAGGGCAAGCGTTGATACTGCTGGCTTAAAGTCTTCCTCGGCCATTTCTTCAATTGTTAGATGGGCGATATTGATTTTCGGATTTATCATTGCTTTAACCCAATTAGGCATTGCTCCGGCCTTGCTTCAGACCGTTGTTATAGGAGTGATCGCCATGCTAGCTCTGGCTGGAGGGTTGGCTTTTGGATTAGGCGGCAAAGAACAGGCGACTAAATTAATAGAAAAATTTAGACAGGATTTAAGCGAAAAATAGGCCATTTTACCTTGGTTAAAAACTGGGGTATTGACATGTGATTTTTTACTCTATATAATTAGAGGCATTGATGGTTTATATGAGAAAAAATTTAAAAAATTTAATCCACAAAAGCGGTTGACACAACCGGGTATTGATGTACCTTATGGTTTGACCGCTTTTAAGCGGTTTTTTTTAAACTTAGAACTTTAAAAATTGAATAACCCTAAAACCTATTTAAGCCTAAATAGGTTCGGGTAAATTAAAGTCTATAGATTGTCAGCTAATAAGCAGGTTTACTCAAGGGTATATGGTGAATGCCTTGGGATATTGGGGCGATGAAGGACGTGGCGTAGCTGCGATAAGCCTCGGGGAGGTGTGTAGCAACCTTTGATCCGGGGATTTCCGAATGGGGAAACCCAATCTCGATAAATCGGGATTAGTCCCGTCGAATGATGGGACAGCGAACTCGGCGAAGTAAAACATTTCAGTAGCCGGAGGAAAAGAGAAAGAATTTTATTCCCTTAGTAGCGGCGAGCGAAAAGGGAAGAGCCTAAACCTTTTATAATTTTTCTAAAAAATTCTAAAAGGGGTTGCAAGGTAATGGCGTTGGAGGCAACTCCAGGGAGTAAAAAATTAAGACTTCCTTAGTCGAACATGGCTGGAAAGCCTGACCACAGTGGGTAATAGTCCTTTAGGCGAAAAGGGTCTTATACTCCTTGTCATTATTCTTAAGTACGGCGAGAAACGATAATCTTGTCGGAAACAGGCAGAACTATTCTGCCAAGGCTAAATACCCAATATCACCGATAGTGAACAAGTACCGCGAGGGAAAGGTGAAAAGTAGCCCGATAAGGGCGGTGAAATAGTACCTGAAACCATATACTTACAAAGAGTCGGAGCCTTGACGCAAGTCGGGGTGACGGCGTGCTTTTTGCAGAACGACCCAACGAGTTTTTACGTCTTCTTTGTCTAAGTCCATAAGGACGGAGGCACAGGGAAACCGAGTGTGAATAGCGCGTTTATAAGAGGACGCAAAAGACCCGAAGCCAAGCGAGCTACCCATGACCAGGATGAACTCAGTAGAAATACTGGGGAAGGTCCGAACTCACGAGCCGTGCAATACTCGGAGATGAGTTGTGGGTTGTAGTGAAAAGCTTATCGAGCTTGGTAATAGCTGGTTCTCCTCGAAATAGCTTTTGGGCTAGCCTCTTTTCACTTTCTGGGGGTAGAGCACTAGAAGGAATATCGTGGTTTTACCTAGGTATCCTACTAAACTCCGAATACCAGAAGTTAAAATGAAAAGGGAGTAAGACTACGAGGGCTAAGCTTCGTAGTCAAAAGGGTAACAGCCCAGATCGTCATCTAAGGTCCCTAAGCTAAGTTAAGTGGCAAAAGAAGTGTTTCGTCTTTGACAGATGGGATGTTAGCTTAGAAGTAGCTACCATTTAAAGAGTGTGTAACAACTCACCATTCTATGTTTATCTAGGGCGAGGCGCGCTGAAAATGTTCGGGGCTAAACTTAGCACCGAAGATACGGATTCCGTCTTTTTTAAAAAGATGGAGTGGTAGAGGAGCATTTCCTGCGCAGCGAAGCTCCGTTGTAAGGCGGGGTGGAGCGCAGGGAAGAGAGAATGTTGGGATGAGTAACCGCAAATCCGATGAGAAATCGGATCACCGAAAACCTAAGGTTTCCTTGGCAATGTAAATCAGCCAAGGGTTAGGCGAACCTAAGGCGACCCCGAAAGGGTTAGTCGATGGACAGCCGGTTAATATTCCGGCCCCTCTTCATTTTTCTATGGAGTGACGAAGTTTTGTAACTTAGGCATATTATTGGATTTATGTTGTCTACTTGAGGATGTCTAATAGGTAAATCCGTTAGATACCAGTCCAAGAGTTGGTAAAAGGTTTGTCCACGGACAGGCCAATCTAAGTGAGCAAGCTTCCAAGAAAAACTTCTAAGTCTAAAAATGGAGAGTTCGTACCGTAAACCGAAACAGGTAGGTAGGGCGAGTAGCCCAAGGTGAACAGGTTAACCCTCGTTAAGGAACTCGGCAAAACAACGGCCGTAAGTTCGCAATAAGGCCTTCCGTTCATGAAAACTGAGCGGACGCAGTTAAAGATCCCTAGCGACTGTTTACTAAAAACACAGGTCCCTGCTAACTCGTAAGAGGATGTATAGGGGCTGACGCTTGACCAGTGCTAGAAGGTTAACGATGGGGGTTCTCGCCGTAAGGCGAGAGCTCACTGTCCGAAGCCCTAGTGAACGTCGGCGATAACTATAATCGTCCTAAGGTACCGAAATTCCTTGGCATGTAAGTTATGTCCTGCAGGAAAAGCGGAACGACTGGGGAACTGTCTCAACGAGGAGCCTGGTGAAAATGCAATGTCGGTGAAGATGCCGACTACCTTCGGTAAGACGAAAAGACCCCGGGAGCTTTACTATAGGTTCTCATTGGGTTATCGTTTTTGATGCGTAGTATAGTGGGGAGGCTTTGAAGCCTTGACTTCGGTTGGGGTGGAGCCGACAGTGAAATACCCATCTTTAAAAATGATAATTCTAACCTTCCTGTAATACGGGAAGAGACAGTGAGTGCTAGGTAGTTTAAGTGGGGCGCTTGCCTCCTAAAAGGTAACGGAGGCGTTTATCAAGGTTGGCTAGCTCCGGATGGAAATCGGAGCGGTAGTGTAAAAGCATAAGCCAGCTTTACTGCAAGACGGGCATGTCGCGCAGTTGCGAAAGCAGAATTTAGTGAACCGACCCTGGATTATAGAATCGGGGAAGACATCGGACAAAAGCTACCCCGGGGATAACAGGCTGGTAGGTGCTGAGAGCCCACATCGACGCACCTGTTCGGCACCTCGATGTCGGCTCATCCTATCCTGGGGCTGAAGAAGGTCCCAAGGGTTTGGCTGTTCGCCAATTAAAAGGGTACGTGAGCTGGGTTTAAACCGTCGTGAGACAGGTTGGACTCCTATCTACCGTAGGCGTGGATACTTGAGTGACCTCATCCCTAGTACGAGAGGACCGGGATGAACGAACCTCTGGCGTACCAGCTGCCCTGCCAAGGGCACTGCTGGGTAACTATGTTCGGCAGAGATAAGCGCTGAAAGCATATAAGCGCGAAACTCTTCACAAGATTAGGTATCATAGATTGGTCGAAGACTACGACCTTAATAGGCTTCAGGTATAAGTCCCGTAAGGGATTAAGCCGAGAAGTACTAATAAATCATTAGCCTGTTTATTAGCTGACATTTTATGGACATTAATTTATCTCGAGTGAATCGAGAGATTGTGGTTATTATAAGGGGGCCATACCGGGGATGCTCCACCTGATCCCATTCCGAACTCAGAAGTGAAATTCCCCTAGGGTCAATGGTAGTGCATTAGCGCAAGAGTAGATCGCTCCCTTATAATGACCATAATTTAAAATGATCCTGTTCGTTCCGCCAGCTGGCGGATGGCGGAGGGGGTCATTTTTATTTTCTCTGAATTTTGTTATAATAAAATTAATGACCCACTATATTCAAAAACAACTTTCTATTCTTTTTGTTTTTCTTACTATTCTTTTAGCAACTGGAGTAGGAGTTTATTTTCTTTTCACGCCACAAGGCGAAACCTGTTATGATGGAATCCAAAATCAGGGAGAGACCGGTATAGATTGTGGCGGTCCTTGCGGTTCCTGTCCCGGACCAAGATTATTAAAGATAATTTCCGAAAATTTTATCCCGACCATTGAAAATAATTTTGACTTAGTAGCCAAAGTAGAAAATCCAAATCGTAATTGGGGGATCGAATCAATAAACTATAAATTTAATCTTTATAATAATAATGGTCAGTTAATTGGTTCTAAAGAAGGAATAACCTATGTTTTGCCCGACGAAACGAAATATATTATCGAACAGAGATTTTATTCGGAAATAGAGATAGCGAGTATGAATTTCGAATTGAATAATGCGAGTTGGCAGAACTTGAAAGATTTCAATGAACTTCAATTGAAAATAAGGAATTCCGGCTATCAATTGGTTGATGGCGAATATCGTTTGACGGGAAATGTTGAGAATAAAAGTGATTATAACTTAGATACGATAGAAATAATTGGTTTGCTTTTTGACGAAGGTCAAAAAATTGTTGCTGTTGGCAAAACAAGCATAAACACCTTTATGATAGGAGAAACTCGATCTTTCATAATCGAGTGGCCATATCAGATAGAAAAAGAAATCTTTAATTTGGAAGTTAGGGTATATACCGATGTTTTTCAAGATGACAATTTTATGAGAGTTCATGCCACCCCGGAGAGATTTAAAGAGTATTGATTATGTTTTTCTATATTCTTAAAAAACTGGATTGGGTGTTGGTGATTAGTGTTTTATTGCTTTGCGGAGTCGGACTTTTGTCGATTTATAGCACGCTTTACACTCAAGAATCAAAAATTTTTTATAAGCAAATGGCTTTTATTGTCATTGGCTTTTTTTTAATGTTTGTTTTTGCTTCTCTTGATTATCGTCTTTTTAGAAACCATCCTGTTTTTTTAATCATCATTTATATTTTAAGTGTTTTACTTTTAGTCGGAGTTTTATTATTTGGCAAAGAGACGAGAGGAGCGATGAGTTGGTTTAAATTTGGCCCTTTAAATTTTGAGCCAGTAGAATCGGCAAAATTAGTAATGATTTTGATTCTGGCTCAATATTTTTCCCTTCGTCATATTGAACTTTATCGAGTTCGCCATATTATTATTTCGGGTGTTTATTTGTTGATTCCGGTTGTATTGGTTTTCTTTCAGCCAGATTTAGGCTCGGCTATGGTTCTGGTTTTTCTTTGGCTGGGTACGATGATTATTGCTGGAATTAAATTAAAGCAGCTGTTAATTTTATTTCTTATCGGTGCAATAATTTTTCTTATTGCTTGGTTCGCGATTTTGAAGCCATATCAAAAAGATAGAATAGTTACTTTTATAAATCCTTATTTTGACCCGCATGGTTCTGGTTATCACCGAATCCAATCGGTAATTACTGTTGGTTCTGGTCAATTATGGGGCAGAGGATTGGGACACGGTTCGCAAAGCCAATTAAATTTTTTACCGGATAGAACAACGGATTTTATTTTTGCTTCCATTGCCGAGGAAATGGGTTTTGTGAGTGTGGTTTTTATTTTTGTATTTTATTTTCTATTGTTTTTTAGAATTATAAAAATCGCCCTAAGCGCGACCAATAATTTCTCTCGTTTATTTTGTGTCGGCGCGTGTATTGTTTTTCTTTTTCAGGTTGTTGTGAATATTGGCATGAATTTGGGGGTTTTGCCGATTGCCGGTATTTCTTTGCCGTTCGTCAGCTATGGTGGCAGTAATTTGTTGATTAACTTTATTATCTTGGGAATTGTTCAAAGTATCGCGGTGAGAAATAAGTAGGACGTTCAAAATTTATTTACCAGAAAGACACAGGTCGGCGCCCCAGCGAGGCGCCGCCTTCTTTCTCGCCCTCGCTCTTCCCCGACACAGGTCGGGGAAACCCTGCCCGCTCGGGCTGTGAGAGGTCTTTTTTGATAAATAAATTTTTCACTAAGGAAGCAAGAAAGTTGTCTCAGTGAAAATAAACCCTTCGCTAATGGAGCGAGAGCGGAGTTTATCCCGACAGCTGTCGGGAAGAGGTCTTTTTAATAAATAAATTCCTCGCTAAAGGAGTTGAAGAAAAATTCTGTCAGATATTGACAGGATTTTTAAGTAGGTGTATAATATAGGGGTAGGAAAATTCCTACGAAGGAGGTTAAAATGTTCAAATCTCAGAACAGATTTGTGGCAGCCTTAATGTGGGTTATTCTTTTGGGGGCCTGCTTCCTTTTTTTCAGTTCCTGCGATAAGGAATTACCAGCTCCGGAAAAAGTTGAAAACATTGTGCGGATATTCATGCACGAACCAGGTCGCTACAGCTTCATGATTCAATTATCGGATTCTGATGTGGTCACCATGCGAACCTTCCGTCTATTTAACTGCGAAACCAGATTTATTCTGGATGTGCCGCAAGACGAGAAAATGTGGGCCTACATTCAAGAGAAAGGTAAGGGGCCAGAGTATCGTACTTTTGTAGATTTACACATTCACTCGGTTCGCGACATGGAAGGAGCTGGCTGGGATCACGGTAAGTTCGGGAGAGGTCAAACCCACATTATCCAATGATTTATCGGCTGCCAAAGCGGGCTAGGAATTTTTCCAGCCCGCTTTTTTATTTATAATAAAATCTGTCAAAGTATTGACAGATTTTTATAAATATAGTAAAGTGTGAGTAGTTTTTTAAATTCAAAAAAAAGGAGGAATGCGGATGTTTTATGTTTATGTTTATCGAAAAAAACTGCAAGATTTCGACAAAGTAAGAAAGGTGCTATTTATGTATGGTCCATATAGGACCAAGACGACTGCCAAATTCGCGCTTCGCAGAAGAGGCTGGAAAGAAGAAGGGAACAGCGGAACTTGGTTTTCTGCAAGTAGCTTAGAGAACGGAAGCTTTGCCTTGATTCGTGTGGCGCGTTCCGGCATAGGGCTGAAAAGTTGGCGTAAGTGGAAATGGAAATAAAGGAGGAGAAAATGATCAATATTCAGGCTTGTGAGAAGTTCCTTAAAAAGATTCTTTGTTTGAAAGATGATTTTGTCCTCGAGTTGGACAAAAAAATCTGTTGTTATTTTCTGGCTTTGTTGCGGAAATTCCTGAAACCCCGCGAGTTCCAAATTCTTGATTTGCATTTCGGACTGACCGGAAAGAAGGTGGTCCTTGCTTTTATTGCCGAGGCACTGGGCATTTCTCGTGAAAGAGTCAGGCAGATCGAGGAATCTGTCATCAGAAAGCTCGGCTCTCCGCTCAGAAGCAGAAATCAGGTTTTCCAGATGTTTTTGTGGCATAAAACGCGTTTAATCAGGGAAATTCGCGAACTCCAGGAAGAGAACCGGGCGCTGAAAACAAAACTAACTTTAAGGTTGGATATTGCTACCCCGCTTACTGAAACTAGACTTTCAACTAGAATACTTAACCGTCTTTACAGCGCCGGCATTACAACCATTACTGATTTAATCCGGAAAACAGAAGAAGAACTCTATCAGATAAAAGGAGTGGGGAAGGGGATTTTATCCGACATCAAGTTGTTTCTCGAAGACAATGGTTTGGCCTTACGGAGTAAATGAAATTTTTGGCTCGGTTCCGAATGGACCCGAGCCTTTTGCTTTGAATAAATTATTTTGTTATTATGAATTTATGACTGATTTGATTTTTAAGGTGAAAAAAGCCGAAGAACACGGCAGGTCGGGGATTGAGATTATTTTGAAAGACAAGAAGAAAATTTCCAGAGTGATTACCGAAGATACCGACAAATTACTCGGAATGCTTGACAAGTTATTAAAAAGGAATAAAATAGAATTAGAATCCTTAAATAACATTAAGGTAGAGACTACCAGAGAGGCGGGGCTAACCTCACAGAGGATTGTAAAATCAATTGTTAAAGCCCTTAGCCTAAATCTCTAAAAAAATTAATCTCTGACTGACAAGTTTAGATAAATTGAATAAAAAGCTGTAACAAGCCCAATTTTTGGGTATATCTCTTTTTATCTTTACATTTTAAATTAAATGACCAGGATAAAATATTTTAAAAATTATCCCAAGCACTTATTACCTCTTCCAAATCTCGTTGAAATCCAATTAAACAGCTATAACCAATTTTTAAAAAAGGGTCTTCGAGAATTATTTGATGAAATTTCGCCGATTCGCGATTACGGTGGAAAAGACTTGGCTTTGTATTTTGGCGATTATTATTTAGACGAGCCAAAGTGTGATGAGCTGAAAGCAAAGAAAAACGGTTTATCTTACGAAGCGCCTTTGAGGGTTAAAATAAAACTGGTTAATAAAAAAACCAACGAGACCAAAGAACAGGAAGTATTTTTGACCGACTTACCCCTGATTACTCCTCGGGGAACTTTTATTTTAAACGGAGTAGAAAGAGTGGTTATCTCCCAGCTGATTCGTTCAGCGGGAGTATTTTTTACTACAAATTATATTAAAGGGAGAAAATTACACGGCGCCAAGATTATTCCTAATCGAGGCGCTTGGCTTGAATTTGAAACCGAATATAATGGTTGTATTATGGTCAGAATTGACAGAAAGAGAAAAATACCGGCTACTGCTTTATTGAGAATTTTCGGCCTCATAAAAGAAGAGGATATTTTGAAAGAATTTAAAGATGTTGATAATGGCGAAATTCAATTTATGAAAGAGACCTTGGATCGGGATCACTCTAAAACTCAAGATGATGCCTGGATTGAAATTTATAAAAGAATAAGACCCGGTGATTTGGCGGCAGTTGATAATGCCAGACAATTGATTGAGAATATGTTTAATAATTTTGAGAGGTATGATTTGTCGGAAGTTGGTAGATATAAACTTAATCAAAGAATCGGGACTAAAACCACTCTGAGTAAAGATTATAGAATTTTAAGGAAGGAAGATTTGGTTTTAATCATTAAGGAAATTATTAAATTAAATAACAATCCAGAGATTAGTGGTGACGACATTGATCATTTGGGAAACAGAAGAGTAAGGGCACTTGGCGAGTTATTAGAAAACAAGATAAGGGTTGGCTTAAGCCGAATAGAAAGAATCATTAGAGATAGAATGAGTACTTTAGATATCTATAGCTTGCTTCCGGGTCAACTTATAAATTCCCGACCTCTAATGGCAATGGTTAAAGAATTTTTCACTTCTTCCCAGTTATCTCAATTTATGAATCAAATCAATCCTTTATCAGAACTAGAGCACAAGAGACGTTTATCGGCTATGGGACCAGGAGGATTAACCAAAGAAAGGGCTGGTTTTGAAGTTCGCGATGTTCATCCTAGTCATTATGGTCGAATTTGCCCAATAGAAACTCCCGAAGGCCCGAATATTGGTTTGGTTGGTCATTTGGCATCTTATGCCAGAATTAATTCTTATGGATTTATTGAAACTCCCTATCGAAAAGTTAAAAAAGGATTAGTAACCAATGAAATTGTTTATCTTGATGCTTTTGAAGAAGAAAAATATAATATTGCGCATGCCGGAGTTTCCCTAGATGCCAATAAACACATTAAAGAGAAAAGAGCAGAGGCCAGAATTCACGGCGAACCGGGGATAGTTGACAGGGACAAGATTGATTTAATAGACGTTTCTCCGTACCAATGCATTAGCATTGCTACGGCTTTAATTCCTTTTGTCGAGCACGATGATTCAAATCGGGCTCTGATGGGTTCGAATATGCAGCGTCAGGCAGTTCCTCTTGTTAACCCTCAGGCTCCTTTAGTCGGTACAGGTATCGAAACTAAGGCAGCCAAGGATTCTGGTCAAGTTTCAGTCGCAGAAGAAGACGGAGTAATTAAAGAAGTTGATGCATCTCATATTGTAATTTCTTCCCGCGGCCGAACCAAACACTATCATCTCCATAATTTTCTTCGATCAAATGATTATACTTGCATAACCCAAAGACCGACAGTTGAAAAAGACCAGAGAGTCAAAAGAGGCGATGTCTTGGCCGACAGTTCTTCAACTGATGATGGCGAATTGGCCTTGGGTAGAAATGTTTTGGTTGCTTTCATGTCTTGGTCGGGAGCTAACTTTGAAGACGCCATCATTATTTCCGAAAAAGCAATAAAAGAAGATGTATTTTCTTCTATTCATATCGAAGAGTTCCCATGTGAAGTAAGAGATACCAAGCTGGGCCCGGAAACAACTACTTCTGATATTCCCAATGTTGGCGAAAATCGATTGAAAGATCTTGATGAAGAGGGGATTATTAGAGTCGGAGCCGAGGTAGATCAAGAAGACATATTGGTTGGCAAGATTTCACCTAAAGGAGAAAGTGACTTAACCGCCGAAGAGAGATTACTGAGAGCTATATTTGGTGATAAGGCCAGAGATATCAAAGATACATCTTTAAGATTGCCCCACGGAAAGCGCGGCCGAGTAGTTGGAATAAAGATTTTTTCCCGTGATAAAGGAGATAAACTTACTGCCGGAGTAATTAAGGCTATTCAGGTAGAAATAGCTCAATTTAGAAAAGTGGCAGTAGGAGATAAATTAGCTGGCCGTCATGGAAATAAAGGAGTAATTTCTAAGGTTTTGCCAGAGGAAGACATGCCTCACCTTGCAGATGGTACGCCGGTTGATATAATTCTAAATCCATTAGGAGTAGCCTCTCGTATGAATATTGGCCAGATATTAGAGACTCATTTGGGGTGGGCGGCCCATAAGTTAAATTATCGAACCTACAGCCCGCCATTTTCCGGGTTAACCGAGGAAGAAATAAAAGGAGAACTCAAAAAAGCTGGTTTGCCAGAAACAGGAAAAGTCGTTCTTTACGATGGAAGAAGCGGTGAGCGATTTATTCAACCAGTGACCGTTGGCTATATTTATATGATGAAGTTAAATCATTTAGTTGAAGATAAAATTCATATGCGTTCGATCGGTCCTTATTCTCTGATTACTCAGCAGCCTTTGGGTGGGAAAGCTCAATTCGGCGGTCAGAGATTTGGCGAAATGGAAGTTTGGGCATTAGAGGGATATGGCGCTGCTTTTACTCTTCAAGAAATGCTGACCATCAAATCGGACGATGTGGTTGGCAGGGCCAATGCTTATGATTCAATTATTAAGGGCAGACCAATTCATAATCCGAATATTCCTTCATCTTTCAATGTTTTGGTTAGCGAGTTAAAATCCTTAGGATTCTCCGTAACTCCCCTGAAAGAAGGGGTAAAAGTAGAAGAAAGAGAAATTTCAAGAGAGGAAAAGAGAAAAATAGAAGAGAGAACAATTAAAAGGGGCAAAAATAGATAAGCATGATATTTGATGAATTAAAAAAACCCGAAGATTTTGATGCGCTTCAGCTGAAGATTGCCGGTCCTGAGGAAATTTTAGAATGGTCGCATGGCGAAGTTACTAAGCCAGAGACCATTAATTACCGGACCCAAAGAGCCGAAAAAGACGGCTTATTTTCCGAGGCAATTTTTGGACCAGAAAAAGACTGGGAATGTTATTGTGGTAAATACCGCCGAATTCGATATAAAGGAGTGGTTTGTGATAGGTGCGGGGTAGAAGTAACTCGTTCAATTGTAAGACGAGAGAGAATGGGACATATTAAATTAGCCGTACCCGTTTCTCATATTTGGTTTTTAAGAGGCGTACCATCGAGTATCGGTTTAATATTAAATACCTCTATTCAAAAATTAGAAAAAGTAGTTTATTTTGCTGCCTATATTATTACAAAAGTTGATGAAACTGCTCGGGAAAAAGCATATAAAGAGATTGATAAAGAATATGTAGGAAAATTGAAAATAACAAAGGGCAAAGAAGCAAAGAAAGAACTAAAAACAGCCCGTGACAGAGCGAAAGACGAGTTAAGTAAAATAAAGAAATTAGAAATTATTTCTGAACTCACTTTTCAGCAGCTTTCTCAAAAATTCAGCGAAGTATTTAGCGCTGGAATCGGAGCCGAAGCAGTAAGAGAAATTTTAAAAGATATTAACCTAGACAAGATGGTGTCCGGCATAGAGGAAGAACTGGCCAAGACGCCGGTTGGTCAAAGAAAAAAGATTTTAGCCAGATTAAGACTAGCCAAGGGAATGAAAAAAGCCGGCATTAGACCGGAGTGGTTTTGTTTAACTATTTTACCGGTTATGCCACCAGATTTAAGACCAATGGTCCAGCTAGATGGTGGAAGATATGCTACTTCCGATGTTAATGATTTGTATCGCCGAGTAATCAATAGAAACAACCGATTAAAAAGATTGCTTGAACTTAACGCTCCTGAAGTAATTTGTCGAAACGAAAAAAGAATGCTTCAGGAAGCGGTTGATGCCTTGATAGACAATACTGCCCGCCGAGGTCAGAAAGCAGTAATGGCTTCGACCGGCCAGAGAAGGCAATTAAAGTCTTTGGCCGATATGTTAAGAGGAAAGCAGGGTCGTTTTCGCCAGAATTTATTGGGCAAAAGAGTAGATTATTCTGGTCGATCCGTTATTGTGGTTGGACCCGAATTAAAACTTAATCAATGCGGGCTTCCCAAGACAATGGCCTTGGAATTGTTTAAGCCATTTGTGATTAATAAATTAATTGAGAGAGAATTGGTTTATAATATTAGAGGAGCGAGAAGATTAATCGAGGAGGGCGTTGATGAGGTTTGGGCAATTTTAGAAGAAATTACTGAAAGATACCATGTTCTTCTGAATCGAGCTCCGACTCTTCATAGATTGGGCGTTCAGGCCTTCAAGCCGGTTTTGATCGAAGGTTTGGCTATTCAGATTCACCCAATGGTTTGTAAGGCTTTTAATGCTGATTTTGACGGCGATCAGATGGCGGTTCATCTGCCCTTGTCAGAAAATGCCCAGAAAGAGAGTCGAGAAATTATGCTTTCATCGGTTAATCTTTTTAAACCAGCTACTGGTGAAGCAATCCTTATTCCTACTCAGGATATTGTTTTGGGTTGTTATTTCTTAACCAGAATTTTAGACGGCTCAAAAGGTGAGGGCAAAATATTTTCTAATACCGAAGAAGCAGTTTTAGCTTATCAATCAAGGATTATTGATTTGCAGGCAAAAATAAAAATCAATATTAACGGCACATTATTGGAAACTTCGGTGGGAAGAGCAATTCTGAACTCGGTTCTTCCTGAGAGGATTGATTTTATCAACAAAGAACTGAATGGTAAGCAGTTGAGACTTTTAACCGAAGAAATAATTAGAAAAACAGGCTCTGAAAAAGCCCAAGAATTTTTAGATAGAATAAAGAACTTAGGATTTCAATATGCCACCAAATCAGGCATTAGTTGGGGTATGGATGATTTAAGTAAACCGATTGAGAAAGATAAGATAATTGCCGATGCCCAGAAAGAAGTAGAAGAAGTTAGAAAGCAATATCGAGAAGGACTTTTAACTAAAGTGGAACGAAAATCAAAATCAATTGAAATTTGGGGGCGGGTTAAAAATAAAATAGCAGATTTAGTCCCTAAAACCCTTGACCCCAATGGTCCGGTAAATATGATATTTTCTTCTGGCGCCAGAGGTTCGTGGGTTTCAGCTGTTCAGTTGGTAGGAATGAAAGGCTTAGTTATTAATCCCGCATCAGAGGTTATAGAATTGCCTGTAATCAGTAGTTTTAAGGAAGGGTTTAATGTTTTGGAATATTTTATTTCAACTCATGGTGGCAGAAAGGGTTTGGCTGACACAGCCCTAAAGACTGCTAGTGCAGGATATTTGACCAGAAGATTGGTTGACGTTGCTCAAGATGTTGTGATTAGAGAAGATGATTGCAAAGACAAAGAAGGAATCACAATTTATAAGCGCGACATGGAAGATTTAGGCATTTCTTTTGCCGAGAGAATCGCTGGGAGGATTAGCTTGGAAGAGGTTAAAGATTCAAAGAGCAAAAAGATTATTATTAAGAAAAATGAATTAATCGATAAATTAAAAGCAGAACAGATCGAAGCCGCGGGAATTGAAAAATTATTAGTTAGATCGGTAATTAGTTGCAAGACCAGATTTGGAATTTGTAAAATGTGTTATGGCTATGATCTGGGTAAAAATAAATTAATAGAGTCTGGCGAGGCAGTTGGAATTGTGGCGGCTCAGGCAATCGGTGAGCCGGGCACCCAACTCACCTTAAGAACCTTTCATACGGGTGGTGTTGCCGGAACAGATATAACCCAGGGTCTTCCTCGGGTTGAGGAAATTTTTGAAGCCAGAATTCCCAGAGGAAAAGCAGCTATTTCTGAATTGACCGGTGAAGTAATTAGTATCAAGGAGAAAGGCGACCACAAGATAATAAAAATTCAGGGCTGGATAGAAGATAAACTAAGAAAAAGAAAGAGAAAAAAAGCAATAAAAGAATATGTTATTCCCCCCCAAACAGGAGTTTGGGTTCAAGAGGACGATACAGTGGAACGCGGACAACAACTCTGCGAAGGTCAAATTGATTTAAAAGAATTATTTAAATTAACGGGGCAAGAAGCGGTCCAAAGATACATTCTTAAAGAAGTTCAGAAGATCTACAGCACTCAGGGCGGTGGTTTAAATGATAAGCACATTGAAGTAATAATTCATCAGATGTTTTCTCGGGTAAGGGTTAAAGATTCCGGCGGAACGAATCTTTTAGCTGGTGCAGTTACGGAAAAAGATATATTTTTAAATGAAAACGATAAAGCTAAGAAAGTAGAAAAGAAGCAAGCCGTGGCCCAGTCGCTTATTCTGGGCATTACTAAAGTGGCCCTAAGCACAGAAAGTTTTTTATCCGCTGCCTCATTTCAGGAAACAGTTAGAGTTTTAATCAAGGCTTCAACTCAGGGCAGGGTTGATTCTTTAAGGGGACTGAAAGAGAACGTAATTATTGGTAAATTAATTCCAGCCGGAACAGGATTCAGAGAAAGACACGTAGACGAAAATGAAGATAAGACAGAAAGCAATAAACGGTAAATTAACCTGGATACATTTAAGGCGGGGCCGCTTTGCGGCGCCCGCCTTTTTCTTTTAATTTTCTTTTTGTGATATAATAGAATCGATGAGCAAAAAAGAGAGAAAAAAAATCAAAAAATTGAAGAAAAAGTTAAGAGGTTACAAGGAAAAAGAATTAAAAGAAAAAAAGCCGAAGCTGAATATTAATCCCGAAACCAGAAGAGGGGTTGTGGCAGTGGTTTTATTTACTCTGGCGATTATTCTTATTTTAAGTTTTCAGGGAGTTGGCGGATCATTGGGTGAATATCTTTTTAAGGGTTCGGGTTTTGTTTTCGGCAACTGTCTTTGGCTTATACCTTTAATGTTTTTGGCTGCAGGAATTATCATTTTAAAAGACATTCACAGAAATGTTTATTTTTCTACGCTTTTCGGGATATTAATTTTTATTTTAAGTTTTTTGGGCCTGATTAATATATTGTTTCCCAACGGAGCAAAGAAAGCCGGATGGCTTGGCTATTTAATTAGTTGGCCATTTTTAAAAATCTTTGGTTTTTGGGTAACTTTAGTTGTTTTTATTGCGGCTATTTTAATATCGATTTTAATTTCTTTTAATATTTCTTTAAGAAAAATACCCAAAAAAGAAGAGGAAGGAGAAGCTGGAGAAAAAATATCTCAGGAAATTAAGGGAATGACTGCCGGTTCTACCGATAGAAGAGTCACCAGGTTCGTTAAGGGGATTTTAAAGAAGCCAACCATGGAAGTAAAAGATATAGCCGAAGAAGGGGAAGAATCTTTAAATAAAAAAGAAGAAAAAGAAGAAGAATTGATTCCCACTACCAAGATTGGTATAAAAGAATATACTTTTCCGCCTCTTGAGTTATTGGAATCTGACAAGGGCTATCCCTCAAGTGGTGACGTCAAAACCAATGTGGCGATTATCCAAAAGACCTTGGAAAATTTTGGCATTCCGGTTGAAATGGGAGAAGTAAACGTTGGTCCAACAGTTACTCAATATACTTTAAAACCAGCTGGCGGAGTCAAACTATCTAAGATTACCGCATTACATCGCGATATATCGTTGACTTTAGCCGCTCACCCGATAAGGATTGAGGCACCGATTCCCGGTCGTTCTTTGGTTGGTATTGAAATTCCCAATAAAACAAAGACCTTAGTTCGCTTAAGAGATTTATTGGCTGGCTATGATTATAAGAAGGACGGCCATAATTTAAACATGGTCTTGGGAAGAGATGTGGCTGGCAATCCGGTCTGGGCTAATCTGGTGAAAATGCCGCATATGTTGATTGCCGGAGCAACCGGAAGCGGCAAGAGTATTTGTATTCACAGTTTAATTATTAGTTTGCTTTATCAAAAATCTCCTTGGGAGATGAAATTTATTCTGATTGATCCGAAAAGAGTGGAGCTCCCGTTTTATAACGGTATTCCTCACCTGCTTACCCCGGTAATTGTTGATTTGAACAAAGTGATTAACGCTTTTAAGTGGGCAATTAAAGAAATGGAGGAGCGATATAAAAAATTAGCCGCAGCAGGAGCAAAAGATTTGGCTTCATATAATGAAAAAATGGTTAAATCATCACCAGAAGACATGATGCCTTATATTGTAATTATTGTTGATGAATTAGCCGATATAATGGCTGCATTTGGGAAAGAAGTGGAGTGGGCGATTGTTCGCTTGGCCCAAATGTCCAGGGCGATTGGCATCCATTTAGTTGTTTCCACTCAAAGACCATCAGTAGAGGTTATCACCGGTTTGATTAAGGCAAATATTACTTCAAGAATTGCTCTTCAGGTTGCTTCTCAAGTTGATTCAAGGACTATTTTAGATATGAATGGCGCAGAAAGATTATTGGGTAATGGCGATATGTTATTCTTGGCTGGTGATGTTGGAAAGCCGAAAAGAATTCAAGGCGTATATGCGTCAGAAAAAGAGATAAGAAACGTAGTTAAATTTTTAAAGAAAGAAGCTGGCGAGATTGAATACGAGGAAATCACTCCAGAACCAGAAGAACGGGCAGGTTTTGAGGGGCAGGCTATTTCGTTAGACGATCCGTTATTAGAAGAAGCCAAACAATTAATAATTCAGACTGGTAAGGCCTCGGCCTCTTATTTACAAAGAAGGTTTAGAATTGGCTATGCCCGAGCTGCTTCACTATTGGATGCCTTAGAGCAACAAGGAATCATTGGTCCGGCCGATGGAGCTAAGCCGCGAGAAGTATTGATTAATAAGAACAGAGAAGAGGAAAATATAGAAGAAATTACCGAAGACGAAGATCTGGATGAAGTCCCAATTCCTTCTGAGAAAAAAGAGGAAGAAGATTATATAGAAGATGCCGAAGACACAGAAGATGAAACAAGCGAAGAAGACGATAATAAAGAAGAATCGGAAGAAGAGGAAGAAGAATTCTAATTTAAAATGCAAAGAATAAAATTGGAATTAAAAGACAAGCCACTCGAACCGTTAATCAAGAAAAGATCTTTAATTATTACACCGAAGAGGATTATTTTAGTTGTTTTTATTTTATTTTTGATTGGGGTTGGCTGGTATTTTTGGCACGAAGTATGTTTTTTAATCAAGCCGCTGGATTTAGAAATTATTCAGCCGTCAACCGACATTACGGCAAATCAGGAGAATTTCGAAATCATCGGGAGGACAAACCCCGTAGCCTATTTGACGGTAAATGGTCAAGAAGTGTATATTGATAAAGAAGGCAATTTCAGGAAAGAAATTAGTCTGACGAATGGTTTAAATATAATAAAAATTGAAGCAAAAAATCGTTTTGGCAAAACCAACACCATAATTAGAAGAATAATATATAATCAGTAAATTTTAATAATATGGTAAAACAAACAAAAGAAAAAACTTTTGATAAATCAAAAGTTTTAGAAGAAACAGTTTCTGAAATAAAAGAGCGATTTGGCGAGGGCTCAATTATGAAATTGGGTGAAGCCAAAAAAGTTGATGTTGACGTAATTCCCACCGGTTCAATTTCTTTAGATTTGGCTTTGGGAGTCGGCGGCATGCCCAGAGGAAGGATTATTGAGATTTTCGGTGCCGAAAGCTCCGGGAAAACTACTTTGGCTCTTCATATCGCGGCCGAAGCCCAGAAAAAAGGTGGGATCGCGGCTTATGTTGATGCCGAGCACGCCCTGGATCCGGAATATGGTAAAAGAATCGGGGTTAAGGTTAATGATTTATTGATTTCTCAGCCCGATAGCGGAGAGCAGGCATTACAAATTGTCGAATCCTTGGTTAAATCAGGAACCGTGGATGTGGTTGTGGTTGATTCGGTGGCTGCCCTAACTCCGCAGGCTGAAATTGAAGGTGAAATAGGAGACCAGTTTATTGGTCTTCAGGCCAGATTAATGTCTCAGGCATTAAGAAAACTTGGCTCGCAAATCGCCAAATCCAATTGTATTGTTATTTTTATCAATCAGATCAGAATGAGAATCGGCATAATGTTTGGCAATCCTGAAACAACTCCGGGTGGCAAGGCCTTGAAATTTTATTCTTCGGTAAGAATCGAATTGAAAAGAACCGCGCAAATCAAGAAAGGCGAGGAATCGATTGGCAACAGGATAAAGGCGAAAGTGGTGAAAAATAAGGTTGCCGCGCCGTTTCAAGCAGCCGAATTCGATATCATGTTTAATGAAGGAATTTCTTATGAAGGCGATATTATCAATACCGGATTGAAATATGGCGTAATAAAAAAATCCGCAGCTACCTTGAACTACGGAAGTGAGAAACTTGGCGTAGGCATGGAAAAAGCCAAACAATTTTTAAAGGAAAATCCCAAGGTTGCTAAACAAATTATCGTCGCCATTCATTCAGCCATTAGAATAAAATAAGATTTTATCTTGAAGTAAAGGGAAGAAGGCCCAAGATTCGGGCCTTTTTTATTGCTCGAGACAGTTTTCTCTGATGTTTTGCGCAGGTTCCACTTCGTCTTCTTGATTTTATTTTACAGAGAGGATCTAAAAATCTCGACAAATTTTCTGTGTCTTTATAATCAATGTCTTTGATATTTCTTTTGCAAAAATAACAATCCCTCATAATTAAAATGGTATATCTTCGGTTTTGACTTCATCGGCCGGAGTATCTTCTTCAACTTGAATTTCTGGTACTTCTTCTGCCTTGGGTTCTTCAGCTGTCGTTTTTGATTTATCGGCAAATTGACTGGATTTTGGTCCCATTTGTAATCTTTCGGCCACTATTTCGGTTCTGTATTTTGTTCCACCGTTCTGGTCTTGCCAATTTCTGGTCTGGATTCTTCCTTCAATCATAACCAAGCTGCCTTTTTTAAGGTATTTATTACAAATATCAGCCAATTTTCCAAAAGCTACAATATTGTGAAACTCAGTTTGTTCTTGTTTTTCGTTATTTTCCGGATTAACCCAAACTCGGTTTGTGGCTAAACCAAAATTTGAAACCGTCTGACCACTGGGCAATGCCCTTGATTCCGGGTCTCTGGTTAGTCGACCAATAAGAAAGATTTTATTTAAATTCATATTTTTACCCTGTTAAATGTCGCCATAGGCGACCCCGCTATGCGGGATTTAACGGGGTGAATTAATTATTAAATTTTATCTATTAATTCGTCTAATTTTTTATCAATTTCTTCAAGTTTTCCTTCTGTAGTTTCGGGAGTAGCCGGCTTTTTAAATTCTGGGGTTAGCACCTTTTTTGGGGCGGGCTTTCTTATTGGTCTTAATTTTTCGGGCGCTGCCTTCGCGGTTTCCAATTGAGTGATTATATGTCTTAAAATTTGTTTATTTAATTTAAATTGTTTCGATATTTCGGATAAATTTTCTGGTGAAATCGATGCTTGAGTAGTTAAATAAATACCAAGATTTTGTTTATTAATTGGATAGGCAAGAGTTCTTTTTTCTGATTCTTTAAAATTTATTGTTCCCCCGTACTTAATTATTAAGTCAGTAATTTCTTGTTTTGTTTTATCTAAATCAGCTCCCTCTAATTGTGGGGCAAGAATAAACATAATCTCATAATCTTTTGAAGCTGTCTCTTTTGCTGCTTCATCCATATTTTATCCTATATTAGCAGAATAAATTAATTTTGGCAAGCTAAAATAGTTTAGATTTTGAATTCGATGATATCTCCATCCTTAACTACATAGTTTTTTCCTTCTGCTCTAATTAATCCCTTGGCATGAGCATTGTGCCATGAACCGTATTCTGCCAGTGTTTTATAGTTTATTACCTCGGCCCTGATAAATCTATTCTCAAAGTCAGTATGGACTATTCCGCCGCATTGCGGTGCTGTCGAACCAATTTTAGCTGTCCAAGCTCGGGTTTCTTCTCCGCCTTTTATTGTATAAAAAGTGATTAAGTCAAGAATCTTATAGCAGGTTTTTATTAATACATCTATTCTCGGGTTCATTTTGAGCTCATTTAATTCCTCTGGGCCCAGTTCTGATAATTCCAGTTCCAATTTTAAATCCAAGGGAATAGTATTATCGGGAAGACTTTTGATTAGTTCTAATTCTTTGTCCGTTCCGCGACTGTTAATCAGATAAATTACCGGTTTAATGGTTAGAAGATTCAGGTGTTTAATTAATTCTTTTTCTCTCTGGTCCAAATTCATTTGAGAAATCAACCTTTCTTCGTTTAGGGATTTTTTTATTTTAGCAATGATTTCCAATTCTTTTTTTGATTCTTTTTTTTCCGGATTTTTCGCCTCGCTTTCCAGTTTTTCCCAATGTTTTTCAATGGTTTCCAAGTCTTTCATCATCAATTCGGTATTCACGATATCGATGTCTCTTTGCGCGTCCAGGGTATCTTCCATGTGTTTGATATCCGCCGCCTCGAATGAACGGACAACATGCACAATGGCATCAACTTCGCGAATATAGGATAAAAATTGATTGCCCAGTCCTTCGCCTTTGTGCGCGCCCTTGACCAGACCGGCAATGTCCACGAATTCAATAATTGTCGGCGTTGTTTTCTGAGGTTTCACGATCTGCGAAATTTTATCCAATCTTTCGTCCGGTACCCTGACAATGCCCACATTCGGGTCAATGGTGCAAAAAGGATAATTGGAAATATCCACCTCTTGCTGGGTTAAGGCTTTAAAAAGCGTTGATTTCCCCACATTGGGCAGTCCAATTATACCGACAGAGAAATTCATACGGTTTAATTATATCATGTGCTATAATAAAAACATATGACCAATTTGGATAAAATTTTTAAGGCGAATGACGTCAGAGGGATTTATCCTAATGAAATAAATGAGGATATGGCTTATAAAATTGGCAGAGCAACAGCCAAATTTTTAAGAACCAGAGAGATTGTGGTTGGCCGCGATAATCGCCTTTCTTCGGAAAGTTTATCAAAGTCGCTTTGCGAAGGAATTTTAGACGAAGGAGTTAATATTTTGGACATTGGCTTGGTAACTACGCCTGCGTTTTATTTAACGATAATAAAATATGATTTCAAGGGCGGAATAATGGTAACCGCTTCCCATAATCCCAAAGAATACAATGGTTTTAAATTTGTTAAAGACGATGCCCTGCCTCTGGGAATGGATTCGGGCTTGGATAAAATTAAAAAAATGGTAAAGAAAGGATTTATACGAAAATGGGATGGGAAAAGAGGTAGATTAAACAGAAGAGAAATTCTGTCACATTATCTTAAAAACATTCTCAGGTTTGCCGATATTGGTAAAATCAAGCCGTTAAAAATTATTATTGATACTGCCAATGGCACAGCCGGAATAGTGGTGCCGGAATTATTTAAGAATTTTCCAATTGAGGTAATCCATATTTTTTCCGAATTGGACGGCTCGTTTCCCAATCACGATCCTAATCCGGTAATTTCGGAAAATACCACAGCCCTACAAAAAAAGATTTTATCGGAACACGCTGATTTGGGAGTTTCTTTTGATGGCGACGGAGACAGAGTTATTTTCTTTGACGAGAAAGGAGAAAGGGTGGGTCCGGATTTAATCGCCGCCTTGTTGGTTCATTACTTATTTGAAAACGTCGGCAAAATTCTTTATACGCCCGTAGCTAGTAAAATATTCAGGGAAGAGATTAAAAGATCGCACAACGAGCCAATTTGTTCAAAAGTTGGTCACACTTTTTTGAAAAACAAAATGGTGAATCAAAAGATTTTCTTCGGCGCCGAATCATCAGGTCATTATTATCTGAAAGATAATTATTATGTTGAGTCGCCGTTTATTGTTTTAATTAAGGTAATGGAATTAATTTCCGAGAAGAAGAAATCGCTATCCGAATTAATCGGCCCATTTAATAAATATTACAGAGACAGAGAAGATTTTAAGGTTAAAAATCAAAATAAATTGATTAAAAGGTTGGAAAACAAATATAAGAATGCTTCAAAACTTTCCTTATACGATGGATTGACTGTCGAATTTCCGGATTGGTGGTTTAATTTTCGTCCCTCCAATACTGAACCAATCACGCGTTTAGTGGTTGAAGCCAAAACAAAAATTTTATTGGATAAGAAACTTAAAGAAATAAAATCCCTAATAATCGAATAAAAAAACCCACACCCGAAAAGTGTGGATTTTTTTATTCTTCTAAAGCTAT
>Ga0154612_106_pt1 | contig 25438 bp, 22 predicted proteins | sample Rifle2008BG13ft_FD_116041 | JGI IMG/M metagenome (GOLD analysis project Ga0154612, IMG submission 116041) | Candidatus Portnoybacteria bacterium RBG_13_40_8
GTGTCTGTTTTAATCTTTGCCGGTATTATTGCTAGAATTCCTTCGGATATTCGTCAGGCAATCGCCACCTATACACCAGCTCAATTACCTGCCTATATTGGTTTTATTGTAGTGGCGATTTTGGTAATAGCAGGCGTGGTAATTATTAATGAAGGCCAGAGAAATATCCCCATTGCTTATGCCAAAAGAATAAGAGGGAGAAGAATGTATGGTGGTTTTTCTACGCATTTGCCCCTAAGAGTTAACCAGGCCGGCGTAATTCCGATAATTTTCGCTTTATCAATTATGCTTTTTCCGGGAATGATTGCCAAGTTTCTTTCTGCTGTGCCAAATCAATTTATTGCCAAAGGAGCCCAGGTTGTCGGCGGTATTTTTGATAATCAGCTTATTTATATGATTGTTTATTTTGTATTGGTTGTTGTTTTTACCTTCTTTTATACGGCAGTAACTTTTGATCCTAAGGCAATTGCAGAAAATGTTCAGAAGCAGGGTGGATTTGTTCCGGGAATCAGGCCAGGTGAAAACACGGCCAGCTTTTTCTATCATATTTTAAACAGGATTACTTTGGTTGGCGCCTTGTTCTTAGGCGTTATCGCGGTCTTGCCAGCGGTTTTGACAATGGCTAGTGGGATCCAGGCTTTAAGCATTGGCGGAACAGCGGTTTTAATCGTGGTTTCCGTGGTTCTGGAAACAATGAAACAGGTAGAATCACAATTAGTAATGCGCGATTATGAAGGATTCTAAAAATTTAAATTTTATCATCATTGGTCCACCTGGTTCTGGCAAAGGAACACAAGCCAAGCTTTTGTTAAAAAAATTTAGGAGTTTACATTATGTTTATCCCGGAGAAATTTTTAGAAAATTATTCAAGGCAAATACTGATGCTGGAAATAGAATGAAAAAAATTGGAGAAAGTGGTGGACTACAACCAGAAGACTTGGCTACGACTCTCTGGATGTATAAAATTTCTTTTAATGTTAAGGAAAAACAAGGTTTTCTGCTTGATGGTTCTCCGAGAAAAATTAAAGAAGCGGAATCTCTCTATAATTTTTTAAAATTTTTAAACAGAGTTAAAACTACAATATTATTTGTGCTCAGTATTTCCGAAAAAGAAAGTTATAAAAGATTAGTTAAAAGAGTAGACGCCGTAACGGGCAAAGAAATAAAAAGAGCCGATGACGACAGAAAAAAAATAAATTTAAGATGGAATTTATACAAAAAAGAAACAATACCAGCAATCAATTATATGAAAAAGAGAGGATGTAAAGTTGTTAAAATCAATGGTGAACAATCAATTGAGAAAGTTTTTAAAGATATTTTAAGGGCAATTAAATGATGAATATTTATACGGAAAAAGAAATTAAAGTAATGCGGGACGGCGGAAAAATTTTGGCGAAGATTTTAAAACAAGTTGCCAAGAAAGTTAAGCCCGGCATTACTACAGAATATTTGAATAAGGTCGCTGAAGACCTTATTTTAAAATACAAGGCGAAATCTTCATTTAAGGGATTTGATAATTATCCAGCTGTTCTTTGTACATCGATAAACGAAGAAATAGTTCATGGGGTGCCGTCAAAAAAGATTTTAAGGGATGGCGATATTTTAAGTTTAGATCTAGGAATTAGATATAAAGGTTATTGCACAGATTCGGCTGTTACGGTTTCTGTGGGAAAAACTAATAAAATGGCACAAAAATTAATAAATGTGACAAAAAAAGCCCTGGAATTAGCCATTAAACAATGTAAGCCAGACAATCACTCGGAGGATATCGGTTGTGCAATCCAAAATTACGTAGAAGAAAATAAATTTAATGTAATTCGGGATCTGGTTGGTCATGGGGTTGGTAAAAACGTTCATGAAGACCCGCAGATTTTGAATTACGGCCAAAAAGGCAAAGGGATAGAGCTAAAAGAAGGCATGGTTTTGGCTTTGGAGCCGATGACTTCAATAAATAATTATGAAATAGAGAAATGCGAAGACGGCTTCGGTTATCGCACCAAAGATCGTAGTTTATCCGCTCACTTTGAGCATACGGTAGCGATTACGAAAAAGGGGCCGAAGAATCTGACCAAGATATAATAAAAATCCCGCTTCGCGGGATTTTTTGTTTAATGAAATTGTGATATAATTTAATTAATGGACAATAAAATACATTTATCAGTGATTATTCCTGCTTATAACGAGGAAAAGAGGATTGCGGCTACGCTTTTGGATATTGACAGATATTTATCTCAACAAGAATATTCTTATGAGATTATTGTTGTTAGCGACGGGTCAAAAGATAATACTGCCAATGTGGTTGAAAACACAAAGCAGTTAGTTAAGAATTTAAAATTAATTGACAATAAAGAAAATCATGGTAAAGGATTAGTAACCAAGCAAGGAATGTTGGAAGCAAGGGGCGAATATCGTTTATTTATGGATGCCGATAATTCCACTAAAATTGATCATCTGGATAAATTCTGGTCAGAATTTAAGGATAATGATATTGTTATCGGCTCAATTGAGGTAAAAGGCGCAAAAATAGATGAACAGTCGGCCTGGTATAGAAGATGGTTGGGCAGTTTTTCTAAATACATTATTCGTATTATCGCTGGAATTTGGGAAATCCACGATTCCCAAAGAGGATTTAAGTGTTTTTCTGAAATAGCCGCGGAAAAAATATTCCCCAAGCAAACGATTTTGCATTGGGGTTTTGATATAGAAATTTTAGCATTAGCCAAGAGAATGGGGTTTAAGATAAAAGAAGTTCCAGTTGATTGGCACAATCCGCAGGAAAGCAAGGTTACACTCAAGTCATATATTCGTACATTTATGGAATTACTGAAAATTAAATGGAACCTAATTACGGACAAATACGAGCTTAAAAAACATGAAAATATCTGATTTTAAAAAGAAACAATTAAGAGACGGGTTTCAAAATGTTTCGGAATTGAGACAGGATTTGGTTAGCGGAGATTGGATGATAGTGGCAACTGGTCGAGCCAAGAGACCAGATCTTTTTATTAAGAGAGAGAAAGAAAAATTTGAGCAGCCAATTTCCGAGTGTCCATTTGAAGATCCCCAAGTCACTGGGCACGGTGAGCCGCTTTTGATTTATTATAAAAACGATAAAAGACGGCGATTGAAAGGAATTAAAAAGCTTGTAAGGGAATGGAGCTTGCAGGTCGTGAAAAATAAATATCCTTATCTAGGTCCGGGAGATTGCTCTAAGGTTTATAAAGAAGGTCCCTATACTTTAATGGATGGTGCTGGATTTAATGAGGTAATTATAACGCGCGACCACAAACAACATCTCGCACTAATGTCGCTTAATAAGGTAGAAGAGGTTATAAAATCATATCAGGAACGCTATTTGGCTTTGATGAATCATAAATGCGTTAATTATGTTTTTATTTTCCATAATCATGGTTTAAAGGCCGGTGCCTCAATACCTCATCCTCACTCACAAATAATTGCTCTACCGGTAATTCCAGCTGATGTAAGGCGCAGTATAAGGGGAGCCAAAGAATATCACGATAGACACAGAAGATGCGTTCACTGTAAAATGCTAGAATGGGAAAAAGAAGAAAAAAGATGCGTATTTCAAAACGAACATTTTATTGTTTTTACCCCTTTTGTGCCTCGAGTAAATTTTGAATTGAGAATTTATCCCAGAGAACATCAATCTAATTTTGAAAAAATTACTGAAATTGAAAGAAAATATTTAGCCGAAGCTTTGTGGCAAGCCCTCTTTCGTCTTTGTAGGGGGCTTAAAAATCCGTCTTACAATTTTTTTATACATACCGCACCTTGCGACGGTAAAGATTATGGGTATTATCATTGGCACATTGAGATTTTGCCTAAAACAGCTACATGGGGAGGTATCGAATTGGGGACCGGGGTGGAAGTTTTACTCGTTAAACCAGAGGACGTTGCCAAGTATTTAAGAAAGATAAAAATTAAATGATTTCGGATATTCTTGCTCAACTTGCCAATTTTATAATCAAGATTATCTCCGATTCGGGTTATTTCGGGATTACTTTTTTGATGGCCCTGGAAAGCGCCTGTATACCGATTCCTTCCGAAGTAATTATGCCGTTTGCCGGTTATCTTGTGGCCATAAAAAAGTTGTCTCTAATATGGGTAATTATTTGGGGAGCGATTGGCAATCTTACCGGTTCAATAATTGCTTATTGGGCGGGAGCGTACGGCGGCAGGTCATTCATCTTGAAGTACGGGAAATATATTTTGTTGAAACAAGAAGAATTAGATAAGGCTCAGAGATTTTTCGATAAATACGGAAATTTAAGCATCTTTTTCTCCAGAATTTTACCGATAGTCAGAACATTTATTTCTTTTCCCGCAGGCATTGCCAAAATGTCATTTAGGAAATTCTGTTTTTACACTTTCATCGGATCTTTAATTTGGTCGGCGATACTTTCTTATATCGGGGTATTTTTAGGCGAAAACTGGGAAAGCATCGGAATATATTTTAGAAGATTCGATTGGTTAATTTTAATTTTATTGATTGTTTTTGTTGTTTTGTTTTTGTATAAAAAATTAAGAAAAAAACAAAGATGAAGCCGTTAATCGTTGCCAATTGGAAAATGAATCCTTCTTCCTTGGCCGAAGCCAGGAAGCTTTTTAATGAAATCAGAAAAACAAATGCCGTAATTTGTCCGCCTTTTGTTTATATTTCCGCGTTTAAATACATACAATTGGGTGCCCAGGATTGTTGTTGGAAGGAGGAAGGAGCTTATACCGGCGCCATCTCGCCGCAAATGCTTAAAGGTTTGGGCGTAAAATATGTAATCATTGGTCACTCGGAAAGAAGAATTCATTTCAAAGAAACTGATGGAATGATAAATAAGAAGCTAAAAGCAGCGTTAAATTCAGTATTGATTCCGATTTTGTGTATTGGCGAGAAAAAAGACGAGAATCCGGAAACCGTTATTAGCCGGCAGCTAAAAGAGGATTTGGATGGGATTGCCGAAAAAGATTTAAAAAAGATAATTGTTGCCTATGAGCCGGTCTGGGCAATTGGCACGGGTGATTTTTGCGAAAAAGATGAAGCCAAAAAAGCCAGAAATTTTATAAGAAAAAAAATAGGCAATAAAGTTTTATATGGAGGAAGTGTAAATAGTAAAATTGCTAAAGATTATATTGATGTTGGTTACGACGGTTTGTTGGTTGGAGGAGCGAGTTTGAATGCCGAAGAGTTTATAAAAATTGTTAAAAATGCCCAAACTTAGAACATTGAAGGACATAAAATTGAAAAATCAACGCGCGTTGGTGCGCGTTGATTTCGATTTACCCCTGGATGAAAAAGGAAGAATTATTGACGATTTTCGTTTAAAAGAAGGATTGAAGACGATAAAATATCTGATTAAACAAAAGGCGAAAATTATTTTAATTTCTCATTTGGGGAGGCCGAACGGAAAAAAGATAAAAAAATTCTCCATTGAGCCAGTAGCAAAAAGATTGGGAAAGATTTTAAGAAAGAAAATCAGATTTTCGAAAGAAATCATTGATTGGAGCGTAAAAAAACAGATTGAAATGATGAATTTCGGCGATATTTTGTTGTTGGAAAATATAAGATTTAATTCCGGCGAGGAAAAAAATTCTCCGAAGTTGGCGGAGGAATTAGCTGAATTCGGAGATGTTTTTATTAATGATGCATTTGCGGTTTCTCATCGCGAGCATGCTTCAATTGTGGGAATTCCCAAATTTTTGCCCTCGGCGATGGGCCTTTGCTTCGAAAAGGAGATAAAAGAGTTAAGTAAAATTTTATTCAAGCCAAAGCGACCATTGGTGGCGATAATTGGCGGAGCTAAAATTTCTACTAAAATAAAAGTAATCAATAAATTTTTAAATATAGCTGATTATGTTTTAATCGGCGGAGCATTGGCAAATACAATTTTTGCTAAACAGGGAATCGAGATAGGCGATTCAATAATTGACAGGGAATCTTTCGATGATGTTGGGAAAATCAATTTGAAAAATCCCAAATTATTTTTGCCCATTGATTTGGTAATATGGAATAAGAACAGAGTATATTATAAAGACGTGAGTAATCTTTTTGAAAAAGAGAGGGCGCTGGACATTGGTCCCAAAACAGTTGATTTATTCCGCGATTTAATTATGAAAGCCGAGACAGTTGTTTGGAATGGACCGTTGGGCTTAATTACTCAAAAGCCGTTTGATAAAGCTTCAAAAGCCATAGTTGAAGCGATTTCTCAAAGCGAAGTTTATTCAGTGGTTGGAGGCGGTGATACCATTGCCTTCGTCAGAAGCATTAAAAAAGAAAAAGTATTTAATCATCTTTCAACCGGCGGTGGCGCAATGCTCGATTATCTGGCCAACGAAACCCTTCCCGGCCTAGAGGCGATAGAAAAATGCAAAAGATTTGGAAAATAAATAAAAAGGCGCCTCAGGGGTTTTTGGAGAAATTTCCCGAATATTCAAGATTGACTTTACAGCTCCTTTGGGACAGGGGATTAAAAACTCAAAAAGCAATTGACGAGTTTTTTAATCCTGATTATGACGAGGATTTACACGATCCGTTTTTGTTGAAAGGAGTGAAAAAAACCATCGAAAGAATCCGGGAAGCAGCCAAAAAACAGGAAAAAGTAGCGATTTTCGCCGATTATGATGCTGATGGGATTTGTGGAGCAGTATTGTTAAGTGAGATTTTAAAATCAGTTGAAATTTATCCCGAGATATATATTCCTGATAGAAATAAAGAAGGCTATGGTCTTAATTTAAAAGCGATTGAAGAAATCGCCAAAAAGGGCGTGAGTTTGGTGATGACCATAGATTGCGGCATAACCGATTTTCAGGAAGTAAAATTGGCCAACAAATTGGGCATGGACGTAATTATTGTTGACCACCACGAAGTTCTCAAGAAAACGCCTTCGGCTCTGGCGATTATCAACCCCAAACAAAAAGGCGACAAATATCCCTTTAAGGAATTGGCAGCTACGGGCGTGGCCTTTAAATTGGTCCAGGCCTTTTTTAAAACCGAAGAAATGCCGATTTCGAAAGAAAAATGGCTATTGGATTTGGTTGCCATTGCCACGGTTACGGATTCAATGTTTTTATTGGGGGAAAACAGAACCTTGGTGAGATACGGTTTGATTGTTTTGTCCCGAACCAAAAGAATCGGTTTAACGGAATTGATGAAGAAAGCCAGAATTAAGCCGATTTTTAATCCCCAAACTTTCGATACTAATTTGAATACTTATACTTTGGGATATGTCTTGGGCCCCCGACTGAATGCAGCGAGCAGAATCGACCACGGAACCGTGGCTTATCGGCTTTTGACTGCTTCCAGCGAAGAAGAAGCAAGAGAAATCGCCCAACAATTGGAAGAAAAAAACCAGGAACGGCAGAGGACAATGGAAAGAATTTTGAGAGAAGCAAGGAACAAAGTGTTGAAACATCCCAAAAGCAAAAAAATAATCTTTGAGGGAGACGAGGATTGGATAGCGGGAATAATTGGTTTGGTGGCGCAAAAATTAACCGATGAATTTTGGCGGCCGTGTTTTATTTATCAGAAAATGAAGGACTACAGCACGGGTTCGGTGAGGGGTGTTCCTGGATTCAGCGTTATCGACGCACTTACCCATTGCCAAAAATTATTGATAGAATACGGCGGCCATCAAGGAGCAGCCGGGTTTAAGGTTTTGAACAAAAACCTGAAAAGACTCGAAGATTCATTGGAGAAAATAAGCAGCAAGGGATTGAAAAAAGAAGAACTCGTTCCTTATTTGAATATCGATGCCGAAGTCGAGGCGAATAATTTGGATTGGCGGACTTTTCAGGAAATCAATAATTTTGCGCCTTTTGGTGAAGGCAATCCCGCGCCTCTGTTTTTATTGAAGGGGGCAAAAGTTTTGGGAATAAGCAGCGTAGGCAAAAACGGGGGGCATCTGAAATTATTTTTAGAGAAAGAATCCAAAAAATTTCAAGCCATCGGTTTTGGCTTGGCTGATTTTTGTGATAAAATAAGAATAGGAGACCAAATTGATGTGGTTTTTGAACTGATAGCCAACGAATGGAACGGTACCAAAGAATTAGAGTTAAAAATTATTGATTTGAAGAAAGCATGAAAATTATTATTTATTGCGACGGGGGGTCAAGAGGAAATCCGGGGCCAGCGGCAATCGGAGTGGTTTTGACCGATGAAAAGGGTAGGGTGATCAAGGAATATGCAGAAAAAATCGGTAGAGCCACCAACAATGAAGCGGAATACGAATCGGTAATTTTTGGCCTACAAAAAGCCAAACTACTTTTCGGCAGCAAGAAAATAAAATTAATGAATACAGAGGTGAGAATGGATAGCGAGTTTGTAGTTAAGCAGTTAAATGGTAAATATAAAATTTTAGATCGAAGAATTGAACAATTATTTTTAAAAACCTGGAATCTGAAAGTTGATTTCGGCGAGGTAAAATTTACGCACATTCCAAGAAATGATAATATTGAAGCCGACAAATTGGTTAATCATGCTCTTGGTTCAAAAAGAGCGAGCGAAGGATTGCCAGGGATATAATTTATAATTATGAATTAGGAATTGCGAATCTAAAATAAAAAACAGATGAATAGACCATCTGTTTTTTGTTGTCCTAGTAAGTCTATAAGCCGAATTCTGTATCTCGCTTCATCAGCGGACGGTAATCATTTATCTAGCCCCTCGATTACTCTCGGGGTCAAGCGAGCCACCGTTTCACTGGTAGAAGATCATAATCATCTCCATCCAGATATTTGCTCTTGCACCCACCTAGGAATTTAGCCGTTTCACTCTCCGACTTTACGTCGGAGCATCGTCACTGTTCGCATCCCTATCCTTGCGCCTGCCTGACGGTAGGCGGGGACGACGGGCATTACCCGCTAGGCTGCTCCGCGTTTGACGCGGGAGTGTTCGGACTTTCCTCTCAATATTTTATCAATAAAGAGCGATTACCCAACTTACTAGGACAGTTTTATTCTATCATAATAAATTTACAAAGTCAAATTTTTAAGCTACAATGATGATATGAAGAAATCCGAATTGATATTCAGTAGCTTGCTTGTTCCGGTTGATTTTTTAATGTTCGTGGCTGCCGGAATAACTGCTTATTTTTTGCGAGTGAGCTCTCTGGTAGCTAATTGGCGGCCCGTGCTTTTTACTCTGAATCTGCCTTTTCAAAGATATTTTATTTTACTTTTAGGAGTTTCTTTTTTTGGGATTTTGGTTTTTGCCGTTTCCGGTCTTTATAGTATTGGTCCTCAAAAAAGATTATTTAAAGAATTTTTTCAAATTGTAGTGGCAGTTTCAGCCACTATTTTGGCGGTTATTTTATATATCTTTTTTAGTCGTGAACTTTTTGAATCGCGTTTTATTATTTTGGTGGCCTGGATTTTTGCTATAATTTTTATTTCCCTTGGTCGTTTCTTGGTTAAAAAAATCCAGCGCTATTTGGTTGGGAGATATAATGTAGGAATTCATTATGTGATAGTGATTGGAAAGGATAAACTTAGTAGAAAGATAATAAAGGAAATTAGTCATCATCCGGACTTGGGCTACAGAATAATTAAAAGATTTCAAAAATTAAATATTAATAAAATTAAAAAATTTATAAATCGGAGCAAACTCTTAATAGATGAACTAATTTTAGCTAGTCCTTATTATGAAAGAAGCGATGTTTTGGAGGTTTTAGATTTTTGCGAAGAGCAAAGAATAGGGTTTAAATTCATTCCTAATCTTTTCCAGGCCCATACTACAAACATAGAATTAAATACGTTTGACGGGGTTCCCTTAATAGAGATAAAGAGAACCCCTCTAGACGGTTGGGGCAAGATAATAAAAAGAGGAGTCGATGTTTTGGGTTCGTTGATTGGTTTAATTTCGTTATCGCCAATATTTTTATTAATTGCCCTGTTTATAAAACTAGATTCCGAGGGACCGGTTTTTGAGCCTCTAGAAAGAATAAGCCAAAAGAAAGTTTTTAATCTTTATAAATTTCGTTCAATGATAAAAAACGCCCGATATATGAAGAAAGAGTTAATGACTCATAACGAACGGAAAGATGGTCCCTTATTTAAAATAAAGAGCGATCCAAGAATAACCAAAATAGGAAGATTTTTAAGAAACTACAGAATTGATGAATTACCCCAATTATTCAATGTTTTAAGGGGGGAGATAAGCCTGGTTGGTCCTCGTCCTCATCAGCCAGACGAAATAGAGAGATACGAAAAACATCATAAGAAAGTTTTACTTATCAAGCCGGGAATAACCGGTATGGCTCAAATTAGCGGCAGCTCCGATCTATTATTTGAAGAAGAAGTTAAGATAGATACTTATTATATTGAGAACTGGTCTTTGAAGAAAGATATATATATTCTTTTAAAGACACTAATAGTATTATTTAAGGATCGATCTGCTTGTTAAATTTAGGCCTAGAGCCAATTAAATTTATGCCCCGTACTGAATTTTCGACTGCTCCGACCGCGGTCGGAGCGAAAAAGCACGGGACATAATCAGGAAGTTAACTAATTATAAAGACCGTTAAATTATAGAATTTCGGCATTTAAAATGTCGAAAATCTAGTACAGGGTATGAGAGTTGCTTTAATTCATGATTATTTAAATCAATATGGAGGAGCAGAGCAGGTTTTAGGATCTTTAACCGAGATTTTTCCAAATGCACCAATTTACACTTTGCTTTATGATACCGAAATTGTTAATAAATTTTTCCCGGATAAAAAAATCCGGGCATCTTTTTTACAGAAAATTCCTTTTATTAAATCACATCACCGTTTTTTCCCGCCGTTGATGCCCATTGCTGTAGAAAAGTTCGATTTATCAGAATATGATTTAGTAATTTCTGATTCAGCCGCTTTTAGTAAGGGCGTGATTACTCGACCAGAGACATTTCATATTTGTTATTGTCATACTCCGATTCGTTATGCTTGGGATGATAGTCATAAATACATTAGAGAATTCAGCATGCCCAAACTGGCCAAGATTTTTGTTCCGATTTTTATGAATTATTTACGGCTTTGGGACAGAGAGGCATCTTTTAGGGTAGACAAATTTATTAGCAATTCTAATTTTGTAGCCCAAAGAATTAAAAAATATTACAAACAAGATGCAACTGTAATTTATCCACCCGTGGACGTTAAAGCATTTTATCCATCAAATAAATTGGCTGATAATTATTTTTTGATGGTTGGTCGCCTTTTGCCCTATAAACGTTTTGATATTGCGATTAAGGCTTTTAATAATTTGGAATTACCTTTAAAAATTATTGGCAATGGACCAGAGGCGAAGAAATTAAAAAGAATGGCCAATTGGAATATTGAATTTCTTGGCGAACTGAATGCCGACAGATTGAGAGAATATTATCAAAACTGTCAGGCCCTAATCTTTCCTCAAGAAGAAGACTTTGGGATTGTTGCCCTGGAAGCAATGGCTTGTGGCAAGCCACTAATTGCTTATCGGGGTGGCGGTGCCCTGGAAAGCGTAAAAGATGGCGAGACTGGAATATTTTTTGACGAGCAGACAATAGATTCATTGGTTGAGGCAGTTAAAAATTTTAAATTGAAAAAATTTAATTCGAAGAAGATTCGTCAACACGCTTTAAAATTTGATAAAGAGATTTTTAAGAAGAAAATCAAAGATTTTGTAGAAAAAAGTTATTATGAAAATCGGGATCGATATTAGGGTTTTGGGCAGGGGGAGAAGGACGGGAGTGGAGGATTACACGATTAATTTGCTGTCCTGTCTTTTACCAGCCGATAAATCTGTTAAATACAGATTATTTTATAATGGTTTTAGAAAATTCAAAGTCGAGTATCCTTGGCTAAAATTACCGAATGTCAAAATTAAAAAATTAAGAATTCCTAATCGAATTTTTGATTTATTTTTAAGATTTTTAAGATTCCCCAAGATAGATAAAGTTTTGGGAGGCGTAAATTTATTTTTAAGTCCTCATTTTTTACTAACTCCTCTTTCCAGAAAGAGTAAAATAATAGTAATTTTTTATGATCTTTCTTTTATTAGATTTCCCGAGTTTTTTTCATTGCCGAAGCTTTTTTGGCATAAATTTATTTATCCTAGAAAACAGGCGCAGAAAGCAGACTTGATTGTTACTATTTCACAATCAACGAAAGATGATTTGATTAGCGTTTATAAAATAGCCCCAGAAAAAATAAAGGTTGTTTATCCAGGGATTAATAAAAAATTCAGATTAATAGACAAAAATGACCCCAATCTTCTGAGGGTAGCAAAAAAATATAAATTACCTGTTTCACCGGTGGGCGAATCAGATAATTTCATTCTTTATTTTGGGACAATTGAACCCAGGAAAAATATTCTTGCCTTAATCAAGGCATTCGAACAGATAAGAGAAGAAAAGAGTCTTCCCCCTATTCAGATTCAATGGAAGGGATTTGAAGGGATGGTTAAAAGAGAACAGGAAAAATTTTTCGATTTTTCTAATCTTAAACTGGTTATCGCCGGTTCAAGGGGATGGCTCTATAAGGGTGTTTTTAAAAAAATCAAAGAATCTCAATTTGGTAAAGATATTATTTTTACTGGTTATGTGGACGAAGAAGATAAGCCCTATTTATATAACTTAGCCGATGTTTTCGTCTATCCGAGTTTTTTCGAGGGATTCGGCTTGCCGCCGTTGGAAGCAATGGCTTGTGGCGTGCCGACAATTGTTTCAAATAATTCTTCTCTGCCCGAAGTTGTTGGCGAGGGAGCGGTTACGATTGATCCAAACAATATCAATGAGATTATCTTTGCGATTAGAAAAATTTTAGAAAATGAAGAATTAAAAAATTATCTGAAAAATCAAGGATTAAAAAGGGCCAGAAATTTTAATTGGGAAAACACGGCTCAGAAATTTTTAAAAATATTTAAAGAATTATGAAAATAGGTATTGATGCTCGATTTTTCGGCGCTGAAGACAGGGGAATCGGAAGATATACGGAAAATTTAATTAGGAATTTAGAAAAAATTGATCTCCAAAATCAATATTTTATTTTTTTAAAAAAACAACGATGGGATAATTATAATCCCGAGAGTAAAAATTTTCAGAAAGTAAAATTTACTTTAAATTTTAAAAAATACGAGCTTGACTTGATGCATTTTACGCACTATAAGATACCATTCTATAATGATAAATTTATTCTGACTGTCCACGATTTGATTTGGCAGAAATTTCCGATATTTTGGTTTGTGAAAAGACTGATTTATAAAATATTTTTTAATCTGGCCATAAAGAAGTCGGAAAAGATAATCGCTGTTTCTAATTATGTCAAGGAGGATATTTTAAGAAATTATAAAATTAACCCTGAAAAAATCGTTGTCATTTATGAAGGAGTATCCTAAAAAATCATATATTCTATATGTCGGGAATGATTATCCTCATAAAAATCTGGAAAGACTAAAATTAGCATTTGATAGATTGATTAAAGAGAATAATCTGGATTATCAATTGATTTTAGTTACAAAATTTGTTAGCGAAGAAGAGTTGGACAATTTATATAAAAATGCCAGCTTATTTGTTTTCCCTTCTCTATCTGAGGGTTTTGGGTTACCGTCGCTTGAAGCTATGGCTCGTGGCGTACCAGTTGTTTCTTCTAATTCAACTTGTTTACCCGAAATTTTATGCGAAGCAGCGATTTATTTTAACCCATTAGATATAAACGATATTTACGAAAAAATAAAAAAAGTCCTTACAGACAAGGACCTACAAAAAAACCTTAGAGAGAAAGGATATAGGCAGATTAAAAGATATGACTGGAGAAATATGGCAAAAGAAACTCTAAAAATATATAATAACACCCCCGTCTAAGCGGGGGCGTTTTTACTCTTCTGCTTTTACTGATATTTTCTTTGTTTTTATTTTTTCTGATTTGGGAAGTTGGATTGAAAGTATGCCATTTTTGATAGAAGCCTTTGCTCTGTCGGCGTCAACTTCAACTGGTAAAATGACCGACCGCGAGAAGGCGCCCCAATAAAGTTCCTGATAATAGTAATCTTCGGTACTTATTTTTTCGTCTTTTGTTCTTTTTCCGCGAATCGTTACCATATCGTTTGTAATGCTGATGTCTATATCTTCGGGATTAACTCCAGCGATGGTAGATTTAATTACTATATCGGAATCAGTTTGATAGACGTCAATGGTTAATTGACCCTCTTCGCCTTCTACTTCTTCGAGCCATCCTTTTTCTTCTGTTTCAGTTGGAACAGATTCCTCTTGATTTATTATTTTTTTGTTTTTTGGCATATTTAATGGTTCTTTTTTAATAATTTCTTCCTCAGTTATTTTCTCCTCTAATTTATTTGGTGGAGATATTTTTCTTTTCTTTTTCTCGACCTTTTTGGGGAGATTTTTTTTAGGGATTATTTGTTGTTTTGGTTCTTCTCTGATTATGTTTTCTTCGTTGATTGAAGCCCCGGTTAATTTTTCGAAAAATGATGCTGTCATGTTTTAAATTTTACAAATTGAACGATATTTTTTAATCTTTTTAAACATCTTGGAGATGATTATAGCCATTACCACCAAAAGAATCAACAGGTAGAAATTTCCCATCATATCATCAATTATTCCCTGACTACTTAATATTATAATGTAGTTAAAAAGTGAGTGCAATATAGTGGCAGCCAAGAGCCCGCCGCCAATAAGTATTTTTCTTACTTTTGATGTTATAAGCAGGGACGCAGCCAGGAAATAGCCAGCTATACCTGAAGCAAGAGCGTGTAAGAAGGTGGCCCCCAGAAATCTAGACGTTGCAAACTCTATTGTGGATATAAGGGAGAGGGTTGATGGGTGCATTTGGCTTAAGAGATAAATATTTTCGGCAGCGGCGAATCCCAAAGCAGAAATTATCATGTATATCATTGCATCGACCGGTTCATCAAATTCCGGATTTTTTAAAACCCAAAATCTCACAACAAGATATTTTAAGATTTCTTCAATAAGAGCAAAGCCGACTATTATAAATAATAACTTATTTAAAAAAATTTCCTCCTCGGCAACAAATGAAAGTCCCAGTTCCAAAAACCACGCTATCGGTACCATTAGTATTCCCCAAAGAAAGGTTTTAATTACCATTCTATTCGGTTCGGGATGCTTGTCTTTTCTAAGATAAAAGGCTAACCAGATAATACTCGGAAGAGGAGCAAGAAGCAAGCAAATAATTGTCTTCATGGTTTAAAAATTTTTTCCGCTAAATTCTTAAAATTTCCACCGCCCTTTTTGCGGATTTCGGTTATTTCTTTTTTTATTTTTTCAAATTCTTCCTCCGTTTTTAGATTGATTAATTTTTTATCAGTTTTCGGCCATTCGCTAATAATCAAAGGAGTTTCTTTTTCGTGATTCAACTGCCAAATATATTCGGTTATAAACGGCATAAATGGATGAAGTAATTTTAGAATGATTTCGAAAACATAGACATTGAGATTATTTTCTTGGAGTTTGCTCATTTCAATATACCAGTCAGCGTATTCATGCCATACAAATTCATATAATCGGCGACTGGCTTCGCCCATTTGGTAAGATTCTATTTTATCTGTTGTATCCTTTATTAGTTCATTTAATCGGCTCATTATCCATTTGTCGGCTAAACTAAGTTTTTGGGTTTTGAACGATGAGTATTGAGATTTATTTGAGATTTGAATGAATCGGTTCAAATTCCAAAGCTTGTTGGCGAAATTTTTACTTGCCCTAATCGCATCTTCGGAAAATCTTATGGCTTGTTGTTCGCGACTGGTTAAATACAATAAACCTAAACGAGTGGCATCGGCCCCATATTTTTCAATCAACTCCAAGGGATCCAATCCCGTTCCTAGCGACTTGCTCATCCTTTTACCTTCAATATTTAATACTGTTGAATGGATATAGACGTCTCTAAAGGGAATTTTTTTGCAAAGCTCCAAACTGGAAAATATCATCCTGGCAACCCAAAGATATATAATATCTTGAGCCGTAGATAAAAGAGTGGTCGGATAAAAAGTTTTTAAATCTTTGGTTTTTTTCGGCCAACCCAAAATGGCAAATGGCCATAGAGCCGAAGAAAACCAGGTATCCAGCACATCATTTTCTCCCTCCAAAGGAATTTTATGTCCCCACCACAATTGTCTGGAGATACACCAGTCTTCGATGTTTTTCATCCATTCCAGATAAATCTTTTTATAGCGAGCGGGGATAAATTTTATTTTATTCTCTTTTACGACTTTTATCGCCGGCCTTGCCAGTTTTTTCATTTTTACAAACCACTGTTTTGATATCAATGGTTCGACTGGCGTGCCGCAGCGGTCGCAGACTGCCAGAGAATGTTCGTAATCTTCTTCTTTTTCCAAAAGATTTTGCGTTTTTAAATCCTCGATGATTTTGTTTCTGGCATCAAGAATGTTTAAACCGGCATATTTTCCCGCATCTTGGGTCATTTTTCCGTCCTCGCCAATTACATTGATAATTCCTAATTTATGGGTTTTGGCCATTTTATAATCAACAATCGCGTGGGCGGGCGTAACTTTGACCGCTCCGGTGCCGAATTCCGGATCAATCAATCTGTCGGCAATAATCGGAATTTCTCGATTCATTAAAGGTAGAATAGCTGTTTTGCCGATTAAATTTTTGTATCTTTCATCTTTGGGACTGACTGCCACAGCCGTGTCTCCGAGCATTGTTTCGGGTCGAGTTGTGGCTACAGATATAAATCCTTCGTTATTTTTTAATGGATATTTCAAATACCAAAGCTTGGTTTTGCTGGGGATATATTTGATTTCTATATCGGAAATAGCAGTCGAGCATCTCGGACACCAGTTTACAATTCTCGGTCCCTGATATATCCAGCCCTTTTTATAATAATGCAGAAAAGCTGTTTCCACTGCCTTAACATAATCAGTATCCAAGGTAAATCTCGTTCTTGACCAATCGCAGGAACAGCCCAGTTTTTTCAATTGGTCTAAGATTAAATTTCCGTATTTTTCTTTCCATTGCCAAACTCTTTTGATGAATTTCTCCCGTCCTAAATCGTGGCGGGTTTTGCCTTCTTTTTTTAATTCTTTTTCCACCACATTTTGAGTGGCGATTCCCGCGTGGTCGGTTCCGGGCAACCAAAGCGTTGGTTTTTGGGTCATTCTATAGTATCTTGTCATCACATCTTGAATTGTATTATTTAGAGCATGACCCATATGTAGCGAGCCAGTGATATTTGGCGGAGGAATAGCAATTACGAATGGTTTTTTGCCTTTTTTGACAAGAGGTTTAAAAAATTCACCTTTTTCCCAAAGGTTATAAATTTTTTCCTCGACCTGTTTCGGCTCGTATGTTTTCGATATTTCCATCATGTTTTTATTATCTCAAATTTTAGCCAGTTCGTAAATTAGCATTGGCCTTGATTCGTTTCCAGGAATTATCCCGCGGAGCGGGATGTCGCTTCGCTCCAAAATATCCGGCCATGGCAATCATCGCGCCGTTGTCGGTACAAAGATTTTTTGGCGGAACCAAAAAATCTTTAATTTCGAATTTCGAATTTCGAATTTCGAATTCGAACTGCTCGCGCAGTTCTGTGTTTGCCGCTACTCCGCCGGCAAGAATAATTGTTTTTGCCCTACATTCTTTGGCTGCCCGCAGGGTTTTTGAAATCAAGACATCAATTATCGCTTGTTGGGTTTCGTGGCATATTTCTTGAATAAATTTTTCATCTTTTAGTTTGTTTTTATTATCTTTTACTAAATACAAAACCGCTGTTTTGAGTCCACTGAAACTAAAATCATAATTTTTATGTTTGATCATCGGCCTCGGTAATTTGAAATTTGGGATTTTGGATTTGATTTGAAATTTGGATTTTGAAATTTGAAATTTAGTTGCTTGGGCAGCTATGACTGGTCCTCCCGGATATCCCAGCTCAAGCAGCTTGGCTACTTTATCAAAACACTCACCAGCCGCATCGTCACGTGTTTCGCCGATAATTTTATATTTGCCAAAATCTTTCATTAGAACCAGCTGGGTATGACCACCAGAGACAACCAAGGCAATAGCAGGAAAAAATTTTGAATTTTGAATTTTTAATTTTGATTCAATTTTTGAATTTTTAAAATTCGAATTTGATTCGAAATTCGAAATTCGAGTTTCGAAATTAAAATCGCCACCCAATAAAGCAGAAACTATATGACCCTCGATATGATTAACCGGCACAATAGGAATTTGGAACTTATATGCCAATGCCTTGGCAAAATTTACCCCAATCAAAAGTGAGGGGATTAAGCCCGGCCCAATAGTTACGGCGATTAAATCAATATTCTTCATTTTAACATTAGCTTCATTCAAGGCTGTTTTTAAACAGGGTTCGATGTTTTTTAAATGTTCCCTTGCAGCCAAATTCGGCACCACTCCGCCAAATGGCGCGTGAGTTTTTATTTGCGAAGATACGATATTGGATAAAATTTTAAAAGCACCCTTTTTATTGGGGGCTTCAACGATCGCGACTCCCGTATCATCGCAAGATGTTTCAATTCCTAAGATTAGCATATATTGGTAGCGCTACCGGGAATCGAACCCGGATTGACAGATTGAAAATCTGTTGTCCTGACCATTAGACGATAGCGCCATATTTATTAAATATACCAAAAACATTGAAAAATATCAATAAAAGAGTTAAAATTGGAATGTTGCGAAACGTAAGAAATTTTAATATAAAATTTAAACGTTTCTGCAACGTTTAAATTGTAAGGCAATTTATTACGTTGCGGGATTAGTATAGTGGTAATACGTTTCCTTCCCAAGGAAGAGCCGCCAGTTCGATTCTGGTATCCCGCTTATGCCGAGGTAGCTCAGTGGTAGAGCAATGCTTTCGTAAAGCATGGGTCGTGAGTTCAAGTCTCACCCTCGGCTTTTTCTTTAACTTGTTTTTGTAATTTTTTTAAGGTATCATAAAAGAACATGGAAATACGCGAAAAAATCGACGAGTTAAAAAATAAAACCCGCCAAGTTGCGGACTGTCTTTGACTTGGGCGAAAAGAAGAAAAAAATAGAACAATTAGAGGTTTTAACCCAAGAAAATGATTTTTGGAAAGACACCAAACGAGCGGGAGAAATTAGCGAGGAATTAGCTGAATTAAAAGAAGAAATTAAATTTTGGGATAATATAGACAAAGAATTGAGCGGATTGACCGAGATAGTTGAGATGGGCAAAATGGATGATGGCTTAAAAAAGGAGATAGAAGAAAAATTAAAAGACCTTGAAGAAAAATTTAAAAAAGAAGAATTCAAGGCTCTTTTTTCTGGTCGATACGATAAGAAAAATGCTATTCTTTCGATATATTCCGGTGCCGGTGGAACCGAAGCTCAAGATTGGGCAAATATGCTTTTAAGGATGTATTCCCGCTATGCCGAAAATCGTAATTTTAAAACCAAAATATTGGATATCAACCACGGACAGGAAGCAGGGATTAAAAGCGCAACCATTGAGATAAGCGGTTCGCATGCCTACGGATATTTAAAAGGAGAGAATGGAGTTCATCGCTTGGTTCGTCTTTCACCTTTCAATGCTGATAATTTGCGCCATACCTCTTTTGCTTTAGTTGAAATTTTGCCGGACATTAGCGAAGACACAGGAATCCGCCAGCTGGCGGAGGAAATAAAGCCCGACGAATTAAAAATCGATACATTTCGTTCTTCTGGGCCGGGTGGTCAGAATGTGAATATGCGTTCAACCGCAGTTAGGATCAGTCATTTGCCGACAGGGATAGTTGTTTCTTGTCAAAGCGAAAGAAGTCAGGCTCAAAACAAAGAAAGAGCCTTAAAGCTGCTTTATACCAAGATTTATCAGAAAAAAATACAGGAAAAAGAAAAAGAAAAATCCGAATTACGTGGAGAGTTGCCGTCAGCCGAGTGGGGAAGTCAGATTCGTTCTTATGTTCTTCATCCTTATAAAATGGTCAAAGACCACAGGACAAACATAGAGACATCGGATACAGAAGATGTATTGGACGGAAACTTAGACAAGTTTATAGAAGCAGAAATAAAATTAAAATAACATGATTGAATTTAAAAATGTTTCAAAATATTACCCCGGCGATTGCGCAGCCATAAAAGATGTGACTTTCAGTATTAGGCCCAAGGAATTTGTTTCTATTGTTGGTCGTTCCGGAGCCGGAAAGACCACTCTTTTAAGGTTGTTATTAAAAGAAGAACCGCCCAGCGAGGGGGAAATTTTGGTTGACGGCAGAAACGTGAAAAATATAAAATCAAAAGAGCTGCCTCTTTACCGGAGAAAAATTGGGACAATTTTCCAAGATTTTAAATTACTTCCGAATAAAACCGCTTATGAGAATATTGCTTTTGCCATGGAGGCAGCCGGCAGAGCAGAAGAAGATATATCTGAAGACGTGCCTCAAATTTTAAGTTTAGTTGAGTTAGTTGATAAAGCCGATAATTTTCCTTGTCAACTTTCGGGCGGAGAAAAACAAAGAGTGGCTATCGGTCGAGCCCTAATTCATAAACCGGATATTTTAATGGCCGATGAACCAAGTGGTAACCTTGACCCTCTTCATACTTGGGATATAATAAGATTGCTTTGCCGGATTAATGAATTGGGGACAACCGTGATTTTGGCTACTCATGATAGAGAAATAATAAATGCCTTAAGCAAAAGAGTAATTAGTTTAGATCGCGGCCGAGTAATTCGAGACGAAGAAAACGGCCGCTATATCGTTTAACTATGTTCACGTCATTCAAGAGAATTATAAAATGGGGTTTGACTAATTTTTGGCGAAATGGCTGGCTTTCGACAGCCACGGTTAGTATTATGACTTTAACTCTTTTAGTGATTACTGTTTTATTAATGCTGAACGTGGTAGCCAATGTGGTTTTAGCCAATCTTCAAAACAAGATTGATATAAGTGTTTATTTTAAGTTAGAGACCCATGAAGAGGAAATTTTGCAAGTAAAATCCCAGCTTGAGAGATTAGAAGAGGTTAAAGATGTTTCTTATGTTTCTCAAAATGAAGCCTTAATAAGGTTTAAAGAAAAACATCAAGACAATCCGGTATTGCTTCAGAGCTTGGAAGAATTAGAATTTAATCCTTTAGAGGCAAGTTTAAATATAAAAGCCCGTCAAGCAAACCAATATGCCAGCATTAACCAGTTTTTAGAAAGCGTTTATTATAAAGATCTGATTGACAAAGTTAACTATATGCAGAACAAAGATATAATCGAGAAATTGAATAAGATTGTAGTAGATGTTAAAACCGGCGGACTGGGATTGAGTGCATTGCTGGCGCTAATCGTATTTTTGGTTACATTCAATTCTATTCGTTTGGCGATTTACAGTTCGCGTGAGGAGATTAATGTAATGAAATTGGTCGGGGCAAGTAAGTGGTTTATCCGTGGTCCATTTTTCGTTGAAGGCGTTTTATATGGTTTGGTTGCTACCATAGTGACAATTTTAATTTTATACCCTCTTTTCTATTTTCTTTCTCCAAAGATTTCGGGATTTTTACCCATTGGCGATGTTTTTTCCTATTTTAAAGTCAATTTACTGTCATTTTTTCTCTTGCTTTTGGGAATAGGCGTGATTTTGGGCGGTTTCAGTACCATGATTGCGGTGAGGAAGTATTTGAAGGAATAAACCTTAAAATTTCTAATTATTCTAATTGACCTAATTTCTAATTGATTTAATTAGGTTTTTATTTTGCGGGGTAGTGTAACGGTAGCACGTTAGGCTCTGAACCTAAAAATTCTGGTCCGAATCCAGACCCCGCAGCACGAGTCAGCGCGTTATCGAGGCAGACCATTTAGCTTCAAAATTAGTTCTAGTCTCGAATCCGTTTAGTACTAGACCGAGACGGTTTTGAATATCGTTTCGGGCGCCAGACACATTTTTTACCGAGAAGACCGATTTGCTTCATTTTTACGAACAAAATCAATTCAAGTCCTATCGGCCCGTGATATTGACATAAGTTTAGGTATATGCTAAACTGATAATAGCAAAACTGTTATCAGTTTTTGCGTAAAATCTAGAAGAAGGGAGGGGGCATAATTGTCCTCTTTTTGCGTATAAAATTTGTCCTTTGACAAATAAAAGAAATAAAATTAGGAGGTGAAAACTACTGGCAAGATTATTGTTCCTGTTGTGTCTTTTCCAATGCCGCACTTTCTGAAAGGAAGGGCGGATCAAGTTTGGGAAAGATATTTTTAGCCAAAGGAGGCTACCATGTTTTTAGGTTTATCCATTGGACAGATGATTCTGATTTTTATCGGAATCATCATTCTTTTCGGAGTCATCGCTCCGTCCATCCGGAACATCGGTCCCACCGAAGTCGGACTGGTCATGAGACGATTTGGGAAAAAGCTACCGGGTGAAAACCCCATCGCTTTTAAAAACGAAGCCGGTTACGAAGCCAAAATGCTTATGCCTGGATTTCGTTTCAAGCTCTGGTTACTCTACAACGTTACGAGGCACCCTTGGGTCCAAGTTCCTCCGGGTGAGATCGGAATCGCGATCGCTCAAATCGGCGAACAACTGCCCCAAGGCGCGAAGTCCGCGATATACAAGTCCGCGTTCGGCAACTTCGTCGATCTCGAGGCCTTCATCCGCAATGGCGGACAGAAAGGCATCCAGCGCAAGGTGCTCGGTCCTGGAACGCTCGTGCCCATCCATCCCATCGGTTTCCTCGTCATCACGCGCCAACGCGTTTACGGCGCGCCCATCGACGCTCAGTTCAGAGGCAAGGGGCAGCTCACTTTTCAGAACTTCGGTCTTACCGAAGAACAGCTGAAGGTATTCGTGCTCAAGCCCGAACAGATCCAGGTTGGCGAACACAGCAAGACCGTGGTGCGCGATGTCATCGGCATCGTCACGGTTCTCGAAGGCAATCCGTTGCCTCCGGGCGACATCGCAAGCAGGCTTGGCGCTTTCGTCGACATCGCCGAGATGGAAAAGAAGACAGACACGCACGACATGGAACTCATCGAGCAACTACTCGGAAGCAAGAACAATCTACACAACAACTATCAGGACTTCCAAGCGTTCCTGGACAACGACGGCCGCATCGGTCTCCAGCACGACCCGTTGCTTTATGGTTCCTACACCTTGAACCCGTTTCTCATCAAGGTCGAAAGGGCACCCATGCTCGTCGTCGAACAGGGCGAAGTCGCGGTCATCAAGGCCTATGTCGGTCTGTCTTCCGAAGACACCAGCGGTACGGAATTCAAGTTCGGCAGTCTGGTACGGCCTGGCCATCGTGGCATCTGGCGCGAACCTCTCCGGACCGGCAAATATGCTATCAACCCCAACATCTACCAGTACGAGATCGTACCGACAAGCATCCTCAATCTCAACTGGGCAGATGCGACCTCCACGGCACACAAGCTCGACGCCAACCTGAAGCAGATCGACGCAAAGAGCCGCGAAGGATTCGTTTTTAAGATCGATCTACAGGTTCAGATCCATGTTCCCGACACCCAGGCGCCCAAGGTCATTTCGATGGTTGGCACCATGCTCAACCTCGTCAACGAAGTGCTGCAGGCCGCGGTCGGCAATCACTTCCGCGACAAACTGCAGAGCATGCCTGCTATCGTTTTCATCGAGACGCGTCAACAGGTCCAGGAAGAGGCCATGAAGCACATCAGCGAAAAGCTCGCCGATTATCACGTCGAGACTCGCGGCGTCTACATCCAGGACGTTATTCTGCCCGAACAACTGGTCAAGGTTTTGACCTCGCGTGAAATCGCGAACCAAGAGATCCAGACCTACCAGAAACAGCAAGAAGCCGAAGTGAAGAGAATCGACATGGAGAAGGCGAAGGGTATCGCCGACAAGCAGGCCGAACTCGCCGGATCAGAAGTCGGCATCATTATCATGAAGAACAAGGCCGAAGCACGCAAGGTCGAAGGCGATGGCGAAGCGAGCTATCTCACGAGCGTCGGCACCGCACGAGGCGTCGAAGTCCGGGCCGTCGGCATGGCGAACGCCGAAGCCTATCAAAAGCAAGTCGATGCTCTCGGAGCTGTGCCCACGGCAATCGTCAATGCCATCAAGGCTCTCGCGGAAAAAGGCATCAAGATCATGCCCGATGTCCTCGTGGCCGGTGGTGGTGGATCGCTCGAAGGTTTGGCCGCGACTTTTATAAAAAAGTTCAGCCAGATCAGCCCGGAAAAACCGGCTTCGCAAGAGAAGGAAACTCTTTCGAAGAAAGTTCTTTAGTTTAGCCTAAAGGAGGAGGCAAAAAAAATTAGCGGGGCGTGGATAAACAGAATCCACGCCCCATTTTTTTATTCTTGCAGAGTAACTTCTTTATTTTTAATAACTAATCTGCTTTTCATATTTGCCAAGAGTTCGCGTTTTTCAGTTATGCTTCCTTCTTTGAGAATATATTTAACGAACGTTCGGGTATTCAACATTTTTGTTTTTACTTTGGTGCTATTTATAGCTCCCATCATATTCTGAAATTTATTATATCGCGCAATCTCATCTTCCAATCTTACTTTTAATCCCAATTCGTTCATATCGATTTTTTCAATCATATCTAATAATTTGTTGATTAGCTCTTCTTCTCGTACAGCGCTGCTCTTTTTTCGGCACTCGAATGGATAATCTGGGATCAGTATTCCCAAATGAATCAAAAATTGCTACAATAAGGCTGGTGAAATAACCGGCCTTATTTTTATGAAAAAAAAATTATCCAAATCTAAAATTTGTCATTAACAAAAAGAAGGAACTGGAAACATTCCTTAATTTTTATAATTGGTCCAAATGCCAAAAGAGCGATAGGGATCTGAATTGGGCGATTTATAAGCCGCATCCTGAATTACGAAATACAAAAAATGAAAAATTATCAAAACAGAAATTATTAATTCAAAAATATATAGATTCTTTTTATAAGCAAAATTCGTCTGAAATTAAAAGAGGTGTTTTTAAAACTAAAAAACAGTGGGAAAGCATAAAAAAACAATTCTTTATTTCGACCCATATTTATGCAAAAGAATTATCCCGAAATAGTTTGTTGGAGAATTACTTCCAAATGCGACAGAAATTGCCCGTTTTGTTTCCGCCCGAATCGTCAAGACCTTAATACGGGCGAAGTTTACAAAATCATAGATAATTTGGCCGCATATGGCGTGAAAGGAATTGGAATTACGGGCGGAGAACCGTTATTAAGAAAAGATATCATAAAAATATTAAAATATATTTGGGAGAAAGGCATTAAAATTTGTTTGGCGACTAATACAGATTTTTATTCTAAATATCAGAAGCCCATTAATAAATACGTTAGTGCGATAGGTATCTCCATAGAAGGTTCGGCAAAAGAAATTCATGACTCCATAAGAGGAAAGGGCAATTTTCAAAATGTTATAAATGCAATAGATAAAACATACAAAAAGAGTAAAATACAGATGTATTTCTCAACCGTTCTGACAAAAAACAATCTTAAAGACTTGGTTAATATAGAATAT
>Ga0154612_123_pt1 | contig 19764 bp, 18 predicted proteins | sample Rifle2008BG13ft_FD_116041 | JGI IMG/M metagenome (GOLD analysis project Ga0154612, IMG submission 116041) | Candidatus Portnoybacteria bacterium RBG_13_40_8
ATAAGAGATACGAGACGGAGTGCAAAACGAGAATGCACAAATTTGTCAATTTCATTCATTACAAGAATGATGGAAGAGCAGCTGAAAGGGTGGTAAGAGAGATTAAAAAATTAATCTAAATCCCGCCTGTACTAGAAAAGCCTATCTTTTTATTGCAAAAATCCTGATGGTCGATGGCTTCATTATCTTTTTGCGTATCAATTCAGCATCAAGGAACATAAGGAATTTTGCAATCTCTATCCTGTCGTCTCCCCTTATCCCGCCGATTAGTTTATCTACAAAAGCATAAAAGTATTCCACAGTCTTAATGTCAAAGATATCTCTTATGCCCCCTAGAATAGCTTCTTCTGACGATGTGCTGTTATCAAACGGTGATTGCTCGTGCTCATCAGAGAAGGTGTATTCCTTATATATTTCTTCAACGTACTTTTTCCATGATTCAGGGTTGTCTAGGTTTTTGAGCTTTAAGTCATAACCAATCCAAGTTGGTACAAGGGCGCGAAATATGGCTGCAAAAAATGCCGAGTCTTTTGAAATATTATCTTTAATAGGCTCATATATTATTAGCTGCCCACCCTGTTTCAGTGCCCGATGTACCTTTCTGAGAATCAGTGCAGGGTCTGGCATGTGGTGTAATGTCCCAAAAAAAATGATGGTATCAAAGGTCTGATTCCCTAAGTCATACTTATGTATACCTGTACATATATATTTAAGCGAACCAAAATTTTCTTTGAATGCGTTTTCTGATAATACTTGGTTTGCAATTTCTATACTCCCAGGAGATAGGTCGATGCCTGTGACATCCATATTATTTCTTGCAAGTTCCAAAGTCAAGTATCCGCAACCGCAACCAATCTCCAGGATTTTTCCACCGCGCAGTTTAGCATGGTCGATTATGTAGTTCACCGTTGGCATAAGAAATATTTTAACAAGTTCTGGATCACGCCAGACATTATTATAGAACCAATCTATTTTTTTGAGCCTTCTCAAGTCAGGAATGAATCCGTGCTTTAGCCTTTCATCAATCTGGTCATCAAAGCTTTGGGCTTCCTTTTCAAGTTTTGAGTCGAGCTTTTTTTCTTTCATTTTATTTTTGAATTTATGGAGTTATCAGGGTAAATTTTAATAGATATACACACTTAAAAATTTTTCTTATACTATCTCTTACGCAACCATTACGAAAAACAAGGTCTTTATAAATTCTTTCATTTTTTACTTTCTATATCAGGATAAAATACACAATAAATAAGTTCTTAAGAAAAATAACATTATGCATGTGCTTTAAAGAATTCCTAACAGGAAGGAAGATGTGTTTAAAGCTAGTGAGCAATTTAGCTAGCTTGTGGTTATTCATGGCTTAATTAAAAAGCTAATAAATAAGTCCGGGATTTAAATTTCAGAACACTATTTCATAAGCTTTTTAAAACATTCAATACTAAAGATTAGAGTGGGTAAAATAAATAGAATAAAGATGATATAATCCAGGTTATAAAGTGAAAACCGCAATATTTATTCCTGTAAGAGCCAAAGCCACCAGGCTCAAGAATAAGCCTCTCCTTGAAATAAAAGGAAAAAACGTGCTTGAACATTTCATTGAACGTATGAAATTAGCCAGGGGCGCTAACAGTATCGTGATTTGCACAACACTAAATCCTGAAGATGAACAAATTGTTCAAATTGCAAAAAAACAAGAAGTTGATTATTTTCAGGGCAGCGAAAGCGACATTCTTGGAAGGTTCTATAACGCAGCTCTGAAATTCAGGCCGGACCTCATCGTAATTGCTGAATGCGATGATGTTTTCACCTCAAGAACCTACATTGGCCGAATTATTTTGGAAGCAAAAAAAGGTGAATATGACTACATAAACGTAAAAGACCTCCCCTTTGGAACTAATCCGCGTGTGTTCACCTTTGAAGCATTGAAGAAAGTTTATGATGCGAAAGATGATCTAAACACAGAAACCGGCTGGGAAAAGTATTTTACAGAAAGCGGCCTCTTCAAAGTCAAGACGTTGGAAGTGCAAGAAGATTTCCTCAAAGACAAGGAGCTTAGGCTAACGCTGGATTACCCTCAGGACTTTGAAATAATCAAGCGCATCTATGATGAACTCTATACAGGCAGCGAAGGTTTCGGGCTGAAAGAAATTATTGGTTTAGTTAGAAAAAATCCTGAACTAAAAAGAATCAATTATCACCTGCAGGAGGAATACATGAAAAGGTTTAACAAAAAATCAGTGAAGGTAAAAATAAAAAATGGCAGCAAGTGAAAAAAAACAAAAAAACGCGATTCGCTTTCTCATTGTAGGGCTTGGATCCATGGGCAAAAGGAGAATAAGGAATCTCCAGTACCTAGGCGAAACTGACATTATAGGATTTGATTTGAAAGAGGAAAGAAGAAAGGAATCAGAAGAGAAATACCACATCAAAACTTTCGGTGAAATAAACCAGGCGCTCGCAGAAAAACCGGACGCTATGATAATCTCAACCCCTCCTCAGTTCCTGATAGAATATGAGCTCTTGGCTGCAAAGCAAAAGAAGAATTTCTTTTCAGAGGCAGGAGTATTCATTGAAGGGCACAAGGAGCTGCAAAAAATCGTGAAAGCCAACAAAATTATTGCGGTTCCTTCCAGCACATTCAGGTTTAACATTTCAGTGCAAAAGATAAAGGAATTGATAGATCAGAAAAGCATCGGAAAAACTGTGGCTGTAACATACCATATGGGACAGTATGCATTAAGCTGGCATCCTTGGGAGGACATCAACGAGTCCTATCTTGGTCAGAAGGATAGTGCAGGACCGCGAAAAGGCATACCATTTGAATTCGGATGGCTGACCTGGGTTTTTGGGGATATAAAAGAGATTTCCTGTATCAAAGGCAAAATCTCCAACCTTGATGCAGATATTGATGATGTTTATCAGTTACTTATTCAATTCGAAAATGGTGCAATAGGGAATGTGGTTACTGAGGTTGTTTCTAGGGCACCTCTAAGGGTACTGCGGGTAGTAGGGGAAGAAGGAACCATAGTATGGGACTGGCTAGAAGGAAAAGTTAAAATATACGAAACCAAAACAAAAAAATGGACAGAATACAAAGAAGACAAAGGATTCAAAGAAAAAGGATACCTAGCAAAAGAAAACATGTACATAGACGAAATCAAAAATTTTCTGAACATAATACGCAAAAAAGAGAAGCAAGTGTATACCTTAGGTGAGGAATACGATATTCTTAAACTAGTGAAATATGCTGAAGAGAGTGCTGAGAAGAAAAAGATTATTGAAATTAAAAAATAAAAGGCGGTGGTTATAATGAAATACTTGATTGTGGGATTGGGCTCGATGGGTAAGAGAAGGATAAGAAATCTCCAGTACTTAGATGAAACTGACGTAATAGGATTTGATTTGAGAAAGGATAGAAGAAAGGAATCAGAAGAGAAATACCATATCAAAACCTATGCCACCATAGAACAAGCCATGAATCAGGATCCTGATGCGCTGATAATTTCAACACCACCCGACCATCACTTAGAATATCAGATGCTGGCGGCAAAAAATAAAAAACACTTCTTCTCAGAGGCATCCATGTTCAGAAAAGGTATAGCTAAGCTAGACAAGCTCGCAAAAAAGAATAAAATAATAGCCGCGCCATCATCCACTCTCCGTTATAACGAATCTGTAAAAAAGATAAAAGAAGTAGTAGAAAATAAAGCCATTGGAAAAGTCATCCTTGTAACCTATCACATGGGACAGTATCTGCCCGACTGGCATCCCTGGGAACATATCAAGGATTATTACGCCGGCCAAACTGAGACATCAGCAGCCAAGGAGATGGTAGCCTATGAGCTTGAATGGCTGATCTGGGTTTTTGGGGATATAAAAGAGATTTCCTGTATCAAAGGCAAAATCTCCAACCTTGATGCAGATATTGACGATACCTATCAGCTCATATTTCAATTTAAGAACAACGCCATCGGCAACCTGTTAAGCGAGGTTGTCTCTAGGACACCTCTAAGGGTACTGCGGGTAGTAGGGGAAGAAGGAACCATAGTATGGGACTGGCTAGAAGGAAAAGTTAAAATATACGAAACCAAAACAAAAAAATGGACAGAATACAAAGAAGACAAAGGATTCAAAGAAAAAGGATACCTAGCAAAAGAAAACATGTACATAGACGAAATCAAAAATTTTCTGAACATAATACGCAAAAAAGAGAAGCAAGTGTATACCTTAGGTGAGGAATACGATATTCTTAAACTAGTGAAATATGCTGAAGAGAGTGCTGAGAAGAAAAAGATTATTGAAATTAAAAAATAAAAGGCGGTGGTTATAATGAAATACTTGATTGTGGGATTGGGCTCGATGGGTAAGAGAAGGATAAGAAATCTCCAGTACTTAGATGAAACTGACGTAATAGGATTTGATTTGAGAAAGGATAGAAGAAAGGAATCAGAAGAGAAATACCATATCAAAACCTATGCCACCATAGAACAAGCCATGAATCAGGATCCTGATGCGCTGATAATTTCAACACCACCCGACCATCACTTAGAATATCAGATGCTGGCGGCAAAAAATAAAAAACACTTCTTCTCAGAGGCATCCATGTTCAGAAAAGGTATAGCTAAGCTAGACAAGCTCGCAAAAAAGAATAAAATAATAGCCGCGCCATCATCCACTCTCCGTTATAACGAATCTGTAAAAAAGATAAAAGAAGTAGTAGAAAATAAAGCCATTGGAAAAGTCATCCTTGTAACCTATCACATGGGACAGTATCTGCCCGACTGGCATCCCTGGGAACATATCAAGGATTATTACGCCGGCCAAACTGAGACATCAGCAGCCAAGGAGATGGTAGCCTATGAGCTTGAATGGCTGATCTGGGTTTTTGGGGATATAAAAGAGATTTCCTGTATCAAAGGCAAAATCTCCAACCTTGATGCAGATATTGACGATACCTATCAGCTCATATTTCAATTTAAGAACAACGCCATCGGCAACCTGTTAAGCGAGGTTGTCTCTAGGACACCTCTAAGGGTACTGCGGGTAGTAGGGGAAGAAGGAACCATAGTATGGGACTGGCTAGAAGGAAAAGTTAAAATATACGAAACCAAAACAAAAAAATGGACAGAATACAAAGAAGACAAAGGATTCAAAGAAAAAGGATACCTAGCAAAAGAAAACATGTACATAGACGAGCTAAAGTCTTTCATTGAAAAAATAAAAGGAAAAAACACTTACTCTTATACATTGCAGGAAGACCTGAAGATATTGCGATTGTTAGATGCAGCTGTTGAATCATCTGAAAAGAAAAGGCATATAATAATACATTGATGATTGATGAAATCAAATATGCTGCAAGGGGAGAATTGGAGGCAGAAAAATGAAGGTAATCAAAAGCATTAAAGGGTTCAAGGACATAAAAAGCAGCAACTTCGGTTTGAGTGAGAATCAACTTCGGGAAAAGGCACACGCACTAATACCCGGAGGGGCACACACCTATAGCCGCGGGGACGACCAGTTCCCTGAAAATGCTCCTGCCCTCGTTGTTAAAGGAAAAGGTTGCTATATCTGGGGGTCCAACGGAGAAAAATATTTGGACTACGGCATGGGCCTACGCACAGTGACTATCGGCTACGCCACTCCTGAAATAGATAATGCCGCAATAGCTGAAATAAGAAAAGGAACCAACCTGACCAAGTCTTCTCTTACTGAGCTGGATGCTGCTGAGAAAGTCTTAAAATTGTTCAAAGGAATGGATATGGTCAAGTTCGCAAAGAACGGCTCCACTGTGACAACTGCTGCAGTAAAACTTGCTAGGGCATACACCGATAGGAAGTATATTCTAAGATGCATCGACCATCCCTTCTTCTCATATGATGACTGGTTCATCGGAGATACTGTTGTAAAAAAGGGTATCCCTGAAGAAATCAGCAGCCTTACAATAAATTTCAAGTTCAATGACATCGAATCAGTAAAGCAGGCATTCAGGAACTACCCTAATCAGATAGCTTGCGTAATAATGGAGCCCACGACGCACATCCAGCCTGAGAATGGTTTTCTCAAGGAAGTTGCTGATATAACGCATAAGAACGGCGCAGTATTCATCTCTGATGAGATATCCTGCACCTTCAGGACCGGCATATTCACAACACTCGACCAATACGGAGTGACCCCCGACCTTGTGACTGTGGGAAAAGGCATGGCCAATGGTTATCCGCTCACAGCGCTTGTCGGCAAGAAGGAAATTATGAACCTTGGCGGGATAAAGAAAGAAGGTGAAGAGCGGGTTTTTCTCATATCCACAACCTATGGAGGTGAGCTGATCAGTCTTGGAGCGATCCAGGCGGTCATAGATTACTACAAAAAACATGATGTCTTAAATTATCTTTGGAGCTATAATAAGAAATTCATTTCTGGGATTAACAAAATCTCATCGGATATTGGAATCGAGGACAAATTTTACATCGAAGGCTTCCCTGGAAGAATGAATTATGTAGCGAAAGACAATTCCGGCAAAAGTAGCTTTGAATTCAGGACATTATTCCATCAAGAAATGGTAAAAAACAAAATACTCATACCTTGGATTGTGAATTCCTATGCTCATGGGGATAAGGAGCTTAAAATGACATTTGATGCTGTAACAAACTCATTAGAAGTCTACAAGAAAGCCTTGAAAGCAGGCTTGGGCCATTATCTCAAGGGAAAACCTCAAAAACCAGTATTCAGGCAATTTAATTGATTGTCTGATTTGGCTGATATTAAGCAGGATCAAAATGAAAATAGGATGCATACAAATGGATATTGCCTGGGAGGACCAGGAGAAGAATTATGAGCGAGCTGAAGCCCTGATAAAAGAAGCAAAAGAACGCGGAGCAGAGCTTATCTGCCTGCCAGAGCTATTCTCGACAGGAGTAACCTTGAACTCCAAGAAATTCTCAGAAAAAGAGGACGGCGGGACGTGTAAATTCCTTTCTGAGCAAGCAAAGAAAAACAAAACCTATCTGTTAGGCTCGTTCATAGAATATAATAATGATAGTTTGCCTTACAATGCTGTTGTTGTTTTTGATAAGAACGGGAAACTTATCTGTAAGTACCGCAAAAACCATGTGTTCGCGTTTAGCAAGGAGGATAAAGCCTATTCTAATGGAGAAGACGTTGCCTGTTTCAATCTAGAAGGTTTCTGCATTTATCCGCTCATCTGTTATGATTTAAGGTTTCCAGAATTATTTAGGGTTGCTATAGAAAAAGAGGCAGAGGCAAATGTTTTTATTATACCTGCTAACTGGCCTAACCCAAGAAAAGAGGATTGGGTTACTTTGCTAAAGGCAAGGGCAATTGAGAACCAGGCATATGTGATTAGCATTAATAGAGCAGGTAATTCTCCTGAGCTTTCATTCTTTGGAAGCTCAATGATAATTTCGCCAAAGGGAGAAGTAATTGCTCAGGCAGGAGAAAATGAAGAGATTATAATTGCTGACCTAAAGGTTGAGGAAGTTAATGAGTGGAGAGAAAAATTCTCTGCACTCAAGGATAGAAGAGCAAGATATTATGCTTCATTATCTCAGGGTAAATAAAATGGTAGTTAAAACAATCAGAATCGGCAATAAGAAAATTGGAGAAGGAGAACCTTGTTTTATAATAGCAGAAGCAGGCGTTAACCACAATGGGAGTGTTGAAATTGCAAAGAAGCTTGTGAACGCTGCAAAGGCTGCAGGAGCTGATGCTGTGAAGTTCCAGACTTTTACAACAGAGAACTTGGTAACCAAGGATACTAAAAAAGCAGAATACCAAGGAAAAGGGAGCCAGTTTGACATGCTCAAGAAACTGGAGTTAAAAAAAGAGGATTTTGTTGGGCTAAGAAGGTATTGCGATGAAAAAGAAATCCTGTTCTTATCAACACCACACACAGAGGATGCTATTGATTTCATTGATGCGCTCGTGCCCCTGTTCAAGATAGGCTCAGGAGATTTGACTAACCTCCAGCTTATAGAAAAAGTAGCTAAGAAAGGAAAACCTGTTTTTATTAGTGTGGGTATGGCTACGATGGATGAAATAAGAGAAGCTGTTGAAGTTATAAAAAAATACAAAGTTCCCTTTATTATTCTTCATTGCACTACCAATTATCCTTGCCCTAAAAAAGATGCAAACCTCAACGTAATTGGTGTTCTAAGAAAGGAATTCGACTGCCCAGTAGGCTATTCTGACCACACAGAAGGTATCGATATTCCAACAATGGCAGCTTCTCTCGGAGCTGTTGTAGTAGAGAAGCATTTTACGCTTGACAAAAACATGGAAGGCCCTGACCACAAGGCATCGCTGAATCCATTAGAGCTCAGGGAAATGGTGGATGCTATAAGAAGCAAGAAAAAAATAGATATCCCGCGAGAGGTTTTAGGGAATGGGCTGAAAAAACCAACAAAAGAGGAGTTGGAATTTGCAAAGTTTGTCAGGAAAAGTGTAGTTACGAAAAAGGATGTTCCCACAGGTGTTAAGATAACCAAGGAGATGCTTATTATAAAAAGGCCTGGTACAGGAATACCTCCAAAGGATATTGAAAAAATAATTGGAAAAACAGCGAAACATGCTATCAAAAAAGACGCCCTTATCAGTTGGGAGGATGTTGAATGAAACGCATCACTTATATTAGCGGAACAAGAGCTGATTATGGCTTGATGAGGAACACCTTGTTTGAGATAGCTAAGCATCCGGATCTAAAGCTATCAGTCATCGCCACAGGCATGCACCTGATGCCAGAGTTCGGAAAAACCCTGGAGGAGATAAAGAAGGACGGCTTTAACATTTATGAAGTTAAAGCGGTTTGTGAAAAAGATGACAAGGCAGTAATGTCCAGGATTGTGGGTGAACTCATAATCAGGTTTACTGAAATTTTCAAAAAAATAAAGCCCAATATTGTCCTAGTTCTTGGAGATAGAGGGGAGATGCTTGCTGGGGCTATTGCTGGAACTTATCTGGGAATTCCTATTGTTCATGTTCATGGGGGAGAAATAAGCTCTACTGTGGATGAGCACGTAAGGCATGCAATAACCAAGCTTGCTCAGGTTCACCTTGTTGCAACAAGAGACGGTGCGGAAAGAATAATCAAGATGGGAGAAAACAAAAAGAATGTTTATGTTGTCGGTGCGCCTGGCCTAGACGATATACATAAAGACTTATTTTCAGGGAAATATCTTGAAAAAAAATTCATGCTTGATTTGAAAAGGCCTTTTGTGATTGTCACTCAGCATCCTGTAAGCCATGAATTCCTAGATTCTGAGAAACAAATGCGAGAAACTGTGGAAGCAATAAGAGCTTTAGGTCTGCAAGCAATAGTGACTTATCCTAATGCAGATGCTGGTAGCGGCAGAATGATAAAAATCATAGAAGAATATCGCAATTTTAGAACAATAAAAATTTTTAGAAACATACCGCGCAAAGAATTTTTGAGCCTTATGAGCTATACCTCAGCAATTGTTGGCAACTCGAGTGCAGGCATTATTGAAGCGGCCTCTTTCAAGCTCCCTGTGATTAATATAGGAACCAGGCAAGAAGGAAGGCTGAGAACGATTAATGTGATTGATGTTGGCTATAATAAAAAAGGAATTTTTTCTGCAATCAAAAAGGCTATTTACAATAAGAGATTCAAAAACGCTCTTAAGAGATGCAAGAATCCTTATGGAGATGGTAAGTCAGGTAAGAGAATTGCAAAAATCCTTTCAGAAATAAAAATAAATAAGAAACTATTGCAAAAAAAGATAACTTATTGAGGTGCAAAAATGAGTGATAGGTTTGCTAACTGGAAGCCTCCTGTGATTGAAGAGGGAAAACTTACTAAGTGGAACTGGATGGTTCAAGGAGTTAAAGGTCTAAAACTCGGGAACAAAACTGACATTGGAGCTTTTACCTACATCAATGCTAACCATGGAGTGGAGATCGGGGATAATGTTCAGATAGGAAGTCATTGCTCAATCTATAGCTTAAGCACAATTGATAGCAAGCAAGGAAAGATTGTGATAAAAGAGAATGCCTGCATAGGCTCACATAGTATAGTAATGCCCGGAGTTACTATCGGTAAGAATTCCATTATAGGGGCTTTCACCTTTGTGAATAAGGATGTGCCTGACGATGTCGTAGCTGTGGGTGTTCCTGCACGGATAATAAAAAAATCAGTTGGTATAAAATAACATGAGAGGGATGAGAAATGAATATACCCCTATTCAAAATGTGCTCTGATGAATCAGACATTGAGGCTGTTGCCAAGGTAATACATCGCGGAACATACTGGGCCATCGGCCCTGAGATTGAAGAATTCGAGCAGAGGATTGCGAAGTTTATAGGAAGAAAATATGCTTTGACATTCAATTCAGGCACTTCGGCATTGCATACCTTACTTCTTGCACACGATATCAAAGGCAAGGAGGTCATTGTTCCATCATTCACCTTCATAGCCACAGCAAACGCTGTGATACTCGCGGGAGGCAAACCTGTCTTCGCAGAGTCTGAACAAGACACCTTTGGCCTTGATGCTAATGATGTGGAGTCTAGGATAACTAAAAAAACTGTGGCCATAATGCCTATTCACTACGGAGGGTTCCCTGCAAGGGACACGGAAAAGCTGAGGGATGTTACAAGAAAACATAATCTTTTATTTCTAGAGGATGCGGCGCAGTCATTAGGCGCTAGGATAAATGGCAAGATGGTTGGAACCTTTGGTGAGAGCGCCATATTTAGCTTTTGTCAAAACAAAGTTCTAACAACAGGAGAGGGCGGATTGCTAGTAACAGATTCCCAATTAATTTATGAAAAGGCCAAACTTCTTAGAAGCCATGGGCGTGTCGAACTCGCCGAGGATTATTTCTCTTCGATAAAAGACAATGATTACACGCAAGCAGGTTATAATTTTAGGATGCCAACTATGTGTGCCGCGTTAGGACTTGCCCAGCTTGGTAAAGTGGGAAAAATCATAGATATAAGAAGAAAAAAAGGACATTACCTCACCAAGCAATTATCAAAAATAAAACAGATTGAAGTTCCAAAGGAATTAACTGGGCATTTCCAGGTTTATCAAATGTATACTATCAAACTGCCAACGCAAAGCTTAAGAGACGGACTTCAGGAATATCTCTCATCCAAGGGCGTCATGAGCAAAGTGTATTTTACTCCGGTGCACCTAAAGACCATATATACTAAGCAATACGGGTATAAGGAAGGTGATTTGCCAAATACGGAAAAATTATCCTTAAAAGTATTAAACATCCCACTCTACCCTAACATAACTAAGGAAGAGATGGATTACATGATTAGGCATATAAAGAAATTTTTGGAGAAAAGTACCTAACTTTTTTTAAAAGATAAAGCAAGGGTTGAGAATATGGCAAAAAAAAAGAATATTGACATGATAATTATTAAGGGCAATATTACCCTTAAGGAATCTATGAGAGTAATTGATAATGGTGGCGTGCACACTGCTCTGATTGTTGATAACGACAAAAAAATGCGGGGGATAATAACTGATGGGGATATAAAGCGTGCAATACAGAGAGGAGTAGACTGCGCCGAAATGGTTGATAAAGTAATGAATAGAGAGTATAAGCATGCCTTCGTCAAATCGAATGTAGAAAAGGTAAAGTCTATTATTATTGACAATTTCATCACAGGGATGCCGTTGTTAGATGAGCACATGCATCCAGTGGATTTCTTATTGTTGGATAGAAACAAACAATTGTTATATTATAATAAAAGAAAAAGATTAGAACACAGGCTGCAGAAGGTATTGGTTATTGGAGGCGGAGGGTATATAGGTTCTGTGCTAGTCAGAAAGCTATTAAAGAAAGGCTACAAAGTTACCATACTTGACAAATTCATATACGGTAAAGAATCAGTGGCAGACCTGAAAGGTAATCCTAACGTCAGAATTATAGAGGGAGACACCAGGCACATAGAGGATGTTTCCAATGCCATAAGCGATGCTGATTCCGTAGTTCACCTAGCTGAACTAGTGGGTGACCCCGCAGCTGCCTTAAACCCTCAGTTAACGCAACAGGTAAATTACTTGGCAACGCGAATAATCGCGGGGGTGTGCAAGTACTATCAAATCAATCGTTTAGTTTATGCATCTTCATGCAGCGTTTATGGAGCATCAAAAAATAATCAGTTACTAGATGAGTCTTCTACCCCTAATCCAATATCATTATATGCTAAAATGAAGGTTGCTTCAGAGGATGCTTTAAAAGAATTACAGGATCAAAATTTTCAGCCAACAATATTAAGATTTGCTACATTATTCGGAGTTTCTAACAGGCCTAGATTTGACCTTGTAATTAATACGCTCACCGCGAAGGCAGTGAAAGAAAAGAAAATAACCATATTCGGTGGAAACCAATGGAGACCTAATGTACATGTTGCAGATGTTGCAAGTTCAATAATTGCAATTCTTGAAGCACCCATCAGCGTAGTTGGCGGCCAGGTGTTCAACGTGGGAAGCGAAAGTAATAATTATACCATTAATAAAATAGGTGAAATGATAAAGAGCGCTGTTCCTGAAGCTGAAATCATTAATGATGAGTGTAAGCAAGATATGAGAGATTATAAAGTATCCTTTAGCAAACTAAATAAAGTAATAAATAAGAAGAAGTGGATTAGTATAGCTGAAGGAATTAAAGAAATAAAAAAGTTCCTACAAAAACATCCGAAACTAAATTATCAAGATCGTAAATATAGCAACATAAAATTCTTAGGAGAAGAAAATAATCCTATCTGACTATTAATTAATTCCTTTATTATCAATGTTATTATTAATCCTGAAGATTAGCTGGATCTCATTAAAGGTTACTATTCTGAATAAAAGCAAGATCAGAGAATAAACTATAAAGCTAGTTATTAAAATGAGCCCCAAATTTAGGTAGGCATTAGTGATAACTAATCTATCTGCCTTCATAAGATTTAAAAACATGATGCATTAAACCTTTCTAAAAAAGATGAAATTATGAAAATCCTGTTATTGCAGCCAGAACAAATCTATTATGAAAGAAGGAGAACTCCTTATTTTCCAATTGGGTTGGGGTATATTGCTGCTGTTCTCATAAAAAACAAATATGCTGTTGAAGTTCTTGACTTAAATGCTACGCCAAAAACAGGTAAGCAGCTTTCTGAATATTTGAAAGAAAAAAAATTTGATGTTATAGGAATATCTGCAATGTCTGTCCAGTACAACTACGTTGAGAATATCGTTAACATAATAAGGAAGGTAAGCAGGAAAAGCTTGATTGTGCTTGGTGGAGCTCTTGCAATTCATTCATATAAGATCGTGCTCGAGAACCTTGATATAGACTTCTGTGCTCTTGGTGAAGGAGAAACCATTCTTTTATCATTGCTAAAGAATTTAGACGAACCAGGAGAAGTAAAGGGAATAGCTTATGCCCAGAATAAGAAAATAATAATCACATCTAAACAGGAGGATATTAAGGATTTAGACAGCCTTCCTTTTCCTGCCTGGGACTTATTTGCTATGGGCACCTATATGAAATATAATAATAACACCGTAAACCTGATTAGCGCAAGGGGCTGTCCTTTTAATTGCAATTTTTGCAGTAAAAACTTTAAGGGAGTGCGTTTGAGGAGCGTAAAAAATGTGATTGCTGAAATAAAAGTCTTAAAGAAAAAGTTCAAAACGAATTATTTCGCGTTTGATGATGAGTTGGTAGTGGTTAATGAAAAAAGGATAGCAGAATTATGTGGGGAAATTAAAAAATTAGGCATTAAGTGGTCATGCCAAGGAAGAATTAATTTTTCTACAAAACCAATGCTATCTATGATGAAAGATGCTGGTTGTAGCACAGTTGGATTTGGGATTGAGTCAGGCTCTCCTAAAATATTGAAAAATATGAATAAGGGCATCACCCCTGAGATGATTATTACCGCAATAAAAAATTGTGATGCTATCAGGCTGAACTATGTTCCCCAAATGATTTTCGGCTATGTGGGGGAAGATGAGGATAGTTTAAAGGAAACCTTAAAGCTTTGCTTTAAAACAGGAATGACTCCTGCATTTAACACAGCCACGCCTTACCCGGGGACTCAGCTTTATGAATGGGCTAAGAAAGCAGGAAAAATAAAAGACGAGCTTAAATATCTGCAGGGTTTGCAAGGAAATGTTGCTCTTTATGTGAACTGCAGCACCTTTCCGGATAAAGATTTTGATAGGATTAAAAGAAAGTTTGAGAAAAAAATCCTTTATTATTACTTCCTCTACACATTGGCACATCCTAGCAGGCTTATTAATGATAATAAGGCAAAGCTAAATAACCTACATAGACATATTAAAGCAAAGGGAGTGAGGAAAACTTTCTCTGAATTTGTAAGAGCTATTAGAAAATACCCTCAGCTAGTCTTTGGGAGGTACTGAAGGCAAAAATGTTCTTCTTAAGTGCGTAATATTCTTCCAAATATTCTTCAGCTCATCCAATGTTATACATTTGAGCAAGAAAGCTAGCACGGCATAAACAATGAAGCTGAATATAAAAGAGATTGCTACTTTTACATAAAGGCTCATAGCTGGCTGACCTAATGAAAAAATATGCATAAATAAATATAATACTCCTAAAAAAATAAATGATGAAATAACAATAACGCTCCAACTCTTCTCAAATCTGAGTCGAATATTTTTCTGCACAAGAATGTAGGACCAAACTAGCATGATAAGGTAGCTTAAAGTCGTGGTTAAAGCTGCTCCATTTATGCCCATAAACGGAATCAAGATTATATTGGTCACTGTATTAAATGCTGCTGCAAAAACAACTATCTTGGTAATCTCCTTTGGCTTGCCAATGCCGTTAAGCACTGAGAAATTAATCTGAGCTAAGGTAAGAAATATCATCCCAGGAACAAGGATTTGTAAAGCAGTTGCTCCATTGCTGAAGCTATCTCCAAAAAATATCTTAAGAATATGATTTGCAAAGAAAAGCGCAACAATGGAAAACGGCATTAATAAGAGCAAGCAATACCTGTAAATCATAGATACTCCTTGTTTTAGGCGTAAATATTCCCTTTTAGCCCAAAGCTCTGAGAGCATAGGGAAAAAAACTGTTGCTATGACGCCACCAAGTTGGCTTAAGATAAGCACAGTTGGAAGCACTGCATTATAAACACCTACCATTGCCATAGGCACCATAGAAACTAGGATTAAGGCGCCAATGTAGCCTATGAATGTGCTAGATAAAACTGTTAGCAGGTTGGGTAGTGCGAAGTGAGTCATTCTTAAAAATAGTCTTTTATCAAACCTTCTGTTTTTTAACTTGGCCTGATTTAATCTAAAAGTTTTTATCTTACGATGAAAAGAAGCTGCAAATAATAATACCAACAGGAAAATGGTTAAGAGATATGCGACTCCTGGCAAAAAGACTCCGCGCAAGGCTCCAAAATAAAAAAGGATAATGCAAAGCGCCAAGAATAGGAATTTATTAAGGAAATATAATAGACCATACCTAAACATGTCCTGGAAAGCCTGAAAAACTGTTTGGAAAATCCCATAAAGGGAGTTAAGAATCAGTATGAAGGCAAAAAGAATGATTAAAGGAATAACCTCGCTTGTTTTGAAATAGTATTGTGAAAGCGATCCATTAAGGGCAAGCAGCAATCCACTTATAAAAAGCCCTAAGATTATGTTTATTGCAACAAAATACGAAATAGTCTTATTAACCAGGTATTTATTTTTCTTAGCAAGGAATTCAGAAACAAACTTCACAAGGGCAGCTCCATAGCCAAGATCTACGAACACGCATAAAAATAGGAACAAGGTAAAAACAGAGTAGAACAATCCATATTCTTCAGGCGTAATCACCCTTGCAAGAAAGATCCTTGTAAAATAGCCTGCCAAATAGGCTAAAGCAGTAAACAATGAGACTATAACTGTTCCCCTAAATCCTTTTTCAAAGTAATTAGTCATCTCAAAAAACGCGCCCTAGATTATTTAATTATTGATTATGCAGTCTACCTGCCCACTCCCTTGTAATTGAATCCAAGCTTCTCAATGTCTGCCGGCTCATAGATGTTCCTGCCGTCAAGGATTATGTGCTGCTTCATCAGCTTCTTCATCCTGGCAAAGTCAGGCTCCCTGAACTCATCCCATTCTGTAAGGATGATTAAGGCGTCTGCTCCTTCAAGGGCTTCGTATGAATTATTTGCAAAAAACACTCCTTTCTTGAAGAGCTGCTTTGCATTCTCAGTTGCCTCAGGATCATAAGCCCTTACCTGAGCATCTTCTTTAAGCAGTTGGTCAATAACTGTTAATGCAGGTGATTCCCTGATATCATCTGTCCTTGGCTTGAAAGACAAGCCCCATATTGCAATGATTTTTCCATCAAGCTTAGGCAGGAATTTCTTGAGCTTAGGCACAAGGCTCCTCTTCTGCCTCTCATTAATATAATCAACAGTCCTCATAAGGTTTGATGTTAAGCCGTGCTGCTCAAGCATCTGGCCTAAGGCCTTAACATCCTTTGGAAAGCAGCTACCTCCATAGCCGCATCCTGCCTGCAAGAACCTTGGCCCAATCCTTGTGTCTAAAGCCATTCCTCGGGCTATGGCCTTGATATCAGCTCCCATCTCCTCGCACAACTGGCTTAGCTCATTCATAAAGCTAATCCTGGTCGCAAGCATAGCATTGCTTGCATATTTAATTAGCTCAGCATTCTTCTCAGTTGTGAAAACAATAGGCTTGTCAGCCCTGCTTATGGGCTTGTAAAGCCTTGCAAGAATATCCCTTGCCTTATCGCTGGAGACTCCAATGATTATCCTGTCAGGGTTCTGGAAGTCCTTGACAGCAGCCCCTTCTCTCAGGAACTCAGGGTTGCTAACAACATCAAACTCAATGTTCTTCTTCCCCTTCCTTAATTCCTCGCTGATTATTTTCCTGACCTTTTCAGCAGTGCCAACAGGCACAGTGCTCTTATTAGCAATTATCTTGTAAGAGCCCATGAACCTGCCAATGTTCTCAGCAGCAGCATAGGTGAAGCTCATGTCAGCCTCTCCGTTAGGCTTAGGAGGAGTGCCAACGCAGATGAAGATGATGTCTGCTTCCCTGATTGCCTTCTCAGAGTCAGATGTAAACCTTAACCTGCCAAGCTTGATATTCCTGTCAACCAGTTCCTTAAGCCCAGGCTCATAAATAGGGATGATCCCCCTGCTAAGGCTTTCAATCTTCTTCTCGTCAATATCCAGGCAGACAACCTCATTGCCCAAGTCAGCAAAGCAAGTGCCTGAAACCAAGCCAACATAACCGCTGCCAATGCATAAGAGCTTCATATTAATACCTCCAATAATACTCGTATTAAAGCATAAAACTGATGATAAAAGAGAGAATAAAGGCGTTTTTAAAGGTTGTGAAAAGGGGTTCTTTACGACTGAAAAAAAGAAACCTTTTTAAATGCCAAATATTCCCTATGACCCTGGACGGTCATAGCCGCGTGGCACACCTGTTCCCATTTCGAACACAGATCGGGTTTGGAACCTAAGCCCGTGTGAGAGTTAAGCACGCGAACGTTCCGGGGCGTACTGCACTCACGTGTGGGAGACCCGGAAAGCTGTCCTTTTTAACGAATGGGAACATTTAGGTTCAATTTTTTCTTTTTTAATTCCTCACATAAATTTGGTTTTCTTTTAGGTGTTGCAATGTAGCTTTCAATAATTAAGTCTAAAATTAATGCTTTTCTTGGGTGCTTAAAGCCTATTTTGTCTCTGAAAGACAAAAAGTTCTTTTTTCCGGTTATGCTGAGAATCCATGATTCATCATAAGGCCGATTAACATTATTCTTACAAATTCTGTTCGAAGTAATTCCGAGAGAATGCAAAATTTCCTTTATTTCCACCAGTATCTGAAATGAATTTGAAGAAAGGTTTATGTTTCTTTTCCATTCTTTTGTTGATTTATTGAACCTCAAAGCAGCACATCCTTCGTCATCATAAAAAGCTCTTATGAAAGCAATTTTAATGTTTAAAGGTGAGTTTTTAATAGATTGTGGAATGAAAATATCGCTGCTTTTAAAGGAATATAAATGGGAAGAGAAAACAGAAAGAATTTTCTTGTTATGTAACTGAACAAAGGAAGTGCCTGAATTAACTTTTCCTTCTGTAAAATGAACTTCACCAAACTCTTTTTTAATATCTTCTTTGAATTCATTTAACAAAACTTTAGATGTGTTATTATATCTCAGATACTTTGAATTCATATTTCCGTCACCGCAAATTTTTGCTAGGCACCTTGCGAGGTTTCCAGAAATCATATTTAAGAAGATGTTAGTTTCTTTTTAAAAGCCTTACGTCGAGATGTCCAGTGCAAATATAAAAAAAAAGAAAAACAAAAAATTTCCAAAGCATCACTTTAGCTTCCTAGCAATCTCTGCGCCTTCCTCTATCATGAGCTCGTCATCACCAATTGGCTCATCTGTCACCTTGACTGTGTTGGCAAGGATGGCATTGTAGTACTCTATCGGCTTGATGCTCGTAATTACAGTTTGCTGTATGATGTACCTGCCGTTCCTGCTGGCTTTTATCCTGTTCTGTATGAGCGGCATCCTTCTGAGCTGCTCTTCTTTCTTGTTGCTTAATCCCATATTACCACCTCGTTTGTTGGTGGCTTGAATAAGTAGGCAGGTGTTTAATATAATGCTATGGCAAATTTTCGGAGAAAAAAAGCTTTTTCAGGAGTTTTTTCGGGTGCGCGCAACAAAAAATTTAATAACCCCTAGCAATAACCGCTTTAAGAAGAGGCGGGGGAGGGCGTAAGATGCTTGTGTGCGATAGGATTGTAACAAGGCACAAGGGTAAGTCTGAGCTTGAGATAACTCTTGAGAACTGCAAGACTACTCCTGTAAAGGTTGCTGAGTTAATGACGCAGTACAACACCAATCTTCAAAAAGGGAAAGGACCTTTTCAGGCAGGATATGTAACTGTGAATCGTCCTTTCAATGACAACCGAGTATTTGGGTGCAACCATGAGCGCTCACCATATTATAATCCTGCAGGGATTTACTTTTGGGGCAGAATTGATAGGAACAATGTTGTGTTCGAGCTTCCAAGAAAAAACAAGACCAAGGAATGGCTTCTTGATTTCTGCCTGAACTATGCTGTAACCAGAAACCCAATCTGAAAATGGTGAAAATCGGAATTATCGGAGGAAGTGGGCTTGACAATCCTGATATTCTTAAGAATGCAAAAGAGGTTGAGGTGAATACTCTCTATGGCAAGCCGAGCAGCCAATTGAGAGTTGGGAGAATAGGCAAAGTTGATGTTGTGCTGCTCGCAAGGCATGGAAGAAAGCATGAGCTGCCTCCTGGCCAGGTTAATTACAGGGCTAATATTCACGCGCTAAAAGAGCAGGGAGTCACGCACATCATTGCAACAAGCGCTTGTGGCTCTCTTAAGGAAGAGATTGGAAGGGGAGATTTTGTTATTCTTGACCAGTTCATTGACTTTACCAAGAACAGGAAAACAACCTTTTTTGAGAGCTTTAAGGACGGCGCAAAGCATACAGCGATGCCAGAACCTTTTTCAAAAGAGTTAAGGAGTGCGCTGATAAAGACTGCTAAAGAGCTCAAGTTCAAGGCTCATGCTACAGGAACAGTTGTGACTATCGAAGGCCCGAGGTTTTCAACAAGGGCTGAGAGCAAAATGTTCAGGATATGGGGCGCTGATGTGATCAACATGAGCATTGCCCCTGAATGCATGCTTGCCAATGAAGCAGGCATTCCTTACGCTGCTGTTGCCATGTCAACTGAC
>Ga0154612_111_pt1 | contig 18753 bp, 29 predicted proteins | sample Rifle2008BG13ft_FD_116041 | JGI IMG/M metagenome (GOLD analysis project Ga0154612, IMG submission 116041) | Candidatus Portnoybacteria bacterium RBG_13_40_8
AAATCAAAAAACAGCCGCAAATTTCCGAGAAGGAGTTTTTTGAATTTTTGGATTCAAAAAAAGATTTGATTGACGGAATTTGTATCACTGGCGGCGAACCGACAATTCATCCGGATTTGATTGATTTTATTCAAAACATCAAGGAAAAAGGGTTTTTAATTAAATTAGATACCAATGGTTCAATGCCGGAAGTTTTGAGTAAATTAGTTAATGAGCATTTGTTGGATTTTATTGCGATGGATATTAAAACCTCGGCCTCTAAATATGAAAAGATTTATCCTGTTAAATCCCGCAATGCGGGAGCTGCGAAGCAGCTATTTAACAGGGTAAAAAAAAGCGTAGAAATAATTAAAAATAGCGGAATTGATTATGAATTTCGGACAACGACGGTGCCAGGGTTGGTGAAAAAAGAAGACATTGAAGAAATCGGCAAATGGCTCAAGGGCGTTAAAAAATTTGCCTTGCAGCAATTTCAGAATAAAAAAGTTTTGGATAAAAAATTTGAAAAAATCCAGCCATATTCCGAAGAAATTTTAAAGAATTTTCAGAAGATTTTAGAAAAATATATTAACGAAGTTGAACTTCGTTTATGAAAATATCAAATATATTTTTGATAATTTGTTTGATATTTATTGTAATGGTGTTTTTTGTATCGCCGAAGATTATTGAAAGAAAAATCCCCAAATCCTTGCCGGAAGAGGGGATTATTATTGGTAAGACTATCAAAGATCCGGATTTAAGGAGCGATAATACCAAGCTGACAATTCAAATCGACAAAGGAAAGATTTTAGTAACCACAAGCAGTTATCCGGAATATTTTTATGGCGATGTTTTAAAAATCGAAGGCAAAATACAAATCCCTCAAGAGTTTGAGGGATTTAATTATAAAAATTATTTAGCCAAAGACGGAATATATTATGTAATGTACTGGCCAAAAATTGAAATTATGGAAAAAAACAAAGGCAATCCGATTTTTTCCACGATATTGAAATTCAAGAATAATTTAACCGGAAGGATTGAAAAAATTATGCCGTTTCCGGAAATATCGATTTTGGAAGGTTTAATTTTGGGCAACAAGCAAATATTCTCCGAGAAAATCAAAAATGATTTGAGTATTACCGGCACCAGTCACATTACCGCGATTTCCGGAATGAATATCGTGATTATTAGTAATATATTGATGTTCGTTTTAATCGGCTTGGGAATGTGGCGCAAGCAGGCTTTTTGGTTTGTTTTGGTTCTGATTTTTCTTTTTATTCTGATGGTCGGCGCACCTGCTTCCGCAGTGCGCGCTGGAATTATGGGTGCAATCTTGCTTTATGCCCAGAAAATCGGTCGGCTCAGCAATGCGGCGCGGATAATGGTTTTTGCCGCTACAATCATGCTGATTTTCAATCCTTTACTTTTAAGGTACGATATCGGTTTTCAGCTGTCTTTTTTGGCTGTTTTGGGATTGATTTATATTAAGCCCATTTTTGATGAATGGCTTAAAAAATTTCAGAAAAGAGAACAAATCAGTTTTTTATTAGAGATAATTACGACAACCGTTGCCGCTCAAATCGCGGTTTTGCCGGTTTTGGTTTACAATTTCGGTAAAATTTCTTTTATTTCGCCATTAACAAATGTTTTAATTGTGCCCTTAATTCCATTTATTACAGCAATCGGTTTAGTTTTTATTGGCAGTACGCTTATTTGGTCATTTCTGGGAAAGATTTTACTCTGGCCGGCATATTTGGGTTCAACTTATATTTTGCGCATCATTGATTGGTTTGCCAAAATTCCCTGGGCAGCAAAACAGATTCCCAATTTGCACTGGATTTGGTTAATGGGATATTACGTTTTGTTAATTTTTGGAATATGGTTTTACATGAAAAAAACAAAATTAAGATACTAATCGCATTATTCATAATTACTGTTTTGGTTTGGGTTGGTATTTTTATTGAAGAAAATAGTGGCCATTATTTAAGAATTGAATTTTTTGATGTTGGGCAGGGAGATGCGGAATTAATTATAACGCCTGATAAAAAACAGATTTTGATTGACGGCGGTCCGGATTTGTCTATTTTGGAAAAATTGGGAAAATCAATGCCGTTTTACGACAGATATATTGATTTGGTGATTTTAACCCATCCAGAAGCCGACCACTTAAACGGCTTGATTGAAGTTTTGAGGCGTTATCGGGTTGGCGCGATTATAACCAACGGAGTGATTAGAGACACGGAACAATATAAACAATGGGTAGAAATCATTAAGGAGAAAAATATCCCGATTTATATCACACAAGCCAATGGAGAAATTGATTTTGGTTTGCCGGCTGGCGGATTAAAATTTAAAATTTTATATCCTTTTGAAAGCTTGATCGGGCAAAAAAATTCTGATTCCAACAATACCTCAATAGTCGGTCAATTGATTTATAATAATTTCGAAGTTTTATTTACCGGCGATATTGAAAAAAGTGCTGAAAATAAATTGCTCGCAGCAGATATTAATTTGGAGTCCGATATTTTGAAAATTAGCCATCATGGAAGCAAAACCTCATCGGGTGAAGAATTTTTGAAAGCAGTCAATGCTTTAATGGCGGTAATTGAGGTTGGTAAAGATAATACATATGGCCATCCTCATCAAGAAGTTTTAGACAGATTAGCAAACCTTCAAATTTTCCAGACGGGAAGGGACGGCGATATAGAAATTTTAAGTGACGGTAATAAATTTTTGGTGGAAAAATAAAAAGCAGCCTATTCGGCTGCTCGAGGATGGATGATTTGCGATATCCGCATCGTCTTTTCAGATGCGCGGATTTTTTTGACAAGAGCAATGGCTTCGTTTTTCGGACCCGTGAATTCTTTGCGAACCCCGCAATTTTCGTAGATGACCGTCATTGTTTCGCAATTAACCTCCTCCAATTCATTGATTAAAGTGTTGTTTCGTCCCATTTTTCCTCCTTGCCTCGCCGAAGCTTTATGCGTAGGCGGGCCTTTCAAAAGATCAAGTTTTTAATTTATCACAATAAAAAATTTTTGGCAAATTTTTATAACAGCAAACTACCAACAATCAATTTGAATAGCCAGAAAATAATGGGAACAATATATCCGAAGAGAAAAAATATAAAGAATAAGACCAGAATTAATCCGTAGCGCTCAAGCTCAAATGATAGGCGTTGATATTTGTAGGGGAGGAGGGCAAAAAGAATCTTCGAGCCATCTAGGGGCGGAATGGGAACAAGGTTGAAAACAACCAAGAGCAGATTTAGAAGAACAATATAGGCAAAAATCTGAACTAAATTTTGAAGATATAACGAGCCCCCTAAAGGAATAAATCTCAGAGTTAGGCCGAATAAAAGAGCAATAATTAAATTTGAACCGGGGCCGGCAGCCGCGACCATGGCTGGTCCCCATTTTTTATTTTTAAGATTAAAGGGATTATAGGGTACCGGCTTAGCATAGCCGAACAGAATTGGACTGCCAATAATTAATAATGATAAAGGAATAATCAAAGAACCCCATAAATCTAAGTGTTTTATTGGGTTTAAAGTTAATCTGCCGGCATATTTGGCTGTTGAGTCCCCCAGATGATTAGCCATTAAGCCGTGAGAAACCTCGTGGATAACCACCGACATTAAAAGCACAGCAATTTGAATTATCAGAATTATAGGATCCATTTATTTGCTAAATAATTAATTTTATGATAGATTTTAAGATTATGTCACGAGTTTGTTCAATTTGCGGCAAGGGTTCTATTGTTACCGTAACACGAAAAAAGTTACGAAGCAAATACAATCCCACGACCAAAAAGAGAAAATATCCAAATCTTCAATGGGTTAAATTGGGTAACAATAAAAGAGTTAAGGCCTGTACGAAGTGTATTAAAATAATGGGCAAAAGACAACGGGCCATAGTATAGCGGTAGTACGTACCCTTGGGGTGGGTATGGCGGCGGTTCAATTCCGCCTGGCCCGATTCCTATAAGGGTTTTATTTGACTAAAATTTAAATTATTGTTATTCTTAACCCTGAACTCAATTTTTTGAGGGAGATTTTTTTATACGAATATGCCCCGTACTGAATTTTCGACTGATCCCGCAGCGCGGGATCAAGATAGCACGGGGTATGATTAAATGATCAAACAGTTTTATTAAGTATTAATCTGTATAATCTCGGCATTTAAAATGTCGAAAATCTAGTACGGGGTATGCCTACAATTCATCAGTTGATTAAAAAACCAAGAAAAAAAATAAGCAAAAAGGCGAAAGTACCAGCTTTGCGTCGAAGTTTTAATATTTTGAAGAACAGGCCGATTAGAGAAAACTCTCCTTTCAAAAGAGGCGTTTGTCTTAAAGTTTATACTACTACTCCCAAAAAACCAAATTCAGCACTGAGAAAAGTTGCCAGAGTAAGATTGACCAATGGTATGGAGGTTACTGCCTATATTCCCGGCGAAGGTCATAATCTTCAGGAGCACTCACTCGTGATGATTAAAGGCGGAAGAGTAAAAGACTTACCGGGTGTTAGGTATCATATTGTTCGTGGTATATTGGATACCTCCGGAGTTGAAGGTAGAAAGCAGCAAAGATCAAAATATGGAGCCAAAAAAGTAGAAGGCGGGCCCAAAAAAGAGGCAGCCGTTGAAGAATCCACGAAATAGATTAAATAGATTATGCGCAGAAAAAAAACAACTCAAAGAGAAATAAATCCCGATTCCCAATATAATAGTGCCTTAGCGGCCAAATTTATTAATAAATTAATGCAAGGCGGTAAAAAGGCAACTGCCCAAAATATTTTTTATACCGCATTAGATTTGGTAGCTAAAAATTTAAAAAAAGATAATCCTTTAGAGGTTTTAGAAGAAGCCGTTGAAAACGCTTCTCCCTTGCTTGAAGTAAAGTCCCGAAGAGTCGGCGGAGCCAATTATCAGGTTCCTTACGAGGTAAAAGGAAAAAGAAGAGAGGCATTAGCCATACGTTGGATTATAGGAGCAGCTAAAAAGAAAAAAGGCAAATCGATGGCTGAAAAATTATCTCAGGAATTAATGGGTGCTTTTAATAATACCGGCGATGCAATAAGAAAAAAAGAAGAAACTCATAAAATTGCCGAATCTAATCGAGCTTTCGCTCATTTTGCTTGGTAAAAATTAAATTTTTATGGTTCGCGAATACCCAATTGAAAAAAATCGAGATATTGGCTTTATTGCCCATATCGATGCCGGAAAAACAACCGTTTCTGAGCGGGTGCTTTTTTATACCGGAATTTCTCATAAAATTGGCGAAGTTCACGAAGGAGCGGCGATTATGGACTGGATGGAACAGGAAAGAGAAAGAGGAATTACCATTACTGCTGCTGCGACAACTTGTTTTTGGACGCCGGGAGAATATCTGACCAAGTCGGACAAGAAAGAATTCAGAATAAATATTATTGATACACCCGGTCATATTGATTTTACCGCGGAGGTGCAAAGGTCTTTAAGGGTTTTAGATGGTGCGGTGGTAATTTTCGATGGCGTGGCTGGAGTTGAGCCACAATCAGAGACAGTTTGGCATCAGGCTGATAAATTTAAAGTTCCTCGTTTGTGCTTTGTTAATAAAATGGATAGATTGGGAGCAAACTTCGAAAAAAGTTTCGATTCAATTTTGGAAAGATTAACCCCAAGCGCCGTAAGAATGCAAATCCCCATTGGATTGGAAAGCGAGCATAAGGGAGTAGTCGATTTATTAAAGCAGAAGGCTTATTATTTCGAAGGGAAAAACGGGGAAGAGGTTATCGAGAAAGAAATTCCCGAAAATTTGAAAAAAGATACGGAAAAATTTAGACATATCTTGGTCGAGAAAATATCCGAGCAAGACGATGTTTTAATGGGGAAATACTTGGAAGGGAAAGAAACAACCATTGATGAATTAAAAAATGCCTTGCGTCAGGCAACCATCAATTATAAATTAGTGCCGGTATTCTGCGGCGCTGCTCTTCACAATACGGCTATCCAACTTTTAATTGATGCAATTATTTATTATCTCCCTTCGCCAAAAGATTTACCTCCGGTTGAAGGAATTAATCCAAAAACCGAAGAAAAAATTATCAGAAAAGCGGATGACAAAGAATCTTTTTCCGCTTTAGCTTTTAAGGTCGCTAGCGACCCTTATGTCGGTAGCTTAACCTATTTTCGGGTATATTCGGGTAAATTAGACGCTGGTTCCTATGTTTTAAATACAATCGGTGGCCAAAAAGAACGAATAGGAAGAATTTTAAGAATGCATGCCAATCATCGAGAAGATGTTAAAGAGATATTTGCTGGAGAGATTGGTGCAGCCGTCGGATTAAAGAATACTACAACTGGTGATACTTTATGCGACCCAGATAATCCAATTATTTTAGAGAGAATCACCTTTCCTGAGCCGGTGATTTACATTTCCATTGAACCCAGAAGTAAGGCCGATCAAGAAAAGCTTAGTCTATCTTTAAAAAGACTCACTGATGAAGATCCGACATTCAGAGTAAGAAGCGACGAGGAAACTGGGCAAACAATAATTTCCGGAATGGGAGAACTGCATTTAGAAATTATTGTGGATAGAATGAAAAGAGAATTTGGCGTTGAAGCAAATGTTGGTCGTCCCCAGGTAGCTTATAAAGAAACCATTTTAAGAAGCGCCGAAGCCGAAGGCAAATATATTCGACAGAGCGGCGGCAGGGGACAATATGGTCATGTTTGGTTAAAAGTTGAACCCTTAGAAAGAGGACAAGGATTTGAATTTGTAAACGCAATTAAAGGAGGAATTATTCCGTCAGAATACATACCAGCCGTACAGAAAGGAATTAAAGAAGCAATGGCTAAAGGAATTTTAGCTGGTTATCCGGTTGTGGATTTAAGGGCTACTCTTTACGATGGTTCGTATCACGAGGTTGATTCTTCGGAAGCAGCTTTTAAAATTGCCGGTTCAATGGCCCTTCAATCAGCGGCAAAATTTGCAAAACTGATTCTTTTGGAGCCAATTATGAAAGTTGAAGCGGTGGTACCGGAAAAATTCTTAGGAGATATCACCGGCGATTTAAGCAGCAAAAGAGCTAGAATTGAAAAAATGGACGAAAGAATCAATATGAAAGTAATTGACGCTAAAGTTCCTTTATCCGAAATGTTCGGTTATGTTACCCAAATTCGTTCCATGACCGAAGGAAGAGGAAGTTTTACCATGGAATTTGACCATTATGCCCAAGTGCCAGAAAACGTCGCTCAACAGATTATAGAAGGCAAGAAAAAATAGTTAACAATTTATTAACAATTCCAGTGGGTATGCCCTTGACTAAAAATTATTTAATATTTAAACTAATATTATTATTAGATAAAAATTAATCACTAAAACAAGTAACGGTGGTTAAGCAACATCCACCTTGTTTCTTAATATCTGTTATTTTGTTGACTAATTAATTTATGGCAGAGAAATTTGAACGAACAAAGCCTCATGTTAATGTTGGTACAATTGGCCACGTTGACCACGGCAAAACAACTTTAACCGCTGCTATTTTAAAGCAGTTGGGAGCAAAGGGTTTTAAGGCCCAAAAGAAAGGCGTTGATGATATTGATAATGCTCCGGAAGAGAGAGAGCGAGGCATTACTATTGCCTTGGCTCATGTTGAATATGAAAGCGAGAAGAGGCACTATGCTCATATTGATGCGCCTGGTCATGCTGATTACATTAAAAATATGATTACCGGAGCCGCACAAATGGATGGAGCAATTTTAGTAGTCTCCGCAGCCGATGGTCCAATGCCACAAACCCGAGAACATATTCTTTTAGCTTATCAGGTTGGCGTGCCAACAATTATTGTTTTCTTGAATAAAATTGATCAAGTCGATGATCCGGAATTGATTGATTTAGTAGAAGCCGAAATCAGAGAACTTTTAACCAAATATAATTTTCCTGGCGATAAAACACCTATAATCAGGGGTTCTGCCCTAAAAGCACTGGAAGCAGATTCTCCAGATTCCGAGGATGTAAAATGTATTTTTGAATTGGTTAAAACCTTGGATGAATATATTCCAGAGCCGAAGAGAGAAACCGATAAACCGTTCTTGATGCCGATAGAAGATATTTTCTCGATTGAGGGAAGAGGAACAGTTGTGACTGGGAAGATTGAAAGAGGAATTGTTAAATTAAATGAGGAAGTTGAAGTTGTCGGTATAAAACCAACCCAAAAGACCGTAATTACTGGTATTGAGATGTTTAACAAGTCACTAGATGAGGGTATTGCCGGTGATAATGCCGGTATTCTGTTAAGAGGATTAAAGAAAGAGGATGTTGAAAGAGGACAGGTAATCGCCAAGCCGGGGAGCGTGACTCCGCATACAGATTTTGAAGGTGAGGTTTATATTTTGAGCAAAGAAGAAGGCGGTCGTCACACACCTTTCTTTAAAGGTTATAAACCGCAGTTTTATATTAGAACTACCGATGTGACTGGTGATGTGATTGCTCTTCCAGAGGGAGCGGAGATGGTAATGCCCGGTGATACAGTCAAACTTACCATAAAGTTAATTAATCCAGTGGCCCTCGAAGAGAAACAAAGATTTGCTATTCGAGAAGGCGGGAAAACTGTTGGAGCAGGAGTGGTAACTAAGGTTATAAAATAATTCTTGGAAATAAAAATTTAAAAAGAAATTACTAATATTCGAAAATATTAGTAAAAGTTTAGTTCATGGTAATTAAAAAGAAGAAAGAAGCAGAAATTGAGCCAGAAATTAAACAGCGTCTCAGAATAAAAATTAGAGCCTTTGATCATAAAATTGTTGATCAATCGGCTCGTCAGATTATTGAGACGGCTGAACGTTATGGTGCTGAAGTAATTGGCCCCATTCCATTACCAACTCAGATTCAAAAATATACAGTTAATCGCTCCACTTTTGTTCACAAAGATGCCCGAGAGCAATTCGAAACGAGGACCCATAAGCGTTTAATTGATATTTCTAATCCGAATTCTAAAATCATTGATGCTTTAATGAATCTGAACCTGCCCGCAGGTGTTGATATAGAGATTAAAATTTAGAGTTGCATTAAGCTGTTGCATTTAAATCAAATGCGATTATGCAAATATTTTTTCCAATTCTGATTTGAAGATGAAGGATTTAAGTCTTTTATTAAAGCCGGGCTTAGTCCTGGCTTTTAATTAATTCGCTTTCGTCTTAAGACTACGGCGAGATGAATATGAAATTTATTTTAGGCAAAAAAATCGGAATGAGCCAGATTTTTGACAAAGACGGGAATATAGTTCCGGTTACCGTGATCGAGGCCGGACCATGTTTTGTTACTCAAATAAAAAATATAGAAAAAGACGGCTATTCGGCGGTTCAAATTGGATTCGGAGATTTAAAAACAAAAAAAGTAAAGAAATCCCAAAAAGATAAACTCTTTAAATATATAAGAGAGTTTAAAATTAAAGGCGAAGAGAAGCGTGAATTAAAAAAGGGAGATAAAATTGATATTTCAATCTTTGTTGAAGGAGAGAGGATTAAGATCTCGAGTATTTCTAAGGGTCGTGGTTTCCAGGGAGTAGTTAAGAGACATGGGTTTAAAGGTGGACCGGCTTCGCACGGCCACAAACATTCTTTAAGAAAACCGGGTTCAATCGGATCCTCTTTTCCGGAAAGAGTACCAAAAGGGAGAAGAATGGCTGGCCATATGGGAGTAAAGAGAACGACAATTAAAAATTTAAAAATAGTCTTAGTTGATGTTGACAATAATTTACTTGCCATCACTGGAGCTGTTCCGGGTCCAAGCAGCGGATTAATAGAAATAAAGACGGTTTAAGCGTATTCCAATGATAAAACATATATTAAACTTACCGATTTATAACTTAGAAGGAGAGAAAACCGGAACAATTAAGTTGTCGGAGAAAATTTTTGGTTTAAAAATAAATAACAATTTAATCTATCAAGTAATAAATGTTCAGTTAGCGAATAAAAGGAAACATTTAGCCAAAGTTAAAGACAGAGGAGAAGTTCGGGGTGGTGGTCGAAAGCCATGGCGACAAAAGGGAACCGGGAGGGCTCGTCATGGTTCAATTCGCTCTCCATTGTGGAAAGGCGGCGGTGTAACCTTTGGGCCCAATCCCGGAAAGATTTTTAATAGGAAGATAAACAAAAAAGCCAAAAGAAAGGCAATTCTAATGACTCTTTCTTCAAAGGCAAATGATAAAGAATTAATTATCATGGAAGATTTTAAAATAAAAGAAGCCAAAACAAAAGTAATGGCTAACCTAATAAATAAAATTTTAAAAGAAGAAAAGAAACCAAGCATTCTGTTAACCGCATCTCAAAAAGACGAAAATTTAATTAAGGCCATAAGGAATATTCCCAATACAAAAATTATTCCCGTTAATAGTTTGAATGTTTTTGACTTACTTTCTTTCAAGTACTTATTTTTAGATAAAGAGGGAATCAAAATAATCGAAAAGACATATGCCTCTATTTAATAAAATAAAAAATATTTTTAAAAAAGAGAAAAAAGCAAAGAAAAAGAAACCAGAAAAGAAAGCGACGGTCAAGAAAGAGCCTTCGAAGGTTGAGCCAGTTAAAAAGGCGCCGCCCAAGAAAAAGATTGGAGAAGTTTATAAAATCTTAAAAGAACCTCATATAAGTGAAAAATCAACAGATTTATCTAATGATGGAAAATATACTTTTCGAGTTTTTTCTCGGAGCAATAAAGTAGAAATTAAAAAAGCGATAAATGATCTCTATGGAGTCAGGGTTAAGGACGTGAGAATAATAAATATTAAGCCTAAAAGCCGAACTTTAAGAGGTTTAGAGGGCAAAAGAAAAGGTTACAAGAAAGCAATTATTACTCTTGAAAAAGGAGAAAAAATAGAAGTATTACCTCACTAATTTATGAAAATTTTTAAACCCTTAACGCCAAGTCGAAGAACGATGACAAAAGCAGACGATTCTCAGCTCACCAGAAAAGTGAGACCCTCAAGATTTTTATTAATAAGTAAAAAATCAAAAGCCGGACGTTCATGGGGAAAAATCAGCGTAAGACATCAAGGCGGTGGCCATAAAAAGAATTATAGAATAATTGACTTTGCGATGAATAAATTAAATATTCCCGCCAAGGTCAAATCCATCGAATATGATCCAAATCGCTCATCCTTTATTGCCTTAATTGTTTATAAAGATGGTGAAAAAAGATATATTTTAGCTCCTCAAGATTTAAAAATTGGAGAAGAAATTATGGCTGGTGAGTTGGTTTCCTTAAAGTCAGGCAATCGAATGCTTTTAAAAAATATTCCAGTCGGAACTTTTGTATATAATATTGAATTAATTCCCGGTCAAGGCGGTAAATTAGTAAGATCCGCCGGAAACTCTGCTCAAGTTATGGCCATAGAAGGTGGTTATGCTCATTTGACAATGCCTTCCGGCGAGGTTAGAATGATTTCCGAAAATTGTCTAGCCTCTCTTGGTTCTCTGTCTAATCAAGAACATAAATTTGAGAATCTTGGAAAAGCTGGTCGAGTTCGTTGGATGGGAATTAGACCGACAGTGAGGGGTACTGCCATGAATCCATGCGATCATCCTCACGGAGGTGGCGAAGGAAGGGCGCCAATCGGTTTGAGGAAAGGACCAAAGACACCGTGGGGTAAGCAAGCATTTGGAGTAAAGACCAGAAAAAAGAAAAAATATTCTAATAAATTTATAATTAAAGGAAGGAAAAAACATCATGGCTAGATCAATTAAAAAAGGTCCGTATATAGATGAGAAATTAATAGAAAAGGTAAGAAAATTAAAGCCGGGCGAAAAAACCGTAATTAATACTTGGTCGCGGGCTTGTACCATTAGTCCGGAAATGGTGGGTTTTACATTCGGTGTTCATAATGGCAAACAGCACATTCCGGTTTTTGTTACCGAAGACATGGTTGGCCATAAATTAGGCGAATTTGCTCCTACCCGAAAATTTACTAGACATGGTGGCAAAATACAGAGAGAAATAGAGCAAAAAACCGTCGAAACCGAAATTAAAAAGGAATAAAAATTTTAATAAAACTTATGGAAGTAAAAGCTAAATTAAATTATTTAAGAATTGCTCCGAGAAAGGTCAGATTAGTCACTGACCTTATTAAGGGCATGGATGTAGGGCAAGCCGAGAATCATCTAAAGTTTATTTCCAAAAGATCGACTAAACCAATTTTAAAACTTTTGCATTCAGCGATAGTTAATGCGGAAAATAATTTTAAGTTATTAAAGGATAGCTTATATATCAAAAAGATAATCGTAAATGAAGGAGCGCCGTTTAAAAGATGGAGACCGGTTTCTAGGGGGAGGACTTTTCCGATTATGAAAAGAACAAGTAATATAAATCTGATTTTGGGAATTAAAGAAGGCGGAGCAGTTAAAATCACAAAAGATAAAACCGAGGCCAAGATTGAGGAAGTTAAAACAGAAGCGATTGACAAGAAATCGTCGACGTTTAAGGCCAGAGCTCCTAAAAAAATCTTGAAAGGTTCAAAGATTGGCGGTTTAACTAAGAAAATTTTTAGAAGAAAATCATTTTAATTGAATTATCATGACTCACAGAGTTCATCCTAAAATTTTTAGAATAAAAAACATAAATGACTGGTCTTCTCAGTGGTTTAATAAAAGAAAATACCGCGATTTTTTGGAACAAGATTTTAGAATTAGGGAATTTATAAAAAAACAACTAAAACAAGCAGCGGTTGACGAGGTAATTATAAAAAGATCAGCTAATTCAATCCAAATTATTATAAAAGCCGGTAGACCGGGGATTATTATTGGTCGAGGAGGAACAGGTATTCAGGATTTGAAAAAAGAGATAATTAGGAATATATTTAAAGAAAGAATTAAGGGCATAGACATTAAAATTGATGTTGAAGAAATTCCCAAATCAGAAATCCAGGCCGCAGTAGTTGCTCAAGGGATTATTGAACAACTGGAAAGAAGAATGCCATTTAGAAGAATTCTAAAGCAAACAATTGAAAAAGTAATGCAAAACCCAGAGGTAAAAGGAATAAAAATTTGGGTTTCGGGAAGATTAAATGGAGCAGAAATGGCTCGGTCAGAATGGTTAATGAAGGGGAAATTACCTCTTCAGAGTCTAAGAGCTAATATTAATTATGCTCAAAATAATGCTTATACCATTTATGGGGTTATTGGCGTGAAGGTTTGGATATATAAAGGAGAATTATTTGAATAAATATGTTTCAACCCAAAAAAGTAAAACATAGAAAAACACAAAAAGGAAGAAGAAGGAAGAAAGGAGTATCAAAAGCTGGAAACGAACTTAGTTTCGGCAGTTTTGGATTAAAAGCACTGGAAGCTTCTTGGATCTCTGCTCGTCAAATCGAGGCCGCCCGTCGTTCAATGACTCATTATATCCAAAGAGGAGGGAAAATTTGGATAAAAATTTTTCCCCATAAACCAGTTACTTCCAAGGGACAGGAAATTCCTATGGGTGGAGGTAAAGGAAGTGTTGAATATTATGCCTTTCCCGTAAAACCGGGCAGAATTTTATTTGAAATAGACGGCATAACAGAAGAGATTGCCAGAGAAGCAATGAGACGAGCAGCTTTTAAATTACCCATTAAAACAAAATTTGTTAAAAGGTAGATCCATATGAAGATACGAGAATTAAGACAAAGACCAAGAAAGGAACTTAAAGAAAATTTAGTTAGCTTAAAAGACAAACTAAGAGAATTAAGATTTAATTTGGCTGGTGGTAAAGTAAAAAACATAAAAGAGGTTCACCAAACAAAGAAAACCATCGCCAGAATATTAACTTTGATAAAAGAAGATGAACAATCAAAACAAAGCAAATAAGAGAACATTAAAAGGAACCGTAGTCTCGGATAAAATGGATAAAACCATCGTTGTTTTAGTTGAAAGGATAAAAGAACATCGTCAATATAGAAGAAGATACAGAGTATCAAAAAAATACAAAGTCCATGACCCCGAAAAGAAATTCAAGATTGGGGATAGGGTGAGCATTCAGGAGTGTAAACCAATATCTAAAGAGAAAAGATGGATAGTTTTATAATATGATTCAGTTTGGTACAAATTTAAAAGTAGCCGATAATAGCGGAGCAAAATCAATCCGAGTAATTAAGGTTTTGCGTGGAACGAGGCATAGGTATGCACAGATTGGGGATATTGTTGTTGCTTCGGTAAAATTGGCCGAACCAAGAAAAATCGTGAAAAAGAAAGAAATTGTCAGAGCAGTAATAATCAGACAAAAAAAAACATATAGACGAGATGACGGAACTTATATTAGATTTGATGATAATGCAGCCGTGATTGTAATTGGCAAAGAACCAAGGGGAAACAGAATTTTTGGTCCCGTGCCAAGAGAATTAAAGGAGGCAGGATTCGATAGAATAATATCATTGGCCACAGAGGTTTTATAATAATTATAATAATATGAAGATTAAAAAAGGAGATACAGTTTTAATACGTTCGGGCAAAGATAGAAAAAAAACAGGCAAAGTGATTGAGGTTTTTCCAAAAGACCAGAGAATTATGGTTGAGGGAATTAATATTGTTAAAAAACATGTAAAACCCAAGCGCTCAGGAGAAAAGGGCCAGAGAGTAGAGGTTTCTCGACCAATTTACGTTTCTAGTGTCAAATTAATTTGTTCCAAGTGCAAGAATTCAACCAGGATCGGTTTTAGGGTGGTTGAAAATAAAAAATATCGAATTTGCAAAAAATGCGGACAAGAAATTGATTAAATATGTTACAAGAAAAATATAAAAAAGAAATTGTCTTGTTAATGAAAGAGAAATTTGGTTATAAAAACAATTTAGCAGTGCCTAAGATTAAAAAGGTAGTAGTTAACATTGGGACGGGAAGTTTTTCTAAAGACGAACAAACTCGGCAGTTAATAGCTAAGGACTTGACCCTGATTACTGGTCAGAAACCAGTTTCTACGTTGAGCAAAAAAGATATTTCTGCTTTTAAGATAAGACAAGGAATGGTGGTGGGAATGAAAGTTACCATAAGGGGAAAAAGAATGTTTGATTTTATTTCTCGATTAATTAATATTGTTCTGCCTCGAATAAGAGATTTTAGAGGGCTTTCTCCTGATTCAATTGATAAATCGGGAAATTTAAACATTGGCATCAGAGAATATATTATTTTCCCTGAATTGTCGGGAGAAGATATTAAGAAAATTTTTGGCTTAGAAGTAACGGTGGTTACCGATGCCAAAAAAAGAGAAGAGGCAACAGAATTATTTAAATTAATGGGATTTCCGATTAAGAGCGAATAAAGGTTAAAAATTTTAAAAACATGGCAAAAACCTCTGATATCGCAAAAGCCAAAGAGAAACCAAAATTTTCAACCCGAAAAATTCGGAGGTGTTTTCGCTGTGGTCGACGTCATGGCTATATGAGAAGATTTGGTTTATGCCGAATTTGCTTTAGAGAATTAGCTAACCTAGGAGAGATTCCTGGAGTAAAAAAATCGTCATGGTAATGGATCCAATCGCGGATATGTTAACTAGGGTTAGAAATGCTCAAGCAGTTGGTCTTAAAACTGTAGATTTACCGTATTCTAAACTAAAGTTTGAGCTAGCCGAAATCCTAAATTCGGGTGGATATTTGACTAATGCCTTAAAGAAAGGCAGGGGCAAAGAAAAAGATATAGAACTTGTTTTAAAATATAAAAATGATAAATTAAAAACTCCTTTTATTCAGGGCTTGAAAAGAATAAGTAAGCCCGGCCAGAGGATTTATATCAATAAAAAGGAATTGAGGCGATTTTCCAAAGAACGAGGCATTGTTATTTTATCAACCTCCAATGGCTTAATGACAATCGCTGATGCTAAAAAAAGAGGCGTTGGCGGAGAGATTTTATGTAGAATTTGGTAATATGAGCAGAATAGGCAAACAATCAATCATAATTCCAGATGGCATTGAAGTAAATATCAATAATAATTTAATATTGGTTAAGGGGCCAAAAGGAGAATTAAGTCGCGAAATTCATCCCGATATAAATATTGAAATTAAAGATAAAGAAATTTCCGTAAGATTAAAAGACAGCAAAGAAGAAAATACGCCAATCTGGGGAACATACAGGGCATTGATAGCTAACATGATTATGGGCGTAAGTAAAGGATTTGAGAAAAGACTAATTTTTGAGGGAGTTGGTTTTAGGGCGGTTGTAAATGAGAATAAATTAGTTTTAAGCTTGGGTTTTTCTCATCCTGTAGAAATAACGGCCTCCAATGGAGTAGAATTTAAAGTAGAAAAAAATACTATCATTATTTCAGGCGCAGACAAAAATTTAGTTGGTCAGATTGCAGCCAATATCCGAGCAACCAAAAAACCAGAGCCGTATAAAGGAAAAGGAATAAGATACGAAGACGAAGTAATCAGAAGAAAGGCTGGTAAAAAAGCAGCCACCGGCACTACTGCCGCTTAAGTTTATGGAACAAATTAGAAAAACAAAAAGGAAGTTGCGTCACAAGAGAATAAGGGCGAGGATTAAGGGGACAGCGAAAATTCCTCGCCTCTGTATTTTTTGTTCGAATAAATATATTTACGCTCAACTAGTTGATGACGAAAAAGGAAAGACAATTTTATCGGTTGATGATAGAAAATTGGAAAGAAAAGTCAAAGGGAAAGTACTCAGTGCCAATGAAGTCGGTCAAATATTAGCCAAGGAGTCTTTAGAGAAAAAAATTGAGAAAGTAGTTTTTGACAGGGGAGGATATAAATACCATGGTCGAGTAAAATCATTAGCCGAAGGAGCCAGACAAGGAGGATTAAAGTTTTAAATAAATTTATGTCTAGAAAAACAAGAGACAAAAAAGAGCCGGTTATTAAGGAAGAGCCAGAGTTTGAGCAAAAACTTTTGGATGTCAGAAGAACCGCTAGGATGGTAGCTGGTGGTCGCAGATTTAATTTTCGCGCAGTGGTTATCATCGGTAATAAAAAAGGAAAGGTTGGAGTCGGAATTGCTAAAGGCGCTGATGTAACAATGGCCGTAGACAAGGCGGTAAGACAGGCCAAGAAAAATCTAATTGACGTGCCTATCACAGCCGATGGTTCGATTTCTTTTAGAGTGGAAGCAAAATACGGAGCAGCCAAGGTTATGTTGAAAACGGCTGTTAAGGGAAAAGGAGTTATCGCCGGTGGAACAGTGAGAACAATCTGTAATTTGGCGGGCATTACCAATATCACCACTAAAATTATCGGCAGGACAACTAATCCATTGAATAATGCCCGGGCCACAATTGAAGCTTTAAAGAAACTATTTTAATATGCAACTTCATCAAGTAAAACCAACCCATAGACAAAGAAACAAAAAACGCGTTGGCCGAGGCGGCAAGCGCGGAACTTATTCCGGAAAAGGAATCAAGGGACAAAAATCCAGGGCTGGTCATAAAATCAGACCGGAAATTCGCGATTTTATTAAAAAAATTCCCAAAAGAAGAGGATATAGATTTAAGGCAATCAAGCCGAAAGCGGAAATCGTGAATTTGAAGGATTTGGAAAAATATTTTAATGAAGGTGATTTAGTTAACCCCGAAACATTGTTAGAAAAGAGATTAATTAGTAGAATTAATGGTAGAGTACCGGAAGTAAAGATTTTAGGAGCCGGAGGATTAAAAAAGAAATTAAAAATCGAGAATTGCAAGACGTCCAAAAGCGTGGATAAAGTTTTTGGAATAAAAAAGCCCGCCGCAAGCGCAAAGCGCAAGCAAACGGGCGAAGGTGCTTAGATCTGCTTTGGTCGTTTTCTGAATCCGGGGATTCTGTACTCGATTTGTCTCCCTTTCTTCTGTTTGATGAATAGGTAGCTATCCCAGGTGAGACCAATAATGATCAGAATTAGGCCAGTAATCTTCGTATAAGATCTTAGGTTGGGGTTCAGGGTTTGGAGCGGTACAAGGAAAATAGCCCATGCCACGAAGATTATAAGTGGTTTTGAGAATTCGGCAAAGAGCTTGAGCATGACAGAAAGGAACGGAGAGATCAGGAAAAAAGAGATGAGCAGGATCGTTAGCAGTCCCAGAGAAGCCATAACTCCTTCAAAATTCATTTTAAACCTCCTTTTAGGTTTTTAAGATATTATAATATTATCATATTATTGAATTATTGTCAATAGTTTTAGAATAATTAGATTAATTAGAAATTAGGTTAATTTTATTATTATGCCTAAGTGGTTGGAGAAAATTAAACAACTTTTTAAAGTCAAAGAGCTAAGAAACAAAATAATCTTTGTTCTGGCTTTGTTGGTGGTTTTTAGAATTGTTGCCAATATTCCGGTGCCCGGAGTTGATACGGAAAAACTTCGGGATTTTTTTACGGGTAATCAGCTTTTCGGCTTAGTTAATATTTTCACTGGCGGGGCAATGAGTAATTTTTCTATTGCCATGCTTGGTTTGGGGCCATATATTACCGCAACAATTATTTTACAGCTTTTAACCATGATATTCCCCAAACTTAAAGAGATGTATCATGAATCGGGGCCAGAGGGCAGAAATAAGTTTAATCAATATGGAAGGATTTTAACTGTTCCTTTGGCGGCTTTAAATGGTTACGGGATGATAACCTTATTAAGGAATCAACAAGTGATTGGCTATATGTCGCCAATTTCTTTAGTTACGACTATTGTTGTAATTACTGCCGGCGCCTTATTCTTGATGTGGCTGGGAGAATTAATATCTGAGAAAGGAATTGGCAATGGCGTGTCTGTTTTAATCTTTGCCGGTATTATTGCTAGAATTCCTTCGGATATTCGTCAGGCAATCGCCACCTATACACCAGC
>Ga0154612_105_pt1 | contig 18267 bp, 19 predicted proteins | sample Rifle2008BG13ft_FD_116041 | JGI IMG/M metagenome (GOLD analysis project Ga0154612, IMG submission 116041) | Candidatus Portnoybacteria bacterium RBG_13_40_8
AACGTGTTACCCACGACAACAGCGTAGAGAGGATCACGCGTGCCACAGCAGCCACCCCAGTCACCTAGGGGGTATAGCCCATTGGGAACAGGCTTGGGGAACGTGTCGCCAGGGCGGAACGTGCGGAAACTGCAGCTCAATTCTGGGTCGGGATCCCAGAACCACTTGATCTGGACGTCGCCACAGTCCTTCCCAATCTCCGCACCACAGTAAGGGCAAGGACCCTTCAAAAAATCGTAAACTCCCATCATCCCCTCCTTTCTCCATCTGTAGTCCGCCTTTGCAGGTCGGTGTCATTGGAGAGTGATAATAGTATTATATCATACTCACAGAATTTGTCAATATCGCTGGGTCTTAACTCAAAACTTATTATAAATCGTTTAATTAAAGTATTACAGAATCCGGATTATATTGAAGAGATAAGACGAGGACTGGAAATGATGGAATTGATTAGAGGTAAAGATGTTTGAATAAATAAGACACATACCAAAGTATGTGTCTTATAGTTCTATCCTTGTTGCTTTTTTATGTATTTTTAAACTTCTTCTCTAAAAAATATTTCGCAGCAAAAAATATAAGTGCCGTACTTGGAATTATTACTAAATCATATGTTGAAAATCCTCTAAAGAATAATCCAGCCAACACATAAAGAATAATCGTAAGTAAAGCAACCCAAATAGATATTTTCACAATATATTCCTTCTTTACAGGAGTCTTCTTGGCAATATAATTAACGGCTACCTTTAAAGCAAGTACATAAGCAACTAACATCAGCAATAAAGAAACAAAAGCAGCAGCAAAGCCCCGTAGTCCAGAAAATATGAAAGAGCCTAAAAAAATAAGTACAAAACCTATGACTAGTCCACTTAAAATCATAGTTAAATACATTGTTGTGATAATCCAAAATAAACTTTTTTGTTTTTTTTCTTCCTGAACAGAGGTGGGCTGTTGAAATTGCTGCGGTTGTTGTGACTGTTGTTCCATATATTTATTGGTTAATTATTATATATTCATTATGCCAAAAAATCGTCAAAATGGCAATGTTTTTTAATAATTCTAATAAGCATATCGGTGGGTCATAGAGTGGACTGGATTAGAACCTGTTTGGGGGTTATTTAGAATAAAAAAGGAGGTCGATGAATATCGTACCTCCTTCGTGATTCAAAATTAACCGCAAAGAAGTCGCTGAAGTTTCCCACAATCTACTGAATAGCTTACATCAACACAAAAATGATATAAATGAGGATAGGATGTGTAGCTACCGGGTGGATTTTTTTTGGGTTTAACTGTCATTGGGAAAAAGAAAACCCCGCAATTCATACAAGTACAATGTTCGATTTTTCCTATCATTTGATAAGGTATTCCTATACCAGCATAGGATTCTACATCCAGAATATTGACCCATACCTTTGCATTGCTTTTCGAACACACCGGGCATCGAATCTCGTTTACGCCAAGCTCTTCTTTTATCTTGCGAGAAAACACTTCCAAAAATCGTTGCCTGACGCTTTTCAAAGAACTAGGGTTCAATTCACAGAACTTCATTATTTTCCTCCTTTTTTGATTTGTGTTTTCACTCTACCAAAAACCCCCGAAAAAAGCAAGGGTCTTAACTCAAAACTTATTATAAATCGTTTAATAAGGGTATTACAAAATCCTGATTATATTGAAGAACTTAGAATCAAATTGGAAGCGATGAGGGGGTTAAAATCAGCAACTAAAGTAAATTAGAGTCTATTTAAGTATATAAAAAGCCCGCCAAACAATTTTTGTTGCCTGGCGGACGAAAAGCGCGACACGTCATCGGGGATGAGAAGCGACCCAGAAAAGACCGAAAATAAAAATACTCATCAGAAACAAAAACCCGCTTCCTCCGATAAATCTTCTGGCGAGGATTGACGCCTTCATGTCGCAGAAAATGACGGTTTCTTTAGGGTCTATGAAGCCTGCGAAACACCAAAGAGCCACGAAAAAAACGAAAGAACCCAAGAAACAGATAAATACTACCATCTTTCTCTCCTTTTTCTTAGATTTTCAAACTAAAAACAGTATAACATATCATTGTTATACTGTCAATATCTCGGGGTCTTAACTCAAAGATTATTATAAATCGTTTAATTAAGGTATTGCAGAATCCTGATTATATTGAAGAGTTAAGAATAAAATTAGAGATAATAAAAGAACTTAAAGCGATAAAACAACCTCTGTAGATTCATCTTGCCCAATTTTAGTTCTTGTAATTAATCCGAATGGTCTGTTTTTGGGAAGTTTCTTCCAGTTTCTTGATAGATACCAAGCAGCCCCGCTCGTTCCCCATTCTCCTAATCCCGCAGCAGCAATCCATACTTTTTTAGAAAAGTTTTTGGGTATTAACTTTAAAATAATCCCGCAATCATAGTTGTCATACATGCGAAATTCTTTATTATCTTGTTTAGAAACAATTTTGTCTGCATGCAAATCAAAAAATTTGTTTTCATCACTTTTTAAAATGTCTATTGTTTTAAAATTATTGTGGCCCCCGAAAGAACAAAAAGATATTTCGAGTTTCTCTCTTTTCTCGTTATCGGAAATAAATTCTGGGGCACTTCTCAGGATTTTGCCAAAAACCCCAGAGAGATATTTTGCCGCCCTCGCTCCCGATAAAGAAATAACCGAAGTCGACTTAAAACTGCCCTCCGCTCCTGGCTTCTCATATGGCCATTCCATGGGCTTACCGTCTTTATCAAAACAATCTTTATGCCTCAAACTGCCATGTATCATAAAAAATTCTTTATCTGAATCTTGTCCGAAAACTCCCTTAAAATTATATTTATAATGTCTCCTTCTCAATTCTAAATATATTGCAGTTAAAACCGCAACTATAATACCGCCGATTATGTTAAAAACTATCTGCATATAAAAATCTTAACCACTTTTCATTCTATCACCTATGACAAAAGTTGACGATTTGAAATAAAAAAGGGGATGTTCCGTAGAACATCCCTTCGGCTTCAAATTATCTCCTTCGTGAGGCATCCAAAATTTCCTGTCTCCTTTCAGCGTCTTTGCGAACTACTAATTCCAGCCTGGGGAAATCGGCTGTAAGCCCAAGAAGCATTTTCATAATCGTATGATTTTTTCTTACATCATTGGCGGTTTCTTCAGAAAAAACACTGTCCAGAATCGCCTTCTCGAGATTGAGAATCCATTCTTTAATTTCATAAATATGCAAAAATTCACGAATTACAGTAAAAACTTTAGATATTCCCCCTGGAAACTTTAACCAGAAAGAAACTTCAAAATGATCCATCCCGGAATCAAGAACTCCGAAATGACAAAGGATAACCTGAATAACTAATGTTCCTCTAACGATTCCACAATCTGAAGAATACTTAACTAATTCTATCTCGGCTGGCTCCTGAAGAACATGACAACCTTCTAATCTAAAAGAGCGACTATTAATTTTGATTTTTTTCACCTCTTTCCTCCTTTGTTTAGATTTTCTTTATCGTACATCCCAATCAATAATTTGTCAAGTGCGAGGATGAACGAATGGAGCGGATTAGAACCTGTTTAGCTTCTGTTTAATGTTTTTTATACTCTAAATTATCTTCATTTTCTCCTTTCAGTATTTTATCAACCATTTCAATTTCCTCTAAAAGACCTTCCACCAAATCATATTTTTTAGCTTCTTCGCAGGTAGCCCATTTGTAGTCTGTATTGTCTTCGTCCAATTTAACCTCTCCTGATTTATATGGACAATAAAAACTTAGAATAATTGCTGGGATACCGTCTGGTCTAATAAAAATAATATCTAATAAATATTTTAATTTTCCAACTTGTAAATTACACTCTTCCTTTATCTCTCTTCTTAGAGATGTTTCAATGCCGCAATACCAGTGATCGTGGGTTGTTTTGGGGGTATCAATATAATCATCTACTTCTAATCCACCACCGGGCACAGTCCATTTTCCGGGAAATGCTTTTTTCTTTAAACTTCTACGAACTAATAAATATTTATCGCCCTTATAAATAATGGCAGTTGAGGTAATTCGGTGTAATTCTCTATCTTTTATTTCCATACTTTTATCATATCAAAAAACCGCCCAAAAGGCGATTTCTTAAAATTAAGATAGCTGGGTCGGCGAGTGGACGCTGTTAGAACCTGTTTGGCTTATTAAAAAGACACATAACCGTGTATGTGCCTTTTGCATTTCTCTTTAACGTAGAAAAAGACTAAATTTCAAACACAACTGATGGACGAGCCCCATCAACAGAAATGTCATCATCAAGATTATTTTCAACTATGTCAACCCGTCGGGGATGGAGTAATGTCCCCCACTCCGCGTTCAAAACTAAATGACGATAACTAGCCGGAACACCAAAAGCACCGTCTTGATGTACGCGGATTTCAGAATCTAACAACCAAGTAGAATCTTCGGCATCTGGATGGGTTTGGTATCTTTGAGTATAATCCCTTTGAAATATTAAATATTCAGACAGGGTTAGACCGGTTTCTTGTTTTTGTTTGAATATTTCTCTTAACTGGGATGGGGATTTTTTTCTGGTTTCATCTTCTACCACTGGCATATCTTTAACAAATAGCAGATAGGGTCTATTGGTTGGTCGATCAAGAGTGTCAATTCCATCGGGAAAAAATGATTTTAAAAATCCTCCTAAATGCGTACCCGTTTTTGAATATTGCTGTTTTTTATCCAGTCCTTCCATTTCTTTCCCTGTTTCTTGCTTTATATTAATAAGATGTTTTTGCTGAGTTTCTATTGATGGAAGCAATACAAAGTGATTAAAACCTTCTTTAGCTTTTTCTTTAATTGTTTCTGTTTGTTCATTGATGAGATTAATTTTTGTTCGTTCTATCTCTTCCTTCAACTCTTGCAGATTGTTTTGTTGATAAAATTCTGCCCAGTGTTGTTTGATTTTTTCTAGGTTGAATTCTATTGGCTTCCCTTCTTTGTCTTCTGCTTTAATAATTTGTTCTTTTGCTGACTCTACAAATTTTGGTTCTTTTTCCATAATTTTATTTTTCCTCCTACTTAATTCTTATACTTTTATCATAAATCCCTATCCCTCAAAAGTCAACACAAAAACCCGAGAAAAAATCTCGGGATTTGTAATTTGTGTGAGTAATTTGTAGTTAGGGAAAATTTTTCCTTGCCCCTAACTACAAAATACTAATTACTAACTACTGAATTTTACGCAAGTAAAAATTTTGGGTGGCTAACGGGATTTGAACCCGCTCTGAGAGCTCCACAAACTCTAGTGCTGCCATTACACCATAGCCACCATAATTTATATTCTACCTCAAAATCAAAAAAAATCAAGGGAGCAGCATTGTTCGCTACTCCCCTTTACTTACATAGCCCTGATTAGTAACTCCCTCCTTTCTGTTTCCAGACACAACCTTTCATGACTTCTGGGATTTCATGATTGGGGAGAAGCTTAACCTTCTTGCCCCCACAAGCAATGCAGTAGTTCTCGGGAATTCTCAGGAGAATTACCGGGCCATTTTTCCTTTCTTTTCTTTTTCTACCATTCCGGATAGAAACGATAAGGATATCTACGCCCGGTTTGTCTTTCCTGCTTTTAACTATCGCCCATTTCCCACATTCCTCGCAGAAAACCAATCTTGTCACTAATTCTCCTTTTCTTCTCTGGTTGCCCGTTCTCAAAAACCCCTAGGCCACAAAATCGGTTAAATAAATTTGTTTTTCATCCAAGGCTCCTTTCTTGAAAGATCTGCTTCTATAGTATCAGAAATTTGATTTTAAGTCAAGTATTGGGTGAGGGATTTGTTTTCACTGAGACAATTTCGCAGGCCGAAAGCACGGTTTTCGCCGAAGGCGAAATTTCGGCCGAGAATTAGTGCGGCCCCGCGCTGGCGGGGCCGACACGTGTCGACATGAAAATAAATCCCTGCACCCTTTATTCTTCTTCAATCAATGCTCCCTCGGTATAAACATTGCTGGGATTCCATAAAAGCCAGCCATAAGCTCCCGCATCATAAACCGCTTTTTTCTCTAAATTTACCATTCTCGCATCATAAATAGCCCCCATATCAAAATCCTGAAGCCACGGTCTTATCTTCGCCACCGGCTTATCGGGAACAGAGGCGGAAACACTGGCCAATCTTTCTATGCCGGCAGTCAGTCCTCCATAAATCACTTCGTAAGGAAATGCGGCCGGATTTTCAAACCCCTTAAAACCAGTCGGATAATGCGAGGGGTAAACCATCGGACAAATGTAATCAAAATAAAGTGCGGCGTCCTCTAACCACTGACCAATATTCATATCATTGGTAGTGGTTAGGGTTAAGCCAAATAAATCAGCGGAAATAAAAACACCCATCGGTTTAACTTTTTGGCTAAAATATTCAAAAAATTGACGAATAACTTCTTTTTTCGAAGTTTCGTAATCCCAAATCGGATAAACGATATTAGCCGTGGCGCCATCGGAAGGAAAACGGATATAATCGAGGTTAATTTCGTCAAAACCAGCCCTGGCTGCTTCTTTGGCAATTTCCACATTATAATCCCAAACTTCCTGCGAAGAAGGGTCAACCCAAGTCAAACCTTTAAAATCCCGCCAAAGATTTCCATTTCTTGTTTTAAGGGCCAAATCAGGCCTTTCTCCCGGCAAATAATTGTCTTCAAAAACCGCAATTCTGGCAATCGCGTAAACACCTTCTTCGTGAAGCCTGTCAATCAAAGCCTTTATATCTTTTATAAGAATCCTTTCCGAACCAATTTCGTTGATTAAATCGCTGTTCGTGTCAAAAGAAACTCGGCCAGTATAGTCTTTAATATCAATCACCATGGTATTAAGCTCGGTTCTTTCAACTAAATCCAGTAAAACCTCTAAGCGATGATTGGAAGCAGTATAGGACGTAAGATAAATTCCCTTGCTGTATATTGGTTCCTTTTTCTCGATTAAATCTTTGGTCACAACATCAGGACCATGGATTTTAATTAAAAATTCACCCCGTTTTTCTAACAAATAACGGGGTAAATCAAAGATTAGGACAAAAACAACAATCAAGGCTAAAACTAAAAAAAGAAAGATTTTGTCTTTAGCCATAAATTTTACGCCCCGGAGAGGAATTGAACCCCTAATCTTCACCTTAGAAGGGTGCTGCTTTATCCGTTAAGCTACCGGGGCATTTTATTTTGCATCTCCAGAAAACCCAATTTCCAACCTTTTATTTTTCTAAATAAATTCTTATCGCTTATTCTGATGGCGCAAGTTCCATTATATAAAATATTCTTCCTCTGTCCAAGTGAAGTTGGCTTAATTTGAGTTTTATGAAATTGATTTCGTGATATATTTGTTAATTTTGACCAATAATTCTCGATATTTTTTCTACAATGAAGCTCATGGATATGAAGAGCAATCCTAAATTTTCTTTCTGGAATTTTACATATTTTTCTAAACCATTTCATCATAAATCTTATCATTTCTGGATCAGAATTACTAAATTTAACAACTTCAGATTCATCTGATTTATCTCCTTCCGCCCAATATAGCATTAAACCGGCTAAAAATAAAGGGTCCCTTAAATATGAGGGGATTTCCTTCTTTGCTGTTTTAATTATCTCTCCGGTTTTCCTTATCCTTTCTCTCTGATTAGCCTTGGCCAATCTATAAGCATTTTTTTGTCGTAATTCTACATAAATTCTTTTTTCTTGTAATGGCGTCAATTTAATATCTCTAAGCCAAATACTAAGAGTACTTTTGGATACAGAAATATTTTTCTGTATTTCTTTATAACTTTTTCCTTTTTTTCTTAATCTTATGGCTCTTAATTTTTCTTTCAATTTCATAAATAAACCAGAATTATCTACTATATAAGTATATCATATAGGTTCGATTAAATCAAACTAAAATGCAGAAGGGTCAACCTTCTGCATATCTAAATGATTATCCATTGAGCTATGGGGGCCGGTTACAAAATTATGCCTCAAAATTAAACTTCAAAAGTGATTTAATTTTACTGCTTACAAGCCTGATTAGCGCCTACGGAATCACAGCCACAACCCCTGGCAGCAGAAATTGAAATATGCACATGGTTATTATGATTAGCCGGATCATTGCTGGGACCCAAACACTTAATTGTTGCTCCCCAGAGCGTTTGAGCGCAGTTGTATGCAGCATGATTTACATCGGCTTCTTCATCTGTGCTACCGTTAGCAATATCAATATCTACTGCATATGAATAACCATAACAAAAAGAGCTTGGACCACAACCATAATGAGCAGAAGAACAAACATGAGAGCACGCTGTTGAACAAGTGCCCCCTGAAAATATACAAGTATTATTACATAGTCTGTCATCAGAAATAGAAGTAATAGGATGACCAGTGTCCATATCTGGTTGCAAATAAAGGCAATCTAGAAAATTTGCTAAGACCCCAGATGCATCTCCTCTTTGATTTGGATTAATTCCTGCAATGGGCCAAGTTTTTGAACTAGATCTAGTACACCATTGTGGCGCAGGCGGAGGAACTTCCCCAGAAGGACAACCCAGTCTGCAAAAATCACATCCAATTCCTACTCTACTAGAACAAGTAAGTACATTATTATAACACGAAACAAATCTTCCCTCGGAATATTTAAAGATAGCGAGAGGCAGACCACTGGAGGTACATGGATCTGTCAATCCTTCTGGAGCATCTGTATTACAATGGCACATTAAATTGCCATCTACATAACACGTGCTTCTAAATTGATTATCTATAGCGTTATTGCAATTATTAAACGTGTCATAACAACTAGTACCTACTCGTTCATAGCTTCGTTGTCTCAACATGCAAGCTGTTTGTCTGCTAAGAGATGACGATGAACCAAGAGCACAATAAAGGTTTGCTTCACCGGTAAAAGTTGCAGCACAATAAGTAGTTGAACTACTAGAAGTACAACGTTGCTGACAGTTGTACCAATTATCTTCGTATCCGGATATTAAAGTGGCATTTATTTGATTATTAGAGTATTCGCATACACAATATACTAGTTCCGATCCCGAGGGCGGTATTTCCGGCGGCGGCGTGATTCCTCCTCCCGTACACTGAATTTCGTTCCAAGGCCAGGGGAAACCTTGTTCAACATTACCCCCTTCAGCTGTCTGCTCTCCTACCAAAGCAATGAATAATTCAGCCAGAAGAATCCAGGAAACCAAAGCAATGATTACTCCAACTATCGCAGCAGTAATCATTCTTTTGCCGCGGTCAACATGTTCCGGAGAACCGGCTGAAGTCAACATTCTTATCCCTCCAATAACAATAAAAATTGTGGCCACAAAGAAAATTATCAGTAAAAGAAAATCGATAATATTCTTGGCTACTTTGAAAATATCACAGAGAGTACAAGGATTGGGATTTATTGCTGTCCCACAAGGAACCAATGGCCCGCTTAATATGCCCTGAGCCCAAACAAAAATTGGCAAACCCAGGCCAATAACTATTAAAATAATAAAAATTGATTTTTTCATTTTTTATTTAAAAGGGTCAGGATAATTTTTATTAAGTATATCATTAACATCTTGTTGTGATTTCGAATAAAAATCCATTATTTGCTGATAAATCTGTCTTTTAATTCCCAATCTTTGGGCTGTCACTTCTTTAAATTGATAAATCGGCTTATAAACATATTCGTAAGCAACAAATCCAATATAAATAACCATAGCTAAAATCGCCAAGATTGTCCACTTTCTCCAGTGTTTAGATAGAAAAACTTTAAGTGATTTTGATATCCTCCCTATATTCATTGATTTTTATTTCTTGGTATAGACTTTTACTTTCAGAGAAGTTCTCACATCGCCCGACGAAAAGCCAAGTAATGTTTCCCGCTCGCTCGTTTGCTTTATGTCCAACGATTCGACGTCAAGAAAATATTTTCCTTTTTCCAGCCATCCCAAAAATCTCATTAAATCGGGAAAACTACCAATAAGAGCAAGGTCTAAGACCGGAAAATTGCTTGCGTTAATCTCTAATTTATTAAAGGTTAATGAAGCAGTTTTTTCCAAATCCATAAAAAATCCCACTGCCTGATTTTCATCTATTAAACCGCTTTTAATGATTGCGATATTGCTGGTAATCTCTTCGTAATCTGATTCAATCTGCTTAAAATAATCCTGATCCGTCTTTTCTATTAAAAGAAGCTTATCTCGGCTTTGACTGATCATAGAAGAAACTTTTTGTATTTCCAAAAATATTGGCCTTACTGCAAAAAAGATTATTAGGGTCAACGCAAGAAGAATCAGGCCAGAAATTATAGAAATTTTTTGCTTAGTATTCATGGAGTGTAAGTAAAACTGAAGCGAAAATTAATATTAGAGGAATTGGCAAGGTTTGAAAGAGGAAAATCAATTTCACCTTTATTGTATTTTGGGTTAGCTTCCAAAATACTTTTTATATTCAATAAGTTTTCTCGAAGAGGAGCAAATCCTATTACCGTAACCCGATTAGAAGATTTGTCTATTCTCAAATTATAAATCCTTACACCAATTAGTAAATTTTGAGAAATATCATTTAAGATTTGGTAAGTATCGCTTCTTTTATCCTGAATTTCTTTCACTTCTGATAATTCTTTATTTAAATTAGTTATTTTTTTCTCCATTCCTTTATAGCTTTCGGTCTGAATAATTTTTGATTGCTCTACGCTAATCTTGTCCTCAATGAACAAATATCTGAAATGTAAAAAAATTAAAATCCCAGCTAAAAATATGATTAATAACAAAATCAAAAGAAAAAGAATAAAACCAGAAGAAATAATATTCTGGTAATAAATCTTTAATTTAATTCTTTCTTTTTGTTGTGGCGGTATTAAATTTATTGTTAACATTTTATTTCTATACCTCTTAAGGCAAGCCCCAAAACAGTGGCATAATCAGGAGATTCGTCATAGGGAATTGCCGGTATTTTGTTTTTGGAATAGGGAATGTTTACCCAGGGATTTCCCAATTTAACCGGTATTTTCAGTCGCGCCGAAAGATACTGGGACAAACCCTTGAGATGGGCTCCTCCTCCGCAAATGATTATCTCGGAAATTCCTTCTTTATAATCGAGACTGTGTTCGTTGGATTCTTGATAAAAGATAACACAGTCTTTAATCTTATCAATTAATTTAGTTAAACAGGGAATTAAAGCATTAAAGATTTTTCCCCCTTCTTCTTTTTTACTCAAATCGATTTTAATTTTCGATAATTGGGGCTCTTTTAATGAAGTATTTAACTTCCCGGCGATAGCATCTATAAACTCCTTGGTGCAAACCGTAGAAATGCTGCTCGTGAATCTGATGCTTTGACCGGCAAAAATAATAAAGCTTGTCCGGGTAAATCCCAAGTCTATAACTAAAACCGGCTTAGAGGAAAATTCATCTTTAATTAAACTTCTGGCTGTGGCTGTTGACTCTATCTCAAAAACTATAGGTTCGATATTTGCTTCCCTAAATACTCCCAAATATTCGTCAACTAAATTTTTGGGAACGGCACTTATTAAAACCTCCATACGATCGTCTCTTCTCTTTAAAGGAATAATGTGCCAACCCAGGTATACTTCGTCAAGAGAAAAGGGAATATTCGCTTCGGCCTCCCACCTAATTGCCTGCTTTACCTCTTCTGGTTTCATTTTAGGCAACTGGATTATTTTAATAAAACCGTGCTGTTCTGGTAAAGAACAAACAGTGTAAGGAGTTTTAATGGAGCCTCCTTTTACGGTGCTTGTTGATTTTCTTAATATATCAATTAATTTTTTCTCGTTTTTTATAATTCCCCCTTCAACTACTCCCTCGGGCATAGGAATCCGATTATAGCTTTTTAATTCGAAAAACTTCCTTCTTTTTTTAAGCTGGGCAATTTTTATAGAAAAATCGGACAAATCCAGTCCGAAAGCAGAAGGATTGCCGTAAATATTTGAAAAAATGGTATTTTTAAATCTCATATTATTCTATTTCTTTCCACTCAGACAGTTCCCAGGAACCGCCCGGCCCACTACTGAAAGAAGTGTCTGAAAGACCGATCTCATATTCAATAATTGCGTTATTATCAAGATAAAGACCATAGCCCACAACTTCTCTTACCAACATATTATTATGAAGACGAATTAAACCATTGGAAGAAAAGAAAATAGCCCCCTGAGCATTATTCATCACATCGATGGCTGGATTAAGCGGATCCAATGAGGAATTGGTTGATATGAGCATAATATAGCTCCCCTCCTGGCCAGAGCCTTGAATATTTGACCCATTTAAAACATTAATTCTGCCGTCAGCAACAATAATGCCGCTTGCTGACCCGTATCCGCTATCGAGCATCAATAAAGATCCGTTGTTTAAAATAATATTGCCAGTCACCCAAATTGTCCCGTTGACAATTAAAGTGGAGTTATTCTGTAGAACCAGATTTCCTTCGATTTTCCTGGGACCCAAATAATCGGTTTGACCAGTTAAAACAGTATAATTATTAATAAAAACTCCGCCTTTTAAAGCATCGTTTTTCCATCCGTTTATCTGTTCACTTGAAATAGGGAGATTCTCCGGATCCTGGACAGGATGTTCTTTAATCCCTTGACTCGCGTTGCAATTTTCCTGACCCCCGCCGGAATAATAAAGAAAGCCGGCAATGTCACAATTCTTACAATTATGGGTGTAGGCATCTTGGCCAATAACCAAGCCTTCTATTCTGCTTCCGATTGTGGCTACCTTGACTGAATAATCTATATAGCCCTTTGCCCCCGCGGTTCCGACAATGCTCCCGTTCGAAAAAACATTTCCCTTGACCCGACTGTTGTTTTCCATTATCATTCCGCCGTCTCCAACCTGGGCTCCGTAATAAAAAGAAACATGATCGGTGTTTATAATATATGTAACCCTTATTTTTCTTATCCTATCCGAAATATCGCCTGTTGATATAATTGACTTAGAACCTCCGATCGAATCTATCACTTCTATTGTAGCAGTTCCATTGCCAATTGTTAAAGTGTTATTGGCAAGTAAATTCATGCCCTTGGCCAGGCGCAAAAGAGAATCTTCAATTCCTGCTTCGGCCGCATAATAAGACCCGAGAGAATATATGTTGTTTCTAACTGATTTTACGTTGTTTATGCTTATATAGCCGGCTGCCAAAACAATAATCAAGCCCGCTACCAAAATCAAAAAAGTAGCCAGAATTACAATAAAACCATTTTTACGATTAATAAAATTCATTTATTTTCTGATATCCGCAACCGAATTCAGGGAATAAGAATAATTATACTTAGGAGCCGCTGAATTATAATAGAGAGTCAAAATAATTTTTACAGAGTCCGGAAAATAAGACAGATGTTCAAACTTTAATTCCGAAACCCTAATGTTCTCTGAGGTTAAAGCTTGAGGATTCTGACTCTCTCTCTTTAAATATAGTCTACCCTCGTCTAAATAAAAATCTATATGTCCTATTTTTTCACCACTTGGTAAATTATTTATCGTAGTCAGGCTTAGCTGCCCTGGATGGTTGATAAAAATACTCGTTGGTTCATAAATATCGCTGGCTCTTTTTATTTCATAAGTTATTGATTTTATGGTTGAGTAAGCAGCCAAGGAAACTTCTTTTTTAATCTTACTTTTAGCATTGGCTTCTATAAACGTGAAAGCGAAGGTAGTAATAGCAACCATTAGTATTCCGAATATCGATAAATAAACAAGAAGTTCAATCAAAGTAAAACCTTTTTTTGAAAATTTTTTTCCCATTTTATCTTTTCCAATTCGTTAAATAGGTTTCCAGACTCTCGCTGGTCAAACCATTGCGGTCAGTCCAGCTTACCGTGATTTTAATTTTTTTAGTATCTAGGTCATTATTGAAGGGATTATAGGATTGTTCAATGTTATCGTTTCCGTCTCGTGAAACATTGCTAAACACAACCGACCGAGTAAAACCATCTATAACCTCACTACCAGAAAGAATATCCCAACTCTTGCTTGCCATTACGGGATGATAATTAACTTCTACAATTAAGTTTCCAATTCCGTCGATTGTCCAATCGTTGTTATCTCTGAAATTTCTCACTGCCTCTGTTGCTTCTTCGATTAAAGAAACAGCCCTCAATTTCATCCTTCCTCTGTCGCTTACCCGACTATCAAAAACAAAAAAACTTAAAATGGCGATAAAAGCCGAAGCAATAATCGCTATCACAACAATAATTTCTACGATTGTAAATCCCCGCCTGTCAGCAGGCAGGAATTTTTTATTGAATCTCCATTTGGTTCCAAACATAAATTCCTTTATTAACGGTGGCTAATTGATCATCGTCATAATGGGCAATTTCTTTTTCTGTACCATCCTGGATTATATAAGCATAAACCTCTTCATTGTTTTTGCCCTCATTGCGGTCCCGATGAATACATAAAATGGTAACCGGGTCTAATTGATGAGTATGAATAATAAAGTGCTGAATGACATTATTAATCAAAAATTCTCCTTCCCAATCGAATCCTGTGGGAGAAAAAAAATCACTCATTGAAATCTGTTCTATTCTGCCAGCATTAACAAAATTAAACTTTAAAGTAGTGGCTCCGGCCATACTCCATCCCAAATCAAAATGAACATGTCTTGAATCCACTATTCGACCACTGCCCGGAACAGAAGGCGGATAATTACTTATTTCTCCAGAGGAATAAATATATATATCCTTAATCTCATTGGTCCTTATTGAATGAATGGCAATGGAACCAAAATTAAAAGTATTTCCATCCAGACGATTAAAAACAACTTCGTTAGTCGAACCATTAAAACTGATTTGAGAAACCTCGATATTGGGAGGCAAAATATGAATTTCATCAAATACAGGATCGCGTAATAAATAACTGTCGCCTTTAAAAAGTACATACTGTCCGGGACTGGTCGATGTGTCAAAATAAATACCGTATCGAGATGCTTGCTCTGAAGCCAATGTTCGATTACGAGCTAAATTAAAAATACTTATAATATTATCACGGGTCGCATCCAAATCGCTTTTCTTGGTAAGAGTAGAAAAGACCGTAATCGATAAAAGAAAAACAATCGCCAAAACCCCGAAAATAATTAAAAATTCAATTAAGGAAAACCCTTTTTTCATGAAAATTTTATAGCGCCTGCATCATTGAGTACATCGGTTGAATCATCGAAACAGCAAAGAAGCCCACGGCTGCGCCAATAATAATCATTAATATTGGCTCAATCACAGACGCAAGATTACTCGTAATATTGGTTACCTCTTCTTCATAAAAATCGGCCAAGCGATTGACGATGTCAGAAAGCTCTCCGGTCTGTTCGCCAACTCCGATCATTTGGATTACCAGAATCGGATAAATTTCTTCATATCTTTCCAGGGATTCCTGAATGTTTCTTCCCTTTTTAACATCCGTGGCAGCGTCAATTAAAGATTTAGAATAAAAAACATTACTTACGGTTTGAGAAGTAATGGTTAAAGATTCGACAACCGGTACTCCGCTTTCCATCAAGGAAGAAAAACTTCTGGCAAATTTGGCACAATTCATTTTCCTGGTTATTCCTTTTAAAAGTGGCAATCTAAGAAAAAGCCAACTCAACATATGTTTTCCTCGCCTGGTTTTTAAAAATTTTATTATAATTATCACTAAAATAACAAAAATAATTACTCCGAGTAGGAAGTAATTACTTAAAAAATTACTAATTGCAATAATAATGCGCGTAGTAAAAGGCAAGGGCGTATTGAGTTCTTCAAATACGGCACTTATCTTGGGAACAACCGTAATCATCATTGTTATACCGATTCCGAATAAGGCAATCACTATTACTGCCGGATAAATAAGGGCTCCTCTCACCTTGCCTCTGAACTCATGTTCTTTTTTAAGATACTGAGCCAGAATATTCAAGACTTTCTCTAAATTCCCACCCTTTTCGCCAACCCGTACCATGCTAACAAAAAAATTATTAAAAACCTTGGGATATTTAGCTAGGTTATCGGCAAATGCTTGTCCTTTTTTAATGCCATTACTTAAATTTTCAATAATTTTTCTAAAAGTTAGGTTAACGGTTTGTTTGGCTAAAACCTCTAATCCTTTGTTAAGAGAAAATCCAGCGCCAATCATAACAGCTAGATGTCGGGCAAACATCATTTTTTCAACCAGTGGCACTCTTTTCAAAAGTCCTTTAATTTTGTTAATTAAAGAAATTTCTTTTTTCTTTCTTTCTCCTCCAAGAGCCTGCCCAGAGATTAAAATAAGCCCCCTTTCTCTGAGAGCGTATGCCAAACTCTCTTCGTCTTTAGTCTCCAATGTTCCGGTTTTTGTTTGGCCATCCTGAGTTTTGGCTGTGTAATAAAAAACTGACATAAAATTATTCTCTGGTAATGCGCAAAATCTCTTCAATGGATGTATAGCCTTGGATCGCCTTTACAAATCCATCTTCTAACATAACAAGCATACCCTCTTTTCTGGCTTGAGTTTCTATCTCATCGATACTGGCCCTACTTATAATCATCTCTTTTATGGTATCGCTAACTTCTAACGCCTCTCGAATCCCTATTCTTTCTTTATAACCATCTGGACAATCTTTAGTTGGCCTGGGTTTATAAAAATCAATATTTTCCCATTTGACAGATTCGGGAACAATTTTTTCATTTTTTAAAACTTTCAGTAAATCATCTAAATTTATATCTTTGCTCATTTCTTCAATCTGGGCCTTACTTAAATTATATTTTTCTCTACCCTCGGGACAAAGTTGGCGAGCCAACCTCTGAGCCAAAATAATATTCAGGGTAGAAGAAATAAGGAACGGTTCAACGCCCATATCTATTAACCGAGGAACGGCCCCAGAAGCATTATTAGTGTGTAATGTGGAAAGAACCAAATGACCAGTTAAAGCGGCGTTAACCGCCAAATTAGCGGTTTCCGAATCTCTAATTTCTCCAACCATAATAATATTCGGATCCTGTCTAACTAAAGATCTTAAACCCGTGGCAAAGGTAAAGCCAATTGCCGGATTGACCTGGGTTTGATTAACCCGAGGGATTTGATACTCAATAGGATCTTCGATGGTGCAAATATTGACTCCTGGCTGATTTAAAATTTCTAAAATTGTATAAAGGGTGGTTGTTTTTCCACATCCAGTCGGTCCGGTAGCCAAAATCATTCCGTAAGGCTTCTTAATTGCTGAATGGATAATTTCTAATCCCTTGCCCCAAAAACCCAAACTTTCTAAAGTGAATTTTTTACCATCTTCCAATAAAAGACGCATTACCACTTTCTCACCAAAAAATGTGGGCAGGATTGAAACCCGAAAGGAAATTTTTTCATCTTTGGTTTCGATTTTAAATCTGCCATCTTGAGGAAGGCGGTGTTCATCTAATTTTAAATTGGAAAGAACTTTTATCCTTGCCACTATTCCAACATGAACTTGTTTTGGTAAAATCATGGCATCGTGTAAGACGCCGTCAATTCGATAACGAACAACTACCTCCTTTTCTCCTGGCTCAACGTGAATATCAGAAGCACGCTGCAAAATAGCGTGCTTTATTAATGTATCTACAATTTTAATGATAGGAAGTTCTTGGGCCGCTTTTTTTAAGTCTTTGTCTTCTTCTTTTTTCCCTTCAATCAGTTTAACTTTCGGCAAAGGAGCCTTTCTTGCTTCTCTTCTTATGATTTCTCCGAATTCAGCTTCCAGGCTCTTCTGATATCGTTTAAGGACCTCTTTCAAACTTTCGCGGGAAGTAAAACGTGGCTTTATTTTTAGGCCGGTCTTTTTCTTTATAAAATCAATCGTTTGTAAATCAGAGGGGTCTAACATCGCTACCTCTAATTCTTCTGGTGTTTTTTTAAAGGCAACAATATTATTTTTTCTGGCAATTGATTCGGGGATAACTCTTAAAGTTTCGGAGTCAATATCTAATTTCCGTAAATCAATGAAAGGAATACCCAAAATATAGGCTTTGAGCCTAATTAACTCCTTCTCAGAAACAAGGCTTTCATCTAAAACAACATCTTCTAGGCTTTTCCCTGTGGTTTTACTAATCTTCTCTGCCTTCTCGATGACATCTTTCTTAATCAATCTTCTATCAACAAGAAAAGCCTTTAGTTGCTGATCAGAAACTTGCATTTAATCTTTTAAGAAATCTTTTATTTTTGTTACCACGTCTTCCAACTTGTAATTGGCCTTGACCAAATAAGTAGTAGCGCCTAATTCAATGGCCTTCTCCACGTCACCAATTCCTTCCAGATTGGTTAAAACAATTACCGGTATGTCCTTCATCTTTTCATCTGCTTTCAATTCTTTTAAAACCT
>Ga0154612_107_pt1 | contig 18205 bp, 19 predicted proteins | sample Rifle2008BG13ft_FD_116041 | JGI IMG/M metagenome (GOLD analysis project Ga0154612, IMG submission 116041) | Candidatus Portnoybacteria bacterium RBG_13_40_8
ATTAATTCCTTAATAAGCTCCAGGATAAAACTGGCGGCCATAACAATCGCTACACCGACTATTGTCCATTTAAAAATTCTTTTGCCTGTTTCTAATTTATCTCTGTCGCCGCCAGAAGTCATGATGATAATACCGGCAATAATAATCATTAGCACGCCTATACCAACGGCAATCACCTTTAGAATACCAGCGACAGCGTCAATAACTCCTTTAATATCCCCCTGAAGAAGAGGGTTTTCTATTCTTATAAATCCGGGGGTTCCATCAGTGTCAACCGGGGATGTTGTACACGTTCCCAAACAACAATACCCGGAAGAACAAGTTCCTGAACCGGTACTACAGCTATCATATGTATAACAAGAATTAGGTAGGCACGTCCCGGTACATGGTGTTGTACACGTTCCCGAACAACAATACCCGGAAGAACAAGTTCCTGAAGCTATCGAGCAATTATTATATGAGCTGCAAGAATTAGTATAACAATTGCCAGTACAGGGCGGGGGTGGAGTTGTGCATGACCCCGAACAGCAATACCCGGAAGAACAAGTTCCTGAACCGGTACTACAGCTATTATATGAACTACAAGAATTAGTCATGCATGTGCCCGTACAAGGCAATGCCTGAGTCGTGGCCGAAGCAGAATTTGATTGACCAGATACATTTCCGGCAGCATCATAAGCAACCACATAATAAGTATAAGTAGTTGAAGGAGAAAGACCGGTGTTTTGGTACGAAGTGGCGGCTGAGGTAGCAATTTGAGTTCCTCCTCGATATATCCTGTAACCGGTTACTCCCACATTATCGGTTGATGCTGTCCAAGACAGATTAATTTGACTGGTCGAAATAGCTGCAGCAGAAAGACTGGTGGGAGTTGATGGCGGAGTGGTATCGGGCGGCGGATTAACAGTAATAAATATTGATCTAGAAATAGTTCCTCCATCACCGGTACAAGTCAAAGTGTAGGTGGAACTTTGAACGGGAGAAACCGGTTCGCTGCCAGAAGTAGGTTTATTCCCAGACCAGGCATCAAAGGCATTGCAAGAATTAACATTTGATGAAGACCAGGAAAGAGTAACGCTTTGACCAAGCGTAATCACGGTCTGAGATGAGGACAAGGTAAGATCGGGAGGAAGAGGCGCACTTACATTGACAATAACGCTGTCTGAATTATTACCACCCGGCCCAGAACAGAATAAATAAAAAGTTGTTGTTGATATAAGACTGCCGGTAGTATAATTACCCGAAGTATTTCTTGACCCCGACCAACCGCCCGATGCTGTACAAGATGTGGCATTGGTTGAAGTCCACTGAAGATCAACGGCTGTGTTGTAATCAATGGTAATTGGACCATCTGAATAAGTGCCTGAACCTGCTGGTTTAACCTGAATATCTACAGTAGGAGCAGGGATACCATTACTGACCATAATTGGCGCGGGTTCAAATCCCATATTTCCACTCTGATCAAATGCATGAATTCCATACCAATAAATCCCCATTAGTGGGGTATCAATATATTGTCCAGTAATAGTGGTATTTCCAGAGGCAAATTGAGTGTGTATCTGTATCCAATTACTCTGGTCTGGCTGACCATTATTATCCGTAGTCCTCCATACTTCTACTCGGCTAAGATTATTTTCGTCACTAACGCTCCAATTAATCGTAAATGAGCCCACGGTGTCTCGGAATCGCGGTTGAACATTAAAAGAATCAATGCTCGGCGGAGTCATATCAAAGATATTGACCGTAGCCCTTACCTCACGAACAACGCCGCCTCTTTCTGCAATTATTTTAGCCCAATAAAAACCGGCGTGAGAATATACAGAATCACAAATTCCGGCTGGCGCGCTGTAAGATTCTAAATTGCTTTGTGCTCTATGAACATAACCCGCGGTGATGTTGGTACCGGAATCTGAACGATTACAATAGAATGTATAAGTAATAGGGCCCGTGGCTGAGCCACCAACTATACCCGTGATGACCACACCCAAAAGAGGGGCATTGCCACCCCAGGGAACAAGCACACTATTAACCCATAAAGTTGGCTGAGTCTGAGCCACAACCGATGGTGTATTTCCTAAAATTAATATAAACAGAAATAAAGGCAATAAAAACCGGGACAACCAACAAAATTTATTATAAAAATGTGATGTAATCATATGTTTATTAATTTAAATTAATTGTTCCTTTGTTAAAATTTTCTACCAATAATTTTTCTAAATTTTTCTCACCCATATATTCTTCAAAAATATGGTTCCATAAAGCTTCTTGATGATGATAAAGATATTTGACTCTTTGTTCTTTTTGAACCAAGGCCATAACATTATCAACTAAATCAAAACTCACCAATTCTTCGCCTTTTATCTTTTTGAAAAATCCCCCAACCCAGTCAAGCTCTAACCATAACTCTAACTCAATATCTTTGAATCTTTTCCCGAGTCGACTTATATCGTTCTCCGCCTTTTTCCAATGTAGGGCTTCGGGATTTACATGCGGAATAAATAAACGTAAATCTTCTGAATTATCTTTGGCTAAGTAACGCTGGATTATCATCCAGTTCATTTTTCCTTCGTTTCTATCCGATTCCAATACTTCTCCCTTAAGCAAAGAGACTAACCTGTTTCCAAATTCTGGTTCTTTTGATTGCTTCTCAAATAATTCTGAATAAAAATTTATCTCGTGTAGATAATGCAAAATTAAGGAGAACAAACGAAGTGTCTCGCCAGGACTATCAATTTTTATAGGAATAATAAAAATCACTCCCAATTCTTTTAGATGACTGATGTTATGATATTTCTTACCAACAAATTTTTCTGCTATCTTTAACCATTTGCCCGATAAGACTCTCAACTCAATATCTCTTTTTTCGAAATCATCAGGGGTTAGGTTTTTATAAGTTTCATCAAATGCCCTATGCATCCATTCGTTGGTTTCTACAAACCGGAGGGCGGAGAAAATTTCTACCAGATCTTCTTTGGATAATAATGCTTCGGTACTTTTATATTTCAATGCCTTAAGAATATTTGGCGGGGGATTTTTTCTTAAAATTTCTTCGGCTTTTTCTTTTTTTAAAACAAAAAGCTGGTCAATATTAGCCAGCTCTAAAGCAAAATTAAAAAGAGTTTTTAGGCCTTTAGCCGTTGTTCCGTTCGGCTTTTTGAATAATTTATACAATGCTCGATCGTCTTCCTGTAATCTGGTAATTAAAACTCGGAAAACGCTCTCTGCCCGATAATTATGACAGCCAATTAAGTTTAGAGCCTTATTTATTCTTTCTTCGTTTTCTTTGACTATTCTATCGAGCACGCCGGTTTTTCTGGAAATTACCGACATTTTTTTATCCATCTCTTCAATTATTTCCGGCTTGACTCTTAAGATTTTGGCAATGTATTCTTGTGAACTCATAATTTATTTTTTGTAATCTTGAATTTTTTCCACCTAGCCTCTTTTTCGTATCTGTTTTTAGTCAATAATCCGTTTTTCGCGCCCAATTCTTCTACCACGGCCGTGCCATTGGCACTGCCCAATCTAATTGCTTCCTCGATTTTTTCGGCCCAAGGCCGACCAGCCTTGGGCTGGCCCACCTTTACCAATCCAGAAACAAATCCCGAACCGAACGCATCACCCGCGCCAGTTCTATCTATGTATCTTCTTTCCTTAAATGTTCCTGCAGAATAAATATATTTTCCGTCGGATACAACCACGCCTTTCGGCCCCTTGGTCATGACCACAATTCCCTTAACGTATTTATCCAATTTCCTGAATATTTCTTTTTCTTTTTCAAATGGTAAGCCGGCCAATTTAGCGCCCTCCTCCTGATTTAAAATCAGAACATCAACCGTAGCTAAAATATTTTTTAAACCCCTTAACCCCAAGGCCAATTGGCCAGCGCCCGGATTCAGGGCCACTTTTATTTTATTCTTCTTGGCAAAATTTATTATTGGCAAAAGCAATTTGGCCGAATCTCCGGATAAACCGGCAATATATATCCATTTTGTTTTAAGCTGATTAAAAGGAATGTCTTCGAGCGTTAAATAATGGCAAGCGCCAGAATAAACTAAAATCGTCCTTTCTTTTCTGGATACGGAAAGAACTATAGAATAAGCGGTCTTTATTTTTTTATCTTCGCTAATAAGCCCCCTAATCTTGAATTTTTCCAGTTCTTCCAGTATTGCCTTTCCACCCGGATCGTTGCCAACTCTACCAACGCAAGCGGTTTTTAAGCCCTGCCCGGCAAAAGTAACAGCCGCATTTGTCCCTCCGCCACCAGTGGCAAAAAACAAATCGTCAAGATAAATTTTCGAGCCCAAATTAAAACAAAGACCCTGACCAGTAATGAATTTCTTACTTTTCAGGGTCTTAAAATCTTTGCTCTTCAAGAACAAATCTCTCGTCGCCGAACCAAAAGTAACAATATCAAACATAATTTAGATATTTAAACTTTTAATTGCTTTTTCAATGCCTTTGCTTCTATAAATATATGTGCCGGCGCAAATTAAATTTGCTCCAGATTTGATTATTTTTTCGATATTTTCATTATTCACTCCGCCGTCTACTTCAATATCTCCTTTTGGCCAGATTTTCCTCAAGGCCTCGATTTTTGTCAAAGTCCATTCTTTAAATTCTTGGCCGCCCCAGCCAGGCTGAACAGTCATGAATAAAACCAAATCCAATTCTTTTAAAAACGGCGTGGCTACGGCATAATGAGTTTCTGGGTTTAAGGCAAGGCCAATCCCCTTCTTTTTTTGATGCGCTTTTTTAATCAAATCTCTTATTCCCAATTCTCGGTTTGTAATTTTTGATTCAAAATGGATTATAATTCTATCCGCAACTTCCAGCCATTCTTCAAATTCTTCCTCCGGCTTTTCCACCATCAAATGAACTTCTATTTTCGCTTTTCTGCCAGCTGGCGGATTTGACTTCTTTAATCTCTGAATTTCTTTAAAATACCTTACTCCTTTTTCCGCTTTTCCCGGCACGACTGAATGGGGCCAAGTTTCGTTATTTACAAAAACTCCGTCCATTACGTCCAACTGGACCCAATTTACATACCTGTCCACTAGCTTAATCTTTTCTTCAATCTCATCTAAAGTATTTACTAAAATTGTAGGAATTATTTCAACTTTCATTTTTCTATTTCTTCAATTTTTTTTAATCTTCTAGTGTACCTTTCTTTATTGAAAAATTCTGTTTCCAGCCAAATTTTTATAATTTTCCTTGCCTCTCTGAAAGAAACCACATGCTCACCGAGACATAAAACATTTGCGTCAAGATGTTCCCTGGATTGCTGTGCAGTCTTTTTTGTTGTCGGCACAACCGCTCGAATTCCTTTTATTTTATTGGCAACAATACACATTCCAAATCCGTTAGTACAGAACAAAATCCCCTTTCCGCCGGTTTCTGCAACTTTCTTTGCAACCGATAAGGCAAATTCAGTAAAATCATCTCCTGGATCAAATTTTAAATTACCCAAATCCTGGTACTCTATTTTGAGTTCATTTAAAAATTCTTTAATTTTCTCTTTAAAGCTGAATCCTCCGTGATCAGCTCCTAAATAAATCATGGTTTTTTACTGATTAATTTTCCTGCTTTAATTACGTGTTCAACTAATGTTGCCGAGTAACCCCACTCGTTATCATACCAAGCCAAAATTTTAACTAAATCCCCGTCAATCACTTTGGTAAAATTCAAATCAACAATACTGGCAGTAGTAACGCCGACCAAATCAGAAGAAACCAATTGTTCCTTGCTTGCGCCTAAAATTCCTTTCCAATGAGTTTTCTTGGCTGCTTCGGTTAAAATATTATTTATTTCTTCAACCGACGTCTTTCTATTGGCAACAAAAGTAATGTCAGCTAAAGATACTGTTGGTACCGGCGTTCTAATGGCAATTCCGTCGAATAAATTCTTGAGATTTTTAACCACCTTGGTTACGGTAACCGCTGCACCGGTTGTTGAGGGGACTAAACTGATTGCTCCTGCTCTCCCCCTGCGCCAATCCTTGGCATCGGGCCCATCAACAATTCTCTGAGTAGCGGTATAAGCATGGATGGTATTCAAGACTGCTTTTTTAATTCCCGGATTTTCCGAGAGAACTGCCATCACCGGTGCCACAGCATTGGTGGTACAAGAACCATTTGAAGTAATTTTTACTTTGACCATATCTTTTTCATTTATACCCAATAAAACCGTAGCCCCCAAATTCATGCTTTCATCATCGTCTTTGGCTGGCGCAGTAATCACCACTCTCTTCGCTCCTGCTTTCAAATGAGCACTGGACGATTCAAAGGTTTCAAAAAATCCGGTTGATTCAACTACTACATCAACGCCTAATTTTGCCCAGGGTAATTTGCTCGGGTCTTTCTCCTGTAAAAATTCGATTCTGTCATTATCAACGATTAACTTTTTGTTTTTAACGTCGGTGCCAACTTTACGGGCATAATTGCGATAAACGCTGTCGTGCTTCAAAAGATAAGCCAGATTTTCTAAATCAGCCAAATCGTTTATGGCTACAATTCTTAATTCGTGTCTTTCGTGAGCCAAGCGAAAAAATGTTCGACCTATTCTGCCAAATCCATTAATTGCTACTTTAATAAACATATTTTTAAAATATTAATTGTTATACCTTAATTATATCACTTTTTATTCAAATAATTTAGAGCGCCGAGCGCAGCGATGGCGCCCTCGGAACAAGCAGTGATTATTTGCCTGAAATTATTCGAACCAGTGGTGATATCTCCTGCCGCAAAAACACCTTCAATATTGGTTGCCTGATTCCTGTCTACTTCAATATAACCGTATTCATTGGTTTTTATGCCAAGACTTTTTATTAAATCCGTATTGGGCGCGCCTCCAGCCTCAATTATTAAACCATCAACTTTCAAACTTTTGCCATTATCTAAAACAATTTCTTCAAGCCAATCCCCTCCCTTGGCTTCGATAACGTTGGCATTATAAATTATCTCTACATTTTTGATTTTCTCAATTCGTTCTGTCCAAATCGCATCTGCCCTTAATTTGTCTTTTCTGTAAATCAGATAAACCTTTTTTGCTTTCTCGGCCAGCATTGTTGCGCCCATCACCGCCGCATTAGCTCCACCGATAATGGCCACAATTTTATTTTCAAAAATTAAGACGCAATCACCGGAACAATAGCTGACACCCTTCCCTTCGAATTTTTCAATATTTTTAATTTCCAGTTTTTTCGTTTCGGTGCCCAGAGTCAAAGTAATTGACTTTGCTCGATAGTCACCAACATCGGTTTTTATCTCGAAAAATTCTTCCTTTTTTATTTTCTCTACCCGTTCTTTTCTCAGAGAGATATCCAGATGTTTCCGATGTTCCTCAAATTTATCCGATAATTCTTTGCCCGTAATATTAAAAATGCCAGGGTAATTTTCCACTTTATAAGCGGAATTAATTAATCCCCCGACATTTTCACCAATAATCAAACAATCCAAGCCAAAATTCTTAGCATAAATACCGGCACTTATCCCCGCTGGCCCAGCACCAATGATAATTAAATCATAGGTTTTCATAAGTTTAATTATATCATATTTGCTTCTCTCGGCGAAGATTTATTTGTCACTGAGACAACTTCGGAGACCGAGCGCATGGTTTGGCGCCGAAGGCGCCAGCGAGGCCGAGAATTAATGCAGCCACCCACTGGGGTGGCTGACATGTATCGACATGACAAATAAATCTGAGCGTTACTTTCCTTTCAAGTATTCTGTCGCGGCCAATGCGGCTTTGGCGCCTTCGCCTGAGGCAATGACAATTTGTTCATATTTGATGTCAGTTATATCTCCAGCTGCAAATAATCCAGGGGTTTTTGTGTAATTGTCTTTATCAATCACAATTTCTCCGATTTTATTCAGTTCCACCAATTTTTGCGCAAAACCGACCTTGGGCATCATACCAATAGAAATAAATACTCCTTCAACCTTTATCTCGTGGTCTTTACTGGTCTTTCTGTCTTCATAGGTTAAGCTTTCCATAAACTTATTTCCTTTTATTTCTTTTACGGCTACATTGGTATGAAATTCCACTTTGCCGGTTTTTTCCAATTTTTCCTTGGTTACAAGATCACCTTTCATTTCCGGAAAAAATTCCAGAATATAAATCTTTTTGGCGTATTTTATCAAATCTATTGCTGTAGCAAAGCCGGCATTTCCGCCTCCGACCACCGCCACTTCTTTATTCTTAAACATCGGCGCATCACAGGTTGCGCAAAAACTTACGCCCTTTCCTCTATATTCTTTTTCTCCAGGAATATTTAAAACTCTTGGAATTTTTCCTGTAGCGATAATTACTGCTTTTGCCTCATATGTTTGATCATTATCACGAACTGTGAAAATATCATTTTTTTTATCCATATCAATCGCCTCTTTATTTTCTTTTATTTCAATTTCAAACATTCTTAAATGCTCGGACATCTGCTTGATTAAATCATTTCCGGAAATCATCTTCGTTCCCGGCCAGTTTCCGATCTCGGTTGCCTTGGTCATTTGGCCGCCCCATTCTTTGGTAATCAATAACGTCTTTAATTTCTTGCGCGCAGCATAAATTCCGGCTGTTATTCCTGCCGGGCCACCACCGATAATAATCAGATCGTAAATCATAAATTTACTCTATTTTTAAAAGTTTCTTAATTTTGTCTTGGTCAAATCCAATGATAATTTCTCCATCTATGTCCACTACCGGCACACCGTATTGTCCCGACTTTTCAATCATTTCTTTCTGAGCTATTTCGTTTTGGGAAACGTCGATATCCTCAAATTGAATATTGCGCTCTTTTAAAAAATTTTTAAGAGTTACGCAATAGGGACAAGTTGGGGTTGAATAAACTTTTACCATAATTTAAATGATTCACTTAATTTGCTTTTTATCTCTTCGGCCCTAAGCTGTAATTCTTTGGCCAGTTCTTCTTTTTTCTTTTCCATGGCCTTTTGAATCGCTTTTTCCAGGGTTTCCTTGGCTTTATTCAGATAATATTTGTAAAGCTCTCCTTGTTTATCTGCCAATTCTTGTTTTCCCTCTATAATCATTTGCTGACCTTCGTATAATCTTTTCTCGGCGAAAGTTTTATATCTTTCAGCCTTTTTGGCTAAATTAAAAGTAAGAAATAAAACTACTTTTTCGTATGTAAGTTTCAAAAAATAAAACTTGTCGTCAGGCATCAAATGCGGACCGGGCAAATCATCGGGAAATTTCGCCCAAACTGAGTTGACGGAAATTATAAAAGAAAAGAGAATTAGAAAAATAATTATTTTTTCCCCCATACCTTAATTATACCATTAAACATTCCCAGCATAAACATATTTTAGACCGACTGATTTGCCAATCTCGACTGCTTGATAAACCTTTTCCACTGGCGTAGGCGGCACGTCTTTCATTTTATAATACGGAAAGAAACGAGACACGTGCCAAGGAGTATCGCTGCCAAGTTTTTTCTTAATAAATTCGGCAATCTGTTTTAATTCTTTCTCCGAATCATTTTTGCCCGGAATTATCAGGGTAGTAATTTCCAACCAAATTCTTCTTTTTTTAATCTCTATCAGATTTTCTAATATCGGCTTTAATTTCGCTCCGCAGACTTGCTGGTAAAAATCCTCGCTAAAAGCTTTCAAATCAATATTTGCGGCATCAAGATACGGAGCAATCAAATCCAGGGTTTCTTTGGTCATATAACCATTGGAAACCCAAACATTTCTCAATCCTTCTTCTTTTGCCAATTTCATGCAATCCAAGGCAAATTCCACAAAAATCGTTGGCTCGGTATAAGTATAGGAAATGCTCGGACATTTATTATCCAAAGCGTGTTTTACAATTTTTTCTGGTGTTTTATTTTCACCCAATTCTTGTATACTGCTACCTGTCCCTTGTTTACTAATCTGTGATATATCCGCATTCTGACAATGCAAACATCGGAAATTACAACCAGCCGTGGCGATGGACAAACTAAAACTGCCGGGCATAAAATGATACAATGGTTTTTTCTCAATTGGATCAATATGCTCGGCAATTATTTTACCATAAACTAAACTATATAATTTTCCGTCGCGGTTTTCTCTAACCCCACAAATTCCTCGTCTGCTTTCGGCGATTACGCATCGATGATTACAGGCATTACATCTGACTTTTTTATTTTCCTGCTTCTCGTAAAGCAATGCCTCGTGCATGCTTTTATTCACAACCGCCAGTCGGTGCTGTGCCGCTGTCTCCGCTTAATGTCTGCGAACACTCCGATGGCGGATTGTTAAATCCGGAACAGATTGCGGTTTTATAGCCTTCGGAGGTTCTTGAAGCATTGGATTCTGTGTCGTTGATAATCAATTGGGGCGAACCAGAAACTCCGTATTGACTACTTAACTGAACTTCCTGCTCCAGAAGTGTCAGGGCTTCATTTTTCTGACAGGTTTTGACTTTAGCTATGTCTACTCCGGCAGCACTAGCCGCACTCTCCCAACAAGTATCAACATTTTGGGAAGTACATTTGGAGTTCGCTTCTTTTACGAAATTCCAAAACTTGTCATTTTGATACTTCTGGACACAAATTTCGCGAACATCCTGATTTAATTCCTGAATTCCGTGCATTGAACAATATTTATTATCCTTGTCTAGACAATATTGAGAACCACCGCCGTTGTAATTGTTATAAATTACGTAGTGAATCTGAATATCTGCTTTATCTTTTAAAAGATTAACTACCGGCAACATTGCTTCTTCGGCCTGATTACCGTAAGGACAATAACTCATTACAAACAACAGGGCCTGGCTCAGATCTTTTTTGGGAATGCCGGTATCTTGCTGAGAACCGCCGGATTCACCGCCTGCCAAAATTTCAGCAGGAATTTCCATGCCCGACGGAAAGAATACTTTCCCGTCTGCCGTAACATAAGAGGTATATTCTTGTCCGGCAATGTTTAGTTTCATCTTGTAAACTCCGCTCTCTTTGACTAATTCACCAACTACAGATGCCTGACTCTGACCTTGTAAGATTTTCTCATTAATAAATTTTAAAGTTATTTCACTCATTTTCTGAGGAGGAATAATCTTTGACCTGGATTCTTTCCAGGAATACAATCCGAAAGTACCCGCTACAATCACCGCAATACAAATAGCTGGGACTATATATTTTTTAAGACTCTTGATATCTATCTTCATAATTTTTATTACTTGTAATTATTAACTGCATCTCTTAGAGCCTCAGTGACTAGCTGAGCGCAATGAATTTTTAAAGGAGGCAAAACTCCCAGTTCATTAGAGACGTCTTGAAAATTAATTTTTACTGCTTGATCCAGGGTTTTACCCATGGATAACTGACAAATCATATCTGAGGCTGCAATAGCGGCTGCGCAACCCAGGGTTTCGAATTTAATATCTTTTATCTTATTTGTTTTCTTATCAATTTTTAAATATAAAGTCAACAAATCCCCGCAGCGCGGATTTCCGGCTTTGCCAATTACATCCGGATCTTCTATTTTACCAAAAAACTTAGGATTGGTAAAATGTTCCATTATTTTTTTGTTATACATAAATTTATCTCCCGGATATTTTTCTTAATCTTTCGACTGTTTTGGGTAAAACTTTTAGAAAATAATTTACTTCGGCCAGAGTTGTATATCTCCCCAAGCTTACTCTTAAACTTGAATGGGCTTCCAAATCGGATAAACCCATAGCTATTAAAACGTGGGAAGGGGTCAGGGCCTGGGACGTACAAGCCGAACCAGTTGAAACCGCAATCCCTGCTTGGTCCAAATACATTACCAGCGCCTCTCCTTCACAGCCCTCAAAACTGAAATTGGCGATATTCGGCAATTTGTCTTCATCTTTAATCGGTCCATTTAATTTACTACCCTTCACTTTTGTTAAAACTCCTTTTATCAATTTATCTCTCAATTTTTCAATACTTTTAACTTTTGATTTTTGATTTTTGATTTTTGTGATGGTTTCTCCCATGCCGACAATTCCGGCTACATTTTCCGTACCAGCCCTTAGGTTAAACTCGTGAGCACCGCCAGTAATTATTGGAGAAATTTTAACATTTTCTCTGGCAAAAAGCACGCCCACACCTTTTGGTCCATAAATTTTATGTCCTGACAAAGTAAGCAAATCCACTCCCAACTCATTAACATTTAAATCCAGCCAATTAGCTGCTTGAACCGCGTCAATATGAAAATAAATCCTATGTTCCTTATTCTGATTTAATTTTTTAATTATTTGCCCGATTTTTTTAATCGGCTGAATCGCGCCTATTTCGTTATTGGCGTACATAATCGTAATCAAATCTGTCTCCGGCGTAATCTCGGACTCCAAATCATCTATATTAATAATTCCATCCGGCCCAACCGGTAAATAAGTTACCTTAATTCCTTCTTTTTCCAAGTCATTACAAGTTTCCAAAACCGCTTTATGCTCTATTTGCGAGGTAATAATATGAATTTTTTCTCCGGCTCCCTTTGCTCGCCGCAAACTTTTTATCAGTCCTCTAATTGCCAAATTATCACTTTCCGAAGCCGAACCGGTAAAAATAATTTCGGCTTCTTTGCAACCTAAAAATTTAGCCACTTGAATTCTGGCATTATCAATTGCCGCACTCGCCTCTCTACCAAATTTATGAATAGACGAGGGATTACCGTATTTTTCTTTTAAATACGGCAACATCTTTTTCAACACATCCTTATCCAATGGCGTGGTCGCGGCATAATCAAAGTATATCTTCTTATTCTTCATATAATCAAAATGAATAAACCCAGAGTTATCAAAATAATGGCAATAATTTTCTGGGCAATAATTCCTCTGCTCAGTTCCTCTTTTAGGCTTGGTATTTTCCTAAAGAATAGCAGGGCCAAAAGAAAAATAAAAGCATATTGAAGACCCTGAAGGGCATTAGCCAAAGTCACGCTTCCCAAAAAAACAGCAAAATACATACATAATCCGGCGCCGATTGTCAAAATTCTTCCCCAGGCAACAAATCCGACTGTTCTGCGCTTAATTTCATCGGTCTTTTTGAATATAAGTTCGCGATTTTTTCTCGGCAAGAGCAAAAACAAAGAAACAAAGGCTACTGCTGTCCTTACCCAAACCGTTCCGCTAATAAAACTGGAGCCGGAATATATATATTTGGTTATAACCCAAAATATGGCAAAAAATAAAGCCGCGATAATCGCCAAACCAAAGGGTTTCTGGAAAAACTCTTTTCTTCTATATGAAACGACTAAACTGCCCAAAACAAGCAGAATAAAGGCAATGTATTGTTGAAGATTCAATCTTTCGCCTATTAAAAAAGTGCTCAAAACTAAAACAAAAATAGCCACAAAACTTCCAATGAAAGGGATAATCCGAGAAACTTCGCCCAAGTTTAAAGATCGATATAAAAAAATAGATCCTCCGACTTGAGCAATGCCAGCCAGCATGCTTAAAAAAACATAATAGGCCGACGGGAAACAAAAACCAAAAGGAATCAGGACCCATACCGCAATACTTAAAATCCCAACATAGAAAGTATAAACAATCGGATGAGGCAATGACTTGGAAACAATGTATTTATCAATTACAAAAATCAGGGAGTAAAAAAGGTGAGCTACAACTACAATTAATAACCAAATCATAAAATATAAAATAATAAGAATATTATTGAACTAATAAAAACAGTATACTCTACAATCGCAATCGGATGCCATTTCAAATAGATGTTTTTAAACCAATCTTTATCGCCGTATTCCCTGACATAATAACCCATCTGTTCTTTACTAATCGAGAATAAAATTCTTTTCGGGCTCGTGTTCTCTTTTCTGGAATAAAGATAAAAAAATCCAAAATTATTTGTAGAAAAAGGATAAAGCCATTTTATGCCCCAACCAATGCCGATACTGTCGTGAACAAAATGCAAAAAAGAACAGAAGAAGAAAAGAAACGCCCACTCTTTTCCGCCAAATAAATAAAAAATTAAAGTTCCCAACGGAAGATAAATTAACGGATAATGGATATAATCACGATGACTGTGATCATTGATTCTGTCCCTATCTCCTTTACGCTTTAAGAAATGGTATAAAAAATCGCTGTCCGGCAATACCGTTATTAGAATGGCTCCGATAAAAAACCACGCATCAGGACCAAAACCTATCATCCGTCCTAAAAAAGCAGCCACATAAATTCCAATAGCTATATCTAAAAACATATCTATGTATTTACAGCGTTATTTTTACAAATCTCGGCGTAAACTTTGGAGCTGGGGCGAGGATTTCTTTTTAAATTATTTTTGTAATCAATCTCAACCAAGCCAAATCTCGGTTCAAAACCTTTGTCCCATTCAAAATTATCAATCAAAGACCAATGGAAATAGCCCCGCACATCAACTCCGTCTTCAATCGCTTTATGAACCCATTTCAGATGGTCAATAATAAATTTTACCCTTTTTCCGTCCTTGGCATCGGCCAAGCCGTTCTCGGTAATAAAAATCGGCTTTTTATATCTTTCCAGGTCTTTTAGCACATTATAAATTCCTTCGGGTCTGATTTCCCAACCCATGTCTGTTTTTTCTCTACGAGAAATTTTCAGTATTTCGAACAAAGAATGACTAATATAATAATCCAAGCCTATAAAATCAAAAAATCTTTTATGGTCTTTAATCGCCTGTAAAATCTGGTGATTCCAATAATAATCGGAGAAAAATTTTAAAACTCCCTTATATTGAGTATTAAATTTAGTAATACCCACAAAAGAATCCGGGGAAATCTTATGAACTGCCCGATGAATATTCTTATGAGTATTTACCAAGGTTTTCAATACCTGTTGGGTTCTGAAAAAACTTTTTGAGAAAGGAGGCCAATAGCCTTTAAAATAAGAATGGGCAAGATAAATGTCTGGTTCATTCATGGTAACCCAAAACTTTACTAGATCTTTAAACTCATTAACCATTCTTTCCGCATATCTCTGAAAATATTGAGAAGCTCCCAAATCCAGCCATCCGCCCTTATCCGCAAACCATTTCGGTAAAGTAAAATGCCAAAGCGTAACAAACGGCTCTAAATTTCTTTTTTTTAAGGCTTGAATTACCTGACGGTAATGCTCAATCTCTGCTTGATTAAATTTCCCTTCAATCGGTTCAATTCTCGCCCACTCGATGGAAAACCGATGGGCGTTATTGTTCATTTTTCTAGCCAAATCAAAATCTTCTTCAAACCGATTATAATGGTCACAAGCAATGCCGGCATCATATTTTTCTCCAGCACTACTCCAATCATTCTTAATTCTTCCCTCTACCTGATATGCGGAAGTGGCTGCGCCCCAATAAAAATTTTTAGGAAATCGTAGTGACAATTTTATTGTATCAATAAAATTTTATTATAATTCTCCGTCAAAATTGTTTTCACCTCTTTGGTTTTTAAATCTAATCTATTTAAATTAAAATTCTCCCCGTTTTTCTCTTTTTCAAGAAAATATAAATACCTTTTCACCAAATCAAGAGTCAATTGACTAATATAACTTCCTGAATATATTTTATCGTCTATCTGATTTTTAATATCAACCACGTGAACCGTCTCTCTTGTATCCATTTCTGCAGTCCCGTCTCCTCTTTTAACCAAGCTTTGTTCGGTGTAGAAAAATCTTTCCTCGTCATCCAACCATAGCCTATCGCTAATCTGGTCAGTTGTTAAAACCTCTAAAAATTCTTTTTTGTCAAAATCGCCCAAATAAAGAGCGGTAATGTCTTTATCGTCTTTCTTGGTATAAATTTCATAAAGAAATTTATTTCCAGTTGGCGAAAATTCTATATTTTGACAATTTCCCAAAAATTCTTCGCATTGCCTGGGCACCATATTCTCAATTTCTTTTGTCTTAATATTTATCCTTCCCATGCTGCGATTATTCACATCCCAAAGTCCTTGAAAGTAAATATAATCCCCGCTCCAAACCTCCAACAAAATTAAATTCTCGTCAAAGCTGGCTAAAAGCTTGGCATCGTCGCCATTTGTCTTGCTTATCCAAAGTTCTCTTTTTCCCCCGCTTGTTTCTATTTCCTGATAAGTGGCCTCGTCAATTTGCTTAATCCAGGCAATCTGGTTATCGTCTGGCGAAAAAACCAGACTGGCAGAATCTATTGATTGATTAATTTTGGTCTCTTTTTTATTTCTCAAATTAACCAGCATGGACTCATAAATAACTCTGTAAGCAATTAATTCCGGGTTTTCCTGATTTTCTAGGGGCTTCTCATCAACTTGCTTGAAATAAATTATATTTTTTCGGTCATGAGAAATATAGTTTCGCTTTGGCGGCCGAAAATCACCAGGATCAATCTCTCGGGCAGAAACCGAAAGAATTTTTTTGGTATTACTGTCCTTGGCCGAAAATAAATCTGCCTTATCGCCATCAATCTTATAATAAAAAACTCCCTTGGCTACAACCGAGCCAAGAAGATTCCAAATAAAAATTCCGATACCGATACCGATTATAATTGCTACTAAAATAAGGAAACTTTTTTGCTTCAGTTCCATAAAATTAAATATATCACATTTTTCTCTTTTTTTCCACTTTTCTCACTCTTTCCTCATCCATGCCGAAATGATGGGCAATTTCGTGCCAGACCGTCTGCCCAACTCTTTCTTTTATTTCTTCTTCGCTGGAACAAACTTCTTCAAATGTTTTCTTAAAAATCGTTATCTTGTCCGGTAAAACCCCGGAATAATACCCTCTCTTTGTCTGGGGTATGCCTTCGTAAAGGCCGAAAAGCCTGGAATTTATTCCAAGTTTTAATTTTTCCATCTGAGCTTCGGTTGGTTCGTCTTCAATTATAATATCCATATTGTCTAACTTTTCCAAAAATTTTTTTGGAATTTGTTTTATTCCTTCATTCACCAAATCCTCAAATTTTCCCCTGCTTATAAAAATCATTTCTTAATCACCAACATTACTTTATTAATTTCTGTAATCGGTTCCTTATAGCCAGTGGGATAATCACGGATAGCTTCCCATAAAACGGCTTGGTTATATCTGTATTTTTCACCCTGGCGCGTGCCCGCGTCATTGGTAATAAACTCTTCGGTAGTCCAATCATAACCAATAATTAAAAGCATATGTTCGACTGGACCTGGCGGAGTGTAAAATGGATTTTTTAAAATTTGGCCATTTATCGGCACAATTACCAGATTTCCGTTCAATAGCTGATTAATAATATCTTCGGCAACAATGTTTTCCCGATATTCAATATTATCATATCCGAAATAATCACGCATTAACTGACCGGTATCCGCCATGGAATGGTCATAAAAATTACTGTATTTTTCTATTTCAAAATCCGCAAATTTCTTTAACTCCAACGTTGCTTCTTCTTTGGAAATCGACTTTATTCCATTAATCCATAATATTGCCATTAAAAGCGCTGCTTCTTCGCAAGCATTCTGATAAATGGGATCGCTCCACTGGCCAAATGGCGCCTGGGCAAGAAAGGGCACGTCCAATAATAAAATTTCAGGCTCAATCGGCTTTTCCACGACTTTTTGGCTTGGTTCTTCCGGGGATTCCGAAACTAAATTCGACCCAGTTTCTTGGGTCGAGTTTAGTTCTGTCTTTAGTTGCTGACCGCAACCTTCTATAGGCATTGGCGCCCGAGGATTGCCGTGTTTTATCCATTGTCCATTGTCACAAATCCAATTATCTTCTGGTCCGCCAATCACAAATCTCAAAAACAGCCACGCCCCGATGATAAAAGCCAAGACGATAAATATTGTTACAATTCTATTTCTCTTAATTGCCATATATTTTCATTCTAACAAAACCGGCAATCATAGTCTATAAATTTTATTGTTGAGCCGGTACGACCGACGGTCGTAGCTGGATTGATTGAGCAGTAATGCTGCCATCCTGATTTGTTGTGCCATTAACCATGACGGTCTTGCCGACTTCCAAATCGCTTGAGCTTCCGTCCGTAAATTTAGTAACTTCGGTGCTGTCCGAAAAGAAAACAATTTTCGATCCGCTGTCGGGAAGCTTTACGCTGATGCTTTTATCGTCCTTGAAAAGAATTTCTCCGGTGGCAAATCCATCTCCGCGATTTCCGCGGATGCCAACAACGTTCGCACCCATTTGCTGTATTCTCTGCTGTCTTTCCTCTGGCGATAAATTCTCGAAATCCCGAAAGTTTCCTTGGGAAAAAATGCCCGAATTTTTACTTTGTCCGTATTTCATACCTGCGAAAAAAGATCCC
>Ga0154612_114_pt1 | contig 17561 bp, 19 predicted proteins | sample Rifle2008BG13ft_FD_116041 | JGI IMG/M metagenome (GOLD analysis project Ga0154612, IMG submission 116041) | Candidatus Portnoybacteria bacterium RBG_13_40_8
AAATTGCCAGCAAAATCCGCCAATTTGCCATTGTATCAAAAGTATCGGTAATCGGCAAAGCCACGAATAATGGAATGGAGAGAATAAACAAAATCAAACTGTCCTCTGCTCTGCTAAAAATAAAATAAAAAACTACTATACCGGTCATCACCAAAACAGCTTCGCGCGGAAAAACGCCGATGCTTGTAAAAATCACGGTTAAAATCTCAAGGACTAATATAATATAAAATGAGACTTGATTTTTGTCGGAAAATACTTGACAAACTTTCATATATATGATAAAATTAACAATGTCCTGAATTAAGGATAATTTAAAAATTTAAAAGGAGGTAGCTATGCATCCCAGAATTAAGGTCCTGCTTATCGGTATGATTTTCGCGTTCATTAGTGGGGCCATTGGATTATGTCTTAATGGCGATTGGCGTTTTTGGTTCCTTATTCCCGTATATTGGGCACCGGTATTGGCTATACCTGTACACTTTCTCTTAAACTTCGAAAAAAACTTTCAACGATGGCAGAAAGAAACAGACCTTCAAGATGCAGATGCCAGGTATGACGAAATGATTCACTACCAATGCAACATGATACGATCCGGACGAGAAATTTCTAAAAATGACAACGAAATGGCGACCGCATTTATAAAGAGCGCATTTTGCCAAAAACACACCAAAAAAGAATTTGCAGAATGGATCCTTGAAATGTCTGTCTTTACTATACTAGCCAGTTGGTTCCTTATATTCCTTTCTCATTCCTTTGATGCGGAGGCCTAAATATCTCCAGGGGACTCGTTCTGTTAAAGAACGCGTCCCCTTTTTCTATTCCAAGAGAAGCCCAAAAGTAATCTCTGCTGTCTTCTGCCAGGAAAATTTTTGCGCCTGCTTTAAACCTTCTTGAATTAACCAGCTTCTTGTTTTTTCATCGCTCAGCACTTTATAAATTTTATGGTTTATCTCATCTATGTCTTTTGGATTTTCAACGAATAAGGCTGCATCACCAACCACTTCTGGTAAAGAAGCCATTTTTGTGGTTATTATTGGCGTACCGCAAGCCATTGCCTCCAATGGTGGCAAACCAAAGCCCTCGTAGGATGAAAGCCAAATAAATAAATCAGCTTCGTTATAAAGATTAACCAAATCCTTATCGTTCACGTAATCGATATAAAGAATTGCCTCACGGCCAATTTCCTGATTTATTTTTTTGATTAAACTAGCAATATCAATAAAGGGATGAGTATAATTCGGCCCGCTAATCAAAAACTGATATTCGGGTAATCTTGTGGTAGTTTTCTTAAATGCTTCAATTATTTCTGGAATAAATCTGCGGTTAAAAATCGCACCTACATAAAAAATAAACTTATCCTTAATTCCATATGCCGTGCCCTCATCGGAATTACGAGGAGCAAATTCTTCTCCGACGCCCAAGGGAATAATAAAAACCTTTTCGGATTCAACCTTATAATATTTTAGTATTTCATTCTTAGTGAATTCCGAACAAACAAAAATCATATCCGCTTTCTTGGCTGATTTCTTGGAAATCCATTTCAACAAAATTCTGTTCTGCCAAGAATACCATTCAGGATGAGCTTCGTAAGAAATATCGTGAATCGCCACTACGGTCTTGATATTCTTAGGAATTTTTAATGGCAATACATAAGACGGTGAGAAAAAAATACCAATTCCATCTTTTTTTATTGCCTTTAGTAATAAAATATGCTCGAACCAAAAATTACTTCCGCTTTTCAAAATTTTCTTCTGAAAATTTTTACTCTCGGGAATATCGTCTGGGATTTGATTTTTAAAATACAAAATAAATTCGGCATTCGCCTCTGCCCAATATTTTAATAAATTCATCAAATATCTTGCTGCTCCCGTTCTCTTTCCTTCCAAATTATGACAATCAATTCCTATTTTCATATTTACCAAATCTCCCTCTATAAAAATCTTCTATCCCTCTCATAATCGCCTTTGCCCAGATACGTTTTTGAGGGAAAAACAACAATTTAATTACTTGCTTCAAATAAATCAAAAAACTGATCTTATAGGCCAAAAGTTGGATAAAAATTGAGGCATTTTTCCTGGCTAAAAGCAATCCGTTCCTGGTATGGTAATAGATATAGGAAAATGACTCGATTTTTGCGTTTTTAGACACCTTGTGGCTTATCTTGCTGTCTAGGACCACTAAGCAGGAGAAACCTCTTTTACGGGCTTTTAAGCACCAATCTACATCTTCGCAATAGAGAAAGTAATCCTCATCCATTAATCCGATTTCCTCAATCACTTTCCGCTTTATTAAAAGACACGCACCAGTTATATAGTCAGTGGCCCTGGTCACGTGTCTTCCTTTTGTATAAAGCCAATTTATCTTGCCGCCAGCGAAATGAATTTTATCTGTTCCGTACTCATAAATCAGTGGTCCTAGAATTCCCGCTCTTTCATTGTTCTCACCCGCCCCAACTAGCTTTCTTAAAAAATCCGGTTCAACAACTGTATCATTGTTTAAAAGTAAAATATAATCCGCGTTCTTTTCCATCGCCTTTTTTATTCCGAGATTATTTCCGCCGGCAAATCCGCGGTTATATTTATCGTTATCAATTACTATTTTTTCAAAATTAGGATAATCCAATTTTTCCAACGATTTTAAGCATTCATTGGTATCGCCCCAATTTTGATAATGTAAAACTATTATAAAAACTTTTGGAAACATTAATATATTTTCTTAATTTCAATTCCCGGATAATAATATTTCAAAATTTCCTGATAGGTTTTTCCCTGATTGGCCAATATTCTGGCTCCGGTTGCACTAATTCCGACTCCATGACTGGCTAAAATTGCTGATTGAGTATGTTCTGTCCCGGCTGGGTCTTTAATCCCACCCCTCAAATATCCATAGTCACTCCCGCAAAAGACACCGCCCCAGACCTTACAGGCATCTTTGGTTATGCCACCGGAATCAGAAGAATATAATCCTCGCATTGTTTTATTATTATAGGTTATAACAACTCCACTTATTCCTCCGGCCACTTTTACTATATTCGGGGCCCTTTTCTCAAATCCATATCCTTTATAAAGCTGATCATTAGACCAATTGCGAATATGGAATATTTCATTCTGATATTTACCGCCATTTTCTATATGAAAAATAGCATAACTTCTAGCAGCAATAATTAAAGCTTTCAAATATTCATCGGGATGTTCGTCCAATGCTTCGGCAATTCCCCTAAGATAGTTTTCTAAATTAAGCTCGTTAATCACCCAGGTTTTTTTAGAAATATTTGAATATTTAACTTCTATATTGCCCCTGAAAAGATTATCATTTAAATCCGAATTCCATTGGGGAATATCCTGATAAGATAAAAGTTCAAAAATAGTGTTATCTGTTTTGGGAACAAATTTAAAAATATTTTGGCTATCGGTTTTTAATTCAAAAACCTCATCTTTATTTTTAAGAGTTAAAAATTCTCCGTTTTTATAAATTTCATAAGGACCGTTGGCTTTTATTTTAAAAATCTTGCCAACCTCATTTGAATAAATACCAACTCTGATTATCGGTTCTTTGTTAGCTTCTTCTTTTTTAATAATTTCTTCTTTATCTAAATTATTAAAATCATCAACCGATCCAATAGCCGCGCCGAGGGCATATTGATTAATTTCGTTGTTCGATATTTTAACTACATTTTGCCATTTAAAACCGAGATTCAAAAAAACATCCACGCTTTTTATCCAGTGCTTTTTCTCGCTCCTTATATAATATATTTCCGGACTCGGCCCCTTAGCCAATGTGCCGTCTTTTAAAAGAACTGCTTCGCCGATAGGATGACTCAATAATTCTTCATCTGTGATTTTTAGAACATTATTCCATTTAAAACCTCGATTATTAAAAATCAACTGGGAAGTAATTAATCTTCTTTTTTCTTTTTCAATCAGATATACATCCGGCGCCGTCCCCTTAATTAAAGAGCCGTCCGGATAAGCAACCGCTAAAGATAAGGGATAGACGGCCAAATCTCTGTCAGACAAAGAGACTACTTTGTTCCATTTAAATTTTTTTAGATTAAAAAGTCTTTGAGATAAGATTGGCCTACGTTTATTGTTTTCTATTAAATAAACCCTATCCCGGCTGAATGATTTTACCAAGGAATCATCTATAAGTTTGGTAACTGTAATATTTAAAAAAGAATCTAATTGATTTTTGTTTAAAGTGACAATATTATAACTTGAGCGGTCAGCTGTAAATTCCTGGAGTTGGCCGTCTTTTATTGTATAAAATTTAGAATTGCCAGCGTTTGTAAATAAATAATTTTTGTAATTAGATATTGTCTGTTTTGCTTCTTGACGAATTCTACTTAAGTCAACTTTTCCGGGATCAGGATTACTGACTTCAATCTCTTTATGACCAAGTATTACCGGGCCAGTAAAGATTGAAAAAAGTCCCCCCTGGGAAGTATCACATACCTTACCATTTTTGGGTGCATTCCAAACTTCCGAATAATGAGCCAAATCAGTCGGATCTAAGGAGTTTGTATGGGAAAGCCAGGCTACTAATCTGACTAAGCTTTTATACATTATTTCTGGAAGTTGTGAATTTTCATAATTTCCCATTAAAATAATACCCACTGTTCCAACGTTAAAATTGTCGCATTTTTTATCATAATAAGTATGAGCTCCCCTGACTCCATTGCCCCCATAACGACCTTCGTAAATATTGCCCCAATAATCGATAATGTAATGATAACCAATGTCTCCCCATCCTTTGGTTATTGTGTGATAACGATAAATTCCTTGAATTAATTCAATGGGATCACGTTCTTTATCGTTGCATCCCAAATCATTTACGTCACAGCCCATATCATGAATAATAATTCTTTCTATATTAAAATAATCCGGTGGAGCATTTTCTTGTTTTTCTTCACCTGGATACCAAGTCATTAATTTTTTTAAACTCTCATCGTTCTCCCAAATTGACCGAGTTAAAATTTTTGGTATTTCGGTATTTTGATAAACTAAATCCTTAGACCAATTATCAGCTAAAAAGGCTTGTGTTGGTATCGCCAAGTTTAAAAAAATCAGCATTATTACTGATATTCTTATCAGCTTCTTCATAGTTAAATTTTATCAAACCTATGTCCTCTTATCAAGACGATAAATCCCCCACCAAAATTTGGTGGGGGATAAATTTTAAGACGCGCTTATTGCAATGGTTGATTTTCGTCTGTTGATGTTAGGTCCTCTTCATTGCTGGGCGTTTCTTCTGACGGAGTTTCAATCGGCTCCTCTGTTGTCTCTTCGGTTGTCGGCCCTGAAACTGTTTCAGCAGGAGGCTGTTCTTCTTTTCCTTCCCGTATTTCTGTTTCACTTGCTTTCGGCTTTCTTTTACCAAGCCAAAAAACTAAAATTACAACTACAATAACTATTCCACCAATAATATACCACATACTTATTATTTAAATTAATAATTATTTTCTACTTTTTAATGATAACATATTTTTAAATGTCAACAAAATTAAACCAAAAACTCCAAGAAAAATTCTTTTGACTCTCCGTGGCTCTAGGATTAATCGCCACAACCACTCCATTCCGATTTTTTGAATGATTTTAGGAGCACGTTTAACTTGTCCGGAAATAAAATCAAATGCTCCTCCAACACCAATTGCCAATTTCACGCTCGACATTTTAGATAAATGATTGTAAATAAATTTTTCTTGCTCTGGACTACCCAAACCAACCAATAGAATTTCTGGCTTTGCTAAATTTATTTTTTCAACGACTTTATCTAAATCCTGATATCCGTGTTCAAAACCAATAACGCTATCCCCTAATTTCTCTGCTGTTTTTTTAACTATATCCTCTTTTCCGCCAAGGAGAAAAAGTTTTGAGTTTTGACTTAATTTATAAATCAGTTCAATGCCATTTATATTCTGCTTAAATCTTCTGCCCAACAGCCGCGCCATAAAATATAATCCTCTCCCCTCACACAAACAAAAATCCGCTTTATTCAAAATATTTCTGAATTCTTCGTCTTTTTGCGCCCTGACCACGAATTCCGAATACGGCAAAACCACAAAACCTCGAATATTCTCCAGGGCTTCATTCATGGTCAGATTATCAAACTTTATACCAAATAATTCTACTTTCATATTCCCAATTCCACTGATTCTAATACCACATATTCCGGGCCGGTACGACTAAGATTGCTTTGCATTAATTCAATGGTTTCAACCGGAATTTCGATATTTATTGGTTCGTTAATCTCGCCTGCTTCTTTTATCTTCTTGGCAGCTTCGTATTTGAATCTGGCTAAAGTAATGTGGGAACTATACGCTCTGCCCTCTTTTTTATAATAAGTTCTGCCGGCAATCGAATCTTCCAAATCTCTTTGTAATTCTGCCAATCCCTGACTTTTTGCTCCTTCGACCCAAAACATTCTCGGCGTGGCTTTAGGAGGGCCGACAATGATTCTTTCCAATTTAATAGAAAATGGCTCGTGCCGCTTGACCACATCTTTCATAATCTGACAAATCTCGTACATCCCGTCATCGGCCATATATCCGAGAAAAACCAAAGTAATATGCAGATTGTCCTTTCTTACCCAATTGATGGATTTCGGCTCTAAATCATACCACTTGTCCCGATATCTACTCAATTTCGTCTTCACATTCTCCGGCAAATTTACGGCAATAAATAATCTTCGCCTATTCATACCTTTATTATAACATCCCAAAATGATAAAATAGAAATATGGACGCTGCGTGCAAAGGAAAGAAATTCGGTCATAATTTCCCTGTTGTTGGTGGGCTTTGTTCAAATTGTGGAATTAGCCAAAATGAATTGTCGGAAAAGCCAAAACCGAAAAAACTGAAAGAAACATTGCGTCAATCACTTAAACCAATAAGAGGCATACACTCGGTGATCCATTCTTTAACAAAAGACATTAGTGAGTATTGTGGGGAGCCAAAAAAATTTGCGTTATATTTAGGGATAATAAAAAGAATAGGCCAAGACAGAGCATATCAAATATTTTCGGAAATTAAACAATCAAAGACCATAAAATCCCGAGCTAAAATCTTTATGTATCTGTCGAGAGATAAAAAAAGCAAAAATGATTCTACAAATCCAAAAAGGAGAAAATAATCCCGTTTTAAGAAAAAAAACTCAAACAATAGATAAAATTGATGAGGGCATTTTGCAATTGGTTAAAGATATGATTGAGACGATGAATAAGAATAGTGGTGTGGGATTATCTGCTAATCAAATAGGTAGAAATATTCGACTTTTTGTGGTACATCCAAATTTGTCCAAAAAAACAGTGTTCATTAATCCGAAAATTTACAAAGCATCTAAAAAGAAGATTATTTCTGAAGAAGGATGCCTGAGCGTTCCAGGGGTTTATAAAAAATTACAGCGTGCTAAATCATTAAAAATAGAAGCCGTTGACGAAAATGACAAGCAATTCAAACTAAAAGCAAAAGATCTCTTAGCCCGTGTTATTCAACATGAGCTCGATCATTTAAACGGAATTTTGATTATAGATAAAAATGAATAAAATCAAAACAATTTTAATGGGCACGCCGGAGTTTGCGGAAAATATTTTCCGCAAATTTTATGATGCCTTAAAAGATAAATTTGATATTATTGCCATAATTACTGCCCAAGATAAGCCCGTAGGCAGAAAACAGGTCTTAACCCCCTCCCCAGTCAAAAAATGGGCTGCGGAAGCCAATTTAAGCGTTCTACAGCCGGATAAAATCAGAAATCCGGAATGGATAGAAAAAATCAAAACATTGAATCCCGAACTAATTATCTTAACCGCTTATGGCCAGATTATTCCCCAAGAAATATTGGATATTCCCAAATATAAAGCATTAAATATCCACCCCTCTTTGCTCCCCTGTTATCGCGGGGCCTCGCCTATTCAATCGGTAATTTTAAATGGCGAAACCGAAACCGGTGTTTGCTTAATGATAATGGATGCGGAAATGGACCACGGGCCCATTCTGGGAATCTCTAAATTCCAAATCCTAAATCCTAAAATTACCTATAAAGAATTGGCCAAAGAATTAGCAGATTTTGGAGCAGAACTTTTAGTTAAAATTTTACCCGATTGGATTGAAGGGAAAATAAAAGCTCAACACCAAGACCATGAAAAAGCGACATTTTGTAAATTAATCAAAAAAGAAAACGGAAAAATTGATTGGAAGAAATCGGCAGAAGAGATTGAACGACAAATCAGAGCATTTGCCGAATGGCCGGAAAGCTATACGGATTTTAATGGTAAAATTCTCAAAATATTAGAAGCAGATTTTGAAAACCTCTCGACTACGCTCGGGACAAGTAAAAAAATCGGTGAGGCCTTTCTCACCGATAAAAAAGAATTAGCAGTCCAAACTGGAAATAGAATTTTAATTTTGAAACAACTCCAACCCGAAGGCAAAAAACCAATGTCAACCCGCGACTTCCTCAACGGCCATCCGGAAATTATCGGTTCTATTCTTCGATAGATACCAATTTCCAATTATCGTCTTTTGTTTTCTTAATATTTAAATTCGCATCATCGGCGAGAGTGTTTTTGGAAAGCAGTTTAAAATTATAAATCAAATTTTCCGCAGTGATTTCTTCTCCGTGTTCGGAAATCGAACCGAGTTCTATATCGATTTTCGAAACTTTTTTAAAACCGTTCTTCTGCGCGTATTCAAGAACGGTTTTTAATATTTCATTTGCCAAATACCAGTCATGCATATTAATGAACACTACACGTCACGCATGGATCGTAAGCGCGAATTAACATTTTGATTTTTTCCGCTCGTTCTTCGCGTTTTATGTTCTTGAATCCTTCAATATGCTCAAACTCCTCTAAATCCGCTTCCAAATTAGCCAAATTCTGGGCAGTGGGAGTGATAATATTTAAATCTTCAATAACTCCTTCTTTCGCTTTAACACTGTAAAATAACGTGCCTCTTGGCGCCTCGATCGCACCAGCTCCCTCACCTGTTCTATTGGTAATTTTTGGTTCGGATAATTTAATCTCTCCGGTTAATAATAATTCCAATAATTTTATACTTTCTTCAAAACAATGCACTACCTCGATTGCCTGAGCCAAGATATTATAAAAAGGATTATATAATGGAAATTTCATCCCCGATTTTTCTAATAGTTTCTTGGCTTCCGGATTTAATTTATCAGAATTATTATGTAAACGCGCCAAAGCGCCGACCATATAAGTATTTCCCGCAAACTTGGTTCTTTTAGCCACCATATCAGGTCCTTGAAATTCCTTAACCAATAACAAAAACTCTTCTGGTTTAAGGTTTAATTTTCCGACTTTAACATCTCCATCGTATATTGCGTACTCTCCAGAATTAGACAGTGAAACATAACTGGTTTCCCGATAAAATTCGGGATATTTTAAATTAAGAAATAAATCTCCCAGTTTAATTGCCAATTCCAAATTATTTCTCAAATCATTCAATAATTCTTTTAATTTACCCGGATCTGGTGCCTTTCTTAGACCGCCTAAACTTGGCGTTAATGGATGAATTGAGCGACCGCCAATAATTTCTACTATTTTATTACCCACATCTCTGACTTTTACTGCATCGTGTGTACTTTCAGGATAAGCATTAATCAATTGCAAATCAGTTTTATATCCAAAAAAATCAGCCAGAGAGAAAAAGAATAAATGCAGGGCGTGACTGTTAATCAGCTGTCCCAACATCATTAATTTTCTTAGAACGATTGCGGTTTCATCCAATTGAATATTATAAGCATTTTCCAATGCCTTGAAACCGGTCAAATTATGCACAACCGGACAAACTCCGCAAATACGACTGGCGATTTCGGGCAATTCCTCGTCTTTTCTGCCTCTTAAAATTCCTTCGAATAATCTTGCTCCTTCCTCAATCTTAATTCTGGCGCCTTTTATATCGCCTCTGACAATATCAGCGGTAAAACTCGCATGTCCCTCAATTTTAGCAATATGGTCAATACGTATTCTCATTTTTTTATGCTGTTTTTAATTATCTCGTTTTTCTCTCCGAATCTTTCCATAATCATTTCTATTTCATTATCGTGTAAATGGGCTTTGTATTTCAGGGCTTTTTTCATTGCCTCTAAATTGATTTTCTTCCTCGGGCCGCGACAACCATCGCAGGGAAAATTATTAGCTGGACAGGGCGCCCCGCAACCAGCCAAACTGATTGCTCCTAAACACGGCTTTCCTAAAAGCAAAAGGCAATTTTTATTTTTTCTCGGACACTCTTCACAAACTGGTTTTTGTTCAATCTCCGCTTTTTCTCCTTTTAAAATTTTATTTATAACACTAAAAAACTCGTCCTTATTTATTGGACAACCCGGAATTTCAAAATCAACTTTAACCAATTCTTTTACAGATTTAACATTGGGATTATCAATGCCTCGAATATTGGGATAGACATAACGCAGAAGTCGATTTTTATCGCCTCGATAATCTTTAATTTCCTGAGGACCGCCAACGCAGGCGCAAGCACCAAGAGCAATTAATATTTTTGATTTTTTCCTGACTATTTTTAAACGCCTTAACTGTTCTTTGGTAATGGCCGTTCCTTCAACAATGGCAATATCGTAATGTTTAACGTCTGGTAATTCTTCGGCTAATCTGAAATCGCCAATATTCACTTTGGTTAAAAATTCCAAAAATCTTTCCCCCAAATCAAAAATCGCCACCTGACATCCCTCGCAACAGGTTAAAGATAGAATTGCAATAACTGGTTTTTTTGGCTCCTTATTCATAAAGAATTTAAAGTTATTTTTGTATATTTTTCTAAATTTTTCACATCTTCTTTTCTTAAAACTTCAACTGCCTGATTCCAGTGAAACGAAATCCAATCTCCAACCCTAATAACATTGGATAATAAATCTCTATCCCAATCAATATCTTTTCTTGTCAGCTTTCCCAATTTTAATTTTTTCTTTCCAGCTAATGGTTGATATTTAACAATAATTTTTGCGCTTTGCGTTTTGCATTTTACGCTTATTACCCTTCCCCATCCTATTCTACACAAATCCAATAACTTCCCCTTAAGCACTATTTTGCCGGTTACTGAGCCCACAACCAAAACGTGATGGCTATGATGAGATTTTGCTCCTCCTGCTTTTGCTAAAAGTTTATTACCAATCCAATATGCCCTGACTACTCTTTCATCAAATGGATCTTTAATATTATTACTCTTAGCAATCGATTCATAATATGGATAAGCTCCTTTAAACTGCTCTAAAATTTTTCTTATTTTCTTCTCGGAGATATTTTCGCCGCTTAAATATTTCAAAAGGATTCCCTTATCCCTTGGTCCGCAAAATCCCAAACTATGCGGCTTTATCCCATAAAGAGCGGCTAATTTTAGTCCTGACATAACTTTTTCTCTTGCGGTTTAATTTTATAAATTAATTTTAAAATCAAGATTACTCCCACAAGAATAAGCCCTGCTCCTAAAATCTCTATTCTACTGATAATGCCCGTGGATATAAAAGTAAGCAAAGTAGTTATTGGCGCGCCTAAAAGTAAAATTGTGGTTGCAAGAGAAACTGGCATGTGTTTTAAACCCGAATACCAGGTCATCACATAACCAAAAAGAAGAACCGAAGTAACCAACACCCAGATTATCTGATTGCTATTTATATTTATTATTAAACCCACTTGTCCGGTTATAACTAAAAATATCAGAATAAAAGCCGAGCCAAAAAACATCCTACCCCAAGCAACAATTCGTGGCGGTAATTCTTTTAAAACGTGTTTGGAAATTATATTTTCAACCGCCCAAAATAAAGTAGCCAGAAGTATTAATAAATCACCTTGACTCAAACTATGTGGAATAAATTTTAATAAGAAAGCATTTCCCAAAAGTAAAAACAAACCGCCAAATAAAAGTTTTTTGTTAATTCTTTCCTTAAAAAACAGTGTGGCAAAAACCATAACATAAATAAACATGGTTTTATGGATAAAAGAACCCTGAGCTGCGGTAGTTAAAAATAACCCCTTAAAAAATAATAAAAACGGGATTGAACCACCTATCAACCCAATCACCAAAAGTAACAGCCACTGTTTTTTCTTTAAATCTTTTAATAATCGACGTTCTTTCATCGCCAGCAACAAACAACCCAACATCACGGCAACAACAATATTTTTTAAACCCGTAAAAACATAGGGATTGATCACCGAAACTCCAAATTGATTAATAAAAATAGAAAATCCGGAAATTATTGCGGTTAATAAAACCAATAAAATGCCTTTTTTCATAAATTTTTTAAAATTTTTAATATTTCTTCTGCTTCTTTTTTGTTGACTTTTTTAATTATAAAACCATTACTAACCATCACATAATCTCCAACCCTTACTTTAACAAGTTGAGTATCGACTTTTTGTTCTTTTCCTGAAAAATCAACCATAGCTTTATCTTTTTCTAAAGAAATAACTTTAGCCGGGATAGTTAAACACATAATAATTTTATTATATCATAATCATAACTAAAAAAACAAAAGCCCCTCTTTCATAAGGGCTTTTGAAATTATCCCAATAAGTTTTTAAAACATTACAAGTGTTTATCTGCTAAAGTAGCGGCGGCAAATGCCTCCGGCTTTATCTTCACAAAAAATCCACTTCCTTTAATCATTCCGACTATTTCTTTAATCATCTCTCTGGTTGGGCCATTCTGACCAATGTCCACGTGAATTTCTAATTCATTTGAAAAAATAATTTCCCCAACTAAACCATTTGAATCGTTTTCAAGGGTCTTAAATATATCTGTAATCGACTGACCCATATCTATTTTAAATTCGCGAAGTTCAAGCTCTTTTTCTAATAAAGCTCCGGCTAAACCCAAAGAGATAACCGCCTCTTGATAAATCCTGCTTCTTAGATCTAATTTTTTTTCTTCGTAAATCCTTGACCAAAAATATCTTCCCCCTCTCCCAATTCTATGAACTGCAACTACACAGACAAATTCTATTCCTTTCTCTCTTACTTCGGAATCGGTCCCAACAACAATTTTATATTTTGCTCCAGGATCCTCTTTTTTATAATTAATCAATTCGATAATAACTTCTCCCAGGTCTAATACGCCTTTACTGGGGCTATGAAAAATTCCCTCCTTTATCAGGTTTTTAATATCTTCAAGATTCATACAAAATTTTATTAAGGTCTCGGCTCCGTATTTTCTTCTTTCGGCTTTTCTTCAAGGGGAACCTGTTCGGGTTGTTTTGGTGGACCCAATTCTGGCGAGCCCAAAGCCGGAAGACCGGCTTTCAAGTTGGCCAGAATCTGTTTAATCTGTTCGTTATCGGGATTTAATTGAGCGATTCTATCAAATTGATCAATGGCCGACTCTTTATCTCCTTCTCTATCGTAAAGTAATCCCAAGAAATAACGAGCATTGGAATAATTATCGTCTATAACAATTGCTCTAATAAATTCGCCTTTAGCTTGCGGATATTTCTGCGCTTTATAATAAAGCACGCCCAACTGAAAGGCTATACCACCATCGCGCGGTAAAAGCTGTCTGTTGATTTCCATCTTGGCAATTGCTTCATTTAACTTCCCTTGCTGGTCATAAATTCTGGCGCTTTCAAAATGAGCGGGGGCATAATCCGGTTTGACGGCAATAGCTTGATTAAATTTTTCCAAAGCTTGATTTAGATAGCTGTTTATCGCCTCCTGGGTGGCCTTATCTTTCTTTCCCTGGGCAACCAAAAGAGCGGCCCGATTTTCAAGCACTCTCCCCCATTCCGTATAAGTAAATGGATTGGTTGATTCAAGTTTAAGCGCTTCTTCATAAGAGCTTTCTGCCCAGTCCTCGGCTCCATTTACAAATCCTATGACCTGCCTATAAACTTGTCCTCTAACCAGCCAGTTGGCAACGTTTTGAGGAGAAAGCGTAGTTGCCCGAACCGCTGAATTAATGGCATTAATCGCATCAACCTGAACAAGATTTAGGCGCTGTTGAGAATTAAGATTGGATAATTGTGAGTCTCGATTCATTTTCAGAATAAAAAGCTGGGAAAGAATTTGATATGTTCTGTCTTCATAGGGATTGATAACGGTAGATCTTATCACCTTATTAAGTCCATTATCCAAATCGCCTCTTAATTGAATCAAATCTAATCCATCTTTATAAACTATTTCGGATACAAATCTCGTTCCTGTAATGTAAATAAAGCCAACCATTAAAATAATTACTACCACAAAAGAGAAACTGCCCACCAAGAGAATTGTAGGAGACTTCCTCAGGTTATATATTTTTTCTTTAAAGACCGAACTCTCGGCTAAATATATACTAAATAATAACCAAAAGACAAACATCAGGGTTATGTTCTGAGGATAAAGAAAGAAGGCCACGGCTAATCCCAACCAGCCTGCGAATAATCCTATTTCCAAGAATTGCTTTAACATATTATCTCCCTCGCCGACCGTTCTGACAAAATTCCTTACGGCTAAAAATATAAACCAGATTAATATTATCGCAAAAGCCACCAACCCGGCGAATCCCAAGTCAGAAGCTAAGGTAAAAATTTCAGAAGGAGGATTGGCAAACCTAATATTCCAGAAAGCTGTCTGATTAATTATTTGTGGTTTGTATTTAGAATAATTTATAACAAAACTCTCTGGACCGGTTCCCAAAACCGGCTTATCTTTTAATATTTTGGAAACCACCTCCCAGCCTCCTCTATAATTCAACCCTACCTCGACTGGTAAATCCGGCCTGAATGGAATAATTGGTCTGAAAAACATAAATATCAAAGCAATAGCTAAAACAGCTATTGGCCAAGCAAGCCAACTAACGCTTTCTTCAAGTTTAACTATTCTCATTAAGCCAAATATCAAAATTACTGCCAGACCGATTATCAAAACCAGCCATAAAACCCAAAAATTCAAATTAATCAAAAGAACCAAATTAATCAAACCGAGAATTATCAAGAATATCTTTACATTTGCTCTCTTTACAACAAATAGCAAGGCGGTTACCAAAGTAAGAATGGTGGCCGAAAAAATTCCTAAGGTGTTTACTGTTCCCAGAGTGTTAAAAGAAACTGATTTGGTAAAATCCCAAGGAAGAATAAAACCGCCCCAAATTTGAATTAAACCAAGAACAATTGTAACGGCAGAAGATATCAGAAAAACAAACAGAAGCCCAAAAGTATCTTTCAGTCCTTTAAAGTTATTTATAATCAAGATATATAAACCTATAAAACACAGGATATTAACCAGGCTACCGCTTAAATGAGTTGGCCATCCGACTAAACTACCATAGGCTCTGACTGAAAAAATTGTTGCTAAAACGTAAATAACTATTAACGCACCAAGAAAAATATTTAAAACATTGCTTTTCCACTGAATTTCTCCTTGGTTAAGAATCTTTATCAACCAAAGAATAATGGTAATTACTACCAAAAAAACCAAAAGTACCTGCTTATTGAACTCTACAGCATTAATTGTTACGGGCAAAAACCAAAGAGGCATAAGAAAAACTAACGCATAAACTAATCTCTGGACAACTTTCTCCAAAGTTATGCCTCCTTTGGAAAATGCCCATTTAGAAAAAAATGATTTTATACTCATAGATATTAAATTTTATTTAATTATTAATTATTATGTTATAATGATAACATAAAAAATATATTGTAAACAACTAATTTGTCAGTATAGCACAAGTGCAAAAAAAATACTATACAATTAAACAAGCAGCGAAAGTTTTGGGAGTCACGCCCTTAACTCTCAGAAATTGGGATAAAGGCGGAAAACTTAAAGCCTATCGTCATCCTATTAATAATTATCGGGTTTATAAATCGGATCAACTTGAGTTATTTTTAAGAAAAATGGAAATTAGTCGTGAAAAGAAGAAAAAAAGGAAGATAGATATATATTATATTTAAATATAAAAATTCCCGCAAGTATTCGCGGGAATTTTTATATCAATTTTTTATTCATTACCAATATACTTTTTTAAATCGCATTAGTTTAACTGTAAAAATAAGCTTAAGCTTAAAATAAAGTTCAATCAACCAACAATAAAATCTGTTTCCCTTTTTATTGTTAAGAATTTCCAATAATTTGTTCTCTCTAAATCTACAATAAAATATAAAGGCGATAAAACAACTAATTATCATCAGAAGAGCCAAAGATATAGCATCGGCACCAGTCTTGACATAGGTCGCTGTGCCCAAAACTTCTCCGGATCTGTGAATAATGATTGAGGCCTGATCCGAAAGTTGAGATACATTATCGGCGCTAACATAAGCGGTATTGACTAAAGTCGTGGAACCGGAAGCAAATTTATCAACTGAAGCAATTTTGGCTCTGAATTTAATTGTTTTTGTCTGACCCTGAGACACACTACCCAAAACCAGGCCCGCGCCAATTACATCTCCGCCCCAAGAAATTCCATCAATAGTTGTACTACCGGAAATGATTGATACATTATTTGGAAGATTGTCCCAGATTTTTACGTTAGTCAATTCGGCATTACCGACATTAATAATCTGGATTGAAAATTCTACTTCTTCACCGGGATCAGCTAGAAAAGAATCAAGCAAACCAGCCTGTCCTTTGCTGATATTTCGACCCAACTTACTTATTGAAATAGCTATATTGGTTGTTTGCTGCTTAGTAACAGTAATCTGGGCAGAGTCGCTAATTTCGCCACAAGTCTTATCAGCCCAAGCATAAGCGTAGTTGATTAAATTAGTGGAAGAGAAAGTAAATTCGCCGGCTGAAGAAATCTTAGTTTTAAATTTAATCTCTCGAGAATCGCCAACAATTAAATTTCCCAATAATATGCCGTCAGAAGAAATTATCCCATCTGTTCTATAAGAACCATCAACAGTAGTGCTTCCAGAAATATAATTTAATTTAGCCGGCAAAACATCTTTAATCTTAGAATTATTAGCTGTTTCATTGCCGACTGAATTTATTTCTATTAAGACCTCAATTTCATCACCTGGATTTGCAAAAAGAATATCTGTCCAATAATTAGAACTCTGAGTAATATTTCTTACTTGTTTATTAATATGAAGAGAGGGAGAACAGCCACTATCCTTTTTGACATTTACCGTAGCTGTATCATTAGCCGCAGTAATCCCACTTGCATTGGCATAACCATAATTAGTTAGAGTGGTTACCCCAATATTAAACATACTGTCCGCGGCTGCCTTTGCTTTAAATTTAACTGTCTTGGTTTGCAAGGCTCCGATATTGCCAATATATATTCCTCCAGTAATTATGCCGTCGCCAACAGAAACTCCGTCAACAGTAGTGCTACCGGTTACGTAATTTAATCGTACTGGCAAACTATCCCAAACTTTAACATTATTTATAGTATTACTGCCAGTTGAATGAATAGCTAAAGAAAATTCAACCTCGTCTCCTGGCCTAACTTCAATAGAATCGGAAAAAGCTCCACCGCCCGTGACATTTCTTACTAATTTATCTATCGATAATCCAGCGCCACCACTTACAAACGTAGAAACATAATTACTATAAACAAGATTTGTCTCATTGCTATCAATAGTTGCTCTGTTTTTAATTTCTGTATTCCCAGAAGG
>Ga0154612_110_pt1 | contig 16331 bp, 17 predicted proteins | sample Rifle2008BG13ft_FD_116041 | JGI IMG/M metagenome (GOLD analysis project Ga0154612, IMG submission 116041) | Candidatus Portnoybacteria bacterium RBG_13_40_8
TTATTGAAAAATTTCCCAAAAAATATGAACAGCTTGTCGGAGAAAGGGGAATTAAATTATCCACCGGCCAAAAGCAGAGAATTGCCATTGCCCGGGCACTATTGAGAGATCCGAAAATTTTGATTTTGGACGAAGCAACTTCGGCCTTGGATTCGGTTTCGGAAAAACTGGTTCAGGAAGCTTTAAGGCGCCTGATTGAAGGACGAACAACTTTTGTTATTGCCCACCGCTTAAGCACGATTTCCCACGCGGATAAGATTTTTGTGATTAAAAAAGGCGAAATCGTGGAAAGAGGCACGCACCAAAAATTGATGAAAATAAAAAACGGCATTTACCGCAATTTCTATCTTATGCAATCGGTTTTTAAAGAAGATTTAATGAATGGAAAGAAAGTGTAAAAAATAAATTTATGACCCTGAAATTTTCGGAAAATTATAATTTATTCGTGATTTACTTGATTTTGAATTTGTCGGGATACGATGATAATAACAACAAAAAGAGAATGCACCCGATACGGAAGAAAATAAGAGATTATTTTATAAAACACAGAAAAGACGATTTAAAAGTCATCAAACCAATCAGAGGATTGTTAAAGAGATTTCATTCTAATAGCATTGCTTATACAGGTCTTTTAAAAAGAGAACATCCAAGGTTCAAGAAATTTAAAGGACTTGATGAAGCATTAATATTGATTAAAAAATTTGAAGAAAACACCAGGTTAAAGGAATTTTATAAGAAATATTACTTGCCGAATTTAGATAATATTATTAATAATAAAAAATTCAGACATAAATTAACTAAATACAAAAAGGACATATCGGGTTTTGTGGAAATGAAAACTAATTGGGAAATATCGGTTGTTGTTAATTTTCTGGATTCATATTGGCGTGGCAGCAATTTTCGTCTTTTAAGAAATCGTTCGATAATTACTACGGGTCCAAGCGATAAAAAAGAGGTTGTGAGTTGGCACAATATTGTCCACGAAGCTTTGCACTGTATTCTGCGCGTATATTTTAAAAAAGCCGAGAAAAAATTCTCGCAAAAATTAATAAAAATCATTAAACAAAAAACATTAGACAAAGATTATAAGAACAATACATCAATGCATCAAATAGAAGAAACCTTTATTCGGGCATTTACACCATTGATTACGAACGAGAATAAACTAGATTACTGGGATTATTTGAAGAATAGATTCCCTTTATCCGAGCCGATTTATAAAATATTGGAAGAAAAACTCGTAAAGGGCAAAGTTAAATTCAATCAAAAAATTCTTAGAGAGGTTTTGGAGGGAATGGAGAATCAATATAAATAAAAATTTTATGAAATATATTTTTATTGGCGGGATACCGACATCGGGAAAAAGCTTTTTAGCCGAGAAAATAGCTAAAGCAAAAAATATAGCACATATTGATGTTTGGCGAGAAGAAATGGGAAAGAATCCAGCGTTGGAGCCGTGGGTTAATTTTTATTGGAAGCTGAATGAAAAGGAATACTATAAAAACACTTCTTGTGATAAACAATGGGAGAATCTTAAAAATCAATCAGAGGCATTGTGGCCGGAAACCAAGCGCCGAATAAACAAAATAATTGAATCTGGAAAACCGGCAATTTTTGAAGGAGTCAGTTTATTGCCTCATTTAATTAAAAAAGATTTTAATTTTCCGGGAATTTTTTTATTAGGAAAATCATTTGAAGAAACTTTTGAAAGAAATAAAAAAGCCCCGCGTTGGGGCAAGACAGAAGAATTACAAAAAACGGAAGCCGAGAGCTTCTTTTTCTGTGAAAGAATCCATTATAAACAGGAGGCAGAGAAATTTGAATTTAAAACATTTGAAGATATTGATGAAGCTGAAAAGGAAATATTAAAATCATTTTAAAAGAATTAAATCAATATGGAAAAAAGAGTCGCAGCCGTAATAATTAAAGATAATAAAATTTTATTGATGCGTCGGATAAAAGACGGGCAGGAATATTTTGTTTTTCCGGGAGGAGGAATTAAGGAAAATGAATCCGTAGAAGATGCTATAATCAGAGAGATTAAAGAAGAATTATCTTTAGATGCCAAAATAGATAAATTACTTTTTCAGATTGAAAATCGAGGGCAAGAGGAATTATATTTTTTAATTAAAGAATTTTCAGGCATCCCAGAATTGAGCGGTCCAGAAAAAGAAAGAATGAATGAAAACAACCAATATTATCCGGAATGGATAGATTTGGATAAAATTCAAGATTTATCTAACTTATACCCCGAGGCAGTCAGAAAAAAGGTTAAAGAATTAATTTAAAAACATGGATCAATCATTACCAAAATTTCCTGAAGCGTGCGTAAAAATAATTTTTAGGTGTGGCGACTATGTTTTGTATTATAGGACGCGTAAAGGTATAAAGGATATACCCGGTGGTCATATACATTTCGGAGAAACTATTTTTGAGGCCCTGAAAAGAGAATTGCGTGAGGAGATTGGATTTGAGCTTGAAACAGAGCCGCAATTAATTGATGGTTGGACATATTTATCGAGAGACGGCTTAAGTCATCGAGTATATTTTGTATATTTATTAGATATTCCTGAAAAAATGCAGTTTAAATCTATAGAATATCCAGATGGCATAGAGTATATATGGCTTCATAGAGATGAGATATCGGGAGCAGACATTATGCCACAACAAAAAGAATTGTTCTTGAAAGCCATTAATTATTCAAATTCATAGGTATAAAATAATCGATATTACCCAATTTATACCCCGAAGAAGCCAGACAGAGAATAAAAAATTGATTGATAAAAATGACGATTAAAAACCAGCGAGATTTCGCTGGTTTTTAATGTAATAAATACCCTTTTCAATCGTCATATATAGTAGGGAATAACCCTTGACAAAGGTTTATCTAATGTGGTAAGTTAGTAGTAGAAAACAATAAGGTCGAAATGACCTTTAATATAGATTTTTTGAGTTCTTTTACAATTGAATTTGCTGTATTTCAGCAAAGATTGAGATAGATAAACTATAGGAGGAGAAAATGAAAGAAACGAAGGATCCACGGAAATACGGATTTGATTACGGCGATGGCGGCCCGATTGTTTTTGATTCTAATCTGTTCAAACAATGTCTTTCTTGTAAGGGCAAAGGAAAAATCAACGAAGAAAAATGTCCTACTTGTGATGGGACGGGTGCTGTGGAGAAAGAGGTATGAAGACGTATCAAATTCAACCGGCAACAGCTTGGCTAACGGTTAACAGAAGATGTAATTTTCGTTGTAAATGGTGTTATGCTGAAGCAACGGGCTATGAACCCAAGAGCGAAATGTCTCTTGAGCTGGCTGAGGTTCTAGCTAAGATGGCTTGGCAGATAGGAGTGCGTAATCTATTGGTTATCGGCGGGGAACCGACATTGTGGCGACCATTGATGGAGTTCAATGATTTTTGTATGCGCGAGGGATTTCAAAATATCTTAATCACCAACGGTGCTCGATTCGGCGGCGACCGCTTCTCGGCAATATACAAGGGGCATACTAACAACAAGATAGGGTTATCTATTAAAGCATCGACACCACAGCAATTGTATGAAGTTGCTGGCGTGACTAATTTTGATGTAGTCAAGAAAGGAATTATCCGGGCCGTTCAAGAGCTAAATGCACAGGTGAGTATAACCTACAACACATTTTACGTTGATACTTTGACAGACGTGGTACGGTTTGCTGTTGAGTGCGGCGCTAAGTCAGTTAAGATTGATTTCTGTTCAACCACCTTTAGTGAGGGTCGACCAAATGCAAAGTATATGGTAGAGCCGAAAAGATTAGCGGAAAATATTATGAGGGACTACCCTGAACTTGAACGGATAACAGAAGGACATATTGTTTTCGAAATGATGGTTCCTTTCTGTTTGTGGCCTCAAGATTTTATTGTGGACCTTAGGCGCAAGGGTCAGATTTTGAGTGTTTGCCATGTCCTTAAGCGAAAGGGGATAATTTTTGATGAGAGGGGAAATCTGCTTATTTGCAATGCGTTATTCGATTACCCCATAGGCCGTTACGGTAGTGACTTTTGTGATGATAAATCGCTTTTGACATGGCTAAATACCGAAAGGATTGTTAGCTATTATGATCGCATTGGGCGCTATCCTTCCACGGCATGCAAGGTATGTCATTGGTATTCAGAATGCGGTGGTGGCTGTCCTTTGCGATGGGCTCTTTACAAGGCCGATGAATTTGTTAGGCCTATGAGCGAAAATCTTCCGACCGAAAAGGAGGTGATTCATGTCGATTGAGAACCTTTTGAATCGACTGAATCTTTCCGAGGCTCGTCCCGAGGAGCCGCCCAGGGGACTACTGGCTGCTAGCCAGACGCAGTCGACGTATTGCGACTGCAATGGTTTCTGTCAGTGTGACTGCGACTGCACTTACTGTCCCTGTTCTCAGAACTGCTAGTGAGTGAGTCGCCTCCTGCTTTATTAATCGGGAGGGGGGAGTAATCGCTTCCCCCTTTTTTTATTAAAATTAATATTATATTATAAAAGTATATGTTAAACACAAAATTTGTCATTAATAGTATTGAACGAGAAAAAGAAATTGTTGATATGGTCAATAAGAATATCAATTTTTTTAGGACCAATAGAATAGTATTTACATTCCCAGAGAAAACCGTGGAAGAAGAATATGATATTAAAAAACACGAGAATTATAAAGAATGGCTTGAAACTGAATGGGCGAAGAGAGAAAATGAATTTACAGAACGATTATTGTTTCTTTTTAATAAATCAATAGAACTTCAATTTACCGTTGAAATATCGAATTATGGACCACTGGGTTTTTATAATACAAACACCAATACCGTTACAATAAACCTTAATACTAAATTAGATGTCATAAGCACAATTAAGCACGAAATGATTCATATTATATTGGAGCCGTTCATTAGAAAGTATCAAATTGAGCATGCTCGTAAAGAGTTTATTATTGATACGATTTTAAAGATATTAGATACGCAGGTAAATTCAACCACTTGACTTTTTGATTGGATAGGAGTATATTATAAATTACGAAAATACGAGTACGTTTTTGTACCTTACAAACCCTGCACCTTTTAAATTTTAATATAGATTAACATACAGATATAGACCAAGAATTAATTTCTGGAAAACTCCTGCTCTTTAGGAAAAAGATGCAGGGTGAATATATTGAATCCCGTATGGGGTTCTAAGATTTTAAACAAAGGAGGTGAAAAAGTGTCCAGACTGAACTGGAAATTCAAGATTGTTTTCTTTTTGTTGCCGTTTTTACTCTATATGGCTGAATGCGATTTTTCCTGCAAGACATTGACTACCCCTGATCCGATTGATCCAAATCCGCCCGAAGTTAAATATTACACCTACGAGATACTGTATGAACGACCCCTTGGGTCATTGATAGACGAATCGTCTGACCCCCTAGATGTATGTCTGGAAATACATGAGAAGGGTGGCGGTTTGCGTGGCCCCTACTACATATTTACGAAGTTGAGCGACTATGCTTTTATTGCCACGAGCAGAGAGATTGCCGCAGAAAGTTTGGTTAAGATTTGGACTTTGGATAAAGGGAGATGGAAAGAAAGAACCGGGGAAACTGGATTAATTTGGGGCAACCCGCATACGGTAGGCGATATATTTACTTTGAAATGCGTTCAGACCGGATTTCAGAAAAAACTGTTGAAGATTGAAGACTACCGCATGTCCAACATGCCAGTGGGTTATGAGGCGTACAGAGCATCATGCAAGATACAGCTTGACGGCACAATAACCGATGAATAGCCACTCACAAGAATTAGTGAGTGGCTTTTTTATTTTGTGTATAACTTGACTTTGTTTTTGATTAAATAAATTGTATAATTTAAATATACACAAATTATTTAGATTTAAATTTACAAAAATGCTTACAAAACAGCAAAAATTTTGTTTAGTTTTGGTATTTGCTATCGTATTCTTCAGCGGATTATTTTTGACTGAAAATGCGTTTGCCATACTTGAATCTTGTCCGGACACGGCTACCACCAGTATTGCGGTTAAGGGCACTCTAACTGGTGGATCTTGCGTAGAGAGGAATTCGTGTTTGGGTAGGGGCTTATGTCAGGATCTGCATATCATTTGTGAGATTCCTCCTTCTGGAGGCGTGAAATATAGCATAGATTCAGGGGCTTGTAATGCCTCGAGTGGAACAGTTATTAGTTACAGCCAGAAACGAGAAGGAGTTCCCGATGATTGTGTCCGTCCTTGTGATTATTGGTTGCCCTACCTGTACGAGTATGATACCGGGAATATCAATATAAGTGGTTTAGCTGATGGAACTCACACTATTAATATCTGTAAAAGAGAGGTTTGTCCCTCGCCCTGTACATCTGGCTGGTTCACACCCGATAAATGTACTTTCACCAAATGCTCTGCCACGCTTACGGTTAATCTTACGGCTAATCCGTCATCAGGAGGAGCTCCTTTGACTACCGACCTTAGTGCTGCAGTAGGCGGAACTGCAACCGGTGATATTAAATATGAATTCGATTTTGGCGAGGGCGCTGGTTATTCTGCGACATATACTCAAGCTACTTCTCCCAAAACCGTTAGCCATACTTATTCATCAGCCGGAACTTACACTGCCAAAGTGCGGGTAACCAGAGGATGCGCTACGGCCACGGATACAGTTACGATTACCGTTTCATCGATTAGTTTTTGGGTTACTCTGTCAGTTAATCCTTCTTCTGGCCCAGCCCCTTTAAATAACGTGGAGTTGACCGGTAATGCCCATGGTACAGCTACGGGCAATATCTTTTGGGAGTTTGATTGCAATAACGACGCATTATTTGAATACTCCGTTACCAATAACACTGACCCCTTTACAAGTCCCTTTAAATGCAATTATCCAAATCCGGGTGCTTACAAGGCCAGAGTTAGGGCGACTAGGCAGACACAAACGTCTAATGACAGATTTGATATTACCGTCACTTGCGGGCCAGCTCAAGCTCCGACCATTTCTTTGTCTTCGCCTACTGCTTCCTGGCTCAATTACAATCCCAATTTTAAAGCCACAGTAGGGGATCCCAATGGCGATCAGGTCCGTGGCCATTTCAATATTACGGGAGTAGTGGCTGACGGAGTGGGCAACTGGGTTGTCTCGCCCTACAGTAATTCTACCTGCTATCCGGCTGATTGTTCTTCCGGTTTATCTTTAACCGACGGCGAATACACTTGGGCAGCTTATGCCGAAGACAATAGTACCACTGCCTGTACCAGCGCTATGACATCTTTTCGCTGGCTGGGCATAGATAAAACTCGGCCTATTGGCGACATCACCCATTCTCCAGCCAGCCCCGATACCGGTGACCAGGTTACTTTTACCGCCACTGGTTCAGATGCTTTAAGTGGGATGAAATCAATTTTAGTATATATTGACGGCACCTTAAGGAATACTTGTCTTGCTTCAACTATTTGTTCATATATTGGCGGACCTTATTCAACGGGCAGTCATACTTATTATGCTGTTTTTACTGACAATGCCACCAATACTCTGACCACTTCCACTAAATCTTTTTCTGTGGCTGGTTTGGATGTTACTTGTTCTTTGTCAGCCAGTCCCTCGTATAATTGTATTCCCCCGAATTTTGTTTCCAATTTGACTGCAGCGGTTACTGGTGGAAGCGCAACTGGCAATATTACTTACCAGATTGATTGCGAGAATAATGGTAGTATTGACCGTGATTCTGGTTCAATCCCCAATACTACTTATTCATACAATGGCTGTCCGGCTTACGGAGCAAATACCACGGTCCGAGCAGTGGTAACCAGACAAGGAATAAGTTGTACTGCTTTGACTAACATCTATGTGTCCAGTTTTGATGTTGCTCCCAATCCAGCCAATATTCTGGTTGGTAATACTCAGCAATTTACTGCTACTTATGACCAAGATGGTTCTTCCGGTCCATCGGCTTCTCAGAATGTGACCAATACATCTGCCTGGTCATCCAGCGCTCCAACAGTAGCCACAATTAATGCCAGTGGTTTGGCTACCGGGGTAGGAGGGGGTACTTCCACGATTACATCTATTTATGCTCCGGCTGGCGATTCTTGTACTGATACATCTATTATTAATGTGAGCAGGCCATTCAGTAATTTTAAAGTAATTATCGGCGGCTTGAACAGGCCGCCAACAGCCACTAATTTCAATGCCACGGAATCCAATTGTTGTGATGCCAATCCTTCCTGGTTTTTTACCTGGTTATACGGCGATTTGGATGGAGATTTGGAAGCAAGTTTCAGTTTCCAGGTTGATTCCGATCCCGGTTTCACCAGTCCGATTACCGTTAGCCGTGTGATTAATCTTTCGCCATTCTTAGCTCCCGGAAGTCAGAATAATCAGTCAGTTTTACTTTCGCCTTCTGTTCCACCGCCGGCCGGTATGATTGGTTATGGCATTAATTACTGGTGGCAAGTGAAGGTTGAGGATAATCAGGGCAAAGATTCCGGCTGGCTACCTCAGCCGCCTCTTGCTATTATTCATACTCATCGTTGCCCGATTTGCGATTTTACCTGGATTCCGAGAAGTCCGATTCCGGGGGAGGATGTTCAATTTACCAATACCTCTACTTGCTATAACGATAGCCAGAGCGTTGTTCCTTGTTCTTCTTTTTCCTGGTCAACAATTCCTGCTGCTATTATTTCTACTCCTTTTGCAGCCAATACGATGATCGTTTTCAGCGGCAGCGGCGGTTATAATGTCAGTTTGACCGTTACCGATGGCAGTAACTATCAGTGTAGTACCAGTAAAACAGTCAGAATCAGTTTGCCTTTGCCCAGGTGGAAGGAGATATAGGGTGGAATAAATCAGAAATAAATTTTAATGGTTCAATTATTTAAGAAAAAAATAAAATCCTGTTTAGGAATTGATATTGGCACTGCTTCCATAAAAATAGCTCAGTTAAAAAAGGAGGCAGAGAAATTTGAATTGGAGACATACGGAGAAATTTCCACCAAAAGTTATTTGGAAAGATTAAATGACGCCTTTCAGGTTACTTCGTTAAAGACATTGGAAGCCGTAACCCGAGAATTGTTAAGGGTTCTTCTGGAAAAAGCCGAAACCAGTACCAGACAAGCAGTAATGACTATTCCGGTTTTTTCGAGCTTTGTCAGCGTGGTAGAAGTTCCGGAGATGGCGGAAAAAGAACTTTCTCATGCCATAGAATTTGAAGCTCGGCGCTATGTTCCTATTCCGGTATCCGAAGTTATTCTTGATTGGAGAATTATAGAGGCGGGATTGATAAAAGACGATATTTCGCCCAGACCATTTAAGGGTAAAAGAATTCTTTTAATCGCCGTTCCCACAGAGGTAATCAATAAATACCTGAAAATAGCCGACAATTTGGGTTTAAAAATCCTTGCTCTTGAATTGGAAAGTTTTAGTTTGGCCAGGTCATTAATGTCCGGAGACAGAAGTTCGGCTTGTATTTTGGATATCGGAGCAAGGGCGAGTTCTTTTACGATTTTTGACAGAGGGACGATTCAAATGAGTCATAGTCTGGATATAGCCGGAGCCGAGATGACCAAAAGTTTATCCGTTGGTTTGGGAGTTGCCTCGCAAAGAGCCGAGGAATTTAAAGTTACCTTCGGGCTCGATCATCAGGAGAATTACGAGAGAAGGAAAGAGATTAAAGAGCTTTTGCATCTTCCTCTTGAGAAAATAGTAGACGAGATTGAAAGAATGATACTTTCGTATCAAATGAAAACAGACAGGAAAATAGAAAAATTAATTCTTAACGGCGGCTCTGCTTCGTTGGTTGGTTTGGAGGATTATATTCAGAAAAGATTAAACATAAAAGCAGTTGTTGCTTCTCCCTGGTCAAGAGTGGTTTATCCCACTGCTCTACAGTTAGTGCTTAGAAAGATAGGACCAGAGTTTTCCGTGGCTGTCGGAGCAGCCATGCGCGAAGGCTAAAGCCTTCGCGCATCAAATCCAAAATCCTAAGCACTAAATCCTAAATAAATTTGAATTTTAAAATCTTAAATTCCAAACAAATGACCGAAGATCAAAATTCTAAAAAATATGATTTAGAAGAACGAACATTAAAATTTGCCAAAAGATGTAGAGATTTTATTAAAGAATTGTCAAAGACGATTTCGAATATTGAATATAGTAAGCAACTCGTGAGAGCATCGGGCTCGCAAGCAGCTAATTATATTGAGGCAAACGAATCTTTAAGTAAAAAAGATTTTTGTATGAGAATCAAGATTTGTCGCAAGGAATCCAAGGAAAGTCGATTATGGTTAAGGTTGTGTGATTTTGGTGATAACCAAGATTTATACAAAGAACAACAGGAATTAATTCAAGAATCTCAAGAACTTACAAAAATATTCGGTTCAATGGTAGAAAAATGTAAAAAGGTTTAAAATTATTATTTTGAATTTTGTGTTTGTTTAGAGTTTAGGATTTAGAATTTAGAATTTGAATATATTATGCCCGATATAAATTTAATTCCAAGAGAATATATTGAAAGAAAAAAAGGCGCGAGAGCCTTTATTTCCAAAACAAATATAATAATTTTTAGTTTGATTATTTTAAGTCTGCTTTTTTACGGCGGGCTTTTATTATATCAACGAAATCTTGATAAAAATTCAGAGATTATAGATGAAGAGATATTAACCCTGGAAAAGAACAGAGATATTTCTGCCGAGAAGGCGATGGTTGAATTGGATAAAAAAATAACTACCTTAAAAACTTTATTTGAGAATCATCTTTACTGGTCTAATCTATTGGAAAGAATAGAGGAACTTGTTATTCCCGAGGCCTATTTTTCTAATGTTTCCATCAACCTTGCCGAAAGCACTGTAATGTTTGGCGCTATGGGAGGCACTACCAGTTACACTAATTTAGCCAGACAGATTTTGAGCTTTCAAGAAGACTCGTCCGTAGATAAAGTCCAAGTTTCCGGTATCGCACTTGATGAAAAAGTGGGAATTAAATTTAGCCTTACAGCCAATTTTTCCAACAAGATTTTATTAGGCGAAAACAATGATTAAGAAATTCGTCCCAATAATTTTAATATTAATTTTTGCAACAATTGTGATTTTTTTGAATGTCCCGGGAGTTCAAAAGATTTTAGATACCAGAAAACAAATAGATAGTCGCAAGCAGGCACTTATCGAAGAACAAGAACTCATAACCAAGGTGGAGAATTTGGTTAAACTCTACGAAGACAATAAAGAGAGTGTAGATAAAATTAATTATATTATACCTTCCGGCGAAGATATTCCCAATTTGATTGTTCAATTGGAGGCATTGGCTTTTGAACAGGGCCTGGTATTGGGGAAAATAGAGATGACTTCGAGAGAAACAGGTCAAGAAGGAGGTGGCGACACGCAACAAGAAAAACCGGCAGAGGGTTACAAAATTTTAACCATTAATATAAGTGTGATGGGAACTTATACCGCAATAAAGAATTACCTCCTGGCAGTGGAAGAGAATATGCGATTAATGGATGTCAATTCTTTAAAATTTTCTTCCAAATCAGGAGCCGAAGAAGGTGAAGAGATTAGTCCCGAGACCCAGATTTTTGATTTTAATTTAACAATGAATACTTATTATCAGTAATTTAATTTATTATGCCTATTAAACCTTTAGAACAAAAAAAGCGTCAGAAGATTTTACTTTTTGTGGGTTTAGGCGCTGTCGTGATTACTCTTTTAATTTTGTATTTCAGTCTTTGGAAGAAAGCAACTCCAGCAGAAGAGACGACAACTTCGGCAATACCAATTTCCCAGCGCAGTCAGTCAGCTCTGATTTTGGAAGAGAAGCTTAAAAAGATAAAACTTGATTTTGATTTTTTGAATGAGAAAATTTTGTCATTCTTAAAAATTCACGGGGATTTGCCGGTTGAAAAAGGGGAAACCGGCAGAGATAATCCTTATGTCCCTTATTAGCTATGCCCGGTGCTACAACTTTGATGGTCGCCAGTGGCGACCACATATGTAGTATCGTGGCAGAATAGATAAACAAACATTTTTTAATGTATAATCTACAACTTTGATGAACTTAGTATAAAAATCGAAGTTGTAGCACCGGGTATGTCCAAACAAAAAGACATCTTAGATATATTGGCGAGCAAGAACTTGATTGAAGTAAAAGCCCTGGAACAAGCCAAAGAAGAAGCTGAAAGAAATAATAGAAATTTGGAAGAATTAATTGTGGAAAAGGGCTTAATTACAGAGCAAAAGCTTTATCAATCAAAGGCAGAATTTTTAAAAATTCCCTTTAAAGAGCTGGCGGGCTATAAGCCGGGGCCAGACATTTTAAAGTTGGTCCCATTGGAGGCAGCCCAGCATTATCGTTTTGTACCCTTGAACGTTGATAATGATATTTTAGAGGTAGGCGTACTTAATCCCGAAGATATTGATACTAGTGAGGCCTTGAAATTTATCGCTCATCGCAACAATCTTGCTCCGAAAGCCTATCTTATAACTCTCAGTGACTTTAGGAGTGTTCTTAAGGAATACTCAAATTTGAAAGGAGAAATAAAGCAGGCCCTGGATGAACTGAAAAAAGAAATAGAGAGAGAAGAAAAGAGATCCATTAAAGAAGAAGACGAGGGAAAAATAGAGAAAATAGCCGAGGAAGCCCCGATTAGCAAGGTCGTGGCTTTAATTATTAAACATGCCATTGATCAAGATGCTTCCGATATCCATATTGAGCCAGGCGAGAAAGCAATCAGAGTGCGTTTCAGAATTGACGGCGTTTTATATACCAATCTTACTTTGCCAATTCGTATTCACCCGGCCGTTGTTTCAAGAATTAAAATTCTTTCTCATTTAAAAATTGACGAAACAAGAAAGCCTCAAGACGGGAGATTTTTTACTCAAAGCGGTAAGAAAAAAATTGATTTCCGAGTTTCAACTTTTCCTACTTATAGCGGTGAAAAAGTGGTGATGAGGATTCTTGATCCAACTATCGGATTAAGAGAGTTATCCGATTTGGGGCTAGAGGCCCGCAATTTGGATGTTTTGAAAAGAACTATTCAAAAGCCTCACGGCATAATTCTTTTAACTGGTCCCACCGGTTCCGGGAAGACCACTACTCTTTACAGCATTTTACATATTTTAAACGAAGAAGGCGTGAATATAGTCAGCTTAGAGGATCCGATTGAATATTTTATTGACGGAGTAAATCAATCTCAGGTTAGACCGGAAATTGGCTATACCTTTGCCACTGGCTTGCGCCACATTCTTCGTCAGGATCCTGATAAAATTATGGTTGGCGAGATTCGAGATAATGAAACCGCTGCTCTGGCTATCCACGCTGCTTTAACCGGACATTTGGTTCTATCCACCTTGCATACCAATGATGCTATTGGGGTTATTCCTCGTTTGATTGATATGGGTATTGATCGATATTTAATTCCTCCGACTCTTATATTGGCAATTGCCCAAAGATTGGTTCAGCGACTTTGTCCCAACAGCAAAAAGGAGATGAGTCTTTCTCCAGAAATGAGAGAAATGGTAAAAAGAGAATTGGGAACAATTGATCAAGATCAGTTTAAAAAATTTAAATTGAAGGAGCCCCTGACTTTCTATGAGCCAAAGCCCTCAAGAGAATGTCCCAAAGGAATCAAGGGTAGAATTGCAATTTACGAGATATTAGAAATGACTCCCGAATTGGAAGAAATTGTTTTGAAGGAAGCATCGGAATCCAATATTAAACAAGAAGCAAAAAGACAAGGAATGGTAACCATGCTTCAAGACGGTATTTTAAAGGCCTCGAGAGGATTAGTCGGCTTAGAAGAAGTAAAGAAAGAAGTTGAGGAATAATCAATAATTTCACTATTAATAAAACATAATGTATAATTGATATATATGAAGAATAATTATCAATTGCAATTAGAGGAATTTTTAGAAATAGTTGGTAAAAACAATGCCTCTGATCTTCATCTTTCTGTAGGTAAAAAGCCGGCGATTAGAGTTGATGGCGAGTTGATAGAATTAGTGAAATATCCGATATTAAGCGGTGAACATGCCACGGGCTTAATATATGCTCTTTTAACCGAAGAACAAAAGCAAAAACTTTTTACAGATAAAGAAATTGATTTATCTTATAACTATAAAGAAAAAGCCAGATACAGAGTTAATGTTTTTTTTCAAAGAGGATATATTTCGGCTGCTTTGCGTTTTTTGCCTTCCAAAATAAGAACAGTCAAGGAACTAAATCTACCTCAAATTGTTGAAAAATTTGCTTCTCATTCCCAGGGTTTTTTATTAATTGTCGGTCCCACCGGACACGGAAAAACTACAACTATGGCAGCCTTGATTGATTATATAAATCATCATTTTGCCAAACATATTGTTACCATTGAAGACCCAATTGAGTATGTTTTTGACCAAGATAAATCTCTTATTGAACAAAGAGAAGTTGGCAATGATACAAAATCTTTTGCCCGAGCTTTAAGAGGAGCCTTGCGCCAGGACCCGGACGTGATTATGGTTGGCGAAATGAGAGACTTGGAAACGATTTCAACAGCTCTTACTGCTGCCGAGACCGGACATCTGGTTATAGCTACCCTTCATACCAATAACGCTGCCCAGACGATTGACAGAGTAATTGATAGTTTTCCGGCCGAAGCCAAAAATCAAGTTCGAGCCCAGTTAGCCGCTACTCTTTTGGGCGTTGTTTCTCAACGTCTAATACCCCGAGTTAATGGCGGAAGGATACCGGCTGTTGAGGTGATGCTGGTTAATTCCGCTGTTCGTAATTTAATTAGAGATGGCAAGATTTATCAAATAGATTTAGTAATTGAAACCAGTAGCGACGAAGGCATGATTTCTCTAAACCGATCATTGGCCGATTTGGTCCATAAGGGAGCAATTTCTTTAGAGAATGCAGAGATATATTCTTTAAATCCTTCCGATTTGAGAATGCTGCTGGGTAAGTAAAATTATGAGATTTAATTATCAGGCCAGAACCAAGAGAGGAGAAACGCAAACAGGCGTCGTAGAGGCCGGAAGCAGAGAAGCGGCCATTGAAACTCTTCAGCGCCATGATTTAGTTGTAGTTTATCTCGAAGGATTATCAGAGGTTCCTTTTTATACCCGTTCTTTAAAAATTTTCCAAAGAGTAAAAGCAAAGGAGATAACTATTTTTTATCGCCAATTAGCCATTCTTTTTGAGGCCAGCGTCTCGCCATTGGATTCTTTAAGGATTTTGGCCGAGCAAACCAAAAATCCACTTTTCAGAGATATAATTTTTGAAATAGAAAATGATGTTAAGGGAGGTGAAAATTTATCCGACGCCATGGCTAAACATCCGAAGGTTTTTTCCGCCTTTTATGTAAATGTGGTCAAGGCCGGCGAGGCCACCGGCAAACTTCACGATGTGCTGAAATATTTAGCCGACCACGCTGAGCAGGAATATAATCTGGCATTCAAAGTAAAAGGCGCTTTCACTTATCCCATAGTAATTCTTACCCTATTTTTGGTTGTAGGAGCAATAGTAATGATTTATGTGATTCCTCAATTGACTGCCGTGATAGAAGAGAGCGGCCAGGAACTCCCCATTGCCACACGAATTTTAATCATCGTAAGTAAATTTTTAAAGAATTGGTTTTGGCTGCTCGGTTTATTGATTGTCGGAATGGTTCTTGGCTTGATAAGATTTAAAAAAACAGAAAAAGGTCGTCGAATTTTCGATATTGTTAAATTAAAAATTCCCATTTTTAAATCTCTTTTTCAGAAGATATATTTGGCCCGCTTAGCCGAGAATTTAAGAACCCTTGTTATCGGCGGAATTCCGATTTTGAAAGCCCTTGATATTTCTTCAATAGTAATCGGCAATAAAATTTATGAAGAAATAATCCTCAAAGCGAAAGACCAGGTTAGGGTGGGCAAAACCATAAGTTCAGCTTTTTCTGATTATCCAAAACAGATTACGTCAATGTTTACCCAGATGGTTGGAGTGGGAGAAAAGACAGCCGAGCTCGGCACTATCTTGGAAAAAGTTGCTTATTTTTATCAGCAGGAAGTAGACAGAACCGTAGCCAATATGACCCAGTTAATTGAACCTTTTATGCTTTTGATATTGGGCGCAGGAGTAGCCTTTTTGCTTTCGGCGGTTTTAATGCCCATCTATAACCTTGCTTCTGGAATGTGATATAATAAAAGAAGAGACTTAAAAACAAGACAAAGGTCGAGAATTAATAATCAAGTCCCGAAAATATAAGCCGAGTCGAGGCAAGATTCGGGACAGAAAAAAATAATAATTAATTTGTTGATTAATGTATGAAAAAGAAATCTAAAGGTTTTACTTTGATTGAACTTTTGGTGGTTATCGCAAT
>Ga0154612_115_pt1 | contig 13310 bp, 14 predicted proteins | sample Rifle2008BG13ft_FD_116041 | JGI IMG/M metagenome (GOLD analysis project Ga0154612, IMG submission 116041) | Candidatus Portnoybacteria bacterium RBG_13_40_8
CGTTTTTACACCAAATGATCAGTGCGTTTGTGACCCCAATGTAGAATTAGTTACCAACGGCGGATTTGAAACTCCTGAAGTTATTCATTCTGCTTTATGGAACATCTTTAATAATTCAAACGGACTTACCGGCTGGTCAGTGGAATGGAAATCTCTACAAGATGTGTTTCAAGAAATTTCCCGACCGTTTGCTGCTTTTCTGGAATTACAAAAAGGAGTTGCCGGTGACCCGAAAACAGGATTACAGTTAGCCGAATTGGATTCTGATTGGTTTGGTCCCGATAATCCCTTGAATGGCGAACCTGCTTCTGTAAAAATCTATCAAGATATTTCAACTATTACTGGTAAAAATTATGATATTAGTTTTTGGTTTTCTCCCAGACCCAATACAACTTTAGACAACAATAGATTAGAGTTTAGCTGGAATGGAGAAGTCAAGGATACGATTACTAATGGCGCAGGAGAAAATAATACAACTTGGAAAGAATATACATACAGTTTTGCCGCAACAGGAAATACAACCAGAATTGAGTTTGCCGATTTAGGCGTTCCCTCTGATTCATTGGGAACTTATTTGGATGATGTGAGCGTGAGATGTAACCCCGGAGAACCTGGTTGCGATGAGCAATCAAGAAATTGGGCAGAATTGGATAAAGCAAATATCGGAAATTCCGCTTCAGAATTAGCCCACGCGATAAATGGTTGGAGTTCTGCAAATATACTGGGAAATTACGGCGGTTGCCAAAATGGAATCACTTGTGATTACCGACAAGTTTTAGGCGAGGGTGATTCGTGTGCGGACAATCAATCTAACCGCGAGGCAACCGTTATCTTACACGTCGGAACAAACACAATAAAGAATTTAGTTATTAGACACTTAGACGGTATAAGTTTATTGGATAGCTTTGATATTTATATTAATGATCAACTTATTGGAACCTGGAATGATTTAACCCAGGTTGTAAGTGAAGTTTGGACAACCACTGAATTTGATATTTCCAGCTATGGATTTACCGGTGATATAACCGTAAAGCTTTATGCTAAAGACGCTGTTTGGGCAAGTTGTCCTACCTACGGACAAGTTTCAATTGATTGGATGTCTGTTTATGGATGCGGAGATATATGGCAGCCGTTTTGTGGCGACGGATTTGTAAATCAGCAATCCGAAACCTGCGAATTGCCGGATACAACCGATAATCAATATTGTCAGCAATCAACCACTCAGTGTGCTGACGGAAATAAAACTCAGACCAGAGATGCTTTTGGTGGTTGTAATGAAAATTGTGGTTGCGTGGAAGATAGTTGGGGCGAACCGGTTTGTGTAAAAGATAGTTGTAACGCCGCTTGTGCAATTGATGCCGATTGTAATGATGACAATGAAAATACAGCCGATACTTGTAATTTAACCACTTGTCTTTGCGAGAATACACCCCACACCTGCGGAAACGGAATACTTCAGACAGGTGAAGAATGTGATTACGGTGCTCAAAACGGTCAAGCTTGTAGTCCTGCTTGCGGAAACAGCTGTTCATATTGTTCAGCTTCCTGCCAATTAGTTACAGTCCAGGGTTCATTGTGTAGTCTTACCAATGGCGGTGGTGGTGGCGGCGGCGGTGGTCGCTTAGTCGCTTGCGGTGACGGAATTAGTGAATTGGGCGAACAATGTGATGATGGAAACTTGATTGATGGTGATGGCTGTTCTTCAATTTGCAAAACAGAAGAAGTGAAAGGAGAAGTTTTAGGTGAGGCAACTACTCGACTTCCGGAAACCGGCAATACTTTAATGTTAAGCTTTTTTGCCTTGATTACGGGTATGATTTCTGCCGTAGGCATAAAAAGATTAAGGGTTAAATAAATTCATATTAATTCAGATGAAGGATTCCCAGAAAAGAGTTTTGAAATTGGGATTGATATTGGTGATTATTATTGCTGTTGCTTTGATTGTTTATCCATTTTTGCCTCTTATAAAATACAATCTTTTCTATAAGCCAGAACAAATTGGTGATGTTAAATTATTGCCCGGCGTAGAAGAGGTGAACGATGAAAAGAGTGAGGGAGCAGCAGTAATCACAGGCGAGATTGCCTCTGAGTCTTCTCAGATTGGCAATCTTTTAATTATTCCCAAGATTGGCGTAAGAATTGCGATTGTTGAAGGAAGAACCGAAGCAACCCTAAACAAGGGCGCTTGGCGATTGCCCGAAACTTCAACTCCGGATAAAGGTAACAATACGGTCCTTACCGGTCATCGTTGGAAATACAGACCGCCATCGGAAAAAACTTTTTATCTTTTGGATAAATTGAAAGCAGGAGATACATTTCAGATAATCTGGCAAGGCAAGGAATATAATTATAAAATAATTTCGACTTTTATTGTTGAGCCGAAAGATGTTTGGGTATTAAATCCCACTAAAAAATCGATTGCTACACTTATAACCTGCACTCCGCTTTTTTCCACCGAGAAAAGATTGATAGTAAAAGGAGAACTTGTTGAATGATTTTTAAAAAAAATTGCGGATTTTTATTATCCACAATTTTTTTATTTTAAAAATAAGATTATAATTAAGAATATGCCCGGTACTACAACTTTGATGGTCGCCAGCGGCGACCACATATGTAGTATCGTGGCAGAATAGATAAACAAACATTTTTAATTTATAATCTACAATTTTGATGAACTCAGTATAAAAATCGAAGTTGTAGTACCGGGGATGAAAATACTAATTTTAACAAGGAATATAAGTTCTAATGGCGATAAGGAATCAAACGCCTACGGAAGAGAAAATATCAGCGATGCCTTGGATATAAAAAGAGCGCTCGGCAATGTTCACGATATTAAAATTCTTCCGTTGGGTGATGATGTTTATTATCAGATTAGGATTGAAAAACCTGGTGTTGTTTTTAATCTTTGCGATGATGGATTCAGGGGGGATTATAATTTAGAGCCGCATGTCGCCGCCTTATTGGACATTTTAGATGTTCCTTACACCGGAAATAATTATTTTACTTTGGCGTTATGTCAAAATAAGGCACGAGCAAAAGATATTTTGACTTTTAATAATATCTTAACCCCCAAATCTCAGGTTTTTACCGCCTCGGAAAGAAAAATTGATCCGGAATTAAAATATCCCTTGATTGTGAAACCGATTCGTGAAGATGGAAGCGTAGGGATTAGGGAACGCTCGGTTGTTAATAATGAGGAACAGTTAAAAGAAGAAATTGATCACGTGGTGAATATTCACAAACAAGAAGCATTAGTTGAAGAGTATATTGACGGCAGGGAATTTACGGTTTCTTTAATCGGAAACAGGAGGCCGATTGCTTTACCGGTGGCCGAAATTGATTTTACGGGTATGCCCGAGCACTTGCCGAAAATCATAAGTTATCGGGCAAAATGGATAAAGCAAAGTATTGCCTATAAAAAAAGCAATACAATTTGTCCGGCAAATATAGACGAGAAAATGACAAAAATGATAGAAGAAACAGCTAAAAAATGCTATAAAGTTTTTGGTTGTCGGGGATACGCGCGTATAGATTTCCGCTACAGAGAGGATGAAAAGAAATTATATACCCTGGAGGTTAATCCAAATCCGGATTTATCCGAAACAGAAGATACTGTCAAATCAGCCATTGCCGCAGGAATGAGTTATGCGGATTTGGTTTTGAAAATCATTGAATTTGCCATGGAAAAAAGATATTAACCCGATTAAATAATTTTAAAAATGAAACTACATTACAGTAAAACTGATTCCTATACAAAAAAAGCGAAGCAGGAAAAATATCCTGCTCGCTCTGTTTATAAGCTTGAAGAAATCGATAAGAAATATCGTTTGATTAAAAAGAGCGATAAGGTTTTGGATTTGGGTTGCGCACCCGGTTCGTGGTTAATCTATATTGCGAAAAAAGCGGAAAAGGTTGTCGGAGTCGATGTTTTGGAGATGAAAATAAAAATTCCCCAAAATGCGATATTTTTGAAAAAAGATATTATGAATTTTGATGTTTGGGGAAATTATGATGTGGTGGTTTCGGATTTGGCTCCCTCAACTTCAGGCATTGAATTTGTTGATGAAGAAAGGTCATTGGAATATTGCGAGCGGGCACTTCAAATTGCCCAAAGAGCCCTGAACAGAGGCGGGAATTTTGTTTGTAAGATTTTTGAAGGCGAGGGGACTGAAGAGTTTTTCAAAAAAGTAAAAGATAATTTCGAATTTGCCAAAAGATTCAAACCCAAGGCATCGCGCAAACAAAGTCGGGAGATTTATATTGTTGGGAAAGGGTTTAGGGGTTAGGGGCTCAGATTTATTTTACATGTCGACACGTGTCGATTACTCCAGCGAGCAATCGCACTAATTCTCGGCAAAATTCCGCCTGCGGCGGAACCATGCATTTTGCCTGCGAAATTGTCTCAGTGTAAAACAAATCCTCGCCAAAAGTTTGAAAATTAAATCATTAAAAATTCATTAGAAATTAAAAATTGAAAATTGAAAATTATGGACAACTGTCCAAAGGAATATAAACGGGGTTTTAAGAGGTTTTTGGGATGTAAGGTAGACTTATCCCAAAAGCCGATGATACCCCGCCTAGAGACCGAATTTTGGCTTAAAAAGGCGATAAAAACCATCAATCAGGAGAAGAAGAGAGTGGTTTGCTTGGATATTTTTGCCGGCTCCGGGTGTATTGGAATTGCGGTCTTAAAAAACTGTTCAGAGCTTTGCCAGAGGATGGATTTTGTTGATATTGTAAAAGATTTTTTAAAGCAAATTAAAATAAATTTAGACATAAATAAAATCAGCCCTGGGAAATATAAAATAATCCATTCGGACATTTTTAAGAGCATAAAAGGGGAGCTTGCCCTGCATCGAACCGAAGGTTCTGGTGCAGGGTACGATTACATTTTTGCCAATCCACCGTATGTGGGACTGGATAAAAGACATCTGGTTCAGGAATCGGTTTTGGACTGGGAGCCAATGATTGCGATATTTGGCGGAGAGGACGGATTGTTTTATATAAGGAAATTTTTAAAAGACGCGAGAAAGCATTTGAAAAGGGGCGGAAAAATTTATCTGGAGTTTGACCATATGCGTAAAAAGGAAACCGAGGAATTGTTAAGACAATTAAAATATAAAAATTATAAATTCCACAAAGACCAATTCGGCAAATGGCGTTGGGTAGTGATTCGCCAATTCTAATGCTTATTTTGACCGACGAAAATTTCAAAAAGGAAATTCAAAATGCCGAAAAACCAGTGTTGGTTGATTTTTGGTCGGCTCATTGCCTGCCGTGTTTTATGCTTTCTCCGGTTTTGGAAAAGTTGGCTGAAGAATATAGAGATAAAGTTACCTTTGCTAAACTTAATATAGACGAAGCCCCATTTACTGCTAGAGAATATGAGATTGACAGAATACCTATTGTTTTACTGTTTAAAAAGGATAAGGTGGCAGCCGGATTTATGGGGGTTCAGCCAGGGGGAATAATCAGAGAATGGTTAGAGAAAAATTTAAAATCATAAAATAGATGGAAAATATCGAGAAAATAATTGAAAATTATCAAAACTACGCCGAGAAAAATGGATTTAGGTTAAATCCGGAAAGAAAGACGGTGGAAAGGGTGATTAAAGGTTTGTTAGAAAATGAAAAGAAGTATGGAAAAAGATATTGTCCCTGCCGTAGAGTTAACGGCAATCCGGAGGAGGACAAGTTAAAGATTTGTCCCTGCGTTTGGCATCGCGAGGAGATTGAGCGCGACGGGCACTGCTATTGTGGACTATTTGTGAAAGTGGAGATGGGTGATTATTGGTAATTAGGAATACCGAATTATGAATTTTGTACGAAAAATAATAGTTCAACTCTACCATGCGACCGCAATGTATAGTTGAACCATTGGATTTGCAAGAAAAATTTCCATAGATTATAATATTATCCATGACCACAGAACCAAAAGAAGAAAAAACAGTAGTATTAATCAAACCCGATGGCGTAAAGCGCGGATTGATTGGCGAGATAACTTCTCGTATCGAGAGAAGGGGACTTAAGGTTATTGCCTTGGAAATGATATGGGCAACCAAGCAGCAAATGGATGACCATTATCCCAAGGACGAAAAATGGATTAATCGTTTGGGAGAAAAAACAAAGGCCAATTACGAGAAATATGGATACGAAATCAAGAAAGAATTGGGCACGGACGATAATATAAAAATCGGAAAAATGATTCGTGAATGGTTGATTGATTATATGACTTCCGGTCCCTTGATTAAAATGATTGTCAAAGGAATTCACGCAGTGGATATGATTAGAAAATTGGTGGGAGATACTTTACCCGCTTCAGCGGAAATGGGAACGATAAGGGGTGATTTTTCCGTTGATTCATCTGCGGCAGCTAATCGCAGCAAAAGAGCAGTGCATAATATTGTTCACGCCTCCGAAACCATAGCAGAAGCCGAGCACGAAATAGAATTCTGGTTTGCGCCAGAAGAAATCCACGATTACAAAAGAGCGGAGGAGGATATAATGTTTTAGCGGTTTTTTCGCGTGCCTCTTGACACGCGGATTTTTTTAAAATACTATATACCTATACCTATGGTAGAGGTATAAATAACAATTAATTAATTCACCCCGTTAAATATCCCGCGGTGCGGGATGCCGCTATGCGGCATTTAACAGGGTAAATCTATGGCTACGCAAAAACAAAAAACTCTTATTAATTTCAAGAAAGCCCAGAGCTTGATTTCCAAGATTGTCAAAATGATAGAAAACGATGCCTACTGTATTGATATTATGCAGCAGGACTTGGCGGTTATCGGGCTTTTGAAATCCGCCCATCAAATGTTGATGGAGGGACATTTGGGTAGTTGCTTCAAGAAAGCAATGGCAACAAAGAACGAGAAAAGAAAACAGGAAATGATAAGAGAAATTTTAAGAGTGACAAAATTGTATAATAAATAAAATATAAGTAAATAAAATTATATGACCAAAGCAAAAGAGCATATTTATTTTGTCAGGGGAATGCATTGTGCTTCCTGCGAAGTTTTGATTGAAAAGAAGTTATTGGAATTGAAAGAAATAAAATCTGCCGAAGCCTCGGTGGCGAAGGAACAGGTTTTAATAGAATATGAAAACGGAAAGCCGGCAATTGAAAAATTAAATGAAATTTTTAAAGAAAGCGGATACGTTTTTTCCGAGAAACCTACCCAGATTAAAGGAATTCAAGAAGAAACCGGTAAAAAGGAACCTTTTATAATTATTGCTTCTGCATTATTCTTGGTGGGTATTTTTCTGTTTTTGAATAGATTGGGATTGGCCAGAGTACTTGATGTCAGTTCTAAATCGTCTTTACCGACCTTTTTTGTTTTCGGGCTTTTGGCAGGGGTTTCAAGTTGTGCAGCCTTAGTGGGGGGATTGGTGCTTTCTATGTCCAAGCAATGGACAGAATTATATTCTTCATCCCAATCAACCGTTAAAAAACTCAATCCTCATCTGATGTTTAATATCGGTCGGCTTGTTTCTTATTCTCTACTTGGGGCAATATTGGGAATAATCGGCAGCAGATTGCAGGTTTCTCTGAAATTTACCTCAATTTTAATTTTGGGAATTTCGGTGATGATGATTTTCTTGGGTCTACAAATGCTGGGAGTAAGGGCTTTCCGAAAATTCCAGTTTACCCTGCCTAGGTTTGTCTCAAGATATGTTGCCGATGAGTCTAAATTTAAGGGTCGTTATATGCCGTTTTTAATGGGTGCTTTGACTTTCTTTCTGCCCTGCGGTTTTACTATCACGGTTCAGGGATTGGCTCTTCTTTCCGGCAGCGCTCTTCAAGGGGGGTTGGTAATGCTTTTCTTTGCTTTGGGAACGATGCCAATGCTTTTGGTTATTGGCTTGTCTTCCGTTAAATTATCCAATCGTCCTCATTTGGCTTACCGATTTGCCAAAGTTGCCGGTATCTTGGTTTTATTTTTTGCCTTATTTAATGTTAATAGCCAATTAAATGTTTTGGGCGTGAGAAGTTTAAGCGACATAAAAACAAGTTTTGCCAAGCCGACAGTTGAGAAAACTGATAAAGTTGATGATAAGGATTTAGCTCCTGTTGTTAACGGTAAACAGGTTTTAAAAATGAATGCTTCCGCTTCCGGCTATAAGCCGAATTATTTTAAAGTCAAAGCCGGAATTCCTGTGCGTTGGGAAATTACCGATACCGGCACAAGTGGATGTACCAATGCGGTTATTTCCAGAAATTTATTTGACGGGCAGATTGATTTAAATCCTGGACAGGTTAGCGTTAAAGAATTTACTCCGGAAAAAGCCGGGAAATACAAATTCAGCTGCTGGATGGGGATGATTTCCGGGGTTATAGAGGTGGTTGATAAGAAGGAGGGTTCAGCCATTACCAATGCAGCAGCAGCAGCAGATTCTAATGATTCGGCCAATGATGTTATTCCCTCGGGAGTCAGTGGTTGCGGATGCGGTGGAGGCGGTAGCGGCACTTGTGGTTTGTCAAATTAGTCAATGAATATGAAAAAATTAATTTCAAAAATTAAAGGTATTAAATGTAAAATCAGTAATCAGAATAACGATAAGAAAGAAGAAGTATATTGTTATGGCAACAATAAATGCGAGACTTGTTGTGGTTTGGAAATTTGCGAATGTAATAGTAAATTAATAATACAAAAAATATGATGTGGAATTTTTCTAACAATCCAATGGGTTGGTTTGGCTTCGGCTTTGGCTGGATTTTTATGATTTTGTTTTGGGGACTTATTGTCTGGGGCCTCATAGTTTTTATTCGCTGGATTGGCAAACAAGGGGAACGCGAAGATAAAAGCAGGTCTGTCTTAGAAATTCTTAAAGAACGCTATGCCAAAGGCGAAATCAATAAAGAAGAGTTCGAAGAGAAAAAGAAAGACCTATTATGACCCAGAAAACCATTTTAAATATTTCAGGAATGCATTGCGCTTCCTGTGCTGTAAATATTGAAAATGCCCTGAAGAAAGAAAGGGGCATTTTTTCGATTAACGTAAATCTTGCTTCTGAAAAGGCGTATTTGGAGTATGACCCTATTGAAATAGATATTCCAAAGGTTAAAAAAACTATTGAAAAATTAGGATATAAGGCGACAGAAAAAAATATAGAGGAAGAAATGCACGACCACCATAAAGATGCCGAGGAAAAAGAAATTAAGAAATTGAAAAATACTTTTATTTTTTCTCTTGTTTTGGGTTTGCCTATTTTTTATTTAGTTATGGCAGAAATGATTGGACTACCCATGCCCATGCTATCTTTAAAAACCAAGATCGTGATTCAATTCTTGATTACAACAGCCATTATGACGGTAAATTATCCGCTTTATGTATCCGGTTTGAAAAAATTGATTCAAAGAAATCCGAATATGGATTCTCTTATTGAGACCGGTACGCTTGTTGCTTATTTGTATAGTTTGGTTATTTCTTTATTAATTTGGTTTAAACCCAACTTTACCGGTAATCATTTATATTATGAAAGTGCGGCTTTAATTTTAGTTTTTATCTCTTTAGGCAAATATCTTGAAAAATTAACCAAGGGAAAAACAAGCGAAGCAATTAAAAAATTAATCGGCCTTCAACCAAAAGAAGCGACGATTATAAAAAATAATGAAGAAATAAAAATTCCTATCTCCGAAGTAAGGGTTGGGGATATTATTTTAATTAGGCCCGGAGAGAAAATTCCTGTGGATGGTATTGTTATTGATGGCTATTCCGGGGTTGACGAAAAAGCAATTACCGGAGAAAGCATCCCAGTTGAAAAGAAAAAAGACGATGAAGTTATTGGAGCAACCATTAATAAAACCGGTGTTTTAAAGTTTAGAGTTACCAGGGTTGGAAAAGATACGATGTTGGCGCAAATAATCAAAATTGTTGAAGAGGCAATGGGTTCTAAGGCACCAATCCAGCTTTTGGTTGACAAGGTTTCTTTTTATTTTGTGCCCAGCGTCATGTTGATTGCTATTTTGGCTTTTATTCTATGGTTAATTACCGGCCAGTCGTTGACTTTTGCTTTAACAATTTTTGTAGCAGTTCTAATTATTGCTTGTCCTTGCTCTTTGGGGTTAGCTACGCCTACAGCCGTGATGATGGGAACTGGTTTAGCTGCTCAAAATGGCATTTTAATTAAAAGTAGCAAGGCCCTGGAAATGGCTCGGGCTGTGAATATAATAATTTTTGACAAAACCGGAACTTTAACAAAAGGAGAACCCACCGTAACCGATATTATTGGAGAAAAAAATAAAATCCTAAAAATTGCCGCGTCGGTGGAAAAGAATTCCGAACATCCGTTGGCACAAGCCGTTGTTCAAAAAGCAAAAGAGGAAAAAATCGAATTATCGGATGTTCAAAATTTCCAAGCCATTCCAGGTCACGGCGTTTCGGCTGATTTAGGAAACAAAAAAATTTTGATGGGCACAAGAAAATTAATGGCAGATAATCATATTGATATTCAATCAGTTGAAAAACAGATGGAGGAGCGGGAAAATCAAGGCAAAACAGTGATGATTTTGGCGCAAAATCAAGAGATTATCGGGCTTATTGCTGTTGCCGATATTCTAAAAGAATATTCCAAAGAAGCAGTAGAAATGTTACATAAATTAGGCAAGAAAGTAGGTATAATTACGGGCGACAACAAAAGAGTTGGCGAGGCGATAGCCAAAGAATTAGGCATCGATTATGTATTGGCCGAAGTTTTGCCTCAAGAAAAATCAGAAGAAATCAAAAAATTGCAAACAGAGGGGAATATTGTGGCAATGGTTGGCGATGGCATTAATGATGCGCCCGCTTTAGCTCAAGCAGATTTAGGGATTGCTTTAGGCTCCGGCACTGATGTGGCAATGGAAACCGGAGAAATAGTTTTAATCAAAGATGATCTTCGGGATGTAATTAAGGCCATTGATTTGAGCAAATATACTTTAAGAAAAATCAAGCAAAATCTTTTCTGGGCCTTTTTTTATAATGTTATTGGTATTCCGGTAGCTGCCGGTATTTTGTATCCTTTTACTGGTTGGCTTTTAAATCCGACAATTGCCGCTGCTGCCATGGCTTTTTCATCGGTTAGCGTGGTTTCAAACTCTCTTTTAATGAAAAGATATAAATAGTATAATTAAATATATGCCCGGTGCTACAACTTTGATGGTCGCCAGCGGCGACCACATATGTAATATCGGGGCATAATAGATAAACAAACGTTTTTTGATGTATAATCTACAACTTTGATGAACTCAGTATAAAAATCGAAGTTGTAGCACTGGGTATGCTGGATGTTTTTTTATTTCAAAGAATCAATGGATTGGCCAACAATTCTAAGTTCTTAGATTTTGTTGGTATTTTTTTTGCTGATTATTTTCAATATTTTTTGGGAATTATTCTTTTAGCGCTTTTGTTTTGGCCCAAGAAGGATATCATTAAAAATAGAGTGATGGTGATTTCAGCTGTTTTCTCGGTTGTTTTGTCCCGTTTAATATTTACAGAAATTATAAGGTTTTTTTATCATCGTGCGAGACCATATGTAATTTTGGAGACAGCCAAGAAATTAATTGCCGAGAGTCAGAATTACGCCTCTTTTCCCTCCGGACACGCGGCTTTCTTTTTTGCCTTGGCAATGGGGGTTTTTCTTCATAATAAGAAATTGGGAATCTGGTATTTTATTGCTGCAATTTTGATGGGTTTAGCCAGGATATTTGTCGGCGTTCACTGGCCATCCGATATTTTGGCTGGTGCGGTGATTGGCATTCTTTCTGCTGTAATTATTAATATGATACTAAAAAAGATTACTCACACAAAGACACGCGTTGGCGACTCCAGCGCGTCGCCACGCTAATTCTCGGCCTCGCTCCCGCTTCGCGGGAACCATGCGCTCGGCCTCCGAAATTGTCTTTTTTAGCGAGTAATCTTTTTCAAAGTTATGGATTTGAAATCAAAAATCAGGGAAATACCGGATTGGCCGGAAAAAGGAGTGAATTTTAAGGATATCACGCCCTTACTGCAGGATAAGGAAGCTTTTAGTTCCGCCATTGATAAGATGGCAGAGCCCTTCGACAATGCTCAGGGTAAACCGGATATTATCGTTGGTATTGATGCCCGTGGTTTTATTTTGTCAGCGGCAATGGCATACAAATTGAAAACGGGCTTGGCGATTATACGAAAAAAAGGCAAATTGCCGCATAAGACAATTTGCCAGGAATATAAATTGGAATACGCCACCAATACCATTGAAATGCACGAAGACGCGATTGAAAAAGGGCAGAAAGTATTGCTAGTTGACGATGTATTGGCAACCGGCGGCACAATGGAAGCAACTTGCCAAATAGTGGAAAAACTCGGCGGCCAAATCCTCGGCATTTCATTCTTAATTGAATTGGATTTTTTAAAAGGGAGGGAGAAATTGAAAAATTATAAAGTTAATTCATTGGTGCATTATTGATTTTTAAGGATAAAAAAAGAGCCCAGCGTTGACTGAGCTCGTTGTATGGGCTAACCCCAAAATTTAATTTCTGTCGAATAGACATGTTTGCTACCCACCGGTCCATATGTGATAGTACAGGGAATAATTGTGATTCTGTTTTCTTTTTCGAGCATCTTCAGAATTGGTTTAATTTCTTTCATTGTGGTTTTCTTGGTTCTTGCGTCAAGATTTAGCGCATCCTTGAGTTCTTCGAGGCTCCAAACAAATTTTTTGGTTTTCTGTTTCTCCTCCTTCATTTTTTGAATGATTCTGTTTTTTAAAGTTCTCAATCTCACCTCCTTGAAAGATATTAACATATTAACATAATTATTAATAATCTGTCAAGTATCTATATGAAAAATCAAGCGGAAATTGGAATAATCGGCGGGTCGGGATTATACAAATTTCTAGACAAAGGAAGATGGATTACAATAAAAACTCCGTACGGAAAGCCCAGCGACCAGATATTTTTTGCGACTTATAAAAATAAGAAAATTGCCTTTTTACCTCGGCACGGCAGGGGACACAAAATCCCGCCGCAGATGATAAATTACCGGGCTAATATTTGGGCATTGAAATCTTTGGGCGTAAAAGCGATTATCGCGCCTTCGGCAGTCGGTAGTTTGCAACCCAATATAAAAAGAGGGGATTTCGTGCTTTGTGATGATTTTATTGACAGGACAAAAAACAGAAAAGATACTTTTTTCGAAGGACCAAAGGTTATTCATATTTCTCCGGCTTTTTGTTATTGCGATAAATTAAGAGAAATCGCCGCCAATGTTTTTAAAAAAAATAAAATCAAAGCCCATACCAAAGGCACGGTGGTGGTAATTGAGGGTCCGAGATTTTCAACCA
>Ga0154612_125_pt1 | contig 12546 bp, 14 predicted proteins | sample Rifle2008BG13ft_FD_116041 | JGI IMG/M metagenome (GOLD analysis project Ga0154612, IMG submission 116041) | Candidatus Portnoybacteria bacterium RBG_13_40_8
CAATGTACCCTGAGCTAACAAAAGAACAGATAGAGTATGTTTGCGAGATGCTTAAGAAAATCACAAATAGAAACTAGTAACTTTAAAAATTTATTTTTAAGATTATTTATTATAACTTGTTTTTGAATTATTCCTGTACCCTGTTGGCAGTCCGAATTTCTTAAGCGCGCTAAGTTTTTCAATAAGCCAAGTGTCCGGAATGTCGACAAATATGTCTCTTGAGTAATAATCTTCTGCGTTAGGGAAATCTGGTTTGACATAATCAGAGTCCGCTTTGTTTTTCTTCAAGAAAGAGTCGAATTCCTTTACAAAATACCATAGTATTTGGGCGTTTGTGAGTTTGAGATAATCTTTTGTCTCAAAATAAAAGTCCCTTATTCGCATCCTATTATTATCGTCAAGGGATGTAAGCAGTCTTGTGGCAACTGCATTTAACTTGAGACATTCAAGCATTTCCTTCCTGGGCATGGTGGGGGTTTCATAAACAAAATGGTTTTCGTCACGACAATCTAGAACCAACCTATCCTCTTTAGCTATTTGGACTAAGTCTGTACCTGGAAGTATTCTGAGTAATGAAAGGCTAAGAAAGTTGGTGCCGTCATGCATTTTCTCTGTTATGAATTCCAAAGTTTCGAGGTAGCTTTCCTTTTTCTCAAAAGGCAACCCCAAGATTATGTCTGATTTTATTATCACCTTTTCTTTTTGCAGGAGGTCGAATGCCTTCTCGAAATGATTCTTTGGGATTCTACGGCGGATCCTCTCCAGAGAAGGCTGGGTCAGGGTCTGTATTCCCATACCTATCATGATTCTGTTATCTGGCGAGATACGTATGTATTCTCCGATGAGTTGTGCCAATTCTTTATCTAAGAAGGTAGGTAGAACTTCTAAGAATAATGCCATTTTTATCCTTCGATTTATCATGCCTCGCAGTATCTTCTTTGCAAAATCCTTATCAGAAAAAAAGTTGGCGTCAGTTATCCTCCCCATTTTTATGTTCTTTTTGAACGCATAGTCTAATTCCTTGACAACAACGTCTGCAGATCTATACCTTACTTTTGGAAAGTTCTTATGATAAAAGCAGTAGGCGCACCTAAAACTACATCCCCTCTGCGTCTCAATATTGACCCTTATTCCTGGTTCAACTAGAATGTTATCAGAAATGAATCCTTTTAAGTATGGTGATGGCTCACCCACCAGATTTTCTATGATATCAAAAGATGGGCTGCATATAAAATGATTTCCTTTCCTCAAAGCAACCCCTTTCATTTCATCCAAAACCCGCTTACTCTTACTGATTTCATTCAACATTAACGCTGCTAATGGCTTTTCGCCTTCTCCAAAAATAAGAAAGTCAACACCTGAGTTATTGAATGCCCCACCTAAGATGCCCGCTATTGTGATTTCAGGCCCGCCTAGGATTATTCTTACATTCCGTATTTTGTGCCTTAGGATGTCAGAAACAGTAAGCATGCATTTTATGTTCCACACATAGCAAGATAACCCGACAAAATCTGGCTTAAGATTAATCACATCTGCTGCTATCTTCTCGCTCATCTTTGCGAGGTCTTTTCTCGGTACATAGTAATAGTGCTTCTGAATAACATCCAATTCATCCTTGATGCGTTTGTCATTATAGAGAAAGCAGTGAAGAGTAGGTAATGAGAGTAGGAAATCGCGTTGAGTTCCTGCTATACCAACTAATACCAACCTTTTTTTCTTTTTTTTTACTATCACGACGCTTCAGAAGTGATATCTTATTTAAAAATATATATTATTCCCTCACTCCTTCTCATCTTTTTGCAAAGCATAAATGAAATGTGAGGCTAAGCCAGGAAATATTTTTAATAAGCTAGACCTTATCCGCGAATCTTCTTTAATAATTTTTTTAATGATTCGTTCTTGGGGAAAGTAAAACACCGAGGATCTTTTCTTTAGGATTTTAAAGCCAGAGTCTTTAATGAGCCTTTTGATGTCGCGTTTGGAGTACTCACGCAGATGCGTAATATCCATAGTTTTTAATGGCATGAAGAATATTTTTCTGAATATATTTCGCGGTTGCCATTTGTTGGGCACAGATAAAACCAAAACGCCTTTTTTTGTTAGCAGGTTTCTAAGTTTGAATAGTAACTTTTTCTCTTCTTTCGTATGTTCTATTACTTCTGATAATATTATGAGGTCAAACTTTCTCCTTTTCTTTCTTCCGATAAGCCATTCTATGCTCCGTACTGCATAATGATAATTGTTCTTACTCTTAGCAGTTAACTGCTTTGCTACACTTATGGCGTGTTGGTTAATGTCAATCCCCAGCAGGGGAATTGGTTTTTTTATGCATTGCTCCATTATACCGAGACCACACCCAACGTTCAGAGCGCTCCTCAAATCTAACTCGGAGATTAACTCATCTATCAGTTCTGCTACTTTTTTTTGCCTTATAAAGATGTATTTTCCTTTATAACCATGCAAGTTACTTATACTAATAAGCTCCGGATCACCAATTTGTTGCGTTTGTTTCATCGCATGAAAAGATTTCCTTGCCATCGATTACAATGATAACCTGTGCCTCATTAATCTTTTTTCTAATTGTTTAATACAAGGTTAACGGATAGTAAATTTTTGGCGCACTTAATCTATACACATTTTTCTTATGTAACAAGGAGGTCAGATTTTCACCACGGATCTATTTTGAAAAAATCTATTTTAAAATCATTAGCTACTTTTTCATCTTTCCAGCTATCGCCGATTAGTAAAATTTTGTTCTTATCTTTTCCCTTTAAGCGTCTACAAATAAGCTTTATTCCATCGGTGTCTGGTTTGAATCTTTCAACATCCTCTTTGCTCACGATTATTTCAAAAAGATGAAGCATGTCCAAATCCTTCAAAATCTTAATTAAAGTATCTTTCATGTTATCGCTAAAAATAACCATGCCGTATTTTTTGGCATTTTGCTTTATGCAGCCAGTAATTGTATGATTTACTGAGTAATTGGAGTTTTTTTCGTGTTTATTCATGATGGTAAACGCTTCTTTCTTCTTCCCAGATCTTATTAATTCATAAAGGATATCGCTTAGGCTGGAGGGCGAGGTTTGTTTTTTCTTGAATTCTTCTGACTTTTCCAGTTTTTCTAACAATTCCTGTTTTAATTTAACCCAATCTAGATTTAATTTTACAATGGTCCCGTCAAAATCCCAGATTAGGGCTTCTTTCCCTTTTACTTTTTTATTAAATTCTTCCAAGTCCATACGCTTTTACCATCTACAAAGATTTCATTCCAGTAACGGACCATTTTTAGGTTATCATTTAATTTAATCTCTTTCTTTATATCTCTGGGGTTTCTTTTACTTAGCATATCTAATATGTATTTAATTGAATTGAGCCCTGCTTGAATGGTAAAAGGGTGCCCCCCTGCAAATCTTGGGTTTATCTCTGTAAAAACGATTTCCCCGTTGAGCGTGGTAAACCCCTGGATGTTGTACGCCCCAGGCAATTTCAGGGTGGTAGTTATTTTTTCAATATATTTCTTAATTTTTTCAGCCATTTTCTTCTCGGTCATTCTTATTTTTACAGAAAGCCCCCCTTTTGTCTCAATTCTTTCTCTTACAACTGCATTAATAAAAATAGTTCCGTCTAGGCTATTAAGGCCGTCTACAGTAAACTCGGTTCCTTCGATGAACCTTTGGATGATATAGTTATCACTCTTTTTCAAGTAGAAATCCAACTCGCTCTTGTTATCAAGGGGGTGTACGTCCAGGGTGGCTCTGCCCCCGAGCCTTGGTTTTATTATAAGCTTCCAGTCGGCAGGGACCTTTTCCTTCTCTGAGATTAGGAAGGTTTCTGGCGTCGGAATGCTATTCTTCTCGAAGAATTGGTAAGTAAGGTATTTATCCGTACACGCCTTTATAGAATCAGGGTCTGCAATCATCAAGTAAATTCCTTCCTTCTTAAATTTCTCTTTGCTTTTAGATAACTTTTCAAACCCGTAATCGATAATTGGGATGTATAATCTCACAGATTCTTTTTTACAGATATCAAGGACATAGTCAATGTATTTCTCATCTTTAGATGGCAGCGATTTATAGAATTTGTTAATAAAATACTTTCCCGCGACAAAATCATCCATGTCCATGCCAATGGTTTTATACGTGTACTCATTCTGACATGTCAGTCCTTTAAATACAGAAATTGCTGTTGCGGTCCCCGCACCCTCAACCAGTATTGAGAAATCAACGTCCCTATTTTCCTTCGTTTTGCCCATGTTTTAAATCACCCTTTCTTAACACTTATACTTTTACTTCTTTGTTGCTTTTCATGCTTTCGTCGCATGCCCTAAGCAATTTAACCACTGCTAATCCGGCCTTACCATCAACTTTAGGCTTTTCTTTGCCTTTGATACAGTTCACTACATGTTCAACTTCAAGACCCAGCGGTTCTACATCGCTTATTTTAGGTATAAGAATATCCCCGCTTCTATAGATCGGATTGAAAGGAGTTTCTTTGCTAAAATCTATATCTATCCCCCTAGTATAAACCCTAATCTTTTCATTTAGAGACATATCATCATACAGAATCATTTTATTATCCCCGCTAATGATCATTTTTCTCATTTTAACAGGAGACAACCAACTAACATGTGCGTGCGCCACGAATTGATTGTTATACTTAATTGTCACATGTGCCATGTCTTCCTGATTAGAGTGAATTTGTTTTGAACCAACGGCCGTCAATGAATTAGGTTTAAAGTTAGGGAATAGATAGGTGAGGATGGAGAAGTCATGCGGTGCAAGGTCCCAAATAACATTAATCTTCTCTTGTAATAATCCTAAATTAATTCTTTCAGAATCAAAGTAAAGTGGCTTTCCTAGCTCGTTATTTTCTATTAATTCCTTCATTTTTATTACAGGAGGGCTAAATACGAAGGTATGGTCAACCATGATAAGCCTGTTTTTTTCTTTTGCTAAGTTTATTAGTTGCTCTCCTGTCTCAACGCTGACCGTCATAGGTTTTTCTATAAGAATATGTTTTCTTTTTTGAAGAGCGTCCTCTGCAATTTTAAAGTGTGTTTCTGGAGGTGTTGCAATACAAACTAAATCTACACTTTTATCATTAAGAATACTCTCGTAGTCTTTAGTGAATATGACCGAAGGGTATTTATTTTTTATCTTATCAATGTTCTTGTCCAAAAGATCACAGCCATACTTGACAAAACATTCCTTATTAGAACTAAAAACTCTCAGAAGATTAGGCCCCCAATAACCAAGGCCTACTATGGCAACGGTTATCATTTTTTAAACCCTCCCCCAAGCTTGAATTAGTTGCACTTAAAAGTTCGTGTTTGTTTATTAAATTTTCGCTTTTATAAAACTTTATAAAATATCACTATTCCCTAATTTAAGCTCAAGTTTATAAATAAGTTAATATAAGATATGAATGTTAATTTCATAAATATAATAAAAATAACATATACAAACATATTTACCAAACAAAAATGGCTAAATTTCAAAGTAAACTTAGCGGGCTTTCTCATACTTTCATATCCATAACCATACCCGCATATAATGAGGAGAAAACGATTGAAAAGGTTGTTCGAGACGCTCTCTTAACTTTGAAAAGGATAACGACGAAGTATGAGGTTCTCGTGGTAAATGATGGCAGCACAGATTCAACTAAAGAATTATTGGAAAAATTTTCTTCAAAAAATAGGCATGTGCGAGTAATCTCATTCAAGGCAAACCGAGGAGTCGGAGCTGCTTTGTCTGCCATCTACAGGGAAGCCAAAGGAGAAGTTATTTTTCTAAATGCTGCGGATGACCAAGTGAAAATGATAGAGTTATTCGTCCTCTTACCTTTTATAATTGACCACGACATTATTATTGGGCATAGAGTGAATAGATCGGATAATTGGTTCCGTAAAATTACTTCTGTATTATTTAGCCTGGTGCTGCGTTTAAGATTTGGCGTTCCTGCAAAAGATATTGATTCTGTCAAGGTTTATAGAACATCTGTCTTTAAGAAGATGAAGCTGGAATCAAGAACAGCCTTTATCGAGGCTGAGATTCTTATCAAGGCAAAAAAGAAGGGATTGCGAATAATAGAGGTTCCGATAAAGCATTATCCAAGAACTCATGGCAAGGCCAAGGGCGTTAGGCTTAAGATAATAGCCCCTCAGCTTATTGAGTTGGCAAAGGCTTTCTTTAGGATTAGGTGGGACTAACCATTATTTTTGGCTGTTGCTAGTGTTAATGCGATTTTCGTTTATTTAGCAAGAAGAACAACGCCTAGAATTATGAGAGCAATGCCTATTATTTTGTACTTGTTCAAATCCTCTTTAAGATATTTCTTTGAGAGAAGAGCAACCCAGATGTAGCTCATAGAAGTCAGGGGATAGATTATTGAAACATTCTCGTATTTGAGGGCCATTAGTGAAAAGACAGATGCTAACCCGTAAAGCATGAGCCCAGACCATATTTTTTTGTTAGTAATCTTCTGGATAAGGCTTCCTTTAAGCTCTCGAGCCCCTTTTTTTAAGTACAACGCTCCATAAGCACCAATCCAGGTTGCGATGATTATGAGTGCAACAAAATACCACTTAACCATGCTTATCACCCAACCCGACAAAGCTAGCCCCGCCAATTATGACCATTATCCCAAGCCAATTAGCAAGGGAAAGGGTTTCTTTGAGCAAGTATGAGCCCAGCAGGGCAACCCAGATAAAACCAAGCGATATTATGGGATAGACTAGGGAAAGCTTTCCTTCCCTAAGCGCCATTATAAGCATTACTGCACCCACACCATACAACCCAAAACCAAAGATAAAGCTGAAATTCAACAAGCTCAGGAGGTCTGACAGGGAAGCTATGCTGGCTTGATTAAGTCCTTTCTTTATGAAGTATTGCCCAAAAGCAGCGAAGAAGGTGGATGTGATAACAAGAGCCATGAGGCCAAATCCCTTTTTTCTCTTTTTTCGCATTAAGTTAGGTTTCATTCTCAAATCTCAATCTTTCAATATTAGCTCCCTATGACTTTCTCCAGTATCCTCAGGCACAGGATTGACTCTCGGGTTATTCACGTATCTTTATTAAATTTATGATTAATCCTTGTGAAATTGAAAATCATAACATATAAATATCCCCTCTACAAGGCTTAACTGTCAAAAGTTGCCAGTTTCAGGTGTTTTTTTATGAAGCGAAGATTCAAAATAGGGATAATCTGCGAAGCAGGCTTTTTCACAGGCACTCACTATTATATCATAAACACGGCTGAGCAGCTGGCTAAGCTTGGCCATGATGTCACCCTCATAACCCCGCTGCATATACCGGGCCTGAAAGTAAAGCAGAAGGTCTTAAACAAGTTCATATTCAAGATTCCTTTGATTGGAAGGGCGTTGTGGCTGATCACATTGTATTTCAGGCTTTGGAAATGTGATTTCGACGTTATAGAATCATCGTGGTATGGTATGATGAACCTTCTGCCTTTTGACCTTTATAAAGACAAGCTTAAGGCCACTACTTTGTTTGATGTGGTAGGGGAGAATAAGCAGCTCTGGAAAAGAGAACCCTACTTTTTTATTGTTTGCAAGATACTCCAGCCTCCGCACCTGAAATTCAATGATGTCATAATAACATGCAGCCATTATTCTAAGGAGCAGATAATCAAGTTTAAAGGAGTGGCTGGTGAGAAGATTGAAGTTGCTTATTACGGTGTTTCAGACGATTTCAAAAGGGTCAGGGATAAAAAAACCCTTGAGCAAACTAGGAAAAGGCTTAAGCTTCCCCGAAGATTCATCCTGAATGTAGGAGGTATAAAAACAACCAAGAACATAACAGGCATTTTAAAGGCGTTTAATATTATAGCAAAAAGACATCCTGATATCCACCTTGTATTTACTGGAAAGCTTGACTCAACTCTTAAGACCTCTCAATACCACAAGCTTGTGTATCAGGAGCTCAGGAAAATGGATGCTGATGCGCGTAAGAGAGTGCTCTTCCTGAATTATGTGCCTGATAATGAGCTCAGGCCGCTTTATTCCTTGGCTGATGTTTTCCTGATGTCGTCATTAGCAGAAGGATTCGGCCTGCCCGCGATTGAGGCTATGCGCGCAGGATTGCCGGTAGTCACATCAAACATTTCGTGCATGCCAGAAGTCGCAGGAGGAGCTGCGCTATTATGCAACCCCTATGACAGCAAGGACATAGCGTCCAAGGTTGATAGACTGCTGAAAGACAAGGCCCTGGCTAAAGAGATGGTTTCAAAGGGTGAGGCTCGCGCCAAATATTTCACCTGGGAGAAGACTGCAAAGGAATCTGTCAGGATATATCAGCAGGCATGGAGGAAGAAGTTTGGCAGCATAGATGGCTAGTTCATTAATTTCAGCTCATTAAACTCTATTTATTTTTCATTATTTTTCCTTTTTCTTACTATGAACTGTATTGTTGGGGTGAAAAAATAAAAAGGAATCCCTATTGTTAATAAAACTTTTGCGACTATGTTTTTTATTGAAGAAGTATTAAGATTTCTTATATAATCAGCGCCAGTGGCCACTATCTCTAACTGATTTTTGATTAGTTCTTTCCTGAGTTTAAAATAGCTTAGAAAAAATACAGGATAATCAAAATATTTCCTGTTGGCAATCTTTATAATAAACTTGCAAACTGGCGCTGGGTACCAGTGAACAAATAATAGGTGGTAATGGTTCTCTAAAGGAAAGAACCTGTTAGGAACGTCAATATATGCAATACCATCCTCTTTTAACACTCTTTTTATTTCGCTAACTGTTTTAGATAGGTCAATGGTGTGCTCCAGCACCTGGTCACAAACAACTATGTCGAAAGTATCGCTCTTGATTGGAAGCACCAATTTTTTATTAAGAATAAATCTCGGACTTACTCCTTCAGAATAGCCCCTCAGTTTCGCCAGCCTCAGATCTTCCTCTAATTGATCAATCCCGAAACTTTTAACACCTTTTAACGACCAAGCAACGGTTGCGCCCCCTGTGCCGCAACCCAAGTCTAAAAGTTTAGTTTTGCTTAAAGCTTGGTGCCAATACTGTAAGATGAAAGGGATTTGTATGCTATTCTGCTGTTTTAGCTTATTCAGTTCTAAGAATAGAATGAATCGATATTGAGAATTCTTTTTTGGAAAAGTTTTAGCCACGTAGATTTCGAGGAGTTGGTTGAACTTTTTACGCGATATTACTTGCTTTTTCATATTATTTTCCTATACTCATTTAATAACCTGCTCGCTATGGAATCCCAGCTTAGCTCTTTTTTCATTTTTATATATCCTGCTTGTCCTAGTTTTTTTCTTTTATCATTATTTTTTAAAAGGTAAAGAATCTTTTCAGCAAGAACCGCCGGGTTTTCAGGCTCAATAAGTATGCCCGTCTTGTTGTTCTCTACAGCTTCTGACAGGGCGCCTACATCGCTACAGATTAAAGCTTTCTTAAATGCATATGCAACCGGAACTATGCCGGATTGCGACGCTTCCCTGCATGGCAGAATCACAATTGAAGCTCTTTGGAAATATTGCGGCACTTCTGCATCAGGAATGAAACGGTTTATGATTTCAATGTTCTGTGTAATCGCCCCTGTCATTAATCTTTTATACGGGCTCAAATTTCCCTCCCCAGCAATTATGAGCTTGAAACCTGTTTTTTCCTTTATTATTTTCAACGCTTTAAGAAGAATATCAAGTCCTTTGTAATGTAGTATTCTTCCAAAGAAGAGAATAGTGCAGGGTTCTTCTTTGATTCTATTGTCTTTCCACTTAAGAAAAAGCTCCATACTCCCATAAGGGAATACTAATATTTTTTCCTTATCCACACTGTGGCTCAATTTCTTCTTAAGCTTTTCTCCATGGACGATTACCCTGTCAGCTTTTTTGTTAAGTAACTTGTTCATAAAAATGGAGATTTTGCCCCTTATTCTTTCTCCCGGATGGGCTGTGACGTCATGCTGTGTGACAAAGACTTTCTTTTTCTTCAGGGAAGGTAAAAGCGGCAAGTACCACGGATGATTGTCGAGGAAGTGTACTATGTCAGGGTTAATTTCATGCACTCTCTCTATTAAGCGTGTGAAATGCGCTGGATTTGCACTGATCACTGTAGTTTTTATTATACTCGGCGGTGCCTTAACCCTGATAAGAGTGACTTTTTTATCAAACAAACTTGTGTCTGAGTAGTCTGGCAAAAGCAAAAATACCTCGACCTTTTTTGACAGCGCATTTGCTAGCTGGGATGCGTACTGAATCATTGCACCCCTACCGTATAATGAGCATAATAAGACTTTAAGTTTTTTATGCTGCTTCTGAGGGCTGCTTTCTCTGCTTTTTTCAATTTTTTTAATCATGATAAAGCCCCTCGTATTTTAGAATGACTTTCTCCCACTCAAACATTTTTATCTTTTTTAGCGCTTTTTCTCCCATCGTTTTTCTTTTGTTTTCATCTTTGATAAGGTATCTTATTCTAACTGTAAACTCATTAATATTATTTTTTTCACACAAGAACCCGCTCCTGCCATTCTCAATCAAGTCAGGTATGCAGGGAATGTTGCTTGCAACGCAAGGCACTCCGTGGATCATGGCTTCCATAATCACTCCAGGCAAGCCCTCGCCTTCTGCTGGCAAGAGCAGCAAATCAGTTACTTGGTAAAGCTTGTGCATGTCAGCTCTCCAGCCAAGGAACAAAACCTTTTTTTCTAGATTTAGCTTCTTGACTTTAGCTTCGTACTCTTTTCGTTTTGGCCCATCTCCTGCGAGCAAGAACACAACAGCCTCTTTTCTGAGCTTGTCAGCGATTTGGATTATTTTATCAATTCCTTTTCTCGGCACCAGAAGGCCTGCGTAGAGTATAACAAAGGCTTCGGGCTTTATGCTGAGCTCTTTTCTTATCTCTTCCCTGTTCTTTTCTGCTGTTTTTTTATCATATTTTATCATGCCTATGCCTGTAGGTATCACTCTTATCTTCTCCTTTGGGACGCCTGCTTTTAGCGCATAGGGAACAAGGCTTTCTCCATACAGGGTTATGATATCAGGAGTTCTGAATATAAGCCATCCGAATAGTTTGTTATAAACCCCGAACATACCATCCCAGAACTTACCCATGCTGAAGCTATAGCCAGGCACAGTATCCATGGTGAGTATGAGCTTTTTCTTTGGGAAAAACAGTTTCTTTGCAAGCATTACCTTGAAGCTGGTTAGGTAGTAAGGAACCCACATATGGATTATGTCATTGTTTTGTATGGCTTTGATAATATTGATGCAGAACATCGGAGTCATGGGAAGGGGTTGCTCTGCCTTGATAAAGGGAGGGTTAATGACTGAGTATGTGTATATCCTACTCTTCTCAACCAGGCTGCTGTGATGCAGGGAAGCATCCCTTTTTTTGAAGAGCTTTTTGGGAATGAGAATGCTTGTCTTGTAGCCTTTAATGCTTAGCTTGTGACTAAGCTCAGATATAGGCCTTTTAAGCAGTACTGGCGGGTTTACAAAACATATTCTTGGCTTTTTCATTGTTCAATCTCATCTTTTCTTCTTCTCCTTTGAGTTCAAGGCCAGTTTCCTCACAACAAAGGTGACCTCTTTCTCCATACCCTCAATCTTTACGTATAAGCGGAAGATGAGGTAGAACAGCACGATAATGCTTATATATATTACCAAGTCTATCCCCCGCCCAATACCCAACAGCCCGGACAACAGGATTGTAATACCGGGAAGAAATGATACCAGGATTATGCCAGCCCAAATAAGAGCCCAGAAAATCATTTCGTTGATTGTCAGCTTGTTGTCTTTGAATCTCAGCACTGCTCTGCTCAGGGCGAACAGGGCAAATACTACAATAAGGATTTGTATTATTTCCATTATTACCCCTCCGATTTATAGTCGACTATTCTCTTTCCATTTATATTTTTTGTGAATAAAAGTTAGATTTTGATGATAGAAGCATAAACTAGAAAACTATATAAACCAACAGCTTTACCTCACCTCCAACCTAAATACAGATTTTTGGGAGGGTGATTTTTTGTGGCTCAGCATTCTGCTCACGAAGGGGAAAGCAGGGAAAGCAAGGAAAGCGAGGGAGAGGTAAGCCTTGATTTCTCAAAGATAAAGAGCTTCTTCTCAATAAAAAATCTCAGGAGAAACACAGCCCTGCTAACAGTCATTTTAATTCTTATTCCTGTAATACTAACAGTTTATATCAGGCTCCAGCCGCAGTACATGCCACAGACAGATAGCTGGGCTGAGAACTCTGTTAATAATTATTTCAGGAACCAGATTGCAAATTCAATCAATGCCCAATATCCCAACCTGCCCCAGCAGAACAAGGAATCTCTGATAAACCAGCAGTTCGAGGATTTCAGGAAGAACAACAAGGACATGATTGCTCAGCAAGTGAAGGCCACTTCGCAATATTTCAAAGCAGGATTCCAGTACCAAGAGAACAATTACACCTATACTTTCCTCGGAGACCTTGACTCCTATTACTATCTAAGATATGCGAGAAACCTTGAAGAGAAAGGAAACTATTGCGATGAGATACAGGGAGGAGTTTGCTGG
>Ga0154612_122_pt1 | contig 11574 bp, 12 predicted proteins | sample Rifle2008BG13ft_FD_116041 | JGI IMG/M metagenome (GOLD analysis project Ga0154612, IMG submission 116041) | Candidatus Portnoybacteria bacterium RBG_13_40_8
CGAGATTTTACCGTAAATGCCCTTGCTTTAAAAACTCCATGCCTACCGGCAGGCAGGCAAGACTCAAAACTTATTTTTATTGACCCATTTGGCGGGCAAAAAGATATAAAAGCCAAAATTATTCGCACCGTGGGCAGGGCAGATGACAGATTTAATGAAGATGCTTTGAGGATGTTAAGGGCAGTGAGATTCGCCTGTACTTTAGATTTCACTATTGAGGAAAAAACCATGAAAGCAATTCAGAAAAATGCTGGCTGGATTCAGGCAATTTCCAAAGAAAGAATCAAGGACGAACTGATTAAAATTTTTGATTCGGATAAAGCAGCTGAAGGAATTGATTTATTGCAAAAAACCAATTTACTCAAATATATTTTGCCGGAACTGGAAAAAGGAGTAGGGGTAAGTCAGAATAAGCATCATATTTACGATATTTACGAGCATTCACTCCGTTCTTTAAAAGTAGCAGCCGATAAAAAATTTAATTTGGAAGTTCGGTTTGCCGCCCTTTTTCACGATATCGGCAAGCCGGAAACAAAGGAGGGCGAAGGGCCTGATTCCACTTTTTATAATCATGATTATGTAGGCGCGAAATTCACTTATCGGATTTTGGAAAGGTTGAAATTTCCCAATAAATTTATCGATAGAGTGGTTTTATTGGTGAGAAATCACATGTTCGTATCCGACCCAGAAAGATTGACCGACGCAGGAGCAAGAAGATTGATAAAAAGAGTTGGCCTGGAAAACATTTCCGACTTGATTAATTTGAGGATTGCCGACAGATTAGGCATGGGCAGGCCGAAAGAAAGACCATACAGGTTGAGGACCATTGAATATATGATTGAAAAAGTTTCTCAAGATCCGATTTCCGCAAAAATGCTGAAAATTAACGGCAACGAAATAATGAAATTATTAAAAATCCAACCCGGACCCAAGGTTGGAGCGATTTTGGATGTTTTATTGGCTGAAGTAATCGAAAATCCGGAAAAGAACGAGAAGAAAAACTTGGAAAAAAGAGTTAAAGAATTAAGCAAAGAAAATTTAGACCAGCTTCGCCAATTGGCCAAAGGAAAAATTGAAGAAAAGAAAGAAGAAGAAGATTTAAAAATTCGTGAGAAATACTGGATAAAATAAAATTACGGGGTGTAGTATAATGGTAGTACGCTGGCTTCGGGAGTCAGTGGCCTGGGTTCAACTCCCAGCACCCCGATAGAAAATTTTTAGTACGGGGCGGGAGGATTTAGCCCGGGTTCGAATCCCGGCTCTCCGATTAATGGGTTTCCCGCGTAGCGGGATCCTCCGCTAACGGAGTCCGTACGCGGACCGTTTGCGGGACAAATCTGGACAGCCCGATTAATTTTATGGATGATAAAATTTTATTTGTCTGGGATTTTCACGGAGTATTAGAAAAAGATAATGAGCACGCTGTTCAAGAAGTGTGCAATTTAGTATTAAAAGATTTTGGCATGAATAGAGAAATCAGTTTAGAAGAAACTATTAATTGGTATGGATTGAGTTTTTTTGATTATTTTAGATTAGCAGTTCCAAAAGGTAATCCAGAGTTATGGCAGGGTATGGTTAAAAAAACTCTAAGTTTACAAAAAATAGGTTGGGATATTATAAAAAAATATATAAAACCACGAGATTTTTCAGAAGAGGTTTTAAAAACAATAAAAGATAAAGGTCATCATAATATCGTATTAAGCAATAGTCGGCCTCAACACACCAAAAGATTTGTTAGGGTTATTGGTTTAAGCGATTATTTAGAAGAAATAATAGGAGCAGATACTTATCGTAATACTTATATTCGTAATAATTCTCGTATAAACAAAGAAATTCATAGTATTAAAGCCGAAATATTAAATAATTTTCTCAAGGATAAAAATTATAAAAAGGTTATTGTTATTGGTGATAAAGACAGCGATATCAAAGCTGGTAAAAAATGCGGCGCAGTGACTTATTTATTTTTTGACCCAGAAATTAATAAAAACCCGGGTGATGTCGAAGCTGATTATATTATTTCCGATTTAAGAAAAATTTTAAAAGAATTAGATTAAATCCCCCGCTGGCGAGGTGGGGAGAGGAAAAATAAAAAATCGCCTTTTGGGCGGTTTTTTGATATAATTGAGATATGTTACACAAGGTTAAAAAATTTGTTAAACAATCATTTAAACAAAGTGGTCGTGACGAAAACTTTGAGCATTTTAATAGAACGGTTTACTGGGTAAGAAAAATTAAACCCGATGCCGATGAAGCAATTATTATAGCCGCGTATGCTCACGATATCGCAAGGGCTTTTAGAAAAGGCGATAGTAAGGAAGCTTTCAAAAATGTAGAATTTGATGACCCTAAAATTCTATCCGAACATCAAAACGAAGGAGCACATATTATTGGTGATTTTCTCCACAAAGAGAATTACGACGAACAACTAATAAACAGGATTAGAAATATGGTAGCACATCACGAAGAAGGTGGCGATGAGGAGTCAAATTTAATTAAAGACGCTGACACTATAAGCTATTTAGAAAATAATGCTGAAAAACATATAAAAATGATTCCATTTCTCGGAAAAGACAAAATAAAAAGAAAGATTGATTGGATGTATAATAGACTTTCTTTTGATAAGGCAAAATTATTCGCGAAACCTTTTTACGAAAAAGTTCTTGAATTATTAGATACTACGTAAATAGGTTTCAATCTATTGTCCGACCATAGACAATTATGAGATTAATAAAAGAACATAGCTTGCAGAAGTTAGAATATCTTAAAAAATACATAAAAGGATATCTAACCGCTACGAAGAGATTGCAAGCAAAATATTATATAGATGCTTTTGCCGGAACGGGGAAGTGTCTTTTACATAACACAAAACAACAAGTAGACGGCTCTTCTTTAATTGCTTTAAAAACAGAAGGATTTTTTAACAAATACATATTAATAGAGAAAAACGAAAATAATTTCAAGATTTTAAAAGAGTGTATCAAAAATGAAATTCTCGAAGATAAATTAAGTTTAATCGAGTTTTACAATGAAAATTGTAATGAATTTTTAAAAAAATATAACTATAACCCATCACCTTATGTGGGTTATTTTGTCCTCTTAGACCCAGCTGGGCCAGAATTAGAATGGGAAACGATAAATGTTTTATCTAAGCTTAAAAAAATTGATTTATTGATTTTATATCCTTACGATATGTCTTTAGTAAGATTAGTTACTAAATATCCTTGGAAATTAGATAAATTTTACGGAGGCAATGAATGGTTAGATATATATAAAAAAAGAAGAAATGCCGCAAATGCAAGAAATAATTTATTAAAATTTTATATCCATAATTTAGAAGGATTGGGATTCGAATCTAAATTTATTGATTGTAGACCAATTAGAAGAAAGCTTCGAGAGGGTAAATTATTATATTATTTAATTTTTGTAACACACAACCCTGTTGCCAAGAAGATAATTTCCTACATATTCGATAAAGAATTAGATGGTCAAGAAACGCTTAAATTTAATTAATAGAAATGATATAATATAAATATGAGAAGCATAACCCGGAAAAGCCTATTATATAGAAGCGGGGTTGAATATGCTGATTTTTGCATTAATCACGTGGAGGGATGTGCTCATGGTTGCAGATTTCCCTGTTATGCCATGATGATGAAAAAAAGAACAGGGGTTATAAAAGATTATAAAGATTGGATAAGGCCCAAAATTGTATCCAACGCCTTAGAATTATTGGAACGAGAAATTCCTAAATATAAGAATAAAATCAGATATGTCCATTTATGTTTTTCGACAGATCCTTTTATGTATAAATATCCGGAAGTAGCAGATTTAACCTTAAAAATAATTGAAAGATTAAACAAGGACAATATTCGTTGTACTGTTTTAACAAAAGGAATTCATCCAAAAAAGTTAACAGATATCGGAAAATATGGTCAGAACAATGAATACGGAATAACCCTTATTTCTTTGAGTAAAAGTTTTAAGAGAAGACTTGAACCATATTCTGCGCCATACGGGGAGAGAATCAGGGCTTTGAAACATTTGCACGATAAAGGATTAAAAACATGGGTAAGTATAGAACCATACCCAACACCCAATTTACAGAAGCAGAATATATGGGAAGTTTTGAATTCTGTATCTTTTGTAGACAAGATCGTATTTGGAAAATTAAACTATAATGTAAAATCGAATTATGGAGATAATAAAGAATTTTATCAAAAACAGGCAGATAGAGTTATTGATTTTTGTCAAAGAAAGGGAATTGAATATCATATAAAAAACGGAACCGAAGAGAAATATAATAAAAAAACAGAAAAGATCTTCAGAGCTGCTTTATTGCCAATTTATCAAGAATAAATTTTAATTGCTGCGGATTTAAAAATCGGTCGCGATGGTCATCGGACCGGTTTTTTAGTAGAATTAAGGTATGAAAATTGTATCTTGGAATGTGAATGGAATAAGGGCGGTTTATAGGAAGAATTTTTTAGGATGGTTGGAAAAAACCAATGCTGATATTGTTTGTTTGCAGGAGGTAAAAATCCAAACCGAACAATTACCGCCAGATTTGGCTAATCCCAAAAATTATTATTCTTTTTTCAATTTTGCCAATAAAAAAGGATATAGCGGAGTGGCTGTTTATGTCAGAAAAAAGCCATTATCAATAGAAAATAAATTAGGGGTGGAAAGATTTGATACGGAGGGCAGAATATTGAAACTTAAATTTCCTAAATTTCTTTTAATCAATATTTATTTGCCTCATGGGGGCAGACAAAAGGAAAATTTAAAATACAAATTAAAAGCTTATCAGCAACTTTTAAATTATCTGAAGAAAATCAGAAACAAAAACATTATATTAATCGGAGATTTTAACGTAGCTCATCAAGAAATAGATTTAGCCAGGCCAAATAGCAATAAAAACAATATAATGTTTACGCCGAAGGAAAGAAAACAGATTGATAAAATAATTGAATTTGGATTTGCAGATAGTTTTAGAAAATTCCATAAAGACAACGGACATTATACTTGGTGGCCATATGCTTTTAATGCGAGAGAAAGAAATTTGGGGTGGAGAATAGATTATGCTTTTATTTCAAAAAGTTTGGCGCCGAAGATAAAAAATGCTTTTATTCTTGATAAAGTTCCTGGTTCTGATCACTGCCCAATAGGAATAGAGATTTAAATCCCCTCGCGGGGATTTTTTGTAAATAAAACGGGGCCGTTATTTAGCGGCCCCTCTGCAGAGTAAAAAAGCGATGAGCTTTTGGGGACAGCTCTGGTCCCTTGTTTGGGGTGTGGCGTATATCGGAGTCTAAACGCCCGAATCGGTTTACCAGTTATAGTTATACTGGCGTTGTTCGAGTCGTTTAACCCCGACAGAGGCCCGTGGTCGATTGGACCACAATCCCAACGACAGATGCGTCCCACTGGGACGCTGCTTCCAGGAGGCCGACACGCCGTCTGGCCGTCCGCATTTTACGGACATATTAATGCTAGCATAGTTATAAAATCAAGTCAATATTAGTTGGAATAAAAAATGGGGGACTCCCTCGGGTCCCCCGGCTTTCTTGTTAATTAAAGTACGCTAAGGCCAGTGCATCACACCCTCCTTTTTCTTGGCCGATTTATATTATAATAATAGCATATTGACAATTTCTGTCAAGTTATATATGCTTGGATTATTAAAATATATAAGGAGGGACGAATGACAGATAAAAACATTTTTGAAGATGTAATTATAGAGGTGAATTTGGAATACGGAAGGAAGGTTCCCTTACGACTTCAGATTACGAGACGTGGAATTACTTTTTTGGCTCAAGCAAAAGAAGGAGAGGAACCGAGCCAGGAATCTCTTGATTTGATTGCTATGCTTGATGCACAAATGCACGAAGTTGGCATACCCGATATGTCGGAAAAACATATTCATAAACCTGACAAAGTGGTGATCATTCTTTGAGCGAGAACAAGCGTCCTCGCTCTTTTCTTTTTTAAAAATATAATGTAATATTTATACTGTGGAAAATGAACCGCAGATTATTCCGCAAAAATCAGCAAAGAAGCTGATAGAAAAAATGAGGAAAATGAAAAAAAGAACCAAGATAATCCTTGGCATTGTTTTGATAATCGTTTTGGTTATTGCTGGCTTTGGTATTTTTCGCAAAAAAGCGCCGACTTACGAGTTCACGGAAGTAAAAATCAGCGATGTAGTCGAGGACATTTCCTCTAATGGCACAGTTGAGGCAGCCGATGATATTGAATTAAAATTTAAAAACGCGGGTACAATTGAGGGGATTTTAACAAGAGTCGGAGACAATGTTAAAAAAGGAACTGTTTTAGCCAGATTAGAAAGCGGAGGAATTTATAGTCAATATCTTCAGGCTCAGGCCAGCTATAATCAGGCTAAGGCAAAATTAGACCAATTATTGGCCGGAGCATTAAATGAAGAGATAATAATATATGAGCAAGTCTTAGATAACGCCAAAATTTCTCTTGACGATACTAAGGCCAAAGCGGAAAACGATTTAGAAGACGACTATAATTCTGCTTTGGTTTATTTAATTGACGCCTCGAGCAAATATAATAAAGCTTTGGCAGACTTAAAAGACATGGAAAAAGTTTATTTTTTTCGCAGTACTTCTCTAGAGACAACTCTTAGAGCCAAAAAAGCCGAAGCTGAAGACGCTTTTTGGGGTGTTTCGAGTTTAGGAATCAAGGGCGCAGAAGAATTTATCGATGAAACAATAAATAACCCAATCGAAGAAAATATCGATTCTGTCCTAATAGAAATACGTTCGGCCTTAGTAAAAATTATTGACGCCTTAGATTATACCAAAAAAGCAATGGCTGATCCGATAATCAGAGAAGATGTTTCTTCAACAGACAGAACCACAATTGATACGGACATTGCTTACAATAATACTGCTTATAGCAATATTAATACTGCCCAAAGCAATATTAGTAGTCAGAAAATTACCAATCGGATGAATATTAATATTGCTGAAAGTGCTTACAATAAAGCCAGGGTTGATTTAGATAAAATAAAAGCAGCCCCACGTGATGTTGATATCGCGGTTTATCAGGCTGATGTGGAAAAATATAAAGCCAGCGTGGAAGAATATAATCAGAAATTAAAAGATAATAGTGTCATCGCGCCTTTTGACGGCGTGGTGACAAAAACAGATGGCAAAATCGGGGAAATAGTCAGCGCCAATGGTAAGAATGTTGTTTCTTTGATCTCTCCGAATAATTTCCAAGTTGAGGCAGATATTTCCGAAGCCGATATTGGTAAAATTAATTTGGGAAATTCCGTAAAAATTACCCTAGATGCTTTTTCCGAAGAGGAGTGGGACGGGACAGTGGTAGAGGTAGATACTGGAAAAACAGTGATTGATGGGGTGGTTTATTACCGCATAAAGGTTTTGTTCGATAAAACTGATTCTCGCTTAAAATCGGGCATGTCTGCCGATGTTCTAATTCAAACAGCCAGAAAAGATAAAGTTTTAACCGTTCCCCAGCGGGCAGTGATTAATAAAAATGGCAAAAAATTCGTTAGAATCTTAGAGGGAAATAAAATTAAAGAAATAGAAGTGGGAACCGGATTGAAGGGAAACAAAGGAGAAATTGAAATCACTTTTGGATTGAAAGAAAAAGACGAAATCGTGCTTTATCTTAAAAATCCCTAAAAATGATTGAGATAAAAAATTTAAAAAAAGAATATTGCGATGATTCGGTTGTGACCACCGCTTTAGACGGTGTTTCTTTTACTATTAAGGAAGGAGAATTCGTGGCGATTATGGGACCCTCTGGTTCGGGTAAATCAACATTAATGCATATTTTGGGGTTTTTAGACAGGCCAAGCTCGGGTATCTATAAATTTGAAAATCAGGGCATCGGCGAATTATCTGATGACGAATTGGCTTTTATCCGCAATAAAAGAATGGGTTTTGTTTTTCAGTTTTTTAATCTTCTTCCCAGAACAAAAGTATTGGATAATGTAAAATTGCCTTTGATTTATGCCCAGATGCCGGAACAGGAAAAAGTCGAAAAAACCAAAGAAGCGATTGCGGCCGTGGATTTGTCTCATCGCATCACCCATTATCCGAATCAACTTTCTGGTGGCGAACAACAAAGAGTAGCTGTTGCCCGGGCAATTGTTAATAATCCCTCGGTTATTTTTGCCGATGAACCAACCGGAAATTTAGACAGCAGGTCCGGCCAAAAAATAATGGAGATTTTACAATATTTAAATGATAAAGGTCATACAATAATTTTGGTTACTCACGAACAATATACATCCGAAATGGCGAAAAGAATTATTAAATTAAGAGACGGTCAAATAATTAGCGACGAGACAGTTAGTCATCGCAGAGTAGCTAAAGATGGATTGTTAAAGTAATGAGTAATGAGTTTGTGAGTTTATGAGATTCAAGGATTCAATAAAAATTTCTTTTACTGCGCTTAAGGCGAATAAAAGCCGGACATTTTTAACTATGCTCGGAATTATTATTGGTGTTGGTGCAGTAATCATTATGATGTCTTTGGGTAAGGGTGCCCAAAGTCTGATTTTGGGTCAAATTCAAAGCATTGGCGCAAATAGTATTTATATTGAACCCGGTTCATTCGATCCCAAGGGGGGTTTCAGTATGGATATGGCCTTAGAAGAAATGACCATTAAAACCCTTAAATTGAAAGACCTCGAATCAATTAGAAAAGACCCTTTGGTAGATCTTGCCTATTCCATGGTTTACGGCTCAAGCAGGGCGATTTATCGCAACGAAGACGAAAAAATTACCTTTATTGGCATTACGCCGGAAGCGTATGAAATGGATGACTGGCATGCGGTTAATGGACGAGATGTCAGCGAAGACGATGTTAGGTCAATCGCCAAGGTAGCCACTTTGGGTCATAAAATCGCCGAAGATTTATTCGGCGAAGAAGACCCGATCGGAAAATCAATCAGAATCAAAAAAACCAATTTAAAAGTAATTGGGGTAATGGAGGAGCGGGGAATGGAAATGTTTCAGAATTTTGATGAATACGTTTACGTTCCGGTAACCACTGCGCAAAAATTATTGTTGGGCGTCGAGCATTTGAACGCAATTACGGTTCGGGCAAAAAGCGAAAGTGCCATAGATCCTTTAATCGAAAATATCCGTTTGGCGTTGAGGGAAAATCACAACATTTATAATCCCGAAGGAGATTTGGCCAAAGACGATTTTAAGGTGATGAGTCAGGTTGAAGCGGCGAATATGGTCAAGCAGGTGACCGGAGTTTTAACTGCTTTCCTTTCTTCGATTGCCGCCATTGCTTTGATTGTCGGCGGAATAGGAATTATGAATATAATGCTTGTTTCCGTAACCGAAAGAACCAGAGAGATTGGCTTAAGAAAAGCAGTGGGCGCGAGAAATAAGGATATTTTAAAACAATTTCTAATTGAGTCAGTTACCTTGACCTTATTTGGCGGATTGATTGGTTTTATTATTGGTTTAATGTTTTCTTTGGCTGCAGCAGTTATTTTAAGCAAGGTTTTAAATACTAATTGGTCATTTGTGATGCCTTTTGGCGCTGTTGTTTTGGCTTTTGGCGTGGCTACAATAATTGGTTTGGTTTTCGGAATTTACCCTGCCAGGAAAGCTTCTAAATTAAATCCGATTGAGGCCTTAAGACATGAATAATAGGGGCTTGTAGTATAGTGGTAATACGCTACATTCGCATTGTAGAGACGCGAGTTCGATTCTCGCCAAGTCCATTGGGATTCATCCTTCATCTTTAGTTAAAGGTGAAGGATTGACTTTTGAATTTAAGGGACTATAATGAATTCTTGGAATTAAATTTCTAAATATGAAAGTCATTATTTTGGCAGGCGGTAAAACCAATCTGCCAGGAAAATTTAAAAATATACCCAAGTCTTTGATTGAAGTAAAGGGAAGGCCATTTTTAGAATATCAATTGGACTTGTTAAAAAAATACAAACTTACCGATATTCGGTTAAGTTTATTTTTTGGCGCAAAAGAAATTTTAAATTATTTAAAAAAGAAAGACCCAAAAGGAAAAATTACCGACAAAAAAGGAAAGATAGCGGGAATTGAATATATTATCGGTCCTAAGCCCTTAGGTACCGGTGGAGCAATTAGGAATGCAGTCAAAGACATTAAAAAAGATTTCATAGTTATGAATGGCGACGTTTTAACCAACATAAATCTAAACGAGTATATTAAATTTTATAAGAAAAATATCGCCACTCCCAGATTTTTCGGATCTTCTTTTGTTTCAAGACTGTATCCTCCTCGGATTCTTCCCCTAGAGATTTCTCCTTTTAGAAAAAGGGTACCCTATGAAGAAAACTTAGGAGCAATGGCAGTTTATTATACTCAAGACGGTTCTCATTTGGGACTAGTTAAAGTCAAAAATGATAAGGTGGTTAGTTTTGAAGAAAAACCCGAATATCAATATTCAGGATATATTAATGCCGGATTTTATATTTTCTCTCCCCAAATTTTTCAGATTGATTGTATGAAATTAAAAAGGAAAAACGAGGCATTTAACATTGAGGAATGTATTTTTCCGGAGCTTGCCAAAAACAGTCAATTGTTGGGTTACGTTCATCGAGGATTGTGGGCTGATATCGGAAGCGAAGAAGGGTTAGAAAAAGCCAAGAGTATTGCGGAAAAATTAAACGAGAAAGAATAATATGCGGGAGAAAAAAGATTTGGGAGACGCTGGAGAAAAGATTGCGGAAAGTTACTTAAAAGATAGAGGTTATAAAATTCTGGATAAAAATTTTAGATACAGTAAATTGGGAGAATTGGACATTGTTGCTCAAAAAGACAACAATGTTATTTTTTTAGAGGTGAAAACAAGGCAAAAAACCGGTCTCTCGGAATTTTTACCAGAAGACAACATAACTTTTGATAAGCAAAAAAAATTGATTAAATTGGCTCAAATTTATTTATCCAAGCAAAAATTATTGGATAGCTCTTGGCAGATTGATATTTTAGCAGTTGAAATCTATAGGAACGGTTCATTTGATATTCGCCATACTGAAAATGCAATCGCCGACCGCTGGTAAATATGATAAAATATAATCATATGTCGAAAGAATCAATTGAAAAAAATATATCAGAGCATAAGCCCAAGACCGACGATAGAGATGTTTGGAATGATTTTCATGAATATGTTCATGAAGGAGACGTTGATAAAATTTTGGAATTGGCAAATTTTTTGCACGACCATGGCAGAGAAGAGGATGCGGATAGGGTTTTAAATAGGGCATACGAAATTGAGGGAATGAATTTTAAAGAAAAATCAAAAAAGATTTTAAAAGATTTGAGAGAAAAAAATGAGGGGGTTGACAAGTAGATTTTTAGAGAATATCATTAAATCTTAATCATTGACAGGTCCGACCTTGGTCGGACCTTTAAAAAAATATGGACCAAAAACAATTTTTATTAGCCCTAAATCAAATTGCTGAAGAAAAAGGAATTTCCCAGGAGCAAATTATTGAGACATTAGAAATGGCTATTGCCGCTGCCTACAAAAAAGATTACGGCAAAAAAGGTCAGAATATCAAAGTTAAAT
>Ga0154612_129_pt1 | contig 11226 bp, 15 predicted proteins | sample Rifle2008BG13ft_FD_116041 | JGI IMG/M metagenome (GOLD analysis project Ga0154612, IMG submission 116041) | Candidatus Portnoybacteria bacterium RBG_13_40_8
GGTCACCCAGGCAGCCAAAAGCCCGACTGCGCCGGAAACCACAACGCTGAAAAGAAAATAGCCGGTTTTGAAAGAAACGTTTTTGTAGGAACTGCGGTACTTGATATAGCCCACCAGCCCCCGCATCACGCCGCCAACAAACCCGCACAAAAGAACAGTAATTAAAATTGACATACGCTAGTCCCGTATAAATTTTGCCGCATCATAGCTTGATAAACTTATAATAAAAATAATGTAAATATTTCTAGCGAGGTGCGGGGACCGAATAGGTCCATTCTATTATGAGCGAAGCGCCTCGCCGCTATGATTCACCGCAAAATTCTGTACTGGGAAAATTGTATTTAATAATTATATCTTAATTTTATCACTTCTGAGAGATTTTAAAACCCCGCACAGCGGGGTTGAGGTTTTTAATAATTAGGGTTTATTTTTTAAACTACTTCTCTCAATATTTCTTCAATTTTTAATTTGGGGAAATTAATTCTATTTTCCGAATTAAAAAATTCTTCTAAAAATGATTTACCTATAACATATACATTACTGACGGGTTTTAAACCGAAACGCATGCTGGCATAACCGGAAAAAATCAAAACAGGTTTTACATAAATATCTAAACCCGTATTTTCTTTAATAAAATCGTGTATTTGCAATGCCTCGCCTTTGGCTTGTTTTAAAAAATCTTTCTCAAATGGTTTGCCGTTATTCGTTAATTTCTCGCCATCAAAATCGATTTTTCCCGAATGGCTTTTCACTTCCAAAATATAAACGCCGCCAGGGCCAACGACCGCGAAATCGATATTGCCAAGATTGTCTCCAATTTTTAAACTCTGGAAAATAGAGTAGTCATCGTTAAGCTCTTTTAATTTGTACCAAATCGCGCCCTCTCCTTTTCTTCCTCGATAAAAACAATTATATTCTTTTTCATGTTTTTTTATCCGATACATTGCAAATCCGATAAACGGACCGAATACGATTGCCAGAGCAATTATTCCACTTAAAGAAAATAAATGTTGAAAGTTATTAATAAAAACTACATATAAAATAACGAGTCCGATAACGCAATATACAACAACTGCGATTCTATTTATCTTTTCATTTTTTATCAAATATCCGCTCTTGCTTTCGTAAAATCTTGCCATAAGTCTATATTTTAAATTTTGTCGCTAAAATTATTATTGCCAACAATCCCGTAAAAAATGCCCCGGCATATAATAAAAGATCGCCCAAGCTGTAATACTTTATACCAATACGAAACCTGTCGGCTAACCATTTAAGTTTAGTTTCAGGGCCAAACACACAGATTCGCCGTCCTGGATTTAATTGTTCAAGTTCTACGAGACCCTCTCCTTTTCGCGGCAAAGTGGGCATTGATAAATTATTATAATCAATTACATATAAATTACACATTGCGCCAATTGAAATAATAAGAAAACTCCACGCAAACCACGATAAATTATAATAAAAAAGCACACAAGCCAATAAATAAAAAGGCACGAAAACTCCCAAAATTTCAATCTCTTCGTGGATTATAATGTTTTTTTCTTCTAAATGTTTTATAAAATTCATACTTCCTCAAATTAAATTTTGGTTAGGGTTTATTTTTTATTTCCCATTGCTCCTCTAAAGATAAAAACTCTAAACAATTTTCTTTAAGCTCACTTTCTGTATCGCTCAATTCCTGCATTTCTTCTGGGGTAATTTTGCCTGGTTCAATATTTCCGATGGGCCTTGGATCTTGAACATAAGGAAGTTTTGCTTTAAGCTTATTCCATCTTTGAATTAAGTTTTCGCAAATTTGTTTTTTATTCTCCATAAATTTATTTTTTCTCTATGGCCTTTAAGGCATCGAGCAAATTTTTTTCCAGTTCTTCTATCCCTGCTTTTATCTTCTCAATCTCTCTTGAAATGCTGAATACCTTAAAAACCGCAATAATTAGGATTATTACCCAAATTATTTTTAATATCGGCGCTACTATTGTTGTCAGGCCACCAAATAAAAGTAATGTATCCATAGTTTTTTATTAATTCTTACACCTTTATCGTAATCCCGTCAAGGTGGAATGTCAATCAAAAATCCCCGAAAAATCGGGGCTTTCGTATTATTTAAGATCCAATCAAATTTTTATTAGTTTTGACAGATTGTGGATAATTCTCTTGGAATGTATGTAGGTATCATGGTATAATATAAGTAAGTAATAAATAATATCTTTCTATATAACATCAGTGCAAAACTTTAAAGCAATTTACTTCTCTGATTATAAAATGGTTAACCCCAGCTCAAAGGGTTTTATTTTGGCTTTTGGGGAACGAACCAAAAACTTATATCAATTTATAGCGCCTCTCAGCAGTCAAGAAGTTCGCGAATTATTAGGGATTCATTCGTTTGTAGAATTAGAAAAATTAGCTAATAAAGAAAGGCTACCAATTAATACTTTCTGCACGTGGAAACTTCAGAAAATAGTAGACACTTCGACTAATAGCCTATTTCCTGGTCCTGTTTTAACAAACAGGACAATGCACAAAATCAAACCAATTCATGTTACATTTAGGGGGGGCAAACAAAATCCTTTGCATAATTGGTATTCATTTCTCGAGGGATACTCACCTCAATTTGTAGAATATATACTTGATAATTACGTCAAAGGAGTAAATACGGTTTATGATCCATTTGCCGGGACCGGCGTTACTCCTTTAGTCGCGGCGAAAAGAGGATTATCGGCTTTCTATTCAGAAATTAATCCCTTATTGCAATTTTTAATCCAGACAAAAATTGGTGCTTCGGCCTTGCCTCTAAAAAAACGAGTTAAAGTAATCGAGGGTCTTGAGAATATCAAATTACAGCTTAACTCATTCATACAACGGGTAAACCGAGACAATAACTTACTTACCGCTTATAAAATAACTTTCAGTAAAAGCAAGTTTTTTGATGAAAAAACATTTGATCTTGTCTTGAAAGCAAGAACTTTTGTAGATGAGCTATCTTATTCAAACCAACTTATTTCAGATATTGTTCTCATCGCTATTTTGAATTCCCTTATACCATCGTCATTATTACAAAAAGCGGGAGATCTTCGTTACAAAAATAGCAAAGAATTACAAAAAAAAGCAGATTTTATAGAGACCATTAAACAAAATTTAACAAACATTATAGAAGACATAAAACAAGTTGAACCGTTTCCCTTGGTTCCTGTTCTAATTTGTGAAAATGCAAAATTAATAAATAAACTACCGAAGATTAAAATAGATGCGATTATTACCAGCCCGCCCTATCTTAATGGCACTAATTATTTTAGAAATACAAAGGTTGAATTGTGGTTTTTGAGAAGCATAAAAACACCTACTGATCTTTCTGACTTCCGACGCTCGTCTGTCACAGCTGGAATCAATGATGTTTCTCAAAGGAGACCGCTTGAATTTACAACAAAAAAAATAGAGAAAATTGTAAATGAATTAAAACAAAAAGCCTATGACCAACGCATCCCAAAAATGGTAACTGATTACTTTCAGGATGTCGCAAAGGTATTTGATGGTTTGAAAAAGCATCTTCGCCAAAGCGCTGATATTGCGATAGATATTGGAAATTCTGTTTATAGCGGAGTTAAAGTTCCAACAGATGAATTATTTATTGATGTTTTGACAAATCTTGGCTATAGATTTAAACAAAGTATTACCCTAAGGAAAAGATTATCAAGAAATGGAGAAGTATTAAAACAAGTTTTACTCATCTTCAAGGCGCCATTAAATAAAACGCGAGAAGAAAAGCAAGTGCCCAATAATTGGAAAACAAACTGGAGCAGTTTTAAAAAATTGCTTCCCCACAGATCAGAACCATTTTGTAAAAGAAATTGGGGACACCCTCTTCATTCCTTATGTTCTTATCAAGGAAAAATGAAGCCGTCGCTTGCGTATTTCTTAATAAAAACCTTTACAAATAAAGGTGATAAAATACTCGATCCATTTGCGGGCGTAGGAACAATTCCATTTGAGGGGGCGTTAAGCGGAGTAAAAACTTTTAGTTTTGATATTAGTGAGGCCGCCTTAATTATTGGAAAAGCAAAACTAGGTAAAAGCGAAAAAAATGAGAGCTTAAATCTTATTAATAAACTTGAAAAATATATTAAAGAAAATAATTTAGAAGGTTCAACCTTAAGGGCTGCACAAGAATTTGGATTTAATAAAAAATTGATTGATTATTACGAGCAAAAAACGCTGAAAGAAATTGTGAAAGCACGAGAATTCTTTAGGACAAACCCGCCACTAACACCATCCGAAAATCTTGTGTACGCCAGCTTACTACATATTCTCCACGGCAATAGGCCTTACGCCTTGAGTCGGCGTTCACATGGTATAACCCCTTTTGCCCCTACCGGTAATTTCGTTTATAAATCACTAATTGAAAATCTGAAAGAAAAAGTGGAAAGAAGTCTATCGGTTAGTTTACCGATGAATTTTGTTGAGGGGGAGGTATTATATCAAGATGCGACTTCATGGTGGCCCCGCCATATTAATGATCTTGATGCTATAATTACTTCACCGCCATTCTTTGACAGTACAAGATTTTACTTGGCAAATTGGTTAAGACTATGGTTTAGTGGATGGAATCAAAAAGATTTTAAGGAAAAACCCTTAGGATTCGTTGACGAAAAACAAAAAATTGATTTCTCAATATATGAACCTATTTTTAGACAATCAAAAGAACGATTAAAAAAAGGTGGATTCTTGGTATTCCACCTTGGTAGAAGTAAAAAATGCAATATGGCAGAACAATTATCCCAGATTGCCAAGCGTTGGTTTAAAGTGACGGATGTCTTTGAGGAAAGCGTTGAAGATATGGAATCCTATGGCATCAGAGACAAGGGAACCGTTAAAAAACATCAATTCCTTATTTTGACCTAAGAAAGGCTGGTACGGACCTTGCTTTTACGAAAATATCTATACTTTCAAATTTAATTATCATTTTTCTTATTTTTTTAATTTCATCTGGATATTTAATCCAGCGAGCAAGGAATTCGTCAATGTTTTTCACCAACCATTTCACGGCTCTTGGATTGAACCTAGGCTCTCCCGCCAACAATTTATAGAGAATTCCGGTTAAAACCGACAGCCTGCGTAATTCTACTTCTTCATAAAATTCTGACGGCCATAAGCCGTGTTTTTTATTATTACAATCGGAACAAAGCAGAGTGGGCCCACATTGAAGTGGCCACAAAAGACTTGCCGGAAGAGTGTGGTCTAGACGCATCTCCTTGGGATTCTTTTCTTCAAAGGGTAGTTCCCTGCCACATTTAAAACACTCTCCATTAAATTTTTTATATATTTTTTTGCTATTTACCTTATCTTCTCCTGAAAGAAATCCGTAAAGCCGTCTGTGCTCCGAAGATTCCCTATGTTGGTCAGCGGTTCTAAGAGGATTAAGATATGGATTGATTTCTTTATTTTTACACTCTTTACATTCGAGTTGTCTTCCCGAACGAAATGAGCTGGATGTAAACTTATGTCTGTGGAAATTTTCTAGGGGTTGTAATCTTTCACATACTCTACAATATTTCCAGCGCGGCGCCTCTTCAACTACCGAGGAGTTTACGGTTCCACAGATTGGACATTTGAGCAGTTTATTTATATTGGATTGTATCCCTAAATCATCTTCTGATATTTTTAATATAAAATCGCATTTTGGATTTTTACATTGAAAAACGCGCCAAACAACAGTATAATCCACTGTGCCGGTTCCACGAATACTAGTTATATTTTTAGTTGGACGACGTGACATAAATTATTTGTTTAAATCATAACTCTGTTTGATTAAAGCGAATACCGAATCGATATTGCTTTCGTTTTCAATTTTTACTTCATAATCGCCATTACCCCAGTGTCCAATTAACTTTGGTCTTGTTAAATCACGAGCTAGTTTTTGCGGATCATTCAATTGTCCGCTTTTAACATTTAGAAATATCTTTAATCCATACTGCTTGACAACAATGTCAACAAAGTTGGTTGAAGTCTTATAGGCAATATATTTTGCCTTTGCCTCTTCAATAATATTTTGATCCAGCGAAAGAATACGTTCGCGTAAATCCTGAAATAACTCTATCGTTTCTTTGTTTATTCCAGATAAATGATCATTAATGGAATAAGCTTTTTGTAGTTGTGCATCCTTCAATTTTTGTACCTCACCCTTCTTGATGACGCCAGAGGTAGAAATTTTTACCTTTTGATAATTTTCTGGTTCAAGATAAAGGATATTTTCGTCGTAAATACGATAACGTAAAAGTTCAACATTTATCGGCAAAATATCAGCAGTATCAAGGTCAAATTTACTATAACTTTCTGCAACGCAAATAACGCGTGGAGAATCCCAGTCTATCTCAATATCAATCTTTTTGTTTTGGCATAAAATTTCAAAATTAGCTTTGTGGTCCAAAAGCCATCGCAAATAAGACAACCCTTGATTGATTACGTTATCGTTTTGGTTTTTCTTATATTCAATTATGCAGGGTGAACCATTTCTGTCTACACCGAGCGTATCAATTCTGCCGCCAAAACTTGTAGAATATTCGTGGGCAAGAAAAACAATATTTAAAATTTCTCCCAAGTTTTGCTCGAATAAACTTTGGAGATTTTTTTCCAAATCTAAATCCTTTGAAATTATTCTTTTAACGGTTAAACCACTTATTTTGAATAAAGCCATATTCTTAATTATACTCCCCTGTTAAATTCCGCCATAGGCGGACAAGATTTAACGGGGTAAACCCATTTTTTGTTCTCTAGATTTCCTAATCGAATACAACAAACCAATAATAGCTGCGGCGATGGATAAAAGGACAAAGCCGAAAAAAATAACCAACCAGATGCCACTGATAATCGCAAAATCTTTAGCCAATTCCGGTTTAGTTATAATCTCGTATTCTGCCTGTACAAGAATAAACCAGACCAAGGCAAAAACCGTTGCCAGAATCAGTTTGAGAATGGTTTTGAAATTGATTTTCATACCTTCATCATACCACCGAACAGTACCCCATTAAATGTCTCTCGCAAAACTTAACAGGGTAAACCCAGTTAAATCCCGCAGAGCGGGGGTAAACATTTAACGGGGTAAACTTACCTCAGATGCGTATACGGGACTAGTTTTTTACTCATGGTTCGATAAACTCACCATAAATATTTTTATTATACCACCGAAGAATGCTTACTTGTCGCTATTGCCACTGCAAAAACCAAAATACAAAGACCCGCGGCAACAATCACGGTCGGATACGCTCCGTTAAATTCGCTTTCAGAAACATGCTTGAACAATATAGCGCCATAAGCCCAAACAAGAACCAGGGCATACGGGATATTTCTGTCATGAATCGTTCGCCACGAACCAATAGCTGCGCCGACTAAAAGTACAATTACTGTCCAAAAGCTTTCGGCCAAGCCGAAACCGTTCCAACCAAGACCCACAAGTAAAACCGTTATGTTGGCAATAGTCGCCACTGTAATCCAGCCGAAATAGATGCTGAATGGCAGGCGCACAAGGAAATTTTCTTTTCGAGTCAAAACACTTTGGCGCAAAACATCGGCGATTTTGATAAGAGTTACAAGCAGTCCAATCATCAAAAGGACTGACAGCCAAATCACGTCATAATGCCAGGCAAAAAGCCAACCGACATTAAAAAGAGCATTCACAACAAACAGACGATTCACCTGAGCTGTTAAAATATTTTCTTTTTGGGAGAACTGATAAACCACATATATTGTCAAAAGCGTATAAATAAGCCCCCAAATGGAAAAAGCATAGCCGGCCGGAGCAAACAGGTTCGGGTAAGCGTCGGAAATCACGCCTGTGCCGCGCCCGCCTAAAGGCAAAGCATTCGCCAAATAATTAACCACCACCATAGCTAAATAAGCTACAGGTACAAGAAATTTATTTAATATTTTTTTCATAATTTTTAAATTAATTTTTATTTTTATTTTTCCAAACGTGTTCTATGTATATCTTTCTCCAGTAATACTTACCGGCAAAAAAGCCAAATAATACGCCGGCGATAATCAAAACAACTGTAAGCACTACATGAATGGTTAAAAGTTCAGGCCAGGTTAAGCCGAAACCGTATTTTTCGAAATTGCGGTTCAATAAACCAAGGTACGGGATTTCGATTGCTGCATGCAGCAAAAACTGCAGCAATACGCCCAGAAAAGTGAATAATGCCACATAAATCGCCTTTTTCATACTTTCATCATACCACCGAACAGCGCTTACCTCAAGCCGGAGTCTTCCACCCTCGCACTCTTGAGGAGCGCGTGTACGGGGCAGGCCCCAAAATTCATGTAACATGCAACGGGTAACAGGAAATAAAAAAGAGGGATGTTCCGTAGAACATCCCCCAGGGGTTCATTTTTGCTTTGGTGAGCCATCCTCGTTATAGTCACGATTCTGCCAAAGAGTTTTTCCTTTGACGTCTTTAATCCAAATAATGAAATCGTACGAAAACCCGAATGCAACCGGCGCAAGCGGAGGACGATGAATATAGAACTGAATTCCGCCCCACCCAGGATGAAAACTTCCCATTTCAAGGGTTAAGACACGATCAGGACCCACCTTCTTCTGCCAATGTTCAACAAGATGTTTGTTCAACCAAACTAAATCGGCTTCCGTCGTGAAAAATATCTTAATTTCTCTCACGAGCTACCTCCTTTCATCCTCTGTAATGCTCTCTTATCATTTGCTGGTAATAATCCCAGCATTTTTGACAGGATATGTTGCGTTCCGGGGTTTTGCGAATGGTCATATGTTTGTACAAGGCTCTGTTTAAAGCCTCTACCCGATCTGGGGTTAAGCCTTCTGTACCCGAATAGAAAAAATCAATATCCTTTTTCGCATCCTCACATCCGTATGCCATTTTAACCTCCTTTTCTCTACACTATACGCTTATATCGATGAGTTGTCAAGAAAATAGTTGAGGCCTTTGGTTGTCCAAAGGCCTCCGGTCGGATTTTAATTTAGTGTTTTATAATGTACTATGTGCCTTTTGCGCACCTCCTTTCTGACGGCCGTAAAACCATCAATAATTCCATTATAGCATATCCGTAAAGCTTGTCAACCCCGAAGAACACTTACCTCGGTCTGGAGACTTACCCCAGAAGGATAAACCTACGGGGCAGGCACCCTCGCACTCCCGAGGGGCGTGTCTACGGGGTTGAACTTGCAATTTTCGAAACATCGTGTTAAGATAATCGCGGAAACAAATCAAAGGAGGTAAAAATGCCCCTTACAGTAGATGTCTTTAAGGTAACATGGCAGCATGACCTGGTTATAATCGATGTGACTTTTATCAAAAATGCGGGCCTAAAAGGAAAATACACCGATGTCGGTACAAAATTCTTCCACAAAGTCCAATCTTTGGTAGCTGGCCTAAAAAGGTTAGCTAATCTGAAAAAATATTCTTGGTTACGCAAAGCCATAATTCTTGCACCCTGTTACGCGCCCGTTCTGTCTCTTGATCGCCAAACTGTTTCTTTCACCGTAATATGTCCGAAATCGAATGTGGATTACCTTATCTGGGCAATAAAAAAGGAGATGAAAAAACAAAATCTCCATTTCGAAAAGCTGGAGATTTCTTTAACGCCACAATAACGGCGTAAAATCGGAGGAAAAGACAAGAGCCCTGAGCATAGTCGAAGGGCTCTTTTTTATTTTCCGTGACTCGAACTTTTTCCTTTCACTCTCCTGTGCTCCAATCTCGATGCCATTCCCCGGGAAGGAAAAATTTTCAGGAAAAATTTAACCGGTTTGTTGTTGGCCAATTTGTAAAACAGATTTCTTTTGAAAGATTCTTTCATTTACCCTGTTAAATATTCGCCCTGCGAATCTCCGCTCTGCGGGACTTAACAGGGTGAATTATTAATTGTTAATTATTAATTTTTTCTTATTTACCAAGGTGAGTGCCGTCACAAAATGGCTTATTGCCCGATTTGCCGCAGCGACACAAGGTGACGCGATTTCTGGCTTCATACTTTGTCCCGTCCGATGACTCCACGCACACATTGCCTTTTACCCAAATTGGTCCGCTGACTTTCAGTTGATAATCTTCCACTAGACTAAGCGAAGGTTTAAAATCCGGCTCAATTGGCTTTTCGGTTTTTTTATCCCAAGCCACCAATCTTCCGGAAGGACAATTGCAGGCTTGCTGAATCGCGAGTTTTTTTGATTCGGGATTATCCGATTTTTTGGTAAATTCCCAAGTCCCGTCCAATCTATCACAAAAACGGGCGAGAGAGCATAGGTTTTCGACATCGGTTAAATTAAGGTCGGGACCGGTTATTTTTTCTGCTTGGTCAAGATAATTTTTACGAGTGGCGGTCTCGGTTCCGTCAAAGCCGATTTTTGCGTGCGTGCCGTCACAATATGGTTTATTTTTCGACTGGCCGCAACGGCAAAGAGCATATTCTTCTTGGTTCGGATATTTATCCCCTTTGGCCCATTCAATCGGATCGCCGTTTTCATCCGGCATAATGATTTCCTTAGCCAAAGGCAAATTACCGGAAACAAGATAAGGTCCGTTTTTCGTAATCTTAATTTTTTTTTGATTATTTTTGTTCATATGAAATCCATAAACCATGGATATTGCAATATTCTCTTGCTTTAATTTTTTCTTCTGTTTTTATTTCAAAATCCGCCTCCGGCTTATCGCCCGGCTTCAAAAATGCTCTGTGTGCTTTTTTACTCACAATTACTTCTATCCATTCTATGTAATGACTTTCTTCCATTGGGTGAGGAATGGAGCCAATTTTTATCTTTATACCGGTTAATGTCTTTTCAATCACCGGTACGTGTTTTTCAAGACCCTGATCCTCGGTTTTTTCCTTAAACAATTCCATTGGCTGTCCACAACAAACAAGCTCCCCTGCTCCGGCATGCAAAACTTCAACAATGTTTCCGCAAATATTGCATTTGTAAATTTGTTTTTGCTCTGTCATAAATTTAAAACTTATAGCCGTGAATTATAAAAACTCGTTCGGTCATAAAATTTACTTAAAAATTCAAGACTTTATTCTTATTCCCTTTCCCAGGCAACCCTGCTCCAGACACGCTCATGGAAATAATAAAGAATTGTTTTTACAAGCAAATCAATGCCGCCGACTACTCCGGCTAAACCTATATTGTCCGTAAAAATCCAAACCAGAAATATTGTGGCAATAGTGGCGATAATTCTGAAAGTGATTGTTTTTACGATACTTCTTTTT
>Ga0154612_124_pt1 | contig 11040 bp, 15 predicted proteins | sample Rifle2008BG13ft_FD_116041 | JGI IMG/M metagenome (GOLD analysis project Ga0154612, IMG submission 116041) | Candidatus Portnoybacteria bacterium RBG_13_40_8
AGAGAATAGAAGAAAATCCAGTTTTAGATCGGCAGTCTTTAAAATTCGTGGTAAAAACCTTAATTTAGCTAGAAACCTTAATAAAGTTATCCCCATTTTAGATGACTTATACACAAGTATTACACTTTTTAATTGTTATTGGTTTAATATAATCTATGAATGTTTATTAATGTTTTTCTTAATTACAAGACAACATGCAAAACAATAAAAAAGGCTTTCGCCTCTTAGTGTTTACCTTGTCAGTAAATATATTTAACTCCCTACTTTAAAACCTTCCACAACGTATAGATGAATCCTAACACGAAAAATATTACCATTATGTACCTTATTGCGGTCATTTTACCCAGATTGTAATCTGGAATTTGATTACCCATCTTTTTCGCCCGACTATAAATTAATACTATGGCCGTGCCTTCGATTCCGCCCATCAGCGACCCCAATAAAATGATAATGGTAACAAAGTTATAAGCACCCAGGAAAAAGAGTACCAAGGGCACAAAACAAACTAAAAACCAGGCTATATTTTTGTTGATTTTAAAGTCATACCGAAACGTTTCTTTAAGGCATAGTCCTAACGCAAAAAAGGAGGTGATGGTGGCTAAAAATCCGAAAATAGCTCCCATCAAAACAACCTTTTTACCTAATATGCTGACCAGCCCATTTATCGCTTCGGGCGTGGTGTTTACGCCGGTTAAGCCCATCACCGTTAATATAAAAATAAAATATAAAATTCCGGGTATAACTGTTCCTAAAATAATAGCTTTCTTATAGAGCTTACCATTTTTTCCGGCGAAAATTTCTTTTAGTTCCGGGATAATGGACATACCCGCCAAAGAATAGAGCGTCACGCCATAAGGAATAAAAATGTTTTTCCAATTATATGTTTTTAAATTGCTTAAATCTATATATTTAAATCCCAAAATAAAAAACAAAAATACTATTAAAATCAGAAAAAATCCCATTAATAAATCCAATCCAGAAACAAATCGTAAACCGAAATAAATCACTATCGCTCCAATCGCAAAAAATATAAGATTAAACAAAACCGGCGGGAGATTTGATGTTGACGAAAAAATATCATAAAGAAATCCGCCGCCAACAATAATATAAACCAAGAGAGAACCATAAAAACCAACAATCACCGAAACCGTAACCAGACTCTTCCATTTTTTGCCCAAATAATAATCGGCATAACCAACCAATCGATGTTTTTCTTTGGTTCTTGAAACTATTTCCCCGTAAAACAGATGAAGCAGGGTAATAATTATTGTCAGAATAATCAAAAAAACACCAGCAATCATAAATCCAGACTGCGCTCCGGCATATGGCAGACTAAACATGCCGACTCCGACAATTGTACTCATTAATAAGGCTGTGGCAAATAAAAATGGCTTCATAGGCCCTTTATTACTTAAACCATATTATGTAATATTTAACTTAAGTCTACCTGTAAAATGGCTTTAAAACTAAATATTACTTGGTATTATTAGATATAATCCCCTGATTTCAACAACTCAATCAAATAAGCTAAAATTATTGACCAAACAAAGCTAATTACCAAAATAATCTTCCCTTCGTTCCTTAATTTTTGTTCAGTTAAAAAGGCGTAAGAAATAACCAGGCCAGAGAAAATTGGATTTAATATCGCGATTATAATCCCCATAATAAACCATTTTCTCTTTGAACTAATATTAATTTCTTCTTTTTTAAAAGAATCAATCATAAATAAAATTAATAATTTACAATTACTTTTCCGAATTTAACCATTAATAAAGATTAATAAATCTTTACTCGGTAACCTTATAAACCTCGTCTTCCTCTTTGACTTTATCTTTTACCTTCAAACCAATTACGTCTCCTTTCTTGGCTTTATCAACCTGCTCATGTTCTATTTGCATAGAATCAACGCTCTGCTCAAAATCTGTGGTAGACCCCTTAATATGAATTGTATCTCCAACCGACAAACTACCTTTGGTTATTTCAACAATTCCCACTTCAATCTTGCCAAAATAATGGGTTATTTTGCCGATGAGTTCTTCTTTTTTTTCAGCCATATTTTTTTACCTTGTTAAACCGCTGCTTTTCAGCTGCCCGCGATGCGGGGGCTTAACAGGATGAATTAATTATTATTTAGATTTCTCCTTATCAATTAATTTTATAACTTTAGAAATTAATCTCTTCGGATTGCTGTCATAGGCTATTTTTCCCGCTCCGCGATGACTGCTTTTTACTATGGATTTAACCATATCAGCCGTCCCTCCGGTTCCGGTTAAAACGCCGATTACCTTCCGATCTTCAAAGGCTATAGTAAATTCATTTAAAGTGCCTATCCTACCGCAAACAACAATTACCGCATCAGAAGAACGGGTTAATAGTAAATTTCGCCCAGAATACTCAAAGCCGGTATAAATGATTACATCATGAAAATCTGTAGGCAATTGATAGGTTTTAAGATGAGCAACCTCTGAAGCGGCTGGTGATAAACCGATGACCGCTCCCCCCTCTTCTTTTGCGCCTATGGCTGCCCAATAAGGAATACCGGAGGTGGCGCCAGTTATTAAAACGCCGTTTTGCCGAATAACTTCTTTTCCTAATTCTTTTGCTTTTTCCAGGGCGCCCCTTTGACAATGACCGGTTTCGGCTGCCCCAGATACGCAAATCTTATATTTCATATAATCTCATAATAACACTTTTTCAATTACAATTCCACTGCCTCTCCGCTTTTGGGAACCGACGCAGAAATCCCCAAATGGTCTTTTATTAATTGCACCAATGCCTCGGCTGATTTCTCTTCTCCTTGAACAGCAAAAATATGTTTAACTGGCTTAGAAAAATTACTGAGCCATTTATATAAAGCTTTTTGGTCAGCATGGGAAGAATAGCCCTCTATTGAGGCTATTTTTGCTTGAATTGGCACTTCTTCATCAAAAATTTTAATCTTTTTATTCCCTTCTAAAATCTTGCGACCCGTTGTTCCCCTAACTTGAAAATTGGTTATTAAAAGACAGCTTCTGGGATCGGGTAGATAAAATTTTTCATGAAAAAGTATTCTTCCGCCAGCCGACATTCCTGAACCAGCGATAATAATTTTTGGCGGCATGATTCTATTTATCGCCTTAGAGTCTTCTACTTGCTCGGTATAATTAAGACCAGAAAACTTAAATAAATCATGCCCTTCTTTAATTGACTTGCTGGCTTCTTTATTGAAATATTCGGGATATTTTTTGTAAATTTTAGTTGCTCTTACCGCCAAGGGACTGTCAATAAATATGGGAAGCTGGGGAATTCTGTTATTCTTCACCAACTCGTTTAATTCGCATAATAATTCCTGGGTTCTTTCTACGGCAAAAGCCGGGATCATCAAAACCCCCTTATTGCTATAGGTTTCCTCTATGATGTTTTCCAAAATTTCCTTTCTCTTGTCTCTATTCTCATGAACCTTGTCTCCATAAGTAGATTCAACTAAAATATAATCGGCTTCCGTAATCTTGGCTGGCGGATTTAAAAGAGGTGTAGGCGCATTTCCTAAATCACCAGAAAAAACAACCTTTTTACCCTCTGCCCAAAGTTCGATTATAGCTGAACCAAGCATGTGCCCGGCATCATTAAATTTATAATATATCTCATCTTCTAGTTTATGCTTTTTTCCGTATTTTTTAACCCTGATTAAAGCTAATGCACCCTCAACGTCTTCTTTCCGATAAAGAGGTTCCATATTTTTTCCTCTGGCTTCTTTTTCGATAATTTGCTGACTATCGTTTAAAACAAGTTCCATTAAATCCCTGCTCGGAGGGGTGGTAAGAATTTTCCCCCGAAAACCATCCTTATATAATTTAGGAACCAAGCCGACATGATCAATATGAGAATGGGTAATAAATAAATAATCAACCTTTTTAGCGTCAAATGGAAAAGGATTCTGATTCTTTTCAAATTCTTCTTTACCGCCCTGCAAAATACCGCAATCAACTAAAATTCTAACTATTTTTCTGGGGCCGGTTTTAATTTCTAAGAGATATTTAACCCCCGTCACTTCGCCAGCCCCACCGTAAAAATGTAGTTTCATATTTTCTTGGCTACTATTAAAATATTAGTTTTTTTATTATTTCTTTTTAAGAATTTTAATTCTTCCACCTTAAATCCTGATTGTTTAAATAAATCTCCTAACTCTCTTTTCGTGAAAACATGATAATATCTTTTTTTGCCGTGAAATGGAATAAAGATATCCTTACGAAAAAATGATTTTATTTTCCAGCAAGTCACAATTACTCTTCCGTTTGGCTTCAAAATTCGCTTAATCTCACTCAGGGCGCGTTTTCTCAGTTCATCTGTAGGAATATGATGCAGAACGGCAATTGACCAGACGGAATCAAAATAATTGTCGGAAAATGGTAACATTAAGATATCAGCCACTTGAAAATGATTCCCATGTCTTTCCTTGGCAATCTGTATCAAATTTTCCGAAAAATCAATACCAACATAATCAATATTTTTTCGGCCCGAGGCCGATCCGCCTTGGACGGAGAAAATTTCGTATAATCGGCCAGTTCCGCATCCCAAATCTAGAACCTTTTCTTCTTCTTTGATATAAAGCTTTAACTCCTCTATTTCCGGACTGTACTTTTTCCTGGTTTGGTAAAATTCTTCAGCCACCTCATTGTATGTTTTTTTATTTTCCTCTAATATTCTATATGCTTTTTGTAAATCCATGAAAATTGAAGATTATATTATCAAAAAAATCATTGAAGAAAAGAAAATTAACGAAACCGAGCTTGATTCAATTAAACGTCGAGCAGCTTTTAAATATAAAATGGGAATGCCGAAAAACATTAATCTACTTCAAGCATACCATAAGCTTCTGACCCCTCACAAGATAAAAAAATCAATTACCCTGGAAAATATTTTAAAAACCAGAAAAATCAGAACATTGTCCGGGATTGCATCAATCACTGTAATTACCAAGCCCTACCCTTGTCCGGGAATTTGTCTTTATTGCCCCCAAGAAAAAAATATGCCGAAAAGCTATTTAGCTAACGAACCAGCTTGTATGCGCGCGGTTTTAACTAAATTTGACCCCTATCGCCAAGTTGATGCCCGCTTAAAATCTTTAAAACTTACCGGTCATATTACGGATAAAATAGAATTAATTGTTCTGGGCGGCACTTGGTCAGCATACCCTAAGAAATACCAAAATTGGTTCATAGGGCGCTGTTTCGACGCCTGCAACGGTTACCCCGCAAAGTCACTAAAAAGCGCCCAGAAAGCCAATGAACGCGCTAAAAATAAGGTTATTGGCCTAACCCTCGAAACCAGGCCCGATTATATAACTCTAAAAGAAATAAAAAGTATGCGCGCTTTCGGTTGCACTCGGGTTGAATTAGGAGTTCAGGGTATTTATGATGATATTTTGAGAAAGAATAAAAGAGGGCACGGAATAAAAGAAACAGTTCGCGCCACAAAACTACTTAAGGATGCGGGATTTAAGATCACTTACCATATGATGCCGAATTTAATCGGTTCAAATTTAAAAAAGGACGAAAAAATGTTTGAAGAACTTTTTTCCAATCCCGATTTCCAACCTGACCAACTAAAAATTTATCCCTGCGCTGTTTTGGAAACCGCACCATTATATAAATTATGGAAACAGAAAAAATATAAACCATATACGGAAAAACAATTGATTAATCTCCTAATTAAAATCAAAGAAAAAATTCCGCCCTATGTAAGAATTATCAGAATTATTCGCGATATCCCTTCACAAAGCATTGTTGCCGGTAATAAGATTTCGAATCTAAGAGAAATAATCGCTATAAAAATGAAAAAACAAGATAAAAAATGTCGCTGTATTCGCTGCCGTGAAATCCGTAATTCAAAATTCAAAGTTCAAAATTCAAAATTAATTAGAAAAGATTACGATGCCTCGAATGGAAAAGAGATATTTTTGTCTTTTGAGGATACAAGAAACGATAAAATTTTGGCTTTTTTGCGCTTACGAATTACCAATTCTTGGACTTTGCCGATTTTAAAAAATTCCGCCTTAATTCGTGAACTGCACACCTATGGCCAGACTGTCCCCGTTTCTGAAAAAATAAAAAATGCCCAGCAACATCAAAACCTGGGCAAAAGATTAATGCGGGAGGCAGAAAAAATCGTAAAAACAGAAACTCCTTATAAAAAAATCTCTGTTATCGCCGGCATCGGCGTCAGAGATTATTATCGAAAATTGGGATATAAATTAAAAGAAGAGTATATGGTTAAAAATCTTTAATCTCCGTTATTTCTACCCCAAATACAATATTCGCATTCGGAGTGATGGGGCGGGATTGATCCGTTCAACAATTTCATCGCGTCTTTCAGTGTTTTTTTGGCCCGATTCGGGTCAATTTTTAATTGTATTGGTTCAACATTAAAAACTACTGTGCCATTTTCCTCTACATGTTCGGGATAATAATAAACCAAATATCCATAATTTCCAACCGGATAACCGTTCCCCTCCAAAAGCAGAGCATAACAATCAAGTTGATTTCCGTAATATTTTTCCGAATCACCGGCTTTTGGAGCAAAGCCCCTGGTTTTGTAGTCTAAAGGCATATATTTCCCGTCGCTTTCCAAACAATCATCCAAAGCCCCAAATAAAACAACATTCAAACCTTCGTCTTTATATTCCAATCCCGTTCTCCAATTACGCCATTTATTCAAAAGATTATGGTCGTGAAGCAATTTTCCTTCGATTTTACCTTGAATTTCCGGCGGTAGTTCTCCTTTTTCTCTATATTTATCGAAATAATCTTTAATAACACCATCCATTCCTCCGGGCAAAGAAGGAAAAATACCGCGCGGCCGGTGAATTCCTTCATTCATCTGCAACCAAAAACATCTCGGACACTCCAAGAATAAATTTAAGCTTGATGGCGACAATCTAATTTCTTTCATTTTGAAAAAAACATTAAAGAATCAAGAATTACATCAATATAGCTATCTAAGTCTTTTTTCTTATTCCCGCCAAAAACCACATTTTGCCATTCAGCTAAAAGCGTCCCATTTTTTAATGCCCTGATCTCTTGCTCCAGCTCTTCGAGGCCTTTTTCTTGTCTGGCTAATTTAATGGATTTATCCAAGAGAATGGCGTAGGCATTAAGTCGCTCTACTTTTTCCAGACAACTAAAAGACGTCATTCTCTCGGCTTTGTTTGCTTTAATTCCAAAATAAACCATAAATCCCCAGCCGATTATAACTAAAATAACCAATACAATAATCAGGGTTCTAATCTTGAAAATCGCCAGCTTGACGCTCTTGAACTTCGCGGCAATTTTTAATAAAAAGCTCATAATTTTAATAATTAATCTTTAATTTCTCCTAATTCTTCTAAAATATCAAGAGGAATTGGAATCGGTCCACGAATTGGGCTTTTACCCGGATATCTCCAAGCCGTAATAATTCTTATTTTCCCCTTCTTAAGATTTTGATACATTAGCCAAATTTCAGTTGGATGCTTTTTACTGCCCATGGACTGCATTATTGCAACTGTGCCCTCCGCAATTCCTAATTCTTTACGCTTGGGATTGTTTAATACTCTTTTCAGGCGCGCCTCGGATAAGCCGTAATAACGCATTTTTTCTATTGAATGCATTGTCCAAGAAAACCTATCTGTATTTTTTGGTATTCTGAATTTCATTAGTCTATCTCGTAAATTAGACTAACGTTGATGATAATCTCATTTTCACCGGTCTGAATATCGGGTGTTTCACCTCCTCCTCCAATTCCGCCCATCTCTGCTCTATAGATCGGCGTAGGATAATAGCTGTTGTCATCGTTATACCCGATTAAATCACCTAGCTCAACACCCAAATCAGAAGCCAATACCTGGGCCTTCTTCTTGGCGTCTTCAATGGCTATTTTTCTTGCCTCTGCTTTCAATTCCTCGTCCTTGTCAATCCAAAATCTTAATGAATTTATCTGATTTATTCCTGCGGCAACGCTCTTTTCTAAAATTTCGCTAACCTTATCCAGATTTCTTATTTTCAGCTCAATGGTCTGATTTATCTCATAACCAACTATCCTCGGCGCCTTTCTGTCCTCGTAGGCGTATTGCGGATAGATATTGTAATTAATGGTCTTGATATCCTTTTCCTCAATTTCAAAACCCTTCAAAAATTCAATTACTCCGTTCATCTTTTTACTATTACTATCCTGAGTACCTTTTAAGCTGTATCCTTGCGTAATCACCGATAAATTAACATAAGCAATATCTGGTTTGGCATAAATTTTACCTTGACCCTGAATGCTGATTGTATCTCGGTAAGCTCCTTCATCACCGAATTCAATTTTATTAACTATTCCGATAATACCTGAAATAATCAACACCAAAAACAAACAGGCAATAATTGTACTAAATGTGACAAAAATTATCTTATGCTGTTTTATATTCGTAATTTGTCCGAGCATATTTTTATTATTAATTATTAATTGTTACCTTATTAATTATATCACCTTGCTTAATTTGCTGCACTACTTCCATTCCTCTGACTACCTGACCAAAGGCAGTGTAACGACCATCTAAATCCGGCTGGTCTTGGGTAGAAACGATGAAAAATTGACTGCCGCCCGTATTCGGCTGTCCGGAATTTGCCATGGAAATCACGCCAATCTTATGAGAAATAGACTTCAGCGAATAATTAAATTTATAGCCCTGATATTCCAACTGACTTATTATATCGTCAGAAATACCAAGCGACTTAGGATTAATTTCATCTTCAATATTGTATCCCGGTCCGCCCGCCCCATCATTGTTCGGGTCATCGTCTTTGCTTAAAGGGTCGCCTGCTTGAATTACAAAGTCCTCAACAACCCGATGAAATTTTGTACCATCATAAAATCCCTCTTTGGCTAATTTTACGAAATTTTCCGCTGTTTTTGGCGCTGCTTTTTTATCAAGTTCCAATTCAATATTTCCTTTTTCGGTTTCGATTGTGACAAATACAAATTTTTTTTCTTTATTTATTCTGGAAAAATAAAAAACAGCACCCGCACCTATAATCAATATTAAAATAATCGCAATTCCGATTGCACTTATCTTCTTCTTTTTTTTCTTACGCATATCTTCTCCAAGAATTGCTGCCAATTTTTTCTGCTCTCTTAATTTTTGGATTCTACCCATAGGGATTGACAAATTAATAATTATATGATAAGATTATAATCAAGGAGGTGAATAATGCTCTCTCGAAGAAAACTTAGGCCCAGATTAGGAAAATATGATCTGGCCTACCAAAAAGAAAAAGGGGGCGAATGGACCATCAAGACGGTCTGGGCAACGTGCCAAGCTGAAGTAGAAGTTGCACTAAGAAGAAAAACCGGCATCGATCTGTCCAAAGTCAATGATTATGCCTTCCTAAGCCCCTGAGCTCTCCGTAAACCTACGGAGGGCCTTTTCTTTTTCTCCGTAACTTATTTGCGCTTTTTTAATTCCTTTTTCAATTACATCCAAAGTTTTGTCGTAAACCGGCCTATTTACCGGAAAAGGAACTCCGTCTTTGCCACCAAAAGCAAAACTATAACGCGCTGGGTCTTCGTAAGATGGCTTGGCCCCATAAATCAATTCCGAAACCAAAGACAATGCCCGAATAGTCATTGGTCCCACTCCTTCGCTCATTAAAAGCTGTTCGAAATTCTGCGGAGATTTTTCGTGAACCTGAAACAGAATTTTCCCCAGATATTTATTTTTACCAAAATCCAAATCACCAGTCAATTGCGGTAAAACAGTATCGTCTGGCATCTCTAATGTCCTAAATAAATTTTTCTGACCAGTTTGCTTTTCTCTTATCAGTTCTAAATCACTAAGCAGGGCCTTGTAGCCGCCTTTAACCAATTCTGTGCTGATTTCTTTATTTTTCTTGCTCTGTTTGGCAGTTAAGTTTAATGGTTTTACTTTTATATTGGAAGAAATTCCGGTATGCGGCTCCTCTATATAATCATTAACGTTTTCTGATAACCAATGGTAACGCCTAGCCTGACCAACTTGTTCATTCATTCCCTGCTGCACTACTGCCCAATTTCCTTTTTTGGTAAAAAGAAAAGTATGATGATAAAGTTGAAAACCGTCTTGAATCGCGGTATTATCAACTTTGGCGCTGATTTTTGAAGAATAAACCAACTTATCGGCTAAATTCTGCGAGAAATTAAGTCTATCTGCCCAATCAATAATCTGATTGGGTGTTTTTCTTGAAGTTTTTCCTTTGCCCCCGCAAATAAATAGCCCCAAATCTTTCTCCAGTCCCCAAATTCCCATTTTTAAAGCTCCACAGGTGGTCGTGGTCAAGCCACTGGAATTCCAATCGAACGCAAGCACCGAACCAAAAGATTGAAACCAAACCGGATCAGATAATCTCTTTAAAAATTCCTCTGCTCCAAATTCGGAAACAATCGCCTGGACAATTGAACGCGAAAGTCGGGTCATTCTTTCAAATAACCATCTCGGGCAAGTGCCGTAATCCAAGGGAAAACTAGCGAGACCTGTGCGCATGTTTGCTTTTGTTCCTTAAATTCTTAAGCACGGATTGGTATCTGAACACGCTTGGAGTTCTATAAGCGGTTTTGCCTTTATGGGTTTGTTTGCACGCGTATTTCTTCATAAGTATTTATTCTATCAATAAATTTATTGAAATTATCCAAACTTTTAAATATTGTGACTAAAAAAATAACAACCACTATTCCAATAATGGCCAGGCTAATTCTTGTTTCTACGTGAAGCAGAAAAACATTCCTCATCTTATTCTCCTTTAATTACTGCCAACGGCACCAAACGGGCGACTTTTTTGGATAATCCGGCCCGATGAACAACTTCGACTACTTCATCAATATCTTTATATGCCTGGGGCGCTTCTTCGGCAATTCCGCGCATACTGTAACATTTTACCAAAATTCCCTTGGCTTTTAATTGATTGATAATTTCTTGTCCTGAAAGCGCCCGAATAGCCGCATGTCGCGACATTGTTCTGCCTGCGCCGTGACAGGTTGAATACCAAGAATCTTTGCCGCTTTCAATTC
>Ga0154612_118_pt1 | contig 9745 bp, 21 predicted proteins | sample Rifle2008BG13ft_FD_116041 | JGI IMG/M metagenome (GOLD analysis project Ga0154612, IMG submission 116041) | Candidatus Portnoybacteria bacterium RBG_13_40_8
AATGAATCTGTTTAAAATAAAACTGAAATGGTGGATGTGGGTTTTACTTTCTATTCTTTTCGGCTGCTTAATAATGTTATTGGAGATTTTATTGATAAAATAATAATTAATTCAAACCCCGAACTATAGCAGAGCTAAGTACAGGGTAAATATTATGGAAAATAATAATGAAGAATTTAAGGTTTCCGGCGATGAAGTGGTGAAAAAGGTTAAGGAGCTGATTAAAGCGGGCAATGCCAGAAAAATAATTATTAAGAATGAGAAAGGGGAATCGGTAATTGAAATTCCTTTGACCTTTGGCGCGGTTGGCGCAATCCTTTTGCCGACCCTGGCCGCAATCGGCGCTGTGGCCGCATTACTGACCAAGTGTACGATTGTGGTGGAAAAGAGAGAAGGGGAAAAATAAAAATTAACTCAAAATTATTATGATTATACTGCAATATATCGGAGCGGTGCTGGGAGTGCTTGGAGCATTATTTATCGCATATAAAAACAAGCTTGGTTTTGTTATTTGGTTGGTTGGCAATGCCAGTTGGTTTATTTACGGGATACTGACTAAGCAGTGGGGATTGGCGGTTCAATTCATTATATTTTGGGTAATTGCTTTATTGGGACTAATAAACTGGAGTAAAGATAAAAATTAATCCTCCTACGTCCCGATAAATCGGGACTACGGAAGGACAAGATAAATCTTATGAATAAAAAAGAATTTACAGGTGAAGAGGCAAAAAGAATCGGGGATGAGATCGGCATTGATTGGAACTTGTTTGACTTGGAGCAGTTCAGAATGGGGCTGCGCGTGGAATTGGAACATGGCAAACACGATCTCCAGACCAATGTTACTGATGACGACGAAATGATAACCGGAAAAATCGCTCTGGCCCATCTTAAGGAAATCCCCGATTATTACACACGATTGGACAAAATGGAAAAAGAAGCAGAAGGTAAGAATTGAACAATGAACAAAAAGATTTTAATCGCTATATTTGGCGTTATTCTGCTCGCAGGAGCAGTTTATTTGGTCTTCGCACTAACTACCGGGAATAAGCAAGTCGGTTGCACAGTGGAGGCTAAGATTTGTCCGAATGGTTCGGCCGTGGGCAGAACCGGTCCCAATTGTGAATTTGCCCCTTGCCTGGAAAACGACGATTACAAAAACATTTCTTACGAAATAGAAGGCCAAACAAAGACAATGAAAGACGGGACCAGCACTCGATATTTCGGAAATAATGCCTTTGGCGATTTAAACGGAGACGGGATGGAGGATGTTGCTTTTATCTTAACCCATGATTTTGGCGGAAGCTGGATATTTTATTACGTTGCGGTTGCCCTGAAAAACACAAATGGATATCTGGGAACGAATGCATTATTATTGGGTGACAGAATCGCGTCCCAGACTACGGAAATTCGCAACGGAGAAATAATCGTCAATTACGCGGACCGAAAACTCAATGAGCCGATGACAGCAAATCCTTCGGTCGGGATTTCGAAATATTTCAAGGTTGTGGACGCTAGACTCACTGAGGTGATGAAATAGAAAAATGAATCTGCTTAAAACAAAACTGAAATGGTGGATGTGGGTTTTACTTTCTATTCTTTTCGGCTGCTTAATAATGTTATTGGAGATTTTATTGATAAAATAATCAAAACAGAGGAAAAGCCTCGCGCTCAGCGCGGGGCTTTTAAAATTGGAGATGAATAGTTTTATGTTTATCTCATCAAATTTGGAAATAATTTGATTTTGGGGTATAATAAGTGTATATGAAAAAATTAAAGTGGGTTTTGCTCGTAATTTTAATCGCAGTGGTCGGAGCCCTGCTGAATGAAAATTTCATTCACTATTATACTCCAAAAAGTGTATTTTATTCGATTTTGATTGGCGGGCCGGCATTGGCGATAATCGCTTATTTCATCAAGCCGCTCAGAAAATATAAAATTCACTGCTATTTGCTTTCTTTGACTATCGGAATACTGTCTATTCCTTATATAGGTTTGGTAATTGGCCACTCTGATATTTTTGCCAAAGACGAAGCAGGCATACAGGCAAAGGAAGTGAGATTTAAAATTGTCAAAATTGAATTCAGAAAAGAAGGTACGGATATCTGGGAAATTAACTTAGCCGACAGAGAAGTCACTCTTTATCCGGGGAAAAATTGGGCTTGGATAGGGAGGCAAGAGCTTACCCCTGTTGGTCATGACCTGCAGAGAGGATTAACAGAAATAGAAACCGATATTATTTGGGACCAGAACATAATTTTACAAGAACATCCTGATTGGCAGGTTCCTGCGCCGGAAAATAATCCGGAATGCATAAAATCAATAGATTTGGGCGAAGGAAAATATTTGATAACTTATTTCAGTCGGGATGAGTTCGAGGGACCGATACCAAGGCCAGAAGATGGCAAAGAACCTCTCCCAATTCCTATGCATCCCGATGTGGGTTGGGAGGTAATTATTGGTGAAGATGGACGAATTGAAAGGACCGCGCTTCACATTTTATTTCCCGAACCCTTTGGTGAGCTAATAATAGAAAACCCGGCGGGAAGATAGGAATTCCTTTTGAATAAGATTTAAAATAAAAAATATGGAAAATCAAACAATAAAATCAACCGGGTGTTGCGAACCGTTTAATCCCGAGCCGTGGCAGGATAAGGAGATTATTTGGAATAGTAAAATTTTTGTCAAAGACCACGTGACGAGTTTTTTTCATATTCCGATGAATATGGGAAAGAAAGTCGTCAAGAATATGGGATTAATCGAAAAAGCCGGAGCCAAAGCAGCGTATCAATTGATGCTCATCGACGAAAAATCATCTTGGGGTTCGGATATTTATATTGATGTTGCCAAAGAAGTTCCGGGCGCGCAAATGGCTACTCTTTCCGGAACATTTCTCACTAAAGTTTTCGAAGGACCGTATCAAAATGCCGGTAAATGGGCCAAAGAGATGGCGGAATACGTCAAAAGCAAGGGCAAAGAATTGAAAAAGCTGTATTTTTCCTACACCACCTGTCCGCGCTGCGCCAAAGTTTATGGTAAGAATTATGTGGTTCTTTTCGCCCAGATAAATTAATTCTGAATAAGATATTGACGCGAATTTCTTCATCTGCTATATTAAATTCTCACCTCAAAAGTGAGAATTTTAATTAAAGGAGGAAAAATGGAAGAATTGGAAGAACTTTTAAAAAACAAATTATTTAAAAAACTTCTTGAGGAACTAGCCGAAGCGAAAAAGAAATACCGGGAAGCCGAGGAAAGTCAAAATTCCAGAGACAAGAGTTTTTACTACTTCAAGATCGTTTTGCTCACCACGCAGATTCAACATTTTCTTATCCAATGTTGAAAAATAATTCTTGGGGGCTTTTGGCGTTATAATGCCGCAGCCCCTTTTTTATTTCCCGGCTTTTAAAATCGGGAGATTTATGTTAATATATTCCGTAAGGAGGGAAAAATGCAGAAAGATTTAAAGGTCTTGCAAGAGGCCTTGGAGGAATTGAGGCATTTGTCTGCCGAATTTCGAAGTTTTTTGAACTTTCAGTGCGGTATTTTTCCTTTGGGTTGTTACGAATGCAATACTTGCGAATGTCCGAATCATGTGCGGCTGCGTGTCTTGGCGTGGGAAATCGGAAGAATTTTCCTGAATACGGGCATCAGGCCCGCAGAAGAAATGTTGTTGCTTCTTCTTAAAAGCAGAAACGAGAGCTTGAAAATTAACGGTGTTTTTGCCCTTGAAAAAGCAAGGACTTCGGGTGAATTTCTTACTTTAAGAGCGCTTTTAGAACTGGATAAGTTCAAGCGGAGTATAATTAACTGGGATATTTGCAAAAAAGTGGATTATATTTTGAGAGCTATGAACGCGTACCTTAATTAGGGGGAGAGATAAAAAATATCTCTCCTTTTTATTTCCGGACCCTTAAAATTGGATTATCTTTATGATAGAATAGAGACATGAAAAAAGCATTAATTATTTTAATAATTCTGGTTATTGCGGCCGGGGTTTGGTTTATAGTCAGTAAGCCCAAGTCGCCGGAACCCGTTGTCTGCACAACGGATGCAAAACTTTGTTCCGACGGCTCCTCTGTTTCAAGGACTGCACCAAATTGCGATTTCGCCCCGTGCCCAAAGGAAGATTTGATTGTAGTTGAATCCCCGATAGCTAATGAAGAAATCTCCAGCCCGCTTATAATTAAAGGCAGGGCCCGTGGCTTTTGGTTTTTTGAAGCCAGTTTTCCGGTTAAATTAATGGATGCAAACGGCAAAGTTATTGGCGTTATCGCGGCCACGGCCAAAGATGACTGGATGACAAGCGAGTTTGTGTCCTTTGAAGCAAAATTGATTTTTTCCGCGCCAGGAACCCAAAAAGGATTTTTAGTTTTTGAAAAAGACAATCCGTCGGGTTTGCCGGAAAATGCCGATGAATTGAGAATGCCCATTTTATTCAAGCAGGGAAGAGGGGTGAGTTTATATTATTACAATCCAGATTTAGATAAAGACGAAACAGACAATACTATGTGCAGTCGCAATGGCCTGGTTTCGGTCAAAAGAACCATTCCCATAACCCAGACGCCGATCCAGGATACAATCAAGCTTTTGTTAAAAGGTGAGTTAACTCAGGTTGAAAGGGATAACGGTCTTACCACCGAATATCCCTTGGAGGGTTTTTCACTTAAATCCGCTTCTTTGAGGGAAGGAGTTTTGACTTTAACTTTTGACGATCTTTTAAGTAAATCTTCCGGTGGTTCTTGTCGGGCAGGTATTCTTTGGTTTCAGATTGAAGCCACGGCAAAACAATTTTCCGAAGTCAAGCAAGTGCGTTTTCTGCCCGAAGAACTTTTCCAACCATGAGTCATTGCCGAGGAAAAAGTTTTACGCAAAAGGTTTTGGCCGTAGTCGCCAAAATTCCGAAAGGAGAGACGAAAAGTTATAAAGAAGTGGCGATTGCGGCCGGAAATCCACGAGCATATCGGGCAGTGGGAAATATAATGAATCGCCACAAGATTAAGGGATTACCTTGTCATCGGGTGATTCGTAGTGACGGCTCTTTCGGCGGTTACAGATGGGGCGCCAAAAAGAAAGCAGAAATTTTAAAAAGAGAAATAAAGGTCGCAACCATAATAAAAAGTAAAAACAATAAAATGGGTATAGGATGGGCAAATAAAAAAAGACGCGACAGAAAGGCAAAAAAAAGAAGCAAGAATACAATTAGAGACAAATCAAAGAGAAGATAACGGAAATTCGCAAAAAATCGTCGAAATGGTGAGGCGATTTTTTGATTTGGGGTTGACATCTATCATCTTGTGTGCTATTTTTTAATCAAATCCAAAAAAGCCCGCCTACGCCACGTCTGACGTGGCTGCGGCGAGACAAAGGAGGAGAAATTGATTAAAGAATACAAAAAATTGGTTCGGGACAGAATTCCGGAAATTATCAGAGAAGCGGGCGAAGAGCCGCGGGTGAGAACACTAAGCCAAGAGACTTTTCTCGGAATAGTAAAAATAAAGATAAACGAAGAAGCTCGTGAATTACTTCAGGCAGAAGACAGAGAACAAATTATCAACGAAATCGTTGATATCCAAGAGCTGATTGATACTCTGATTAGAGAAATGGGTATTTCTAAATTTGAACTTTGGGAACTGCAAAAAAGAAAAAACAAAGAACGAGGAGGATTCAAAAAACGGTTGTTTTTAATCAAGACAGAAACCGAGCCCCGACCGTAGCGTCGGGGCTTTTAAAATTGGGAAATTTATGTTATACCTTAACCATGATTAAAGAACGAGAGATAGAAAAACCAATGGAAAATATTCTTATTCCAAATCCGGAAAAATTGAAGGAATTGAAGCAGGCAATTGCAGAAGGTGGGGTAGAAAAACTCCATATTTTGGCTGATTTTGACCGAACCCTGACTACGGCTTTTGTCGACGGAAGAAGCATTCCCTCTTTAATTTCGGTTTTGCGCGAAGGAAATTATTTGGGCTCCGATTACGCGTCGAAAGCTTTTGAGATGTATGATAGGTATCATCCCATCGAAATTGACCCGAATATTTCTTTGGAAGAAAAGAAAAAAGCTATGCACGATTGGTGGGTGGAGCATTTTGATTTGCTGATTAAATGCGGATTGAACAAAAAAGACATAGAAAGCGTGATTAAGTCGGGTAAAGTTAAATTTAGAGAAGGATTTAGTGAGTTTAGTGATTTTTTGAAAGGAAATAATATCCCATTGGTGATTATGTCTTCAAGCGGTCTGGGCCATGATGCGATTTCAATGTATTTGGAAAATGAAGGATGTCTGCATAAAAATGTCCATATTATCTCCAATACTTTAGAATGGGATAAAGACGGAAATGCGGTTGGCGTTAAGCAGCCGATTATTCATACTTTGAACAAATACGAAACCTCGGTTAAGGATTTTCCGGTTTTTGAACAAATAAAAGAGAGAAAAAATGTTTTGTTGTTGGGCGACAGCCTGGATGACGTAGGAATGGTTGAGGGTTTTGATTACGATAATTTGATAAAGGTGGGATTTTTAAACGAAAAGCCGGAAGAAAATCTGGAACATTACAAGCATAATTTTGATGCCGTGATTTTAAACGATTCTTCATTGAATTTTGTGAATAAGACATTAAAAGATATATTTGACAGGAATAGATAGTTTTGCTATATTTGAGAATAGCACTCTGAATAAATTTTTGGGGTCTAGCAAAAGCGCATTTTCGGCTGGGCGACCAGCCAACCATTAAAGGCTCTAGAGCGCCTCTATGTCTCGTGTGAGGAATAAAACGAGAACAGTCGGGACAGGGAATGGATAACGTACGCGCAGCTAGACCCCTTTTTTATTTCAAGGGTTTCAAAATTGAGAGATTTTTGGTAAAATTAAGGCGTAATAATTAAAAATATTTTTATGAAAGGATTTATCGAGTTTATTCGTACCCAGGGAGTAGTAGGTTTTGCAGTCGGCTTTATTTTGGGTGGCGCGGTTTCCAAAGTTGTCGCATCTCTGGTTACCGACATCGTCAATCCAATAATCGGGGCTGTTTTGGGTTCGGCTGCCGGCTTGGATTCCGCATCTTTTAAAATCGGGTCAATCAGTATTCTCTGGGGTCACTTTATCAGCGTGATTATTGATTTCTTGATTATTGCTCTGGTGGTTTATTATGGATTCAAAGCTCTGAAGTTGGACCAGGTAGACAAAAAGCCGTCATAATAATAGTATAGTAAAAATTATGAAAAACTTCGTTAAACTAATCATCAGTGTAGTTGTTTGTGAATTTGCCGGAGCTATCGGGTCGTTTTTTACCACTCCTGCGGTTAGGGGCTGGTATCCGACTTTAATCAAGCCGTCTTTCAATCCGCCCAATTGGCTGTTCGCGCCGGTCTGGACAACTTTATTTTTGATGATGGGAATAGCCATGTTTTTGATTTGGAAGAAAGAGAAAAGAGGATTAACCATTTTCTTTGCCCAGTTATTTTTTAATGTGCTTTGGTCAATAATGTTTTTTGGTTTGAAGTCGCCATTATTGGGTTTTATTGTGATTGTGATTTTATGGTTTTTGATATTGGCAACAATTGTAAAATTCTTTAAGGTTTCGAAAACCGCCGGTTGGTTGCTGGTGCCTTATATTTTCTGGGTTACCTTCGCCAGTATTTTGAATTTCAGTATTTTGATTCTTAATTAAAATAATGCATAAGAAATCCAAGAATTGGTCGGGGAGAGTGACAAAAGAAAGCAATGCCCTGGACTTGGAGGGAAGGGTTTTTACCCGGAAAAGTTCCAAAAGAATTGCCTTGTCTTTGAAAACATCAGCCGAGCTAAGCGATAGAAAAAAGGGGACGCCATTTCAATCAGCCATGTCCATGCTTAATTTTTATATCAACCGAGCCGGCAAGAATTTAAATCTCAAACAAAAGAAAGTTTTAAATCAGGCAAAAGAAGAATTAAGGAGAGTTTTTAAAAGAAAATAATATTTGGTAAAATAAAATTATGAAAAAATTAAACTTATCTACAATCGGTCTTTTACAGGCATTGGGCTTGACTATCTATTGTTCTTTGATAGTAGGAATTTTAAGCTGGTTTGAGAAGGGTTTTTTTGCTCCGCCGGGATTCCTGGGTTTGCTTCTGATGCTTGTCTTATTGGTTTTTTCGGCTGCGGTTACGGGTTCGATTGTTTTCGGCTATTCTGCTTATTTGTTTTTGAAGTATAAAAAAACCAAAGAACCTTTATCCATTCTGGCTTTCACTCTGCTTTATTGTTTGGCGATTATCATGATTATAACGGTTCTTATTGCCGCCTTAGCCTAGAAATATTGTTTAATAGTAGAAAATTTTAATAGGGTAAAGACGCGTATGCATCTTTACCCTATTTTTTTAAAAAGTGTCGGGTTTGACCTTGATAGGAAGGTAAGCCTGATTGAGAAGATACCCGTGCCATGGATGAAAAACTTTGGTCAAACCCGACTTAAAGGTACTAAAGAAATTGTAATTCATACAGGATAAATGTCAATATCATTGACAAAATATAGTTTAGATGCTATAATTATGTTAGGAGGTTAAAATGAAAACTTTTCTAGTAGGAATTCTTTGTTTATTTTTTCTGGTGGTCGGAATCATGATAGGCGTCAGGGGCACAGAGGCGCGATTCGAGAAAGAACTCGAGTCAAGAGATGTTTATCCAACCGGGAGCTTTACGCTCACTTTTTTGGGCAACGAAGATGCTATTGATCTTGCAGGCAAGGAGGCCTCGACTGCTGTAGTGGAGCAGTTTGTGACGGATCTCGCTGAGGCTAGTGCTGAATACCGAATTGATGGAGATATTAATCACATCATAAGGTTGGGTGCCCGGCTGGGAGGTGACAGAGATTACGAGTTACGATTAAGAGACTCATTATCACCACCAAGTCCATCAAAAAAGGATTAGTTTTAACCGCAATGGGCGGGAGCTTTAACTCCCGCCCTCTTTTTTTGAACATTGTAAAATGAAATAAAATCGGCTATAGTTTGTATTAATATTATGGGGTTAAATTCGTCTATAAAATTAACGGACGAAGATATTGTTCGTTTAGTCCAATCGGGCAATATTGAGATATTCGGAGAAATCGTTAATCGATATGAAGAAAAAATAAAACGTTACGGCAGAAAGTTTCTTAGCGGAACCGAAGATATTGAAGACATTGTGCAGGATACATTTATTAAGGCCTATGAAAACATTCAGGAGTTTGATGCAAAGAGAAGATTTTCTTCCTGGCTTTATCGCATTGCCCACAATGAATTTATTAACGCTTTAAAAAAGCAAAAGAAAAAACCATTGTCAATTTTTGAACTGGATACTATTCTGCCTTATCATTTTGAGAAAGAAATGCAGCAGGAGATGGATAGGGGCGAAATAATTAAAGCGCTTGATAAATGTCTTGATAATTTGGATTTGAAATATCGAGAGCCGATTATTCTTTATTATCTTGAAGGTTTGGATTATAAAGAAATTGCCGATGTGTTGCGTATACCAATTTCAACCGTGGGCATTCGTTTAAAAAGGGGGAAAAATAAAATAAAATTTATTTATAATAAATTAATTCATAAAACTTATGAGTAAATATGAGATTTTAGAAAAGATTAAAGAAGGGGTAATAAAAATGAAACCCAAATCACATTTTGTTTTTAGAACAATTATTTATGTGCTGGGTTTCATTTTTATTTTTCTTTTCGTTCTTTTTCTGGCGAGCTTCATTGTTTTCAGCTTGCGTATTAGGGGAGTTT
>Ga0154612_127_pt1 | contig 8999 bp, 11 predicted proteins | sample Rifle2008BG13ft_FD_116041 | JGI IMG/M metagenome (GOLD analysis project Ga0154612, IMG submission 116041) | Candidatus Portnoybacteria bacterium RBG_13_40_8
TTATACCAAATTTCGCGGAAAATTTGAAGGGGTTGTTGTGTTCATTTTTTTATTTTTGTATAATTAAAATATCTATGAAAATAAACTCTACAACTTTGCTGATTGTAATAATTGTGATTTTGGTTATATCGATTATCGGCGTGATTGTTTTTGGCGGAAAAAAGGAAGCAAATAATCAAGGCAAAGAACCGACTTTGCCCGAAGAAATATACGGTTTATCGGGGACAATTACGAGCATCGGGGAAAAAGAAATTTTCATTGATGCTCTAATTGTGTACACAGACGGAAGCAATGAAACGCAATCCAAAAGAATTTTAGTTGACGAGAATACTAAAATTACAACATTGGAATTTCCGAAAATAACCGCTGAAGACAGAAATAAACCGATAGAGCAACCAAAGGAAATTGAAATAGGATTTACTGATTTGAAAGTCGGCGATAAAATCGAAGCAATAGCCAATGAAAATATTGTCGGAAAAGATGAGTTTTTGGTCAAGTATATCAACGTAATAAAATTACTAATGTAATAAAATAAATAATTTTAAAAAACAAAAAACCCCGCAGATGCGGGGTTTTTTAGTCTCCACAAACATCCGGCGGGCCAAGGCAATTAAAGGCAATCCAACCAATCACCTCGCTTCCCCAAGCCCAGCCTTCAAATTCATTAGTATTGGCATCAATACGAACCTGATCTTGAGCAGCGCCAGTCCAACTGCCCGTGCTATCGCCTAATTTTATCCAACCATCCCAACCCCCGCTACAACCGCTGGGCTGACAGGCAACCGCCCTTGCCCAACCAGTTACTTTATAATCTGACTCAAGGTGGGCTGCCCTTTGAGGGTCAGCCGGATAAGGACCGACTGGAGCAAAAGTAATCCAGCCAACATTATCCGACCAAGCATAGCCAGAAAAATTTCCAGTGCCAAAATCGACATTTATTCCATAATTATAAGAACCACCGCCGCTGGTAGAATTAAAACTAATCCAGCCAATATAATCAGACCAACCCCAGCCGGAAACATTGTGTTCTGTGCCTCCGCTTGCTATTTCCGGTTTAGTGAAATAATCTTTATAAATAAAATTCCCGACTATCAAAATAGCTAAACAAGCAATGATAATAATTAACGGCCTCGCTTTTTTCATAAATAAATTATAAATTAATCTGCCACGGCCCTTCCTATTATATCTGAAATATCCACTAAGCCAAAACGGGTACTGTCAACGCTTCCGGAAACCATATTGCCCATAAGCAAGTATGATTTGGGCGGAATAACGCCGTGATAATCTTTTATATATAACCCAATCAAATCGGCAGCTTTTTCATTGATTTGATAGGGTTCACCCTGTGAAACGGTGAGAGCCTTGTCATTTACCAGAATATTCCAAAATTTTCCATCTCTGCCTTCCAAGCGAATATTATCGCCGGGGATACCTTTAACGATTTTTATTATCGGATCAATTTGAGGATTTATCTTATAAAGGACCAAATCGCCTCTCTTGACCTGATGGCACTGATAATAATTAAGCCAAACATCAATAGTTGTCCCCGGCTCCAAAACTCCCGACAAAGAAACGCCTCTTACTTCAAATTTTTTTTCCGTTATCTGGCACTGTGCATCTTCTGGGCCGACAGTTCTGTTGGTAGTTAATCTGTTAGCGGTTAAACGGATATAAATCGCGACCAACAATAATAGAAACAGAATTAAGAAAATTTTTTTCTTATTCCCTTGAATTAACATGCCGAAATAAATAATTTAAAGGCTGCTATAAAAACAGATACAGGTTTGACGAGCCGCACAATCAGTGCCGGCGCCGGGACGATTTTGTAAACCATCCCAATAATAAACCCCTCTGAGCGTAAGACCGGACACAGTCGGACAAGGAGCAGTGTTGCCTTCGGCATAACGAAAAGCAGTTGCACCTTGGGCCAAAGCATCGACATAGGCCTTAGTCGCCGCGTCAGAAGCAGCAGTGGGCGTTGCCACATTGGTGATTCTATTGTTGTTAACATTAACAACGCCAGCAACGTCCAAATTGTCATTAACCAAAACATTCCCGGTATTGCTTGCGAGCATTAGTTGGTGAGTATCCCCGAAAACACAAAATTTACCAGCATCGCAGCCATTCCAGCCACCATCCCACAAGAAAATACCCGCCCTACTTGCCCCGCTGTACCAGCCAAACCATTCATAACTACCGTCATCGGCTGTATTCTGAAAAACATGCATCGAACCCGATCCACCAGAACCAATTCTTGCTCCCGAACCCGAGAGAAAAGAAATATCACCTCCGGCTACCGTAAGGTCTCCTGCGGCATACATATTATTGGCGGCAAAATCCGCGTAAGTACTTCCACCGGCAGCTGTTCTCAGTCTTAAATAACTATCTCCGGTATCCCGAAAAACCTTATCCAAGCTCACGGCCAGTTGACCATCGGCACCCGTTTTCAATAAATCACCGCTAAGAGTCAGATTGCCACTTATGGTCTGCCCTCCGGCTGTGGTAATTGGCGGATATGGTGGAGGAACTCCTAAAGGCGGATTAGCCGTAGGTCCAGTCCAGGCAAAAACCAAATGAATGCCGAAACCAATAATAGTGCTTAAAAACAGAACCGAAGCTAAAACAACGCCCAAAGAAAGTTGCTTATTTAAAACAATCTTTAATTTGTTCATGGTTTTTACCCTATTAAATTCCGCCAGAGGCGGATAAAATTTAACAGGGTGAAGTTAATTATTACTATTTTAATTATAACACAAAATACAAAATTCAAGTATTTTTATCCACAATCTTGATTTATTTTTATTTTTAAAATTGGTATAATTAGAATATAATTAATTAAAATAAAAATATGAAAAAATCATATCTTATTATTGGCATAATAATCCTGATAGCGGTAGCGATAATTTTATATTTTATAGGTTATACGGCCGGGAAAGGCTCCCTGGAATCAACGATAAGTCAATATAAAAAGCTTCTAGATTATTATGTGCTTGTGCCGGAAGAAATTTTCAGTATTTCCGGACAAATAACAAAAATTGAGGGTAACGCTCTAAGCGTAGAAGCCACAATAGAAGATAGGTATAAATTACCTAGTGAATGGGAGAAAAAAACGATGAAAGCTCTAATTAGCAATGAAACAAAAATCACTAAACTTAAGCCCATAGACCCAAATCAAGAATCGAGTGCCGACAGTCCAATTGTTACGGAGGTTGGTTTTTCTGTTTTAAAAGTCGGCGATTATATTACTGTCACGGCCAAAGAAAATATAAAAAACAAGACAGAATTTATTGCCAAAGAAATAAATGTAATTGAATAAAATTAAAACATGAAAATAAAACCATCTATTTTAATTACAATTGTTGTATTGGTAATATTAATTGTTTTAGCAATTATTTTTAACGGCTACAAAAAACCGGGAACCTCAACAGGACAAGAGAAAACTTCCATCGCAAAAGAGATTTATGGTATTTCGGGAACTATTGAAGAAATCCGACAAAATACTTTGACGGCAAATGCTTTAATTTTGTTAGAAGACCCGACCAAACAACCAATCAGTAAAAAGGTTAATGTATCGATTAATGACGAAACCAAGATTTATAAATTGGAATTTCCCGATCCGGAAAACCTGACTCAAGAACAAATAGAAAACGGGGTTCAGCCAAAAGAAACAAAATTGAGTTTGTCCGATTTAAAGAAAGGGGATACGATAGACATCAGAACAGGAGAAAATGTCTCGGGGAATATTAAAAACAATACATCGTTTACTGCCAGCGTGATAAATGTGGTTGAATAGGATAAAAATTTTTCTTTTAGACTTATTTTTTCCCAAAAAATGTTTGGAATGCGGCCAGGCCGACACATATTTGTGTCCGGCCTGTTTTAATAAAATAGAAATTCTGCTGAACAACGAATGTTTTTTCTGTGGAAAAATTACCTGGCAAGGCAAAATCTGCCTTGAATGTAAAAAGGAAAGTTATTTAGACCGGGTAATTTCAGCAACAAATTACGGAAGTCCCCTAATCAGAGAATTAATCAAGGCATTTAAATATCATTTTGTTAAGGAATTGGCTATTTCCCTATCACAACTTATAATTAAAACAATAGAGGCCAATTGGTCATTGGACATTGCCTGCCCGCCGGCAAGGCAGGGGTTTTGGGATTTTTTGATTGTCCCTGTTCCTCTTTGCAAGGCAAAATTAAGAAGCCGGGGGTTTAATCAAGCCGAATTATTGACTAAAGAAATTTCAAATTATTTCAACATACCCACAGAAACCAATATCATAAAAAGAAAATTTCCGGGCATGCCTCAAGCAAATATTAAAGATACTGAGAAAAGAAAGAAAAACATAAAAAGGGCTTTTGAAATTTCCGAGCCGGAAAAAATTAGAGATAAAATTATTATTTTGACAGATGACGTGATTACAACCGGCGCGACCTTAATCGAAGTAGCCAAAATCTTAAAACAAAATAGCGCCAAAGAAGTTTGGGCAATAACAGTTGCGAAAGGGTAAAATTTATAGTAGGATATAAAAGTAATTTGGAGACGTGGCTGAGCGGTCCAAAGCAACGGTTTGCTAAACCGTGGGGATCTTAAAAGTCCCCCGTGGGTTCGAATCCCACCGTCTCCGTCGCGTAAGAGCGTTAATTTTGTTTCGCAAAATTTTACGCTCAACGCGACTGGGACGTTTAAATTTGCGTCAGCAAATTTATTACGTCTCGCAGTTCATGGTATGTTTTATTACGTTTATATTCTTGGCAGTCAAAAAGACAATAACTTGTATATTGGTTATACCACAGATTTAAGAAAAAGATTTAAACAGCATAATTCCGGAGAAAGTTTAGCAACAAAACCATTTAGACCCTATAAGCTTATTTTTTATGAAGCCTTTTTAAAAAGAATAGATACAAAACATAGAGAAGAATATTTAAAAAGTGGCTACGGAAGGAAAACAATTAAGATCATGCTAAGGAAATATTTCGATGAAACAGGAACTCAAAATTATAAAAAGAGAAAATAGAGAATTAAAAAATGAAATTGAAAGGCTAAAGGAGCTGGTCACGATTGATTTTTTAACCCAAGTTTATAATCGTCACGCCTTTTCTCATTTCTTAAAAAGTGCTTGTAAGGAAGTGAAATGGACGGCTGAACATATGAGTAGACGCCAAAGGCGAGAATATTTTTCCCTTTTATTGGTTGATATTGATGATTTTAAAAAATTTAATGATAAGTTCGGCCATCTTTACGGAGACAAAATCCTTAAAAAGGTGGCTAAATTTCTGAAAGGTTCTGTCAGAGAATTTGATATTATGGCGCGCTGGGGTGGCGAGGAATTCGTTATCATCTTGCAAGAAGCAACTCTGGGACAAGCGAAAAAAAGAGCTGAAATAATTTTAAAAAATGCCCAGAAAAAATTACCGGTCACTTTCAGTATCGGGATTATTGAATCAAATCCCAGGTATTCAGCTACGCAAATTTTCAAAAAAGTTGATAGGGCTCTCTATGCAGCCAAAAGTCGGGGCAAAAACCAAATTATTATTGTTTAAGGGGAAGCGTGCCAGAGTGGTTGAATGGGCTGGTCCTGAAAACCAGTAGGCCCGCAAGGGTCTCAGAGGTTCGAATCCTCTCGCTTCCGCTCTAATCTCTAATCAAAATCTATGACCGAAAAAGCAATTAAATTAGAAACAAAAATAAGCACCACTCTGTTTTGGATTTGTTTTTTTATTACTTTTCTAACCATCTTTATGAGCTTGGCTGAATTTTTTTCCCGCGGAGGATTCCCGCCATCGAGAATAAATATTTTTTATATCGGGGTTTTGTCTATCTATGCTCTCCATAAAGAGGCTTTACGATTCCTAGACCGCTCATCATCAGAAAGAGGCCAGAAAAAAGGAGAAATGTTTGTCTATATCTGGGTTATAATGACTGCTATACTTTATTTGATTAATTTCACGACCAAGGATTACTATTCTTACTCTGGCGATGGTAAGGAATTGCTAGCTCTAACCCATATTAGTTTTATTGCCCTGGAAGTTGGGATGGTTTTTGTTCTTGCTCGTATTCTAAAATTATTAATGATTAAATATTTGGAAAAAAATGAAAACTAATAAAGAAGAAAGTGTCGAACTTAAAGAATTTGAATGGGAAGCACCGGAATTTGAAAAAAAAGAAAAAACCAAATCCTGGTTTTTTATTCCGGCAATTATTACAATCATTTTGGGCATTATTGCTCTTTTTACCGAAAATATTCTCTTTCTGATTTTTGTCGTCTTGGCTTTTGTTACTTTTTATATGTATGCCAACAAGGAACCGAGGATTATAAAATTTAAAATTGATGAAAAGGGAATTGAGTTTGACAATAGGTTACATGAATTCGGTGATTTACGCTCCTTTTGGGTTTTTTACGCTCCGCCGGAAGAAAAAGAAATAAGCCTGAGAAGCAAAAAAACTTTCTTCCCATATATTCGCATCCCTTTGGCTGAACAGGATCCCAATGAAATCAGAAAATATCTTTTAAAATTCTTGCCCGAAAAACGCCACCGAGAGTCAATTATTGATATTATTATGAGAAGAATTGGGTTTTAATGCGCCCATAGCTCAGTTGGATAGAGCGTGAGATTGCGGATCTCAAGGTCGCAGGTTCAAGTCCTGCTGGGCGTACATTCATCCCCCACCAAAGCTTGGTGGGGGATTGACAATTTTATAATGATTTGCTATAATGTAAGAATTGAAATTTAATCAAAAGGAGGTTTTAAAATGCCGCATAATGGACTTCCGAGAACGCATGTGAAGCCTTTTCACAGACACTGGGGAAGCCGATCCTCTGGCAAGCGCAAAAACTGGAGCAGAAACTCTTTGAAGAACGACAGCCGAAGCAAGTTCCGCGCTTTCATACAGCGGACATTCGGCCGGCCAGCCTTCATTCGACCCAAAATCGGCTGATTTCCCTGCTGTTCTCCTCCCCCGACATCTAACGGTGTCGGGGTTTTTCTTTACCCCGCACCTTTTTTAAAGGTGCGGGGTTTACCCAAAAACCCAAAAATGATAATCTAAAAGTATGATTAAATACACTCTCGATACGCCAATTGGCAAATTACCGAGAATCAATGAAAGATATTTGAAAAAATTCCACAAACTCGGACTAATCACGGTCCGGGATTTATTGTATCATTTTCCCAATCGCTATGATGATTTTTCTAAAATTATTCCGATTGGAAATTTGAAATTAAACGAAACTGCGACCATTCAAGGCGAGGTTCTAAAAATCGATAATATCCACACATTTAAAAAAAGAATGTGCTTAACCGAAGCACTGGTAAAAGATCCGAGTGGTTCGGTAAAAGTAATCTGGTTTAACCAGCCATTTTTAATAAAAAACATCAAACAAGGCAAAAAAATCAGTTTGTCGGGAAAATACGCAATGGGCCCGAAAGGACCCTATCTTTCCAATCCAAATTATGAAATGATTCCCCTCGGGAAAATTTTTACCCTTCACCAAAAATTTGGTGGGGGGCTTACGCATACTGCCGGCTTGGTTCCGGTTTATCCCGAAACTACTGGTTTGGGTTCCAGATTTTTAAGATATTACGTTAAACTTATTTTACCCACCGCCATTCAAATTAAAGAATTCATTCCTTGGAATATCTTAAAAAAACAAAAACTTCCCAATATCCAAACCGCGATAAAAAATATTCACTTTCCTAAAAATTTAAAATCAGCCGATGAAGCGAGAAAAAGATTTGCCTTTGAGGAATTGTTTTTGCTGCAGTTGTTTGTTCTAAAACAAAGAAAAAATCTGCAAAAAGAAAATTCTTTTTCCATTCCTTTTGATAAAGATTTGATTAAAAGTTTTGTTGATAAATTACCATTTAAATTAACCGATGCGCAAAGAAAGTCTGCTTGGGAAATATTTTTAGACCTGGCCAAATCCGAACCAATGAATAGATTATTACAGGGTGATGTCGGTTCGGGCAAGACCGTGGTTGCGACAATGGTAGCGCTAGAGGTCGCCAAAGCCGGATTTCAAGTTGCTTTTATGGCGCCGACTGAAATTCTGGCCCAGCAGCACTTCAAAGAAGTAAGTAAATTGGTTAAGGGACTTGATATAAAGGTTGGTTTATTAACTGGAGATGAGAAAAAGTTTTCCACTGATACAAATATCGTGATTGGCACACACGCTCTTATTCAAAAAACCGTGAAATTTAATAAATTGGCCTTGGTAATTGTTGACGAACAACATCGATTCGGAGTTGAACAACGTGCCACCTTATTACGCGATAAAACCTACTTACCCCATCTTTTATCAATGACCGCCACGCCCATTCCCCGTACATTAGCTTTAACTATTTACGGCGACTTAGATATTTCGCTTTTAGACGAGATGCCTAAAGGCAGGCAAAAAATCATTACCCGAATAATCCCTCCGGAAGAAAGGGATTCGGCTTATGAATTTATAAGACGAGAAATAAAAAAAGGTAGACAGGTTTTTGTGATTTGTCCGCGTATCGAGCCCCCCGTAAAATCCCGACCAGATGTCGGGATTAACGGGGCTGACGCCGGTCAATTAGAAATTGACCCCAGAAAATTGTTATGGGCTGAGGTAAAAGCAGTTAAAGAGGAATACGAAAAATTGGCAACAAAAATATTTCCTGACCTAAAAATCGATATGTTGCACGGAAAAATTAAAGCGAAAGAGAAAGACCGGATAATGACGGACTTTAAGAATAAAAAAAGCGATGTTTTGGTTTCAACATCGGTTATTGAAGTGGGAATTGATGTACCCAATGCTACGGTAATGATGATTGAGGGTGCGGACAGATTTGGCTTGGCACAATTGCATCAATTCAGAGGACGGGTTGGCAGAGGCGAACATCAATCATATTGTTTTCTGTTTTCTACTTCCGGTGAAACTACTGCCAGACTACGCGCTTTGCAAAAATACGACAGTGGATTTGATTTGGCGGAAAAAGATATGGAAATCAGAGGACCAGGCCAATTTTAT
>Ga0154612_121_pt1 | contig 8042 bp, 20 predicted proteins | sample Rifle2008BG13ft_FD_116041 | JGI IMG/M metagenome (GOLD analysis project Ga0154612, IMG submission 116041) | Candidatus Portnoybacteria bacterium RBG_13_40_8
AGGCACGGGAAGGCCGTTCGTTGTGTTGAATGCCAGAAAGAAAGAACCCGTGCACATAGTAGGGAATGGTGGAAGAAGAATAACTATTCGAATGTGATAGCAATAAAAAGGAAGTATGCCAAATTTGGGTATTGACAGGAAGGGTAAGTAGTGGTAAGCTCTCATTAATATGATAAACGGACCCACATTTTATACCTGGAGAGAACGAGTAGGATCAGCAAGGTCCTATATTAACTTTGCAGAAAAAGAAGGATGTTATATTCCTGAATTTAAAAATGTCAGAGAGATGGTTGAATGGGCCGAAAAGGAAGGAGATAGGGGGGACGATTATGCAAATGCCAATGAATAATTTTGAAAAAATAGGTGTACTTGCTTTTAAAAATGGAGTTGGTCTTTTGAGAAATGAACTAATGAAAGTTATTTTAAAAGAAACAACACCTCTTGAAGAAAAGAAACTTAGTTTCAGAGAGATAAATGAAATTTCCGAAAAATTATTGCGGTAAAACATATGAATGATTTAGAAATTAAAGAATTGACAGATATTTTTGATAAAGTTAAAAGGAATACCATCCTGGCATTAAGAATGAAGGGGCTTTCCCTTAATGAGATAGTTAGACGCCTGGGTGGTACAACCAAACCTGTTATTAAAAGAATTATTGATGAAGTTAAAAAGGAGGAAAAACTATGAAAATCAAAGAACTAACAGTAGGAACTGGCAGAAAAGTAGGACAGCCTGGATATTCTTCAATTGATGTATCCACATTTGTAACCGTGGAATTAGAAAATGGCGAAGACTCCGAGAAGGTTTTTAAAAAGGCTTGGGATATGGTAGAGGGGCAGGTTCTTGGTAAGTTGGAAGAAAAAGGAATTGATTCTCCAGTTGCTTCAGAAGTTCCCGAATCCCGAAGATGGCTCGATCATGAAGTCGAAGGCGAAGCGGAATCAGCTAAAGTAGCCAAACAAAAAATAGAAAAGACAAAAGAATTATTTGATCCAATTCCCTCTGTGACACCACATAGGGATAGAAAAGGGGGTGTTTTATAAATGCCGATAACTAATGATGTTAAGATAAAACCATCTTCAGGCACAAGCGAAGGACCAACTGGTTTTGTACCAGCAGGAGTTTATGATGTAGAGATTTCAGATATTACCTTTATTCCAGGAGAAGAAAATCCTTTTACCGGAAAACCTCAATTGAAATTAAGATTTAATATTCTTACTCCGGAATATGAAGGAGTAGAAATTCTTTCCTGGGCAAGTTTAACTATAAATCCAGGTTGGGAACAGGGAAATCCCTCTAATCTTTATAAGATTGCAGTTGCGGTTATGGGAGAAGAACCCGATATGGAGAAAGAATTCTATCCCAGTAATCTTCTGGGCGGTAAATTAAGAGTTGTTGTCGAGGTAAGACGTAAAAAAACAGGCCAGGGAGAATATTCAAAGATTACTAATTATTTAGCTTCACCTAAGCCAGTAGCAAGACCCGCTGTTAAGAAGGTTGCGATCGAAGAAGAAGAAATGAATACGGATGATATAAGTATTGATGACGAAGGAAGGACGCCACCATTTTAATGGTTAAGAAAAAGACAAACGGACACGGTGACCAACCACCAATAATAACCGAGATAGATTTAAAGGACGTTATTAAGAAAGTGGATGAAGGTTTAATTTTGAATTCTGAGGACTTAGAACTTATTATGAAAAAAAGTGCCCAGGATTTGAGAGAATTAGGGAATGTTGGTCCAATTAATTATATTTCTGATTTATTAGGCGTTGATAGATCAGTGCTTAATAGTTATTTCTTTGCTTCTTACGGAATTTTTCAGAAGGATTTAACCAATAAAACAAATCCTTATATTGCTTATACAGTTGCTATTATTCATGCACTAAGTCTGGGTTATTTTTTAGGTTCTCTTAATGGGAAAGGAGGGAAACATGGACCCGATACCACCAGTAAGGCCGTACGGAAGACCAAATCCACAAAACCAGGGAAATGAGAACATACGATTCTCGACAAGTATAGACCTTAAAATGACTGCAAAGGGTTATTATTATTGGGATATAACTGTTTATGGGGAAGAGAATATAACAGAAAAATTAAGGGAAATTGATGATAAACTGAAATTGGAGTTTCCAAAAAATGTCACAACTATCCCAGAACAATAAATCAATCGAACAAGAAGAGTGGTACCAGATTTTAGTGGATGAGTGTAAAGCTATCGTTACTGAATCTGTATTTACTTCTAGGTGGGCGTTGGTAGAAGGATACTGGAGTTTAGGAAAAAGAATAAGAGACGATAAGCTGGCACAAGAATATGAAAAAGGAAACAAGACTTTCGTCCAAGACCTTGGACGGAACATCGGAGTGTCAACTTCAACGATTTATTATGCACTTCAGGCTTATGATAAGTACCCAGATCAACAGTTTCCAGAAGGTAAAAATATTTCCTGGAACAAATTGATAACGAAATATCTTCCCGACTCTCCCCAGGAACCAGAAGTATTAGAAAAAGAAACCGAATTCTGTCAATGTCCTCAGTGTGGATTTGTTTTTAAACCAGTTAGAATGGTAAAGGAGAAGGTTTTAAAAATAACCGGTAAGAAATATTCCTCTATTAAAGATATTACTGAAGAGGATATGTTGGAAATAGCATCGTCTTATAAGGTTGGTCTTGGTTTTGTTAAGTTACAGTACGAGAAAATGAGAAACTACTGTGAATCAAAAGGAAAGGTCTATAAGAATTATAAGTCGGCGTTAAGAAACTTCGTATTGGGTGACATACAAAGGGTTGTGGAAAGGAGGGCTGCCACCAATGATAAACGAGGAGTTGATGCAAGGAACGTCTGATGACGATAAATACGAAGAACAGTGGATTGTTAAAATAAATACTGGGGGGGAATACCAACTAAGTAAACTTCAGGCAACAATACTTCAACAGGAAATTTCTTCTGGAAACAGAGGAATCATTTTATTTAAGACTTTCTCTATTTCCATTCCCTATATTGCAGAGTTTTATATGGATAAAAGATTCTTAAGAAATGCTCTCACTTTACCGGAAAAAGCAACAGAACCAGAATATATTCCTATACCGGAAGGTGAGTGGAAAAAAATAAGAGAAGAAATTCATCAAAAACTAGGAAAGGGATTTCCACAAGGCTAAATTGGTACTTGACACAGGGGTAAGAAGTGGTAAGATGTTACTAATATGCAAAAACAATATAAATACTTTGTAACGTTTGATAAGACAACAATGGTTTTTTTCAGAATAGGGATTGTCTCCGCAATTTTTACAATGTTGGTCTGTGCAGGTGCGGTTGCTTTCTTCAGCGTAGCAAACTGGCGTAACTCTTATCAGGAAACCCAAGCCAGAATTAGACTTCAGGATGCACTCATAGAGAATATTGGTAAACCACAAATAGTTGAACAGCGATATTTTTCACCAATGGAGGAAAAGAAATGAGACTTGTAATGTTTATACTAGACTTTTTAATTTTATTAGCGATTGGAAGCATTATTTATATTTCTTATATGAAAGGTAAAGATGATGCTCCGAAGGGGGGTGAAAAGAAATGACCGAATTCTTAACAGTAGGTGTGCCCGCATGGTTATTTTTACTATACGGTGCATTCTGTTATTTAGTTGGAGTTTGGGCAATTAAAAAATATGGAACCAGAAAACACAAGTGAAGGGAGATTAGTAAAAGGATTGGCTGTTTTTGCAGGAATCGTAGCAATTTTTGTAATAATATTACTGCTTGGTTTTAGAACGGTTGATGCCGGTGAAGTAGCAGTTGTTACAAGATTTGGTGCTGTTACCGGAAGAATACTTGAGCCAGGTGCTCATTTCATTACTCCGTTTGTAGAAGGAACTAAATATATTAATACTAAGTTCCTTTTATACGAAACGATGAAAGAGTCGGACTTGAAACAATCAAAGTCTAATTATAAGGAAACTCAAGTAGATACCAATACTAAAGATGGACAGAGAGTGGATTTATTTTATACGATCCGCTTCTCTATTGACCCGAAGACTGCAACCTGGGTCGTCCAAAACTTTGGTTCAGAACAAACGCTTGTTGATAATATCGTTCGAGCTGAATCCAGAAGTAAGGCCAGAATTATACCTTCTGACTTTTCCGCAGAAGATTTATATGTTGGAGAAGGTAAACAGAAAGTAGCCGATGCCTTATTTAAGGGACTGAAAGATAAGTTCGCAGAAAACGGGATTCGTCTTGATACGGTTCTTGTAAGAGAACTTGGATTCACTGAACAGTACGTTCAGGCTATTGAATCTAAGCAGATAGCTGCAGTTCAGGTAGAAACTGAAAAGAACAAAGCAGAACAAGCAAAGTATCAGAAAGAGCAGAGGATCACTCAGGCTGAAGGACAAGCTCAAGAGCAGAAACTTCAGAGAGAAACAATCTCGGCTGAGCTTTTGCAGAAAATGCTCATCGAGAAATGGGATGGTCACTATCCAGCTTACTTAATTTTGGGACAGAGTGGAGATTTTATTCTCCCTTTACCCGCTAAGTAATCTTGGTATATACGAGGGAGACGAGGATGTTTTTCGCCTCCCTAAATATACTCAGATTGAAACAGAAAGGAAATATTACTATGAACAAGATAGAACTAACATATCGAAGAAAACAATTTATAGTCAGAAATATTCTTATAGGTATTCCTGCTGCATTGATTGCTGATGATTTAGGGTTCAGCCGTGAAAGAGTTCGCCAGATATTTAAAAACGAAATAGGCGAGAATCCTAAAGAATACGTTAATAAGTTACCTTTTCGTGAGAATAAACGCAAAAGAATTAAGTTTCAATACAAAAGATACTGTGCTCTTTGTGGAAAGAGATTTCTTCCTCATGTTGATGGAGCAGGTACTCATTATCACTCGGAAGAGTGTCGAATAAAGGCCCATGTTAGGGAATATAATCCCATGATGACGAGTCGCTGTTATATATGTGGAGGTCTGTTTATGCCTTATCGTAACAGCAGGAGAGAGTTTCCTTCCGTTGTAAGGCGTGGAGTTAAGAGACATTTTTGTACCTGGGCATGTACTAAGAAATACCTATCTTATAAACAGCAAGTGGGAAATATAAAGAAAGCACTTAAAAAGCAAAGGATGGTGGAATCAAAATGATAATAGAAAAGAAACTTAAATATGGAACCTTTAGTTGGGATGATGAAAAGAAAGAATTTATAGTTGAAAATTATAAGGGAATAGTACACCTTAATAAGACTTATGCTTACGCTTTTCAAAGATTTTTAACTAGAATATCGCAACGAAATTGGTTTAGAAAAAGAGAAAGGGGGCGTTAAAAAATATGACTAAAATAGACTTAAGAAAAATAAGTGATAAAAGAACATTACAGTTTGGAATCCTTAAAAGATTCATGAGCGATGAGGATATTAAAAGGTTAATGGAGGGTTATGCTGTTAATTCTCGTAGAGGATTATATGAAAATAGACAGGTAGGATTAGGAGAACCGCTCAATGCTCTTGAAAGAAGTGTATTAAAAAGATATTTATTTGAAGAGGAAAAATCAATTAGGGAAATCTGTTTGGAGGTAGGAGTTAGAAGTCAATGGGGTTTTATCAGTAAATGTGGAAGGGCAGCTCTAAAAATTGTTTACCAGAATAGAGACAAAGTTGATTTGGAAGAGCTACTTAAGTAGCAGGAAAGGGGGTGGAATGAACTATGCCAAAAGGTAAAAACAAAGAAACAATAATTAATTTGAAAGAAAGATTTGTCGATGGGGAGAAGTTAACTGTCGATGAGATCATAAAAGATTATTTTACACCTAACTCACCTTATTCTTATTTGGTAGCTGCAAAAACCGTAAGAGGTATCTTGCACTCAATTAAGAGATGGTTTAGGAAAGACAATGGACTTTGGTTCGGTAATATAACTGACGAAGGACATTATGGACTTTTTACAACCGAAGAGGAAGTAAGGTACGCAATGATAAGATATTATCGTTTTGTAAAGGGTGTTGTCTATAATGCCAACATTCTTGCTGCTAATGCCAGACAGAGCGGACTCTTGCCTGATAATATAACTAGGGAGAGAATGTTAGTAGCAACGATAAAGGAGGAGGAAAAGCATGAACGTGAGTAACGTATCAATTGATGCAATAAGGCCAGACCCTAATCAGCCACGAAAGATTTTTGATGATAAACACATTAGTGGTCTGGCCGAAAGCCTTAAAGTAGAAGGCATGATTAATCCAGTGGAAGTCGATTCTGGCATGATGATTATTACTGGAGAATGCCGATGGAAGGCTGCTAAAGTTGCTGGTTGGAAAGAGATTCCTATAATTATAAATAATAAAGAATTACCGGAGTACGAAAGACTTAGAAGGCAAATGGCTGAGAACCTACATCAATCAGCAGCAGGAGGTTCTTCTCCGATGAATGCTATTGATGTTGCAAAAGGTTATGTTCGATTGATTAAGATGCGTACGGGAAAAGATTACTCGCCTGGCGGGTTATCTCGTACAGAAGTTTATGGCCTTATTAAAGACATTGCCGTAGAACTGGGAGTAGATGAGGATACGGTTTTAGAATATATAAACTTATTAAGCGAACCTGCATATGTTATAGAAGACATAAGGAAAGGGGTGCCAAGAACTTTTTATAGGGAAATTGCTAGAGTCCCTGAAAAATATCAGGAGCCGTTAAAAAAGGCAATATCAGAAGGTATTTTAAAGAGTAGAGACTCGATTATGAGACTAGGAAGATTGGCTAAATATAAACCGGAGAAAGTAGAAATAGAATTTCTTAGAATTACACAGAAACAAAACGAAGATGCAAATAGAATACTTAATAGGGCGGTGGAATTGGGACTTGCACTTAAAAATGCTAATCCTAATAAGTTTTCGCCACAGGATAGAAATATGATTATGTTACAACTAGGATCAGTAAGTGGATCAATAAGAAAATTTATGGGTAAATTAAATGAAGTTAAGGAGTTAGAATGATTGGATACCATTATACAAATTGGAAAAACTGGAAGAAGATTAAAAAAGAAGGGATTAAACCATACTTATTAGATGGACTGGCAAAAGATATCATTAAGAGAGAGCTTGGTATTAATCATCCGAAAGGAATTTGGATTTGGAGAAAAAGACAAAAGGGATTAGCAGAGATCGGAACAATAATAGCAAGATGTGCCGAGCATGATTCTCTCGACCCTGTTTTATTAAGGGTAGAATTGACACGGGATATGATTTACGGTTGGGATGAGGGTAGGGTAGACATTGAACACAATGGAACAGTTGGAAAGTGGAAATATCATACTGATGCAAAAGCGATTATTATAAGAAGAAAGATTCCACAAAGTAATATTAGATTAGTGAAAAGATTTAATTTATTTAATATTTTAAAATAAGATATGAAAGCAGCAGGACGCAGAATAAAGGGTAAGCGATTAGAGCTTAAATGGGCGGAAATGATACGGGAGTCCGGTTTGGACAAGAAAGCCCGTCGTAGGCCACTAAGTGGAGCCGTAGACCTGGTTAAAGGACATGCCGACATAATTAGCAAATTACCATTTGCTTTTGAATGTAAGAACCAGGAAGCGAATGCAATTTTCTGGAAATGGTGGGAACAGGCAGAAGGTCAGGGTAGTTTAAATCGTCCACCTGTGGTAGTGTTTACTGGAAATTACCGGCCTATTATGGTAGCTATAAAAGGAGAAATATTTTTAGATTTATTAATTGAAATTGAAGAATGGAAACAAAAAGCATTAGAAAGGAGGGATTAAGTATGAACAAAACAGAACAATTTACATTAAAAGATTTATTGGTAAATGAAGACGCATATTCGTTTCCTGATGCCTTTGGAATAGAAAGGAAGCGGGCAGAGGAGATTGCTGACAATATGGATAAAATTACCAAGGAATTAATGACTGCTTCTATAACCTGGTCTGCCCATATTCTTTTTAAAAAGGCATCAGAGGCCAAGATTGCAAAAACTGCAAGGGAAGTCGCCTTAATTGCTTATTTAATTGGCACCCGTGTTGGAGAAGCTAATGTT
>Ga0154612_108_pt1 | contig 7713 bp, 6 predicted proteins | sample Rifle2008BG13ft_FD_116041 | JGI IMG/M metagenome (GOLD analysis project Ga0154612, IMG submission 116041) | Candidatus Portnoybacteria bacterium RBG_13_40_8
AGGAGCAAATTATTGAGACATTAGAAATGGCTATTGCCGCTGCCTACAAAAAAGATTACGGCAAAAAAGGTCAGAATATCAAAGTTAAATTTGACCCCAAGACTGGAGAAATAGAGGTTTACCAGATTTTTTTAGTTGTTAATAAAAGCATGCTCAAAGAAGAAGCACCGGTAACCGACGAAGAGGCTGAAAGAATGGCTGCCGAAAATATTCCTCAAAGAGAAGAAGAAGGCGAAGGAAAAGAAAAGAAAATCAGGTTTAATCCTTTTAAGCACGTGATGCTGGAAGATGCCCATAAAATCAAAAAAGGCGCTAAGCCAGGCGATGAAATTCAGACAAAACTTGAAACTCGTACTGATTATGGCCGCATCGCCGCTCAAACAGCTAAGCAGGTAATTGTTCAGCGACTTCGTGAAGCGGAAAGAGAAGTAATTTTTAATGAATATAGCGGCAAAGAAGGAGAAGTTGTTAGCGCAATTGTGCAAAGAATAGAAGGAAGAAACATATTCTTGGATATTGGCAAAACCAGCGGAGTTTTATTTCCCGAAGAACAGATTCCCGGAGAAAGATATTTTATTGGTCAAAGAGTAAGAGTTTATATTTTAAAAGTTGAAAAAACTCCGAAGGGAGCGAATATTATTTTATCGCGAGCCTATCCTAAGTTAGTGAGTCGTCTTTTTTCTATAGAGGTTCCGGAAATATCAACTGGCGCAGTCCAGATTAAATCGATTGCCAGAGAGCCGGGTTCTCGCACAAAGATAGCGGTTTTTTCTGAAGAAGAGGGAGTTGATCCAGTCGGTTCCTGCGTTGGTCAAAAAGGTAGTCGGGTTCAGACAGTAATCGGTGAATTGGGCGGAGAAAAGATTGACATTATTGAATGGGATGAAGAGATATCCAAATATATTGCCAATGCCTTATCTCCGGCCAAGGTATTAGACGTCGAGATAGACGATAAAACAAGAACCGCTTTTGCCATTGTTCCGGAAGATCAATTATCTTTAGCGATCGGTCAAAGGGGTCAGAACGTTAGATTGGCGGCTAAATTAACTGGCTGGAAAATAGATGTTAAAAGCGAAGAGATGATTAAAGAAGAAAAAAAAGCCAAGAAGAAAAAAGTAAAAAAAGAAAAAACTGAAACAAAAGAAAAAAAGGCAGATAAAGTAAAAACCGAAGAAAAAAAACCAGAGAAAGAAGATGGAAAAAAATGAACAAAAATTAAATAAAACCGAAATTCCAATAGAGTTAGCAAATTATAAGAGGATAAAAGTTAGAAGAAAAATTTTAGAGATCTCTCAAGGGGAGATAAATAAAACACTGGATTATTTACAGCAATCTAGAGCAAAAATCGTGACTGTCAATGGATCAGCTAAAAAAGGCAATCGAGTAGAAATTGATTTTGAAGTTCGACATGGCGGTACAAGAATTGAAGACGGCGTAAGCAAAAATCATCCCCTGATTTTGGGAGAAGGTAGGTTTTTGCCCGGTTTTGAAGAAAAAATAGAAGGCATGAAGGCGGGCGAAGAAAGAAATTTTTTCCTGAAAGTGCCAGAAAATTGGTCGGACAAAAGAATATGCGACAAAAATTTAGATTTTACAGTTAAGATGAACTTAGTTCAAGAAAGAGAAATTCCCGACCTAGACAACGAATTTGCTAAATCGTTGGGAAACTTCGATTCGTTAGACATTTTAAAGAAAAGCATTAGCGAAGGATTGATGGAAGAAAAAGAAGCAAAAGAAAGACAAAGGATCAGATTAGAGCTAATCGAAAAAGTGGCGAATAATTCAAAGATGGAAATCCCCGCCGAATTAATTGAGCAAGAATTAGAGGTCATGGAAAAAGAGCTAAAATTTACCGTAGAAGGCTTGGGACTGGATTTCGAAAAATATTTAAATGAGATAAGAAAAACCCGCGAAGAACTTAAAAAAGATTGGCAAATTCAAGCAGAAAAAAGAGTTAGGATTGCTGTTTGTTTGAGGGCGATTGCCGATAAAGAAAATATCAATGTTTCTGAAGAAGAAATAAATGAGAGAACTAATCAAGATTTGAAGAATTACCAAAACATGGAAGAGGCTAAAAAAAATATTGACCATAGAGCTTTAGGGGAGTATACTAAAGAAGTGCTTAGGAACGAGAAAGTGTTTGGGTTATTGGAAAAGGAGGCAAAAATAATAATATGAACCTAATACCAACTGTAATTGAAAAATCACAATACGGTGAGCGGGCTTATGATATTTATTCTCGTTTGCTTAAAGAAAGAATAATTTTCTTGGGCGGAATAATTGACGACCAGGTGGCGAATAGCATTATTGCCCAACTTTTATTTTTAGAAAATAGTGACCCCAAAAAAGATATCACTGTTTATATTAATAGTCCGGGCGGAAGCGTAACCGCAACTATGGCAATTTATGATACAATGCAATTCGTAAAATCCGATATCTCCACTGTTTGTGTGGGAATGGCTGCTTCCGGAGCCGCAGTGATTTTAGCAGCCGGCAAGAAAGGAAAAAGATTCGCCTTACCCAATTCCGAGGTAATGATTCATCAAGTAATGGGCGAAGCCGGCGGGCAAGCATCGGATATTGAAATTTCGGCTAAGCATATTTTGAAAATCAAGCAGAGATTAAATAAAATTCTGGCCAAGCATACTGGCCAGAATGTTACCAAGATTGAAAAAGACAGCGACAGAGATTATTACATGTCCTCAGAAGAAGCAAAAGATTATGGATTAATTGATAAAATAATCGATAGAAGATAGAGATAATTTTTGGAATTAAAAAATCGGAGATCGATTCTCCGATTTTTTTATTTTATAACCTTCAATAAACTCGTTCCATTCATTTCCGGGGGTTTGGAGATTTGCATTAATTCTAAAATCGTTGGCGCAATATCGCAGAGAATTCCCCTGGGTTCATAATATAAACTTTCGATTTCCTCCCTGCTTCTTGATTCTTGACGTTTAAATTCCTGCCCCACCAAATAAAACGGCACAGGGTTAATTGAATGCTCGGTTCGCGGCTCACCGGTTTGTAAGTCAACCATTTCTTCAATATGGCCATGGTCAGAAGTTATTATTAAAATACATTCTCCGTATTCGGCCATACCGATTAATCTTTTGATGGTTTTATCCATAAACTCAACCGCTTTGATTGCTGCCTTTATGTCGCCAGTATGGGCGATTATATCCGGATTGGCATAATTGACTACAATTAAATCATATTTATTTTTAATTCCTTTAATTACCTCGTCAGTAACTTTTTCTGCCTGCATTTCCGGGCTTTCTTCATAATGAGAAACTATTTTTGTAGGAATTAATTGGCGGTCTTCATAAGGACATAAACCTTCCTTGCCCCCGTTAAAAAATAAAGTTACATGAGCATATTTTTCCGTCTCAGCGATTTTTAAAACTCTTTTTGCGTTTTGACCAAGAACTTCTGTTAGATGGTTTTTTATTTCGATTGGAGGATAGGCCACTTCTATTGGAAGTTTTTTATCGTATTGAGTCATGGCGCAGAAAAATAAATTGTTAATATATTGGCGAGGAAATTCTGTAAAATTTTCTAAAACAAATGCCTTGGTTAGCTGTTTAGCGCCATCTTCTCTGAAATTGAAAAATATTACCGCGTCATCATTTTTAATTAGCCCTACCGGTTCATCAAATTCATTGATTATAACAATTGGTCCTATATAGGTATCGGTAACTCCTTGTTCATAATATTCTTCTATTTTTTCAACCGGATTAAGGGTTTTTTCTCCAATCCCTTGAGTTAGCAGGTTATAAGCTTTTTCGGTTCTTGCCCAATTTTGACTTCTATCCATGGCAAAAAACCTACCGATTAAAGTGGCAATTTTCCAACTAGAATCCTTTAATCTTTGTTGGAGGCTAGATATGATTTTAGCGCTCTCTTTTAAAGGGGCATCTTTCCCATCAGTAAAAAGATGAAGAAAAAGTTTTTCAATATTTTTTTGCCTCGCCAATTCCAAGAGTCCGTAAACATGTTCTAAATATGAATGGACATTTCCGCTCGAGATCAAGCCTATTAAATGAAGAGTAGAATTATTTTTTCTGATATGTTCGATTGTTTTAAGCAGGGCAAGGTTATTAAAAAATTTCCCGTTTTTAATCTCCATTGATATTCTGGGAAGATATTGATAAACAATCTGTCCACTACCCATTACTATGTGACCAACTTCCGAATTGCCGGCTTCATTCCAGGGTAATCCAACAGCAATTCCAGATGCTTGAAGAGAACAGGCTGGGTAATTTTTTTCCACTTTTTTTATATTGGGAATTTTTGCCTGGATAATCGGGTTATTTTTAATAGATTGTCCAATTCCCCAGCCGTCTAAAATTGCCAAAACTATTGGTTTCATTACTTTAATCATAATCTAATCTATAAAAATTGACAAACAAAATATGTTTTGATAAACTTGATGAGTAATATATTAAAACTAATTCCTTTGGCATTAAAAGACCATCATTTATCCGATTATAAATATGAGTTTTTTAGACAAAGTCAAAATTTATGATAATAGGATTAATTCCGCTTATGGTGGCAATAGGCGTGCTTGTCGCGGGATCGATTTTAGGATACCTCGCCAGGCAATCTATTGCCAAGAGACAAGCCGATACTGCTGAAGCCAGGATTGATAAATTGGTTACTGAAGCCAAGGCTCAGGCCCAAGAAATAATATTGAAAGCAAAAGACAAAGCAGTAAAAGCATTAGATGAGATTAAGCAAGAAGAAATTAGGAGAGAAGGAGAATTTAGGAAAACAAAACAGCACCTAGAAAGAAAAGAAGAAATACTTGAAGGAAAATCAACTTCTCTGGATAAAGAAGAAAATGAATTAAGGTTGAAGGTTGAGAGGGTTCGAGAAATTAAGACAGAATTAGGGAGATTGAAAGATGAGGAAATAGATAGACTTGAAAAAATATCAAAATTATCCCAGGAAGAAGCGAAGAAAGAAATTTTAAAATTGATCGAAGACAAAAATAAAGAAGAGATATTTGCTAAAATTCAAAAATTAGAGAAAGACGGAAAAGAAGAATTGGAAAAGAAGGCCCGAGATATTATGGTTTCTGCTCTTCAAAGATATGCTTCTTCTCAGGCATCCGACATTACAACTACGACGGTTAATTTACCCAATGACGAAATAAAGGGGAAAATAATTGGCCGAGAAGGAAGAAATATCAAGACTTTAGAAAGATTAACTGGTGTTGAGGTAATTATTGATGAAACACCAGAAACCCTTCTTATTTCTGGTTTTGATCCGGTTCGAAGACAGATTGCAAAAATGTCCTTAGAGAAGTTAATCGCCGATGGGAGGATTCAGCCGGCTAGAATTGAAGAGGTTGTTGAAAAAACCAAGGACGAAATAGACAAAAAAATGAAAGAAGCCGGAGAGACGGCAGCATATGATGTGGGAATTGTTGGCTTGGATTCTCGATTGGTTAATCTACTCGGCCGTTTAACTTTTAGAACCAGCTTTGGCCAGAATGTTCTTTTGCATTCAATAGAAAGTGCTCATTTAGCTGGAATGTTAGCATCTGAATTGGGGGCCGATGTGGCAATAGTTAAAAAAGCCGCCCTGCTTCATGATATTGGCAAGGCCGTTGATCACGAAATTCAGGGTTCTCACGTTGATATTGGAATAAAAATTTTACAGAAATTCGGCATCGATAAAAAGGTAATTGATGCGATGAAATCGCATCATGAAGATTATCCTTTCGAAACAATTGAAGCCTCAATAGTTCAGGCCGCCGAAGCAATATCGGCTGCCAGACCAGGGGCACGGAAAGAAAATTTAGAAAATTATATTAAAAGACTGGAAGAGCTAGAAAAAATTGCTACTGACTTTCAGGGCGTGGAAAAAGCATATGCTATTCAAGCTGGCAGAGAAATAAGAGTTTTTGTTAATCCTGAAAAGATAGACGATTTGGGCGCTTATAAGTTAGCCAAAGACATTGCTCAAGAAATCGAAAAAGAACTTAAATATCCTGGCGAGATAAAGGTGAATGTGATTCGCGAAACCCGTGTTATTGAGTACGCTCGTTAGTTCCCAATTACTAATTACAAATTACTAATTACTTAAATTTGTGGTTACCCTTATTGCTTACAGGCATTAAGGTTTGAATAAAAAATATCCTCGGCAGAGAAATCTGCCGGGATATTTTTTATTTTGGAGCGGGTAACGGGAGTCGAACCCGTGTCTTCAGGTTGGAAACCTGACATAATAGCCACTATACTATACCCGCAACGTAATAAATTGCTCTATGATTTAAACGTTGTTGAATCGGGGTGCCGAGATTTGAACCCGGACTAAATCCTCCCAAAGGACTCGTGCTACCATTACACCACACCCCGAATATTTTTAAGCATATCTTTTTTGATGCGATTGGTCAACTCCGCATTATTATTTTATTTAATTTTATTGTGATATAATAGAAAAGTATGTCAATAAAAACAATTCTTAAAAAACTCGACTTCATGTCTGAGTGTCGAAAATATGGTTTAGGATTTTGGCAATGCCCCAATTCTCTGTTTCTGGTAATGGGAATAATAATTATTGTGGCAATGATTTTAACTTATTTTATCGGTATTCGTTTTGTCGAGCCAGAGGCGGTGATTATTATTGTCTGTTCGGTTACTGTCATTCTTTTGATTATTGGTCATTCTTTGGTAAATAGTTTTACCAGAATTGCCGAAGCCAATCGAATGAAAAGTGAATTTGTAAGCATTGTTTCTCATCAGCTAAGAACACCTCTTTCTGCCTTAAAATGGTCTCTGGACCTTTTAAGAAGCAAGAGATTGGGTGATATCAATGACAAAGAGATGGAATATCTCGACATTATAAATGAAAGCGGTAATAAAATGATAAAATTAGTTAACGATTTGTTGAACGTTTCCAGAATTGAACAAGGCAGATTATTGATGCAAATGAAAGCATTTTCTACGGAGGATCTGATAGAAGATATAGTTAAAGAATTAAGGATGTTGGCCGAATCTTGCAATGTGGAAATAAAGTTTAAAAGAAACAAAGAAATACCCTCTGTTTACGCTGACCCGGATAAAATTAGAATGGTTGTTCTGAATTTGATTGATAATGCAATAAAGTATTCCAAAAAAGGAGAAGGATGGGTTAAGATACAAACAGAAAAATATTTAAAAGATAAAAAGATGATTTTGGTTACAGTTACGGATAATGGTTTGGGTATTCCCGATATATTGAAGAAGCAAGTTTTTGGAAAGTTTTTTAGGGGCGAAAACCTGGTGAGACAGAAAGTTGAAGGAACAGGACTGGGACTTTTTATTGCCAAAGGAATAATAAAAATGTCTGGCGGCGATATGGGCTTTGAGTCAGAAGTGAATAAAGGAAGTATGTTTTGGTTTACTCTCCCTATTGCTAATAAAGTAAAAAAAGCAGTGAATAAGGGGCGATGAAGAGTTGATAATCACTAATCATCACTCTTTATTTATTGTTCAATAATTTATGGCTAAAAAAATTCTTTTTGTCGAAGACGAACCAAGTCTCCAAAAAGCAATTAAAGAACTTCTTACTCAAGAAGGGTACGAGGTTTTGAGTGCTTTTGACGGAGAAGAAGGCCTGAAAAAGGCAAAAGATCAAGATCCTAATCTTATTTTATTAGACCTCATTCTTCCCAAAAAAGATGGATTTGAGGTTTTAAAAGAATTGAAAGCAGATGAAAAGATG
>Ga0154612_133_pt1 | contig 7620 bp, 7 predicted proteins | sample Rifle2008BG13ft_FD_116041 | JGI IMG/M metagenome (GOLD analysis project Ga0154612, IMG submission 116041) | Candidatus Portnoybacteria bacterium RBG_13_40_8
TTTACATCCCGAAGGACTTCTTCATTCACGCGGCGTCGCTCCATCAGGCTTTCGCCCATTGTGGAAGATTCTCGACTGCTGCCTCCCGTAGGAGTAAGGCCCGTGTCTCAGTGCCCTCGTTGGGGAACACGCTCTCACGCCCCCTACCCGTCATCGCCTTGGTGGGCCATTACCTCACCAACAAGCTGATAGGCCGCAGGCCTCTCCCCAACCGAAATGGATTGCTCCAGATCTTTACCCTTTCGGGAACTATCGGGAATTAGTTCGCCTTTCGACGAATTATACCCGTGTCAGGGGGAAGTACCCACGTATTACTAACTCGTTTGCCGCTGCCTCCTTGCGGAGACCGCTCGACTTGCATGCCTTATCCACGCCGCTAGCGTTCGTCCTGAGCTAGGATCAAACTCTCAAAAAGATAAATCATCACAAACTTCAACACAAATAATCAATGACTATCTGTGTCTCATCAGCGACAATTTATCAAGAATATCAGGACAACTATAAAAGATTTGACTTTTACGCTTGCATTAAATTTTTAAAGAGCGAATTAAAAACAGAGCCCAATCTTTGAACTTTAATTCCAAAACTGAACTCTGTTTTAAAAGTACGTTTAATTTTTTATCATTTTCACATAAGGCTTGGGAATTAGAATAATTAGGTCAATTAGAAATTAATACTTATGTATTCTCTATTTTACTCCGAATAAATCCGTTGTCAAGGGGTTTTCCTCGATTCCCCTATTTTTTTTACTAAAGCCATCTGAATCAATTTATCAATAAGTTCTGTTTGAGGAATTTTACTCACCTCCCAAAGCTTAGGATACATACTAATTTTTGTGAATCCAGGAATTGTATTAATTTCATTGAAAACATAATCTCCGTTTTCTTGAACGAAACCATCCACCCTTGCCATTCCTTTACATTCCAGTAATTTAAAAATTTTAATTGCCGTTTCTTGAATTTTCTGCACCATTTCTTTAGATAAATCTGCAGGAACTTTTAATTGTACATTATTTTCATCTAAATATTTTGCTTCGTAAGAATAAAATCCGCGATTTAATATAATTTCTCCCGACAAAGAGGCAATTGGATTTTCAACGCCCAAAACAGAACATTCAATCTCTCTGCCGACAATCATTTCTTCACACATAATCTTGTCGCAAAGTTTAAAAACCTCATTCAATTTCTCATGAAAATCTTTTTCATTTTCTATTCTGTAAACGCCAACCGAAGAACCAAGATTGGTTGGCTTAATAAAAAATGGGTGCCTCAACCGAGAAACAATACTTGAAAAATTAATTTTTTCTTTTTCTGAAACATTAAAAACCAAAAATTTTGCTATTTTAATTCCTGAATTTTCTAACAATCTTTTGGCTACATCTTTGTTCATTCCAATAGACGAACCCAAAACCCCAGTACCAACATAAGGAATATTGGCCATCTCGAAAAGACCCTGAATAGTTCCATCCTCTCCAAAACTACCATGTAAAACAGGAAATGCAACATCTATTTTTATTCTCAAATTTTTATCCAAAGTCCCGATAAGCTCTTTATTCATCCCGAAAGAAAATGTTACCGGTATGCCATTTGAATTTAAGTGCACCTTTTTAGGATCATCTGCATCTAATATAAAATCTTCTCCGCTATAAAAGTTAAACTCGCCATTTTTTTTTATGCCGATAGAAATTATATTATATTTATTTTTATCGATGGCATCTATAATATTCTTTGCCGAAATAAGAGATATTTCATGTTCTACTGATTTGCCACCAAAAAAAATGCCAAGATTTATTTTTTTTATATTATTTTTTCCTCCATTCTTCAATTTTTTTATGATTACCGGATAATAAAACTTTTGGGACAACTCTTTTTTTGCCATTAATTACAAAAGATTCCGGTCGCGTGTATTGCGGATATTCGTACTGTTCTTCCCTCAAAAGTTTTTCTTTTGAAAAAGAAAAACTTTCTTCTTTCAGTGATTCTTTGGCAATTACTCCGGGAATTAGACGCGTAACTGCGTCAATAACTATCATTGCCGGAATTTCGCCGCCGGTTAAAACATAATCCCCCACTGAAACTTCTTCGTCAGCAATATATTCCGCCACTCTCTCGTCAACTCCCTCGTATCTTCCGCAAATCATAATCAATCTGTCCAATTTCGCAAATCTTTTTGCCATTTTCTGGTCAAACTTTTTTCCTTTAGGTGAAAATAAAATAATTTTTTCCTTAATTTTGATTTTTGATTTTTGATTTTTGATTTTTTTTATTGTCTTGTAAATCGGTTCCACCATCATTACCATTCCCGGCCCGCCGCCATACGGCTTGTCATCAATAGTTTTATGTTTATCGATTGTATAATCCCGTAAATTATGAATATTAATTTTAACGAGTTTTTTATTTTGCGCTCGCTTGATAATTGATTCGTTAAAATAAGAATCAAAAATTTTGGGAAAAATTGTGATGATATCAAATTTCATATAAACAAAAATCGCGCTATATAGACTAGCCCTATCACCTTTATTTTATATTTATCATTAATTTAATTAATGTATAACTTTATATTATTTTATCCCTAGTACTTTAATCAGGAATAAAAGGTGAAGGGTAAATAGCACGATTTTTGACAAGTCTATAAGGTAAGTTTAGAGTTCAAGATCTTCGACAACCTTGTCAACATCATTTCTCTCCTTTCTTGGGGCTCTTCCGCCTTCCGGCTCTTCAATCTTAAGATTAACTCGGGCATTGTTCCTTATACCAACAATTCTGGTTAAAGTTCGGATAGCTCTGGCTGTTGAACCAGCTCTACCAATCAATGCACCCATGTCTTCGGGATTAACCCTAAGAGTGATAAGCACGCCCATTTCGTCGACAGTTCTGTCTACCTTGACTTCGTCAGGATGATTGACAATACCTTTGACGATAAATTCAACGAAATCCTGATCTTTGTTTTTTGCAGCCATGTTTTTCAATAATGGTATGTTAGTATTTATTCTGACTTTCTAGTAGCCGACCTTTCTGCTAGTCTGATTTCAGCAGTGCTACTATTTGTTTGTATTCTATTCCTTTTTCGGTTCCGTGTCAACTCCTTCACCTTTAGCTAAAGGTGAAGAGTCAATAACCGGAGTTTGCTCAACTGGTTTGGACTCTTCGGGTTTGACTTCTTCAATCTTCGACTCTTCCGCTTTTACTGATTCTAAGGCGGGTTGTTCTGTTTTCGATTCCTCGATTTTAACTTCTTCTTTTTTCGACGCTTCTGGTGTTGCGGGTTTTTCCTCTTTTTCCTGTTTTTTTGATTTCCAGGCCATCAGTTTTTCTCTCTTAATAATCTTCTCGTCCACCAATAAATTATGTACTGTTGACGATGGCTGAGCGCCTTGAGAAAGCCAATATTCAATTCTTTCTTTTTTGAAATTTTTGGTTTTTAACCGCGGATTATAAGTTCCCAATAATTCAATAAACTTCCCTTGCGGCGAAGTTGTATGTTCAACTAAAGCTATTCTATAACTCGGACTATTCTTTTTCCCGATTCTCTGTAATCGTATTTTTAACATATTTTATTCCCATCCTTTCTTTTTTAATCCCTTCCTCGCCGCGTCTTCTTGAGCTGCTTGCTTAGATGGGCCCTTGCCTTTGGCAATTAACTCACTGCTTAAATAAACTCCAACCACAAAACTTTTCGCGTGGTCAGGCCCCTCTTCTTTTAATACTTCGTAATTCGGCGTGATTCCGACTTTTTCCTGAGCATGTTCCTGAAAATGACTTTTGGGGTCTAAATAAAGTTTATGCTCCAAAATTTTGGGTAGCTCTCCAAGCAATTTATCCTTAATAAATTTTTCCGCCTTATCGAATCCTTGGTCTAAATAAATTGCTCCTATCAACGCCTCGAAAGTATTAGCTAAGATAAATTGTCTTGCCCTGCCGGTATCCTGACTTTCGCCTTTTGATAACATTAGATAATCATTAAAGCTCAATTTAGTAGAAATCTCGGCCAGCATCTTACTGTTGACCAAAGCTGCGCGCCAAGTTGTTAATTCTCCTTCTGGATTCGGGTAATCATTAAAAAGATTTCTGGTTACCGCCAGTTCCAGAACCGCGTCGCCCAAGAATTCCAGTCTCTCGTTATGATCCGTTTTTATCCCCGGATTTTCGTTTAAGCAGGAACGATGAACAAATGCCTGATGGAGTAATTTTTTATTTTTAAATTTAATTCCTAACGTTTCTTCTAATTTATTAAAATTTTGTGTAATTTTCATATTTTTGTTTTTTCCATTTCTCTGTAAATTGTTCCTAAAACTCCGTTAACAAAACGGCCAGAACTTTCTCCTCCATAGCTTTTTGCCAGCTCTATCGCTTCGTTAATGGCAACTTTCGGCGGAACTTCTTTTTTATCACCGAATAAAAGTTCGTAAATTCCGATTCTCAAAACGTTCCTGTCAACAATCGTAATTTGTTCAATTGGCCATTCAGGAGCTGATTTTTTGATAATTTCATCAATCTGAAGCCGATGCCCTGAAACTCCCCTGGAGAGATTTCTCATAAAATCAATTTCATCAAGCCCCGAGCCAAATTCCGCAATATTTCTTTCCAATAGTTCTTCCAAACCAAGATTTTTGCCCTTGTTAAAATCAAATTCATAAAGAGACTGGAGAACGATTGAACGAGCTAAATGACGATTTGCCATATGCTATTTTTTAGAAAGTTCCTCTAAATTTAATGGTTTTACTTTTTGCTCTTCCTGGGCTTCTTTTTCATGTTCTTTCAATTCTTTCTCCTTTTTCTTCTTTTCCTTTTTTTCTAAGCGCGCCAAAACATCGATGACTTGAGTGCCATTATAATTACCGCAAAAAGAACAAACATGATGAGCCAAAACCGGCTCTCCGCATTTTTGACAACTGGAGAGTTTTTGCTTTTTTAATCTTAAATGAGATCTACGTCTATTTCTTCTTGATTTAGTGTGTCTTTGTTTCGGTATCGGCATGTTCCTTATATTATCAGAAAATAATTTTTGTGGCAAGCCACGTAATAAATTTGGAAAATTTTTTATAAATGATATCATATATATATGGCGGAGCAAAAGTTTATCCATCTGCACGTCCACTCGCATTATTCTTTGCTTGATGGGCTGGCGAAAATTGACGAGTTAGTCGAAAAAGCCAAAGAGTTCGGCATGGATTCTTTGGCTTTAACCGACCACGGAGCAATGTATGGCGCGATTGAATTCTATAGAAAATGTCTGGCTGCTGAAATTAAGCCGATTATCGGCGTAGAAACGTATGTTGTTTCTGGTAGTAGATTTGATAAAGGCGCGGGGAAAATGGACATCAGATATCACATTGTTCTTCTGGCGAAAAATAATGTTGGTTATAGAAATTTGATTAAACTAGTGACCAAAAGCTACCTTGAAGGATTTTATTATAAACCAAGAGTTGATAAAGAAATTTTAAAAGAGCATAGCGAGGGCTTGATTGCTTTAAGTGGCTGCCTACAGGGAGAAGTCCCGTCCGCTGTCTTGGCCGATGATTGGGCGCATGCTAAAAAATCGGCCCTGGAATATAATGAAATTTTTGGTCAGGGAAATTTTTATCTAGAAATCCAAGATCATCCAAACGAATTAGACCAGGTAAGAACCAATGAGGGAATGATAAAATTAGCCAAAGAATTAAACTTACCCCTTGTTGCTACCAACGATGTTCATTATCTGAACAAGGAGGATGCTGACGTTCACGATATTCTTTTGTGCATCCAAACCACTCACACGGTTGACGAAAAAGAAAGAATGACTATGAAGGGCGAAGATTATTCTTTAAAATCACCAGACCAGATAATCAGGGCCTTTAAAGATATTCCTGAAGCCATTGAAAATACTCAAAAAATCGCCGAGCAGTGTAATCTAAAAATCGAATTAGATAAAATCGAACTTCCCCACTTCCCTCTTCCGGAGAAAGAAACTGCTGATTCATATTTGGAAAAACTTTGTGAAATAGGATTTGCCAAAAGGTTTCCCTTAACTTTATTCGATAAGAAAGACGGACAAAAAGAATTAGAAAAAATCAAGGAGCGCCTAAATTATGAGTTGAAAACAATCAAAAAGACCGGCTTCGCTTCTTATTTCCTAATTGTTCAGGACGTAGTTAACTGGGCAAAAAATCAAGGAATTGTGGTCGGTCCTGGTCGAGGTTCGGCTGCTGGTTCTTTGGTATCCTATCTCTTGAATATTACCAATATTGATCCATTGGAATATCGACTTCTTTTTGAAAGATTCTTGAATCCAGAAAGAATAAGTATGCCCGATATTGATCTTGACTTTGCCGATGTTCGGCGTAATGAAGTCATTGCTTATGTCAGTAAAAAATTTGGCGAAAATCACGTAGCGCAAATCATTACTTTCGGAACAATGGCTGCCCGAGCGGCGATCCGTGATGCCGGCAGAGCCCTGGGTTACACTTATTCTTTGTGCGACCAAATTGCTAAAATGATTCCTTTTGGTTTTTCGTTAAAAGAATCTTTGGAAAAAATACCAGAATTCTCAAGCGCCTATGATACCGATGACCAGGTTAAAATCTTGATTGATATCGCTATAAAATTAGAGGGAGTTGCTCGACATGCTTCAACTCATGCCGCTGGTATAGTAATTACTCGCGAACCGATTGATAATTTGGTTCCGCGTCAACATCCGACTCAAGATGACCAATCTATCGTTACCCAATATGAAATGCACAGCATTGAAGCCCTTGGACTTTTAAAAATTGACTTTTTGGGATTAAAAAATTTAACGACTATTGAAAGCACTATTAATATTATTGAAAAATTAAGAGGCATAAAATTAAATATAGACACGATTCCCTTAGACGATGAAAAAGCGTTTGATGTATTTCGTAAGGCAGATACAGTCGGCGTATTTCAATTAGAATCATCGGGTATGAGAAAATATCTCCAGAAATTAAAGCCCAATATTCTGGAAGATATTATTGCCATGGTTGCTCTTTATCGTCCAGGTCCGATGGGTCTTATTCCTGAATATATCGCCCGAAAACACGGTGAAAAAGAAATAAAATATATTCATCCTAAATTAAAGCCAATTTTGGAAAATACTTACGGCATTGCGGTTTATCAGGAACAATTGATGCAAATATGCAAGGACCTGGCCGGATTTTCGTCTTCGGAAGCAGACGTGTTAAGAAAAGCAGTGGGTAAAAAAATCAGGAAACTTCTTGAACAACAAGCCAATAAAATGATTGAAGGAATGATTAGTAATGGAATTGCAAAAGAAGTCGCGCAAAAAATATGGGATTTTGTAGAGCCTTTTGCCCAATATGGATTTAACCGCTCCCATGCCACTTGTTACGCCTTAATCGCCTACCAAACCGCTTATTTAAAGGCCAATTTCACTGAAGAATTTATCACTGCTTTAATGCAAGCCGATGAAAAAGATTTGGATAGAATCAACATCTTGGTTGAGGATGCCAAAAAACACAATATTCGAGTTTTGCCTCCTGATATCAACGAAAGCTTAGACAATTTTACTCTCGTTCCCCCATCGTCAATCCGTTTCGGACTTGCAGCAATTAAAAATGTGGGGCATAATGTAGTTAGAGAAATAGTTGAAGAAAGAAAGAAAAAC
>Ga0154612_116_pt1 | contig 7433 bp, 14 predicted proteins | sample Rifle2008BG13ft_FD_116041 | JGI IMG/M metagenome (GOLD analysis project Ga0154612, IMG submission 116041) | Candidatus Portnoybacteria bacterium RBG_13_40_8
AAATTTTCCCGTTTTTTTGTCTGGACCCCCATAATCAATAACAATATCGTTAGGATTACCAACAATTTCATAAGCCGTCAGTCTGCAAAATCCCATTTATATTCCTCCTTTTTAAGAGCAAAGACCAAACCCTCCAGATTTGATTTGGCAAATACATGTTATCAAAAACCCTTGAAAAAATCAAGGGCTTTCCTAAAAATAAGCAGGGTCAGCGGTCAAAGATTGTAATTACCAACCTCTTGAAAACACTTCAAAATCCCGAGTTTATTCAAGAGTTAAGATGGAAATTAGAGATGGTTAGAGGGTTAAAACAGCTGAAATTGGATATTGAAGACAAAAAAAGGAAATCCCTTACGGAACTTCCTCATGAACTGCGAGGTTCGGTTTTAAAAAATGATTAACGTCAACCCCGTTAAGAAACCGAGTAAGAATATGTTAATGACCTTATGCATAACAACAGTAAGTTCTCCTGATGGTGGAAGCGGGCTTGATGAATCAATGTCTCTGAATAATGTTATTTCCATCATTTCATCCTTTCTTGTTCTGGTTCAAACTCTGGTGGGTGACTGGTATACTCGCACATAACACATTCCTGCTCTTCATTAGAATCAAAGCTTTCCTTGTTCTTCCTTACGGCATCAGAATTTTTGGGAACAAATCCATCCCCGGTTACCTCAAAATCTTCTTCCGGGAAAAGTGCATGTCTTTTTTTACAAACAGGGCAAATCATTTTTACCTCCTTTTCTTATTTTATATCAACATATTATCATATAAATAGTAATCTGTCAATATCTGCTGCCTTAAATTAAAAACGATTCAAAATTATTATGGAATTCTTCAATTATCTGCCCAATTTTCTCATTGAGTCTTGTCTGTTCTACGAGATTAACAATCTCGTTTTGACCTTCTTCTGAAAAATTTAATTCTTTGGCAAGACCTTTTCTAACTTGCTTATCTGGCTTACGAGAAAAGTAGTTTTGGAGTATGTTGTGCCACTTTTTAATATCGTCTTCTTTAATATTAAATGACCGTTCTTCGGGTAAAATATCTTCTAAAAATTTGATAAATTCGTCCCAATTGCTAATTTTGTCGTAATATAACTCATCTTCTAAAAGTTTTAAAATCTGGGTCTTGTATTTTGATTCCGGAATCAACGAATAAAGATTCTTAGATTCTATAAATCTTTCTCTAATATCATCAACCAATGAATGAAATTTTAGACCAGCCGTAAATGAATTTTGTTCTTTTTTTACGTCTTCTAATTTGAGTTCTTGCAAGGGGAAATGCGTGCTTTGCCTGTCAACGACTCCAAGGTACCCAATGTCCGAAAAAACTGTGCCAATATAAAAATCTTTTCTCTTTTTATCAGAGAAAAATTTATCAAAAACTTTTTCTGTTAAAACCATGTGTGTAATTGGCGCTGCCATGTCTCTATCTTAACACAAAAAACCCGAGAAAAAATCTCGGGCCTTAGAAATATAGACCCTTAAAAGAATTATTTAACAAACTCAATTTTGAGATCCCGCTCAAAAGCTGAAGCAATTTTTTGAAGAGTATCAGTTGTAAAATTTTGTTGACCAGCTTCCATTCTGGCAATATCGCTTTGTTTTGTGCCTATTCTTTTGGCTAATTCTGCCTGAGATAATCTTTTTTGTTTACGCAATTTCAAAATCTGGTAAGCAATCTCTAATTGCTTGCCGTATTCATTATAATATTTCCTGAATTTAGGATTTTTCAATTTCTCGGCAAGATATTTTTGAAAATCCACTGCTTTTTGATATTTTTTCCTACTCATATATTTTGGGATTTCTTAAAACATTATAATAATTCTCTTCAGCTTTTTTTATTTCAAATATCGGCGTTTTGGTTGTCTTCTTTGAAAAAGCATGAAGTAAAACTATAGTCTTTTTTATAAATACAAAATAGAAAATTCTATGCCTGTTTTTGCTAAAATCAACTCTTAATTCTCTGATTTTCCCTTTAATGTGCTTGGAATACGGTTCTTCTAAATAGCCGTTATGAACTCTCAAAAATTCAATATATTTCAATACTTTTGCTGCTTCTTTATCGTTTAATCTTTCAATGTATTCTAAAACCAAACTTCTCCCTATTTTAATATCTTTATAGAACCTTACTTTATATTTAGATGTATTTTCAGTATATATCATATATGATATGCCTGTCAATAGTTATGGTGTGGATAACTAAAAACCTGCTTTTATTATAGCAGATTTTCAATAAATTACGAACCTTAGGGTCGTTAGGCGGAACAATTCAGAACCCGTTTGACAAAGGTGTAAAAAAAACGAAAAGAGAGGGCTATCTTCCCTCTCTGCGAAATTCTCCCCAACGCCCAAGTTCTGGACGAGATTTGCCACATTTTCTGCATCTTTTATTGTATTGACCGTTTTTCCGACCACAAGAACAAATCCATTTTGAATAATTTAAAATCCATTCTGGTTTTTTCATTTCTTCCTCCTTTGTTGAAAGTCCAAATTTGTATCTCCATTCTACCAAAAACCCCTGAAAAAATCAAGGGTTTTGCACGGGTCGGCAACAGGACTGGATTAGAACCTGTTTGATGATAGTATAAAAAATAGGAGCCATTTGGCTCCTATTCTTCGTTTTTTTTCCTATTTCGGGACTCTCAACATCCCGACGGGTTGCTCGCATCTAGGAGAAACTCTCCTGTGGTTGTCTCCGATCTTATGAACGACAGACATCACGTCAGTTCCTTTTTTAAAAGTCACCTCTCCTTCTTTTTTGCATCGCCCACAAACCCATTTTTGTTTTGTCATTTTCCTTTCCTCTTTTAAGAACAAACTCGCCAAACCCTCCATAGATTTGATTTGGCCAATTCAATCCTATCAAAAGCCCCTGAAAAAATCAAGGGCTTTACGCGGGTCGTAGAGTGGACTGGATTAGAACCTGTTTGGTAGTTTGAGAAATAAAAAAGAGCGTTAGAGCAACCTATCAGGTTGATAACGCTCAAAAGTACTTAGTATTGTCTTGGCTCCCAATCCTTGTAGCCGTTCCAGTCCTTGACATCTCCAGCCCCATACGCATAGATGGTTTTTCTTCTGATACTCCCTCTCTCAGCGAAACAGAGGCACTTGTAATTGTGTTCAACATACCATCCCGTATAAGGACCCCAGATGGGGTGGCCGCCGAGGAAGAATAATCTGTACTCGGAATTGCCAAGCACAACCGACTGGTCTGCCGAAGTTAAACGAAGCACTTCGTCCTTCAGAAAAGCAAGCCATTTGTCGCTAACGTCGAACAAGTGGTCATCCCCACTGAAGCGGAGGCGCAAGATTACGTCTCCGTCGTTAGGGTCAAAGACCATTTCGACCGGATGACCTTCGAACGTTGCGTACTCAATGACGACTTCTGGCAGTTTAGACGCCTTCAGGACCCTAGACGTACAAGCAAGACAAGAAATGAAAAGAACAAGCAAAGAGACAACTAATCCGATTTTTTTCATTTTTAATTACCTCCTATATTATAGTATAGCACTATGGTAAGTTTCTGTCAATATCCTGGGGTGGACGAGTGGACGCTACCTGTCCCGTAGTCCCCGCAAACGGGGTAGTACTGGGATTAGAACCTGTTTGGTTTAATATAAATAAAAACTCGCCGATGGTTCTATTCGGCGAGCTCAATATAAAGGGTTTCACCTTCGTGGGGAACGTATCCCGGGTCGATATTTCTAAGGAATTCATTTTTCAGCGTAAGCTTCCCCTTTTCTAATCCCGCACGTACCTCGTCGGGCAGACACGCCCGAATCCCTTCCGACCAGCTAGGGTGGAATCTCCTCTCAATTGTAAAACCAAGAACCCAAAGAAATAGTTTATACATTTCCAAACCTCCTTTTTTAAAATTTAAGAACTAAAAACAGAATAGCGTATTACTACTATCCTGTCAATATATCGGGGTCGTAGAGTGGACTGGATTAGAACCTGTTTGGAGTATTAAATTATAGTCACAAGAAACAAAAAAGGAGACGCAAATGGTTTAACCATTGGTCTCCCTTGCTTCAGGGATTCTTTTTAAATGCCCCGACTATAATTCTAACTCCCACGCTGGTCCCCAATACTACGGTGAATCCAGCAACGATTGAGCGATTTGCCATAAAAGTGGCAACGGAGCCAACAATCAGAGCTAGCCCTATAATAGCCATAGCGATGTCTCCTAAAGAAATTCTCATTTTTACCTCCAAAGAGCAAATTTTATTCTATTATAATTATACGCCTATATTAATAATTTGTCAATATCGCGGGGTCGGCAACAGGACTGGATTAGAACCTGTTTGGCGGCTTGAGAAAATAAAAAAAGGGCGTCTGATTGGTCTAGCAAACCAATGACGCCCCAAGAGAAAATCAGGTTTTGAAGAATTTTTTGTAAATCGCCTGCCATTCGGGCGTGGCTTCCGTAGTAGTTCTAAGAATGCCCCAACCTCTCGTCATGGGCATCGTGGTTATAATCACGATCTTCCCGTCTTTTGTTTTAACGATTATTGGGTAGGGAATCGTACCCACTTCAAGGTGACCACTTCTCGTTACTCGAACATTCCAGCCATCAATCCTGTACACACCGAGCGTGTCGCGATGTTCGACGACCGCTGCCACGACGATGGTCGTGACGAGAAACACGCAGACAAAAAATAAACCCAACGTCTCCAATTTTTTCATGTTAACCTCCTATTGTCAGTATATCATATACGGTAATTTATGTCAATATCACGGGGTCAGCGGTCAAAAGTTATAATTACTAACCTCTTAAAAACGCTTCAAAATCCCGAATTTATTCAGGAATTGAGGTGGAAATTGGAGATGATTAGAGAGTTAAAAACGGCTGAAATCTAATCTATCTCAATGCTTTCCCCGTTTTTCAAAACTCTAACATTATATCCTCCCATTTCGTTTACAAAATCACTAACATCAACAGGGTAATTCGGGCTGTCGTAATGAATGGGAATGATTAATTTAGGGTTAACTTCTTTAGCAAATTTAGCCGCTTCTCTTGGGTTCATCACCACAGTTCCACAGATTGGAACAAATACAATCTCTGTTTTCGGTTTTTCTTTAAGATAAATAGTGTCTCCGGGATGATAAATTTTATCATCAACCAGAAAGCCAATTACATCTGGTTTTGGCTTGCCCGATGGTAAATCGCCGTGAATAGATTTTACGCCCGTGATTTTTATATCACCAATCTGTCTTTCTTCTTCTGGTTTGATTGTCTCGGAGTTAATATCTGCTTCGTTTTTCAGTTTATCTTTTACTTCTAAATTAGAAAGAATAATTAAATCTGGATTATTCTGTTTTATTGTCTTAATTGCTTCCGATAAACAATGGTCTGAATGGATATGGGTGATTAAAAGAATATCTATTTTACCCCAATCATTAGCTGTAAAGTTCTCATTATAACAATAATCTCCTGGGTCAATTAGGATTCTTTTATTTTTATAATCTTCTATTAAAATTGCTGATTGAGGATATTTACTGATTTTCATAATTTAAAACTCTTAAGCCAGTTTAAGATTCTCTCGGCTAATTCTTGTTCATTTCCCCTCCAGCTATGTGTGGCGTTTTTCACTGTCTTAATCTCTAATCTTTTATTTGAGCTGGCTTTCTCTTCTAAGATTTTCATCATCTTATTCAAGGGCATAAAAAGAATATCATCTTCCGTGCCCACTATTGTAAAAATAGGACATTTAATTTGAGAAATGATTTTAAATTTGTCTTTCGGGTTATAGAAGTTAAATACAGCTGTTTTAGAATTATCACCAAAAATATTAAGATACGACTTAGCAGTAATTGGGTAATCGTCCCAAACCATTCTTGGCATAAATTCATCTCCTTTACCTTGTTTTATCATCTTTTTAGCTGTTGAGATATCATCCTTATATCTGTAAGCAAATTCTTTATCTGCTTTTACCAATCCAATCATATCTGAAGGAGAAATAAGGATTAACGATTTTATTCTCCTATCTTTAGTTTTCCCCAGATAATAAGCTACCTTACTACAACCCAAACTATGACCAGAAAGATGAATATTTCTAAAACCCCGTCTTTTTAAAAATTCTATATAAGCTTTAATATCAATTAGGCAGTCCTCAAACTTTTCTCTTGAATTACCGATTCTAACAAATAGTTCTTTCTTTTTAGATTTCTTAAATATATCCTTTATAAACTCTGCTCCTCTATTATTAAAAACACAAAACGCAATATTGTTATCTATAAATGTTTTAGCAAGGTTATCTAAAAATTTATTCTCATAAAAATTTCCACCCATTCCGTGAATATGAAGAACCACTGTTTTGGTTTTCTTATCTGGTTGATATAATAAACCGCATAATTCTAAATTATCTTTAGTATAAACTCTATGAAATGATATTTTCATATATCTTCATCTTAACACAAAAAACCCGAGAAAAAAATCTCGGATTTTATACAATAATCATTCAATATTATAATAATGTTTTTTCTTTAAAATTCTCAATATCTTTGGGTAATAAAAGAATTGAAAAATCAGCATATTTCTGCATCCCGAATAATGGTGCATGAGAAAATCCAACATATTCCAATCTTTTCTTCTTATATTTGACATACTTGATAGCTGGAATTAAATCTGTATCAGAACTAACTATAATGGCGGTGTCATACAAATCATCAACTGCTCCGATAATCAAGTCGGTAGCAATTTTAACATCCGTACCTTTCTCTTTATAATCTTTATCTGTGTGGCGCATAATTCTTCCTCGTTTAATTGTAAATCCATCGTTTTCAATCCGAGAGAGAAATTTTTGTTGACCCCTAACCAATTCTTCGCTTTTTCTACTGCCGTCTATATTTCTAAAAATACCAACATAATATCTCTTTGAAACACATTCTCGCTCATTTAGTAAAAATTTAACAAAAGCACTAAAATCAAATTTTACTCCTTTGGGAAAACTTATTTCTTTATCTTTTAGATAATTATAGAAATTGCTTCCATCGATATAGATAGCAACTCTTTCTTTTTTATTCTGAGGAATATCATTCATATAAATACATTATAATACTATTCCAAATAGAAAACTACCCTTGCCGAAGCAGGGGTAGTGTTCATAGTAATTCCATCTTATTCTTTTAAAAAACCCTTGTCAAGTCCTTTTGTGGATAATCAGGATTTTTTGGGTCGTAGAGTGGACTGGATTAGAACCTGTTTGGCTTTAATATAAAAGAAAAAAGGTAGAACTTCTGCAAGTCTACCTTTTGGAGCAAGGAACAAGGAGCAGCAACGCTAGTACGGATCGTTCCGCCTGACCAGGACCTGGACGACCTCCCCCAGTGCGTCCCTTAGCGATCCGCGAACAAACCCCCGGAACGTGTTACCCACGACAACAGCGTAGAGAGGATCACGCGTGCCACAGCAGCCACCCCAGTCAC
>Ga0154612_109_pt1 | contig 5832 bp, 5 predicted proteins | sample Rifle2008BG13ft_FD_116041 | JGI IMG/M metagenome (GOLD analysis project Ga0154612, IMG submission 116041) | Candidatus Portnoybacteria bacterium RBG_13_40_8
GTTTTTTAAATAAGGATCTTGGGTTAAAATCTGCTTGGCCGATTCCCTGGTTTTTTCAACCAAAGAAATATCTTTTAAAGAACTCATCATTAAATCAGGAATTCCCCACTGCCTTGCTCCGGAAAAATCGCCCGGCCCCCTGATTTCTAAATCTTTTTCAGCTAAAGCAAAACCGTTTTCTGATTTAATCAGGGCATTTAATCTTTGGCGGGTTTTTAAGGCAAAGGAATCGGTAAACAATAAACAATACGATTGATGTTCTCCTCGTCCGACCCTGCCTCTAAATTGATGAAGCTGAGCCAAACCGAATCTTTCCGAACCCTCAATCATCATTACGGTCGCATTGGGAACATCGATTCCCACTTCAACGACTGAAGTAGAAACTAAAATATCTGTTTTTTTATTTTTAAAATCCTTCATAATGATTTCTTTTTCCTTGGGAGTCATCTTTCCGTGAAGAATTCCGATTTTCAAATCAGGGAAAACATCTTTGCCAAGTTTTTCGTATTCATCTTTAACTGCCTTTACTTTAGCCCAGTTCATTTTAGCTTCCGATAACTCATCGTTATCTTCGTTCTTTTCTATTCTCGGACAAATTACAAAAACCTGCCTTCCTTTCTTGACTTCTTTTCGGATAAACTCGTAAGTTTCTTTTCTCTGGCTCGGCTTAATTATTTTCGTTATTATTTTTTTTCTTCCTTTGGGCAATTCATCAATTAAAGAAAGATCTAAATCTCCGTAAACCGTCAGGGCCAAGGTCCTGGGAATAGGAGTGGCGGTCATTGAAAGCAAATGAGGGATAAGATCGGCCTGCCCGCCCTGTTTGCAAAGACGGGCTCTTTGCTCCACTCCAAAACGATGCTGTTCGTCCAAAATAACTAAACCTAATTTTCCAAACTTAACTTTATCCTGGATCAAGGCGTGGGTGCCGATTAAAATATCTACCCCCACTACCAAATTATTGGTGTGGGGGTTAATTTCTCCTTCAACCATTTTTAATAATTTTTTTCTAGATATCTCTATTATCTGGTTTTTTAGCTTTTTAGAACGGAACTGATCCTGCTTGCCGGTTAATAATCCGATATTTATCTTAAAATCAGAGAAAAACTTGGCTATTTCTTGGAAATGCTGCTTGCTTAAAATTTCGGTTGGAGCCATAAAAGCTGTTTGATAGCCGTGCTTAATCGTATTCAACGCAGCCATAGCCGCAACCACTGTTTTGCCCGAACCGACATCTCCTTCAAGAAGCCGATTCATGGGCCTGGGTCTTTCTAAATCTTTTAAAATCTGCCAAGAAGATTTTTTTTGGGCATTGGTTAATTTAAAAGGCAGCGATTTAACAAAATCCTGTATTGTTTCCAATTTAATCGGCAAAGAAACTGATTTTTCTTTATTAAGACGATTCCTTTCTCTTAAAACAAAGAGTTCAATATGAAAAAGCTCTTCAAAAGAAAATCTCTTCTGGGCTTTTTGAGATAATTCTAAAGAACTGGGAAAATGAACCTCCCAAAGCGCTTTTTTGATAGGCATTAAATCAAATTCTTTTAACAGCTCGCTAGGCAGAGTTTCATTAATTTGATTCTCAAGATTTGTTAAAAGGGGCTTCAAAATATATCTCATCCATCTTGAGGATAAGCCGGCGGTTTCAGGATAAACTGGAATTAACCGGCCGGTATGAGTCAGATCAAGAGAAAAATCTCCTTTTTCATAAATAGGATTAGATAAATAAGCGCCGTTTTTTGATATTGTCACCTTGCCTGATAAAAAAATATTGTCGCCTATTTTTAAAGTTTTAGTTAAATAGGGCTGGTTAAACCAAATCGTTTTTATTGCCCCGGTTTTATCTTCAATAATTGCTTCGGTTATATAAATTCTTTTTTTCCAGCTTCGAGAAGTTTTAATATATGTTATTCTTCCTTGAAGCGTACAAACCTCATTAATCTTTAGTTTGGAAATGGGAATTAAATTAGAAAAGTCTTCGTATCTTCTCGGGAAATGAAAAAACAAGTCCTGTATTGTTTTGATTCCCAACTTTTTCAATCTCTTCTGAAAAACCGGCCCAATCCCGTTGATATTCTCAATTGAAGTATAAAGATTCATAGTATTAAGATTATTAAGATATAATAAATTAAAAAAGACAATTATAAAAGAGGTCGTTGCAAAAAATCCGCGATCGTGGAAATTCTGCAATGACCTTTTTTTATTTTAAAAATTTGTTTTAAATTTTAAAAATGAGCTTGAAAAATTTACAAAAAGAAAAGAGCTGAGAGCTACTCAGCTCTTTAATTATAAATAAATAGATGATAATTTTTTAGGACGCAGTCCTCTTAAACTTGTCAATCCGAGTTGCTATCTCTACTTCTAATTCTGCCGGCTTTGCTATAAATTCCTCATGCTGGCTAATGGATACGCCTTTGACCGTTGTGGCTACATTGGGTTCTCTCAGTATCGCTTCCTTGTCTATTTCCTCCTTGGTTCTAATGAAACGCTCCAGTCCAAGCGACTTAAGGTTTTTTAGAATTGATTTGACATCACGAAACGATACAGCTGGCGGTGTCATACGCCACCCAAAAATACCCGTAGGCACTTCTATTGTCTTACGTTTGCCGCCGTCGGTTAGTTCATCGCGATGAACCTCAGCATAAACAAAGAGTCCTTCGACAAGTTGAGATATCTTGTCTTGATGTAGCTTAGCATCAGCCATTGCTTTGGTTTTCAATCTATCCACTTCTGCATTGAGGTCTGATTGAATTATATCATTGGTGCGTTGTTCTTTGCCTATCCGTGCCAAAAACTTAGCTGCCTCATCTAAGTTCTTCGGTACAGCTACTACTATTTTCTTAAGCATAACGACCATCCTTTCTTTTTGTGAATGTACGGTTACCACGACACCCCCATGGCAGGGATTACCAACCTATTTTGGTAATATACAATTTAAACATATCTGTATAAAAAAAGCAACTCCGAGGGGGTACATTCAACTCCGAACTGCAACACCAAGATAATTTAATATGAAGTATTCGATAAGAAATCAAAATGTTGCACTTTGGAATAGAATTCTCGAACGTTGCAAAAAATCCACGATCGCGGAAATTTTGCACCAGTCTTCTTTTATTTTTAAAATTTTTTAAAATTTAAAAAAGTCGAGCTCGGACGAAAAAAAACAGAAATTCCTTAGAATTTCTGCAACAAACAATATGAAAAAATTTTCTCTTACAAAATGTGCTCTATTCTGGAAATAGTTCGAACGCATTTCGCCGCCTTCGGCGGCGACGGCCAGCCCCCCAAAATTTGAGCGGCTTCGCCACGATCTTTGACAATTTTAAGTTTTTCTAATGAATTAATTATAATTCATTACAGTAAATTTTTCAAGAAAAATGAGTTTGAAAAATTTACTGCTTTGGCGGCAAATTCTTTAGCACTTCTACAAAAAGAAAAAGCCCCCTTTGGATTTTCGTCATTGACGAATTCCGCAGGGGGTATAGGCACGAGGCGAGAGATTATTTTGGGAAGAGGCTATGCCAAATTTTGTCTTGCTCTGTCATGGCCATTCTTGCAACCGGAGTTGTTCGGAACATCGCTGACGTATGACTAAACGTCGTACCAGGTGTGTTATGTGCTATACTCGTAGAGATTATAATAATCGCTACGGCGGAAAGTATTGCAAAAGAAGCCTGGCCAATTTTTTCAAAGCGACCTGGGCGACCTGGCAGATACCCTTCTGACACTGACAGATGCCCTTTTGGCAGATACTTCTTTCCGTCGAATGTCATACCAAAACCGCAACGTCGGCAAAGTCTCATCTTGACAATATAACCTACTTCCTGACCTGCACCGCAATGTGGACAATTCGTAATCATAATAAACTCCTTTCTGTATTTTAGCCGTTTTCTCTCGTTTTGTAATTACAAAGTACTATTCAGACTTGGAACGGAATTTTTGGTGCTTTTCCCAAAAACAACGCTACTCAATTCTGATACTTATCAGTGTAGCATATATAAATATATTTGTCAAGGGTTGGGGGGAGTAAAATTACCAGTCTCGTTAAAATACAACAAAAAAACATAAATTTCGTTAAATCTTTGTTTCGAATGAATATGAAAAAATTTTCTTTTACCCCAGAAAAATTCTTTCATTCAATCGCCAACTGATTTTCGAAAGATATTTTTATTTAATTGTTGACCCTATAGTTTGTTTCTGGAATGACTTTATTACAGATTTAAACATTCTTGAAGCATTTAGAATTTCAACTCCAAGCACTTGGCCGTGTTCGTCAAGTTCCACATTAACCCCAGGAGAAACCTCAACGAATTCTTCTTCTTTCCCTTTTCCTGCGCCAAGATAAAGCACATCGCTTTGAGGATCATAATTTATTATTTTTTTTGATTTTGAGTTATTCATAATTTTTGCCATCTCCCAGAATTTATCCTACTAAATTTTTGATACTTTTTCAAGGGATGGATAGTAATTAAAATTATTTGATTTTCTGTTTCGTTATAAATTATAGCCATGTCTCTTAATTCATTCTTAAAATCAACTGATTTTATTGCAATTCTTTTCTTGGTTTGTTTATCAAAATAATGCTCATTTGACTCTAATAAAATTATTTTTGGTAAATCATAAGGAATTTCTCTCAATTTTAAACGAAATATTAAATGAGATGAGTAAATAATTTCTTTCATAAATAAAACTTGTGCTGTATTCCTAAAATAATTCGAACGCATTTCGCCGCCTGCGGCGGCGAGGAAAGCCCCCCGCGAAAAAATTCAGAATTTGCGGCGGAGCCGCGCCGATGACAATTTCAAGTTTTTCTTTGACGGCAAATTATTAAAAAATCTATGAAAAAATCATTGAACTTCATATTTAACCTCGTTTGGGAAAAGCATAAGGAATGGATAGCCAACATAATTCCTTGTTATTTTTCCGCAACCAACTTTTTTAAGAAAATCAACCATTTCTCCGGTTACTTTTTCTGGATTTACTTTTTCGTCTTTACCTATGTATTCGACCTCTACAAAATCGCCAAGAGTTTTTACCGAATCAACTGCAACTTCGTAATCCTTATATGTCCAAATTTTTCTCAATTTATCAACTACAACGACGGATTTAAAATTGATGACCGAAAAAATTTTCTTGGTTTGCTCTATGCTTTCAAGTTTGGTTTCGAACTCATCGCAATAATGACTTTTTCCGTTTTTATCAAAATGCCAATTTTTATAATTAATAGAATATTTTCCATCAGCATCACGCAATCTCAACCATTCTGCAACCGGTCTCGTAGCGAGAAAATCTCGGTGGGCTGGGGAAAAATATTCATCTACTTGGCGTTTCTCCGACTGAAAAACGCCATTCTTCTCAAGAAATTCTATCAACGGTTTAGAATTTTCGACATTAACCTGAATTTCAATTTCAATATTTTTGTTTGCCATAGATTAAGATTAAAAAATTTTCTTTCCCCCAAACGAAACCGCCAATTCGTTTTTGCCCCCAAAATTGAATACAAATTAGTCGCCGAGCGAAGCGAGGCGAACCAAAACCGCTTGATATTTCCTACGTGGTGCCGCGGGTGGGACTCGAACCCACAAGGGATTGCTCCCAACGGATTTTAAGTCCGTCATGTCTCGCCAATTGCATCACCGCGGCATATAATCATCCTCTGAGGCCTGGGCGAGAATTGCACTCGCGTATACTTCTTTTGCAGAGAAGTGCCTTAGCTACTTGGCTACCAGGCCAGATGCTATGCTATTTTAACACTTTTTTATTCTTTTTTCAACTGCTCTAACAGCCCTTCCACTCGGTCTGCTTGCTTGGTTTTTTCTTCCTTTTTAAATT
>Ga0154612_129_pt2 | contig 4742 bp, 5 predicted proteins | sample Rifle2008BG13ft_FD_116041 | JGI IMG/M metagenome (GOLD analysis project Ga0154612, IMG submission 116041) | Candidatus Portnoybacteria bacterium RBG_13_40_8
AGACCCGGCTGGCCGGAAAAACAATATCTTTCCTTTTTCTACCTCCCGAGAATTAAACTGGGCAGCGGCCTTCCATTCTTTGGCGTCATGACCATATCTGTCGCTGACAGCGGTTTCTTCTCCGACATATTCCACCTCCTTTACCCGCTCGTTAATCCATCCCTCGGGATAATAATTTTCGTTCCAGATATTTTTTAAAATCTTGTCATCTATGTCCGGACGAAGCTTGTTAAAACCGTTGATTTTCGGATTCTTCGGCCTGGCGTATGCCTTGTTTTCGGAAAAATAACCGACCTTCGCAAGCACCTCTTCTCCAAACTGTTGTTTTAAATAATCTATTTTTTTATACAGCTCCTGCTTTTCACTGTTGGTGATTTTTTTATCCTTTTCAACCGTGAGTGAAATCGCCTCGTCCAAGGACTTCGGTTTTTCTGGAAGCAGTGCCTTCATTAGCCCGAAGCCGCCCAGAGTAAGAAAGCCCCAGACAGCAGCCTCTCTAAGCTTTTTCTTTATCTTTTCCCTGGCATTAAACTGTTCTTTGTTTTTTCCCTTTTCTGCAATGATAAATTTAATTTTCGGAGATTCAAAAGACATTCACCCTGTTAAATATCCTATTAAACAACTGCTTTGCAGAGTTTAACAGGATAATTTTAAATTATTAGTGTACCCTGTATATAATTTAAAATTATTTAACAGGGTAAATTAACAAGTGGTATGTATTAGCGCGTTAACGCGTTTACCAAGTTTGATTTGTTCGTTGTAAATACTGATTGCTTTTGGAGTTGGCTCAATAATTAATTCAATATTTCTTCCCTTCCCGCCGTCGCGATTCTGAAAATCGCTAAGGCGAGGCGAAGCCATTGCGCCGTTTTGTCCGGTTCCGATAAGAATAATTTCCGGATTGTTGCTGATTAATTTTTCGATTTCCCAATCCCCTATTTTATGCGAAGTGTTGAACAGGTCTTCCAATTTTTTATAATCTCTTTCTTCAACTTTATCGCCAATAATCAAAACTTGGTGATATTTTTTATCGTCAATTACAATTTCTCCGAATTTGGTTGAATTAATCATAAACTAAAAAACTAATCAACTAATTCACTCATAAACATCACACTCTTCATCTTATCAAAAATCTTTACAAAAATAAATAGATTTGGTAATATAAATATCTTAAGAAAAGGAGGTAAAAATGGGAAAATTACTGGATTGGATTGAACTTATTGCTATGTGCGGATTTATGATGTTCCTTTTTGCCCTATTCTTGGGGCCCTTCAGTTTCGTGGCTGCGACAATAATTATAATCAAAATCTTTCGGGAGAACCTAAAAGAAAAAAACAGTTATCGGCGAATTGAGAAAAAATAAGCCGAAGACCAAAGGTCTTCGGCTTTTTGATAACAAATATCGGAAATTGCTTTATTTTTCCTCTTCTTTTTTATATACAATATAGGAATAAACAAAGGCGAAAATAGCGAAAAGAATTATCGGGATAATCACCAACCAAAAAGCGATTTTCGGAAAAAATATGCCCAAAAAAGCGATTACTCCCGCAATCTTGAATAATTTTGCGCCGAGCTGATGAGTTTTATCCCAAACATTATCGCTGCTTAAAGTCCAAGGAGTCCTGATACCGATAAACCAATTTCTCTTGGAGTGATTTATTAAAATACCGGCAAAATAAAAAAGTATGCCCATTGCCGGCATAAGAGCCCGACCCATATCGAATCTCGCACCCATATTCCAAAAAATGGTCAAAATATAAAGATAAAACAAGAATAAAACAATCAAGGCGATAAAAGCGTCAAAATATTTTCTGAATTTTTCAATGTTATGCTTTAAGGGGTCTATTTTCGGAATCAGAATAAACATCAGCCACATCACCAATAAAATCATCGGCAATAAAAACAAGCCCCAGGATTTGGACATATAGCCGTCAACATGCCCCTGAACATTCCAATGCGAAGCGATTTTATCCGGAAACTGTGGATAAAAATACGCTCCAATAACAAATGAAGCCAAAATAACGATAAATATAAAGATGTTGGTTTTTTTCATTTTTTTTCTTCTTCGCTTTGTAAATACCAGTCAATGGTGTCGTGAATCAAAAATAAATTTTCCTGATTGGTTTTGAAATATTTTACAATCAATTTTTTCTTTTCTCCTTCAATTTCTTCGATTATTTCTTCGGTTCTTACTATTTCGGGATTAATCGGGTCAATGCCCAATTCATCAGCCGCAAAAGTCAACATAGATTTTCTGGCTTTATCTTCTATCTCTTTGACTTTTACCTCGAGATTATTTGCTTTGAATTTTTTGAAACTTTTTTCCGCTTTTTTAACAAATTTATCGGTTGATTCAAAGTTTTCCGAATGAATAACGGCCCGTTCGCCCGGAGGGAATAGTTCATTAAAGCCGAAAACAAAATCCTCAATCTCGGATTTTAATCCTAATCTTTCCCATTCCTCCAAAACCGCTTTTTCCGTCTCAATATCAATAACCGGCTCCTTTTTCTCTTTTTTTTCAAATTTCGGTTCTTTTTCCATATATCTTCATCATACCTTTATCGAGTAAGATTGACAAGAGACGCGACTTAGAGTAAGATATGACTAAAGCCCACCTACGCATAAAGCTTCGGTAGGGCAAGGAGGAAAAAATGACAACGAAATTGGCAAGAAATTTGAAGAAAAAAATATGCAGAATGCCACCCAGAATGTTCGAACCGCTTACTTTCGGAGAATTGAATGAGCATGACCGGTTTATTTTCTTGCCCTTGCCCGGGAACAGCGAAAAACAAAAAGGATTCAGAGCCATTTATACCATCTTTATCAAGAACACAAAATGCAAACCAGGCGTTCACGCACACAAGCTCAAGGGTGGCTTACCCATCCCAATACGGGATTATGACACGCAGGTTATAAAGGTGGAGTAAAAAAAGGAGGAAAAATGCGCAGTCTCGATTTTTATGAAGGGCTTGACGGAAGACCCTGCCCACCGGCAAAAGACCTGGCCATTGGATGGCACATTATGGCAGTTTTCTGCTTTCTCGCAACCGCAATCCGAAATTTCTCCCAACGCACCTTCCCGAGGTTCAATTGAAAAGGAAGTTCAGAAGAACTTCCTTTTTTGATTACAGTTTTCCCTTAATTATTCTAAGGCGAGACGAGTTCAAAGCTTTCAAGAATTGTCTTGGCGATTTCTACTTCTTCGGCTCCGGTCATATCAAAATTTCTGTAATCTTCTTCTCCGAAATAACTTAAATAAGCCCTGCCCCACAATCCTCCGGTCTCGAAATCATTAAAAAATATTTCTTTAACTTTTCCCTCAAAAACAAGATACTTAATACCAACTTCTGTTCCGCCGATATTTATTGTCTCGTCGGAATCCACGAAATCCCCTGCCCCTACTCCGGTTCTGGGTATGGGTACCACATCACTACCTTTCGGTACTGCCGCGAAGACCAAAGCATATCCATTGGGAGCGCTAAAAACATTTGATTCATAATAACCCTCGCCCGTAATTTCATTCGGCCCATAATCATGCTTTACTGTCCAATCCCTGGGATATTGCATATTGTAGACATACCTGGAATTGGTATAAGTGCGCCAATCACTGGTATCAATCCCAGTCTGTTGTTTTACACATTTTGTTCCGTCCCAGCAACCGTCAGGACATTCGCAGATTTTTATTTCATGGCTGTATTCCGAGGCACAACCACAAGGACCAATCGCACAAAAATTGGGAAAATCGGAAGCCGATTGACAACAATTGGCCATGGTTACGGTTCCTCCCGCATCGATGCAGGCCTGTTCCTGAATACTTTTTTGCCCTTCTTGATTTTTGGGAGTAGTGAAATACATTATCAAATACACAGCCACCATAATTATAATTATCGCAATAACAATTACAAAAAATTTCTTGTTCATAATTTAATAATAACGCCAATATGTTTTTTAATCAATATATTTTACAATATCAATCCAATTACTTAATTGTCCGGAATTCTGAACATAACCTGCCAAGTTAATATTTGTGCCTTTATGAATACTTATGTGCAAATGCTTTCTTTCGCCATCGGTTTCGCTGCTGAATCCCTTGCCCAAAATACCGATTTTATCTCCAGCGAATATTTGCTGATTGATATTGATTCCGATACTGGAAAGCTTTAAATGGCCGTATAAAACCGTAATATCTTGATTTTCGAATTCACATTGCTGGACTATTGTTCCTCCGTAACCGGATACATATCTTTTTTCCAATAATTTACCACTGCATACGGTTTTGATTTCCACGTCTTTATCCTCTTCATCGGGAAAAATTTCGAAATCGCTTCCGGTGTGATATCCGGAAAAATGTTCGGGTTGAATTGGCGAACTGTTCGGAGAAATATAAATACCGAAAGGTTTTTTGGTTATCCTTTCCGACCATCTGTCTATGGGAGAAGAAAATTTTTCGGAATCGTTACTTTCGGGAATATTTTGCGGGGGATTATTGTTCTGTTCTTGCATCTGACTATTTTGTTTATTCTTTCCAAGATATATCACCAATCCAAATGCGGTCAAAATGACCAAAATCAATAAAATAATTTTTTTCATATATTTATTATATCAAAAAAAACAGGGAAAATCCTGTTTTTCATGCTGACTACCTCGGTTGAGAACCCAATATGAGTGGCTCTCAAGAAACGATTTTTAAAAAAACTTCTTCATAGCGGTCGACCATATGTTTAATGGTAAAATTCTTCTCG